>Ga0209510_1000663_pt1 | contig 44938 bp, 28 predicted proteins | sample BiotimSIPDNA_FD_185749 | JGI IMG/M metagenome (GOLD analysis project Ga0209510, IMG submission 185749) | Anaerobic biogas reactor microbial communites from Washington, USA - Biogas_R1 time_0 SIP DNA (SPAdes) (version 2) | ecosystem: Engineered > Bioreactor > Anaerobic > Unclassified | place...
AGGCTGCGTACTTGTCCTCGGGCGAGGTCCGGTACCAGTGGTACGAGACAATGTCCACCAATTCGCCCAAGCCGTGCTCGAAGCAGGCCTTGAAGTACGCCAGGCCCCACACGGCCGGGCCGATGATCGCCGCTCCGGGCACGGCCTGACGGACGACCGGTGCCGTGCGCCGCACGAACTGGATGTACTCGGCGGGATCCGCCGGACGCGGCTTCCAGAAGTTTTTGTGGTTCGGTTCGTTCCAAATCTCCCAGTGCTTGACCCGGTCGCCGAAATGCTCGCCCAGGGCTTGCACGAAGCGGAGCCAGCCCCGCAGGGCCTCGTCGTTCCACAGCGGCACCCAGCCCACCGCAAAATCGTTCGTCGCCTCGGGCGTGTACAGTCGGTTGCCGTAACCCAAGTTGAACCAGGGCTGGATCCCAGCCATCCGCAGACGATCGACTACGGCGTCCAGCCAGGCAAAATCGTATTGTCCTTTGGCGGGTTCGCAACGGCACCAGCCGGTCTGGACCCGTGCCCACTTGGCGCCCAACCGAGCCAGGTGCGGATATGTCCGCTCCGGGTCGAACATCTTTCGGTCGAGCGTTTCGAGACCCACGCCCAGCGGCGAGGCGGCGATCTGGGCAGCCGGCTGCGGACGCACCTTGCCGATCAACTCCAGCGGACGCTCCGGCGCCGTCGCCGCGGCAAAGCACCGTCCTGCCCCGCCGGCTGCCAAGGCCGCCGAATGTTGCAGAAATGACCGTCGCGTCATGTTCGTCATCGGTTCACTCCCCGGTTATTTTGCGGCCGGCACCAAGGGCAGCGCGATATGCGACGGATGCGCGGCGTCGTGATAGATCGTGTTCGTGGCCGTGATCGTGCGGCGATGGTCGTTCGGCGGTTCGCCCGTGTTCGGATTCACGTCGAACCGCGGGAAGTTGCTGCTGGAGATGTCCACCCGGATGCGATGTCCTTTCTTGAACACGTTGCAGCACGGATCGAGCTTGATGCGAAATTCATAAACCTGGCCGGGAGTCATCATCTTTTCCGCCTTGTCGGACTCGCGGTAGCGGGCGCGGATGATCCCGTCGCCCATGATCAGGTCGAACCCGGCGGGGAAATCCGGCTTAGCGGGGTAGACGTCGATTAGCTTGGCGGTAAAGTCCGTGTCGACGGCCGACGAGGAAGCCCACAGCTGGACGTGGATCGGACCGATGATCTCCGTGTCCTGCTCCAGGGGCGGCGTCATGAAGACGAGCACGTCGTTGCGGGCTGACAGCGGAATCGGCCGCGGCCAGGTCCAAGTGTGCTCCCCGCCCCACTGGTTCCAGGCCCCGTCGGTCATGATCTGCCGCGCGCAGCACGTGCATCCGCCGATGGTCGGCACCGGGTTCCGGGGATCGAAGTCATAGGCGGTTGAGCAAGCTTGTTGCGCCGGCGCGGCCGTGTCCAGGCTGCCGTCACCGTGCAGGTAGTACTTCGTCGGCCGGGCTTCCGGCAACGGATAATCGCCCGCGTCGCGCCAGTAGCCGCCGTGGTACAGCTTGCCGTCCTCCGTCTGATGCCCGTCGCCCGTGCCCATCACGAACATCCGCACCGGCGTGCGGAAGGGCGCTTGCGCGCCGAAACCGGCTTCGTTGCCTTTCAGCCAGCGGTCGTACCACGCCTGGCGGATCGGCGTCAGGTCCACGACAGCGTCCGGGCCGAAATCGACCTGTCCGTTCGACCGGCCCGGCGTGCCGTGAATCCAGGGACCGATGAGCAGGTGGACCGGTCCCCGGACGGCCTGCTTGAGCGCCCGGTAGGTTTCCGTCGTGCTGCTGCTGAACAAGTCGTACCAGCCGCCGATCAGGAGCACCGGGAGATCCTTGTGTTCGTTGGCGTACTCAATGATGTTGTTGCACCGCCAGAAGTCGTCGTTGCGGCGGTGTTCCAGCATCCGCAGCAGCATGTCTTCGTATTCGGACGCGATCTTCAGCGGCGTCGTGCCGCGGCGGAGCGGCAGATTCTGCAGGTAGTGTCGGCGGTCATCGGCTTGTTGCTGGAGAACCGACTTCATGCCCGCATCGCGCGCCTGGCGACTTCCCGTCGCCGCTTGGGCCAGGTGCCAGTTCCAAACCCGTAGCCGGAAGGCGCCGCCGTAAATCACGCCGCCGATGCCGTGATTGATCGACGGATCGGCGGGGATGATCGTCGTCAGGTGCGGAGGTTGTGCCATCGCCGCCAGATGCTGCGTCGCGCCGACGTAGGAACAGCCCATCATGCCGATCTTGCCGTCCGACCAGTCCTGCGCCGCGATCCATTCGATGGCGTCGTAGCCGTCCTGGCGATCGTCGGTCATCCAGTGCCAGATGCCCTCGGAATCGCCCCGGCCGCGCGTATCCTGGCCGACCACGACGTAACCGCGGGGGACGAAGTGCTTTGCCGTGCTGGCCATCCCCGCCTTGCCGTACGGCGTGCGGCTGAGCACGACCGGGAAGCGTCCCTCGACCGCGGCCCCGTTGCGGGCGGGCCGGTAGACGTCCGTGGCCAGTTGGACGCCGTCGCGCAGCGAAACCATGACGTTCTTCTGGACGATCACTTCGTACGGCGGTTCCTGGCCACAGGCCGCGCTCGCTCCCGCCCCCCAGGCACTTGTCGCGAACATCAACGGCACGACCATCGTACGAAAGCCAAGCGGGCTCAGCATCGCCAAGACTCCTTCTGGAAACAGGCATCCCAATCCGGACTGATACAGACGGCCGACCTCAACCGGCGGAACCAAGTCTGAGTGGGCACGGTCGCGATGTCAAGCAGGCCCGATCCGATGGGCTCGATTCGATGGCTCGACGGGCGGCGCACCGTGTGTTACGCTAATTCGGCTTGATGCCGCCAAGGCAAAGAGCCCCCCCACTCGCTTAGACAAGTCCCGCAGGAATCCGCTGATGTCATCGCCAGCAGCACCCGTTGCCGACAGTCTGTCGTTCACGCCGTCGCCTCGACTGGCATCCTTGGACGCCCTGCGAGGCTTTGACATGTTTTGGATCGCCGGCGGGACGACGATCTTCCGAGCCTTGACGGCAGACACGGAAAACGAGTTCCTCCAGGCCCTGCGGACGCAATTCCAGCACGTCGAATGGGAGGGGTTCCGCTTCTATGACCTGATCTTCCCGCTGTTCCTGTTCATGATCGGCGTGGCGATTCCGTACTCGCTCACCAAGCGACTCGGCCGCGGCGACAGCCGGTTGCGGATCTACGGCCACATCCTTTTGCGCGTCGCGATCCTGATCTTTTTCGGCATGATGATCAACGGGAACTTGCTGTCCTTCAGCCCCAGCGAGTTTCATCTCAGCTACAGCGTGCTGCAGATGCTGGCGCTGGGGTATCTGGTGGCCAGCGTGCTGTGGTTGAACCTGAACGTCAGTTGGCAAGTCGTGGCCACCCTGGCCCTGCTGATCGGCTATTGGGCCCTGCAGACGTTCGTGCCCGTGCCCGGCTACGGAGCGGGCGTGTACCAGCCGCACGCGATGTTCGGCGACTGGCTGAACGAGCAGATTCTCGGTTCCTGGCAGACCCGCTGGCGATCCGGCTGGATTTTGGGCATCCTGCCGCACGGGGCCACGGCCATGCTGGGCGTGCTGGCCGGACAAGTTCTGCGAAGTTCCTGGCGCGAAAGCCGCAAAGTGAGCCTGCTACTGGCGCTCGGCGTGGTCTGCCTGGCGGCGGGTTGGTTGTGGAGCTACCAGTTCCCGATCATCAAGAAACGCTGGACCAGCACCTTTGCCCTGTGGGCGGGCGGCTGGAGCTATCTGCTGTTGGCCGTGTTCTACCAGGTGATCGACGTCTGGCGGTGCCGGCGGTGGGCCTTTCCGTTCGTCGTCATCGGCTGCAATTCCATCTTTGTCTATATGAGTTGGGGGCTGTGCAGCGGGGCCTTCCGAGCCGTCGCCGACCGGTTCCTGGGCGGCCTCAAACAGTACACGGGTTCGTGGTATGACGGCATCTCGTGGACGGGCGCTTTCGTGGTCTTCTGGCTGCTGCTGTGGTACCTGCATCGCAACAAGACGTTCCTGCGGGTATGAGTGCTACGGGAGGGATGACCAACATGAGAATCGCCGTCCTGAATCTGGCGTTTGTTGTCTCCGGGTGGCTGTCGTGGTCCGCCGCCGTTTCCGCTGCGGAACTGGTCCTGGCCGCCGAAGGCAAGTCGAATTATCAGATCGTCTTGCCGGACCCAACCCTGGATCCGATCATCGACCGAGCGCTCGGCAAAGCCGCCGACGTCATGCGGGAGATGTTCCTGGCCAACGGCGGTACGATTCCCGTGGTGAGAGAATCGCAAGCGGACAAGCAACAACCAGGGATCTACCTGGGCGACACCGCCGTAGCCCGGGCGGCGGGCGTCGAGGCGTCGCAACTGCCGGTCTGGGCGTACGTCTGGAAGACGGCGGGTCCGAGCGTGATCCTGGCTGGCCGCGATTGGCCGGCGACGAAACAGCAAGACAGCGGCGACCGTTCCTGCTGTTTGGGCACGGTCAAGGCGATGACCGATTTCCTGCGCGAGTTTTGCGGCACGCGGTTCCTGGCCCCCGGCGGCTTGGTGGGGATTGAGTTTCTGCCCACGCCGAAGATCGTTATTCCCGCCGGTCTCAGCCGCCGCAAACACCCGCTGGTCAACTACAACAGCGGCGGGCGGCCGACGACCGAGGTCAACGAGATCGGCCTGAATCTGCTGAACAACGTCACCACGGAGTACTTCGCGCATACTCATGAACTCGCCGTTCCGGCGGAGAAATACGCCGAGCAGCACCCGGAGTATTTCGCCCTGTTCCACGGCCAACGTATCCGCCAGCACCCGCATCCCTGGAAGCCAGAGGTGATGGTCAAGGAACCGCACTTGTGCTACTCGAACAAGGACGTTCAAGAGCTGATCTATCAGGACATCCTCCGCTCGCTCGACGCCGGGTATTCCGACTACCTGTCGCTGCAGGCGGACGGCTTCCAGCCCTGCACGTGCGACGACTGCAAACGGCTGTTCGACACGGCCGATTGGGGCGAGAAACTCTGGCTGCTGAACAAGCACTGGGCGGAGCGGCTCTTGAAAGACCGGCCGGGCAAGTTTCTGGTGGTGTCGGCTTACACCGTCACCGGCAAACCGCCCACCGCGTTCCAGGACTTTCCGCCGAACCTGCGGGTTTCCGTCGGCAGTTACCAGCAGGCGTTCGACCTGTGGAAAGACGGCGCGATCCCCGGCGGGTTCGTGACGTACTTGCACGCCTGGGGCGGCTACCATCTGTGCGGCTATCTGCCGGTCCGCACGCCGCAGTACGCCGAACGGACCGTGCGGATGTATGGGCAATACCATGTGAAAGGCGTCGGGCTCGATTCGCCGCCGGCTATCATGTGGGGCCTGGAAGGTCCGACCGTGTACGTGTACGCGCGGATGCTCGACGACGTTCAAAATCTGACCGCGCAGCAACTGGTGGAGGAATACCTCCAAGCGGCGTACGGCCCGGCGGCGGCGCCGATGACGCGGATGTTTGACGAACTGCACCACACGCTGGCGGCGTATGCCGAGGTCTTTGGCGTCGACAACGGGATTTTACCTGCAAAGCACGGCGCGCGTCGTGCATCTGTACCACGCCTATCAAACGCGTCCCGGCAAGAACACGCTGGGCGAGTTGCTGGCCGAGATGGAATCTCGCGAGAAGACCATCATGGCTTGGTACGACACCAGCAAGCGGCCTTACCGGCCGGGAATCTGGACGCAGGAACCGATCGCCCCTCTACTATCACTATCAGTCCGGGGTCTATCAGTCCGGGGTCAGGTCTTGACATTTAACTTTTTGGACAATTTCCGACCGTCCTGAGACACTCTGAAAGTTCTGTCAGACGCAGGTCCCAAACGCGATCCTGGGCACGCCGAATCGCCACCCGTGCTACCGCCTTGGAAATCGCCGCCGCGCTCACTCCGCCGAAGTACGCGCGGATCGCGCCCACCGCCGTATCGGTCTCCTGACGCGCCAAGTAGATCGCTGCGGAGCGCGCCTCGTTCCCGTGACGCCGACTCACTCGTAACTCCGCCGGTTCCACCCCGAACGCCTCGCTCACCGTCTCGACCACGTGCTCCAAGGTCGGACGCCACGCCAGTTTTCGCTGCAACGGCACGCCTGTCCGAACCGGCTCCGCCGACAGACGCCGCCGCCACCCGTCGATCCACTCGTCGCTACCGAGGAACATCCCACCTACCGCCTGCTCCAGCGGCGACTTGGGCGGCTCGGATAACCCCGCCTCCACAAAAGACTGTTCAAGTCGTGCATCCCCGCGGACAAGCGGGCTGTCGATTTAATTTATTCCCCATACGAACTTGGAGCATGGTTTCGGTATTCCGAGGATAGCGGTGCCGAGATCGTCACTCTCAAGTCGGGAGGCGCAGCGGAAGGTGCTGGCTTGAAAAGGGGCGACTTCATCCTTGAGGTTGATGGTGCGCCAATTGGAGTAATTGGTGGCCGAACCTATCAGGAATGGCAGCAATACAAGTATTCAAGTGACAACGTTGTTGAATTCCTGATTTGCTTTTACAATTCTGCCGGAGAACTTCGCTACTACTACCCGGAGATTTCTCTGAAAAAACGGGAGCTTCCCAATTAGGAGGGGGCCAGGTCCATTTGCTCGTAAGTATGTGCTCACGACTTGTTTGAAAAAAGTCCAACCCGAACGACTGAGGAGCAGGGCTGCCCGCAGGGAAACTTTCGCCAGTGTTGCGTCTGCGGGTGCTGGCTATTGGCACTAATTCCTCGTCACGCCCGCCACTGCCGAGGAAGCGCCGGATCGCTCGGCGTCGCCAACCCGCGATGCGCTGCTTCGTCCTTTTGAATCCGCGCCCAGGCGGAACCCCAACGCCAAGCTTCCGCACATTCCGCCAAGTGCGCACGCAGCGGATTCCGTTCGACGTACCGCAGGACGGTCAGCAGATGGTCGTCCGCCTGCACCGGGCGTCTCTGTAAAAAGTCCTGACTTTTTCGTCTCCTTTTTCGTCTCCCGGCGGCGTGGCGGGGCTTGGAAGGCTGTGAAGTTGGGGCGTTTGTGCGCGTTACCGCAACTCTGCAGGGCGTAGGGGAATTGTTCGTCGCAACGGCGCGAGCGGCCGATGATGACTGCTGAAACCCTGCCGTCCTGCGCGGATTCAACGGTTGTGCCGTGCTAGCATCGGTGGGTGGTTGCAGACCGAGACCCCATGAAGCGGACTCTTTCTCGCCAACTGAGCCTTCTGCTCGCCGTGTGCTTGTCGGCCCTGTGCCTGCTGGCCGTCGGTTGTGCGCTTGGCAGCCGGTCCGAGGTCGAGTTTGGGGCGAGCGACGTAGGGCATTACCAGCAGTTCGCGACGACGATCGAGTATCCCGACGTCGAGAATCCGGCCTGTGACGATCTGGTCCAGACTCCGCCGCCGCTGACGCTCACGGAATCCGAACCGCCGCCGTTTCGCGACCTGACGCTGCAGCAGGCCATCGCGACGGCCCTGTCCACGTCGGAGGTGCTCCGCGATCTGCAGGGGCTGGTGCTCAGTTCGCCGAACAACGTCCGCACGGTCCAGGACCCGGCGCTTCGGGAGACCGATCCGATCACGGGCGTCGAGGCGGCCTTGAGCGCGTTTGACGCCGCGTTCGAGTCGCGGGCCTACTTTGAGAAGAACGACCGGGCGCTGAACAACGTGTTCTTTGGCGGCGGCACGCGATTGCTGACCCAGGACCTGCACGCGTACAGTGCGGGCATCACCAAGCGGACGGCGGTGGGCACCAACTTTGCCTTCCGCCACAACCTCTTCTACGATTTCAACAATCAGCCCGGCAACGACGACCCGAACCGGCCCTGGGACGTGAATTTTGAAGCCGAGTTCCGGCAGCCGCTGCTGCAGGGGGCGGGGGCGGAGTTCAACCGCATCGCCGGCCCCAACGGGACGCCCGGCCAGTTCCGCGGAGTGCTGCTGGGCCGGCTGGACACGGATGTCGGTCTGAACGAATTCGAGATCGGCGTGCGCGACTTCGTCAGCGACGTCGAGAACGCGTACTGGGAGTTGTACTACGCCTACCGCGATTTGGACGCCAAGCGGTCGGCCCGCGATCGGGCCTTGGAGACCTGGCGGCGAATTCATGCCCTGTACGTCAACGGGCGGCGAGGCGGCGAGGCGGAAAAGGAGGCTCAGGCGCGCGAGCAGTATTTCCGGTTCCAGGAAGAAGTCGAAAACGCGCTCGGCGGACGCTGGCTGGACCACAGCCGCTACGAAGCGTTCCGTGGGACCAGCGGCGTGCAATCGACGGAGCGGCGGCTGCGGCGGCTGATGGGGATTCCGATCAGCGACGGCGAGTTGCTGCGGCCGGTCGACGAACCGCTGATGGCCCAAGTCGTGTTCGACTGGAACGAAGTGCTGGTCGAATCGCTGGCTCGCCGCGCCGAGTTGCGCCGGCAGCAGTGGCGGATCAAGCGGAGAGAGTTGGAACTGGCTGCCACGCGGAACTTCCTGCTGCCGCGATTGGATGCGATCGGCCGGTACCGCTGGCGCGGGCTGGGGCACGATCTGCTGGACCCCGACAGCGATTCGCCGGATCGCTTTGACAATGCCTACGGGAACCTGACCGGCGGCGATTTCCAGGAATGGCAGTTGGGCGTGGAGTGCACGGCGCCGCTCGGTTTCCGCCAGGCCCACGTGGCTGTCCGAAACGCGGAATTGCAACTGGCCCGCGAGCGCTCGATCCTGGAGGAACAGAAACGGGAGATTGTCCACGATCTGAGCGCCGCCTTTGCGGACGTACAGCGGACCTACCTGGTATCCCAGACGAATTACAACCGGCGCATGGCGGCCCGCGAGCAACTGCAAGCTTTGGAGGCGGTCTACGAAGACGCCGACGAGAACGAGAAGACCCGCTTGCTGGATTTGCTGCTGGACGCCCAGCGCCGCCTGGCCGATGCCGAAAGCCAGTATTATCGTTCGTTGATCGAGTACACCTTGGCGATCAAGGCGGTCCACGTGCAGAAGGGCTCGTTGCTGGACTACAACGAGATCTACCTGAGCGAAGGGCCTTGGCCCGGAAAAGCGTATCACGACGCTTGCCGGCGAGACCAGTTGCGTTCAGCCCCCCGCGCGCTGAGCGACTACCGGCTGTCGCGCGTGCCGTTCGTGAGCCAAGGCCCGTACGTCCAGGACACGGCAACGCCGGGCCGGGAACCTTTGCCGGCCGGCCCGTCCGCGCCCGGCCGCGAAGGCGACGGCGTCCCCACGCCGGCTCCGGCGCCGCCCGCGGCCGCTCCGCTGCCAGATTCGGCCCCCGCATTGGACTCGGCCGCCGCGCGGTCGCGTCCCCGACGGCTGCCGCATCCGGCCGAGGAAGCCGGGCAAGCCGCTTACCTCCGGACGAGCTACGCCGCGCCGCCAGACGCCGCGCCGCCAGGCCCGCAGGCGGTGCTCCTGCCGCCGACTTTGGGCCGGCAGTGAATTTGAGTCTGACACTGCCCAGCAGGCGCGCATCTTCGTCGCCTGGATGTCCGAGCCACGCGGTGCTTCACTGGCCGTGTCCTGCCCACCGCTCGCGGTAGGGCGGTTCGGGTCCCGCTCGGGCGATGATCGCCTGGCCGGACTCCTTCACCTCGGCGGGCGGGCCGAAGTGGTTGTCGCGCCACGTGTGCCAGTCGCGTTGGTTCTGGTTGAAGCGGACCAGTTCGGCGGCCGTGTCGTAAATCACGTTCTGCTCGAACAAGAAGCCCTTGCTGCCCTCGTCGATGAACATTCCGTTGTTTGGAGCGCCCTGCGCATAGCGGCTGCGGCGCGAGTCGTGCAGGTGGTTGCCGCGGATCACCGTGCCGGGCTGGAAACCCAGCGTGTAGATGCAGCCGCCGTCGCACAAGCGGTTCATGACGTCGTAGATGTGGTTGTATTCGACGGTGTTTTCCCGGCAGGGCGTCGGTTCCGGATTCCATTGCCAGCCCAAGGAAACGCCGCTGTAGGGCAAGCCGTGAACCAGGTTGTGGGCGATCGCGGCCTGCTGGGCAAAGCCGACCCAGATGCCGACCGCGCCGTAGTACTCGACGCCGCAGGCGTGGACGTGATTGTTGGCGATCCGGTTTCGTTTGGGCACTTCGGCCTCGCCGCGCGGGCCGCCCAGCATGATGCCGTTGCCGCTGACGTCGGTGATCTCGTTGCCTTGGATCAGGTTGTCGTGACAGGCGGTCACCAGTTCCACGCCGCAGCCGCCCAGGCGGGTCAGCACGCAGTCCTGGAGGCTGGACCGTTCGACGTAGTCCCAGCGGATCGCGGCCGGCACTCGGCCCCAGGTTTCGGTCCAGGCCTTGCCCGTGGTGCAGTGGCAGGCCTGGATGCCGAGGTATCCGCCGCGGGGCAGACTCAAGCCCATGTGTTCGAAGCGCAGGCCGCGAAAATGCAGGTTGCGGACCGGACGATCGGGCAATCCCTTGACCTCGACCAACCGCTCGATCACCGGAGCGATCACCTCGGCATGTGTCAGATCTTCGCCGGCCAGCGGCCAGTAGCGGAGCGTGCCGGAAGGCCGGTCCAAGTACCATTCGCCGGGCTGGTCGAGCAGTTCGGGGGCGCTTTCGAAATGGCACCAGCGGCCGGGGCCGGGGCGGATCGCGTCGTGGCCCCTGGCGTGCGGCGGCGCGAGTACGACGACGCCCGCGGCGTGGTCGATGCTCTGGACGGGCAGGCGATTGATTTCCCAATTGCCGGCCACCATGACTTCGAGATCGGACGGATTGGACCAGGCGCCCAGCAGCCCCGCAGGCAGAGTCAAGGTATAGCGGGACAGGTCTGCCGCCAGATCGGCGCCCTTCAGTCGCCAGCTGGGGTTCTCGGCGTCCACGTTCGGCGTCTGCGCCCGGACCGCTCGGCGGCCGTTGACGAACAGGTGCCGGAAGTACCACGGGCCGTCCTGCACGCCGGGCGCGGGAGCGGTCCAGGTCTCGCCGTCGCCGCGTTTCCAGCCCGTGATCGGCCGTCCACCACTGAGGACCACCGTCTCACCGGGATTGGCGGCATAGGTCACGGGGTGTTTCTCATCGCCCGAGTCTTGCGGTCCGAACGCCAACGGCTCGTTCAGCCGGTAGGTGCCTTCGCGGAGATAGACGTTCACGGGGGACTTCAGCCCCGCGGCAATCAGCGGCCGCACGGCATCGCGGGCCTGGGCAATCGTGGCAAACGGTTTGTCCCGACTGCCGGGGCCGGCAGCGCTGCCGCCGGGGGCGACAAAAAACTCGACCGCGGCCGGGGCGCCGGCGAACGTCGACGAGGCGACCGTCAGAAGCAGGATCGCGGCGTGGAAGGGCTGCATCTCGAGTCTCCGTTACTGCCGTCCCAAAATGCGGTTCATGTTCTTCTTGTAGAATTCGACTCCGGGCTGGCCGTAGGGGTTGATGCCGATCAAGCGGCCTTCGACCACGGTGGCCAGCATCAGCATCTGGAACAGCTGGCCCAGGCAGAATTCGTTGACTTGTGGCAAGTGCAGATCGGCCGTGGGGCGGCCGTCGCTGTGGTAGGCTTCGTTGGTGCCTTGAATCGCCGCCGCCATGATGTCGGGCAGCGTCTTGTCGGCCAGGTCGTTCAACGAATCCTGGTCCCGTTCGCTGCGGCCCACGGCCAGCGGATCGCAGCGCCAGCGGTCGACGATCAGGTTCGTAAACAGCTTGTCCGGGCGGCCCTGCTGGTGCTGCTGGGCGCGGGAGTGCAGATCGCGGGTGTTGACCGTGGTGAGCGGCGTGGCGCCCAGGTAGTTCTGGCCCGGACGCTCCTTGCCCAGGCTTTCGGCCAGCAACTGGTCGTACCACAGGCCGACGGATTCCAGGGCTTTGGACCAGACGTTCAGCACGCGGATGGTGGCGCCGCGTTTGTCTTCCAGCAGATGGCCGACGCCCACGTAGTCCAAGACGGCGTTCTCGCCCGGCGGCGCGGTGCGGAAATGGTCGTTCATCGCCGCCGCGCCCTCCAGCAGCGCGACCACGTTCAGGCCCAGCAGCGCGGCCGGCAGCAGGCCGACGGCCGACAGCACCGAAAACCGGCCGCCGACTCCGTTCGGGACGCGGAACACGTCCGGACAGCCCAGGGCCCGGACCAGGTTGAACAGCTTGCCGCTGGTCCCGGTGACGGGCACGACGAACTGAGCCAACCTGGCCGCATCCCCGCCGACCGATTGCTGGAGGGCGGCCAGGTACTGGCGGAAGGCCACGGCCGTCTCCAGCGTGGCGCCGCTCTTGCTGATCACGACGATCGCCCAGCGGTCCTCGACCTTGTCGGCCAGTCGGTCCTTGCCCAGCAGTTTGAGCAGTCCTTGCGAGGCGTCGTTGTCGACGTTGTTGCCTTCGAAGTACATCCGCGGCCGGCTGCCCCGTTCGCCGCGGGACAGTTCGTTGAAATAGGGATCGCAGCAGGCTTCCATCAAGGCCCGGGCGCCCATGTAGGACCCGCCGATGCCGAGCACGACGACGCGGTCCACGGCATCCTGCAGTCGCCGGGCGGCCGTCAAGATCTGTCCCAGTTCGCTGGTCCGCTGGTCGGCCTGGTACTCGGCCAGTATCTTCTCGGGCAGTTCCAGGAAAGCGGCGTCCAACGGGTCTTTTTCCTTGGGGACGTCGTCCTCCGCCAGCAGCCGCAGATCTTCCTCCAGGACCTCGCGCCGGGCGGTTTCCAGACGCGGGCCCAGGGCCTGAAGTTCGTCGCGGGAAAGGCCCGTTTCGTCGAGGAACACGCCGGAAGGATCGTACGTCACCAGGTTGCTCTTCTTTGCGCTCATGGGAATTTGCTTTTTCGTTTCTCCGTGCTTCAGATGGCGGACAGCCGACGGCTCTGAAGATATCGCGCCGGCGGCCTGTCCGCCAGCGGCGTGGGCCGTGAAAAACGCGCGAATTGCCGGCTGGGTCGCTTGTGAAACGCGTGATTTTCTTGACAATCTAGCCTGCAAAGGACAGGGGTTCGGCCGAAAGACCGACGACGCCGAGCACGGTTCGATCAACATTTCGAAGGGGGTAAGGAAGCAACGCGATGGATATCCACGACTTGACTCGGGAATTGAAGGTTAAGAACGATTCCAAGATTGTGATGCTAGTGGCCGACGGTTTGGGCGGGCTGCCGACGCAGGCGGGCGGCAAGACGGAGTTGGAGACGGCCTGGACGCCGAACCTGGACGCGCTGGCCGCGCGAGGCGTGCTGGGCTCTGCCATCCCGATCGCGCCCGGCATCTCGCCAGGCAGCGGGCCGGGGCATCTGGCCCTGTTTGGTTACGACCCACTCCAGTACGTCATCGGCCGCGGCGCGTTGGAGGCGACCGGCATCGGGTTTGAACTCCAGGACGGCGACGTCGCGATCCGCTGTAATTTCTGCACGATCGATGAAGCCGGCAAGATTACGGACCGGCGGGCCGGACGGATCGCAAGCGAGGAAAGCGGTCCGCTGGCAATCCGCCTGCGGCAGGTCAAGATTCCCGGCATCGAGGTGTTCGTTGAGCCCGTCAAGGAGCACCGCTTCGTGGTCGTGTTCCGCGGTCCGGGGCTGGGCGATCGCGTCAAGGACACCGACCCGCAGGCCACGGGCGTGCCGCCGCTGGATCCGGTTGCCGACGACGCAGCGAGTCAGAAAACGGCGGAGGTGGCCAAGGCGTTTCTGGCCCAAGCCAGGGAGATCCTGGCCAGCCACCCCAAGGCCAACTTCCACACCATGCGCGGCTTTGCCGGCAAACCCAAGCTGCCGTCGTATGAAGAAGTGTACGGTTTGCGGGCCGCGGCCATCGCCGTCTATCCGATGTACAAAGGACTGGCCCGCCTGGTCGGCATGGACATCGTGGGCCAGGCGCAAACGCTGAGCGAACAAATGGACCTGCTGGAGCAGAACTGGAACGATTACGATTTCTTCTTTCTGCACTTCAAGTACACCGACAGCCGGGGCGAGGACGGCGATTTCGACGCCAAAGTCGAGAAGATCGAAGAGTTGGATGCGTCGGTCCCGCGGATCACCGCGCTGAAGCCCACGGTGCTGATCGTCACCGGCGACCACAGCACGCCGGCCTACTTGAAGGGCCACAGCTGGCATCCGGTGCCCACCCTGCTGGTGTCCGACTGCTGCCGGCCGGACGCGGAAGCCCAGTTCGGCGAGTGCAATTGTGTCCGCGGCGGATTGGGCCAGTTTGAGGCCAAGTATCTGATGACGCTGGCCCTGGCCAACGCGGGGCGACTGGGCAAGTACGGGGCTTAGACACCCGGCCAGCGGACACGCTGTTCGGCACGGGTCTGCCGGGCTCGCGGAAACCGGCGCCCGGCTTTCAAAAAGCCGGGCTTCCGGACCAGGCCGCGTCAGCCGCGCAGCGCCAGGCGGCGGCAGATGGTAACGATCGCGGCATCGTCCTTCAGGTGCCGCGTTTCGATGCCTTGGGCCAGCAGCGGGCCGGAGGCGTGTGCGAAATCGTATTCCTCGAACAGGTTCAGCACGGCGGTCACGGCAAAGCCGCGACGTTTCAGGTTGCCCAGGGCCACGGCGTGCTGTTCGCTGACCGACGCCAGGATGGCCACCACGGTGGCGTCGCGCGGCATGCGGTTGGCCGTCTCGCCGATCAACTGCGTCAGGTTCAGGCCGTCGGTCAATTCGATACGGGCCAGCGTCTCGAAAATCCGCATCACCTGGTCCGGCCCGCGGCGGGTCTCCACGACCACCGGCCGCAGGCGGTCGCTGGTCTCGGCCATGCTGGCCGCCCTCCGCGCCGCATCCCGCGTGCGGATGTCGTAATCCCAGCCCTCCTGGCGAATCCGGTCCGCCGCGTCCCGGCCGTTGGTCACCAAGCCCACCTGCTGGCCCATCTCGTAAACCGCGTTGGCCAGGGAAGCCGCGGTCGTGACCGCCAATTCGCTGCGCATCGGCTCGTGCCGCGGATCGTGCGAAGCCGTATGAAAATCCAGCAGAAGCGTGGCGCCGGCGACGGTCGAGGGTTCATACACCTTGCAGTGCAGCCGCGCCGTCCGCGCCGTCGCCTTCCAATGCACGCGGCTCAGCGGATCGCCTACCTGGTACTGCCGCACGCCCGCGATCCGCGTGGGGTCCTCGTACAGCCGGTACGACATCCGCACTTCCCCGATCGGCCGCCGCGAGGCGACGTCGTAACCCTCCAGCGGCATGACCTTGGGATAGACCAGCAGGAAATGCGGATCGGTGACCACGCGGTACCGGCGATGCAGCCCGAACAGGTCGCCTGTTTCCATGATCAGCGGACCCAGCTGGTAATAACCCCGCCGGTTGCAGCGGAGCTGGTACAGCAGGTTCTTGGCCCCGCCGGAACGCAGCATGGACAGCTTGACGCGGCGGCCCTCGACGCCCAGATTCGGCGGGTCGTGGATCAGCGCCCGCCGCGGCAACAGGTCCTCCAGCAACAACCAGGGAACAGGCAACCGCCCTAGGTTCTTGATCGTGACCACGATGGCGACCGTCTCGCCGATGTTGGCGGTCAACCGGTTGCATTCCCGTTGGGCGGACAGGCTTTCGGCCCAGGTGCGCGTCAAGTAGCGGCTGACTAGCAGCACGCCGAGCAGCACGTACACGGCATACGCCAGCAGGCCAAAGTCCAGGATCAGGGCCAGCAACAGCAGGAGGATCGCGCCGACCAGCCAGTTCATGCCAAAATCGCCTCCGCCGCGCGCGGGTCCCGCCGCCAGTTCCGCACCACGGCATCCAATCAACCGGATGGCTCGACGCCCAGCGCACGCAGTTGAGCGGCAAGTCGCTCGGAACGCAGCCGCGCTTCGTCCGCCCGCTGCCGCTCCTGCTCGGCCCGCTGCCGCTCCTGCTCCGCTCGCTCCCGCTCTCGATCGCTCTGCTCGGCCAGTTCCAAGTAGGTCGCGAAGGGCTTTCCGTCGGGCCGCAGAACTTGCAGGTTGCCGGAGGACAGATCGAATCGCACTCCCAAACGAGGACTTTGCCAGCCATCGACGGTCTGGATCGGAACCAGGCGATCACCCTGTCGGGTCCAGCCCTCCAAAACGATGTTGTCGGGATCGAAGACATAGTACTCCTCGACCCCATAGCGTTCGTAGAACCGGAACTTGTCCATCATTTCGGACCAGCGGTTGCCGGGCGACAGCACCTCAAAGACCACTTGGGGCGCGATCCCGTCCTCCTCCCATTGCTTGTACGAGCCGCGATAACCCTTGGGCCGCCCAAAGGCCACCAGCGCGTCGGGAGCCACGCGCAGTTTGTTGTCGCCCTCGACGGGATACCACAACAGGTCGCCGGCCACGAACACGTTCGGATCGTCCCGAAACATCGCGTCCAGACCGCCTTGAAGCGTGACAATCCATTGGAACTGAAGCGTGTTCTCGGCCATCGGTTGCCCATCGCTGTCGGGATAGTCGATCTTCGGTTTCGAACGCCGAAGTGTCTGTGTGCTCATGACCGCTTTACCTCACCCCAAGACACGGATTGGGTCCTGACACGGACATTATACCCTCGGCCGCCCGGTTGTACATCAGCCGGCCCCGCAGCCCGCAGCCCGCGGGGCCTCAGAACCGCAGTCGCCGCAAGGCCACGTCGGCGACGAACAGCAGCAGGGCGGCGAGCAGCAGGTAGGACCACAGCGGCGTGACGCGCGGGACCATACGGCCGTCGGGGGCAAACACGGCAGCCGGCTCGGGGCGGAAGACACCGCCCGTGGTGTCCGCGACGCGGCGCAGCAACTCTTCGTTGGCAGGCTGCAGGCGAAGTTCGTCGGGATAGTCGCTGAAAACGGCCTGAGTTGCCGCCAGCGGCAAGCCGCGACCGTCCTCGCCGCTGACGCGGACCTCGAACTCGGCAGGGGCGGCGGCCGCAAGGGGAAACTCGGCGGCCCAGCGACCTGCTGCAAGCGGGTCGAGGGCCAGCGTCTGTCCTCGGCCGCCTGGTCCAGTGACAGTCGCAGACAGCTGGGCGCCGGCCGGGTACTGGCCGGCGACTGCGGCCCGTTCGGCGGCGACCAAGAGAGTCTCCCCGCTGCGATTCGCCGAGATGCTCAACGGATTCGCACGCGGTTGCCGGGCGACGTGACGGACCAGCCGTTTCCAGAAGGCTCCATAGCCCGACCACGCTTGCCAGCGGACGGTCCAACGGTTCTTGACGTCGCACGTAAAGGCCAGCGTCGTGCCCGCTCCGTACCGCCACCAGCACAACAGCGGATGACCGGCCACGGCAAACAACAGCGGCTCGGCTTCCGGCTTGGGGTTCGTCCGGGCGTAGCCCAACAGCGGCGGAGCGGAGGCGATCTCCAGTCCGGGCAGCGTCCGCAGCGCAAACGGGCGAAATTCGCGGTACTTCTCTCCGGCAGCCGCGACCCTGGTTTCCTGCACCAGAATCCGCGGCACGTCGGCCGGATCGTTGCAGTGGTTGTGGCGGCCGCCGGCGATGGCCGCCATGTCCTGCAGCATGTCCTGCTCCGCGCCCTGGCTGATCGAGACGGTCGAGAGCGTGATGCCGCCGCGGGCCATTCGCTGAGCGAGCTCGCGATAGTCGCCCGGCGCGGGCACGCCGTCGGTCAACAGGATCATGTGCCGCCGGTCGGCGGCCGTCTGCTCCAGGGCCAGCACGGCCCGCACGACGCCCTGGTACATGTTGGTCTGGCCGTAGTGCGTGAGCGTCTCGATGCGTTTCAACAAGTCGGCCTTGTCCGCGACAGGAGCCAGAGGCGAGACCCATTCGGCGTCGTCCGAAAAAGCGATCACGCCCGCTTTGTCGTGCGGTTCCAGCACCCGCACGGATTGCTTCGCCGCTTCCTTGGCCAAATCCAGGCGGCGATCTTTCTCCATGGACTGCGAACGGTCGATGACCAGGACCATCGCCAGGACGGACTTCTCCGCCTCCTCCTCCGGCGCCGCGGCCGTGACCGGCAACATGCGTTCCAGCGGCGTGTCGCGGAAGCCGGTCTCGCCAAACGTCGAGTCGTCTCCGATCACGATCAGGCCGCCGCCCAGTTCGCGGACATAGCGATCGAGGGCCTGCAGCCGAGCCGCGTCCAAGTCCTTCGCCGCGGTGCCGGAGAAGACGAGCAGGTCAAAGGCGTCCAGCGCGGTTGCGTCCGGTGCCAGTTGTGCCGGCCCGACAAGCGTTACCTCGCAGCCCTGCGAGGCCAGCACGTCGCGGAACGCGCTTGCCGATTCAGGCTCCGCGTCGGCCAACAAGACGCGCAGTCGGCGGGCGGCCAGCACGCGGGCGCGACGCTGGTTGTTCGCGGCGAGCGTGTCCTGTTTCGCCGCCACGCGAGCCGTGAAGGTGGCGGCGGGGCTGTCGCCCAGCGAAGCTGTCAGCCGGACTCGATTCTCGCCGGGCCGCAAGGCGATGTCGGAGCGCACGACGGAGTCGCCGTCACGGAGCAGTTCCACCGTGCCAGCCGTCTGGCGGTTCGATTGGATCACAACCTCCAGCTGCGCGCCGGCGTCCGCCGCGGCTTGCGCCGGCGCCAGCACTTCCGTCAGGCAGACTTCGGGACCCGCGAACGCGGTCAGGGGCACGACGGAGACGGGCACGCCCACGCTCACCGCGGCGCGGGCCAGATCGCCGGCCGTTTCGTTGCCGTCGCTGAGCAAGACGACTTGGGGGACGAACTTGTCGGGGATCGTTGCCGCGGCCAAGTGCAGGGCTGCCGCCGGATTGCTGGCGCTGGTGTCCAGGCCTTCGGTCGCCCAGTGAGCTTCCGGAGACGGTTTTCCCGGACGGTCCGCAAAGGGAAGAACCACGGCGGCGTGGCCGCCGCGCGCTTGGAACGCGGCCCGGATGAATTCCTCGGCCTCCCGGCGGGCGGCGCCGTCGACGCTGCGGCTGACATCGGCCGCCAGCACGACGAACCGCTGCGGGCTGGGGCCGCGGTGAGTGAGGCCGGCCAAGGCCAAAATCGCCAGCGTCAAGATCGTTGCCCGGCAAAGGCCGCTCGCCACGCGCCGCCAGGCGGACCCGGTAACCGAACTGCGGATGGCGAAATACGCGATCACGGGCAGCACGGCCAGGCCGCTCAGCCACAGCGGATGCTCGAATTCGATCACGGCCAGCAAGGGGGACATGGGCAAACGTTGAAAAAACCGCTCGATCTTGACTCCGATCCGACCACGGCGTCCAGACGCCGCACTCCCAAACCTACACCACGACTCGCCGGTGGAACAGGCACCATTCGACCGACAGCAACAGGGCGGCTGCGCCCGCCAGCCAGATCCACAGCGGCCGCTGGCGAGTCGGCGCCGGCGATTCCACGTCGCGGGACGGCACGTCTGCGCCGGCGCGGAGGTCGCTCTCGCTGCGGCTGACCAGGTTGACGGGCAGCGCCGGCGCCGCTCCGCCATCCGGCCAGTCCGATCGCTGCCGGACCGCCAGCGGCCATACCGCCTCAACCGGCCAGACGCCGACGGAATCGAGGGCGAACAGCGCGCGGCGCTGCGGAGATTTCGGCAGATCGAGCGCGCGGCCGTCCTGGGACACGAGCTGGGCATTCTCGGTGCCCTGCAGCGAGACCAGCACATCGGACCGGACCGCCACGCCGCCCCCGTTGGCGGTGCCGGTCAAGACGCGGACGGCCTGCCGCACGAGTCTCGCAAAGTCAGCACGCAACGCCAAGTCACTTTTTTCCCGGTCCAGGTCGACGTGCAGCACGAGCACCGGACCCGCGGACCGATCCAGGCGGCTGTACAGCGGATCGCCCGAGGCGGCGGAGACGAGCGTTTCGGCCGGCTGCTTGAAGGCCAGCTTCACGGCCGCTTCGACCACCACGTCCTGGAACCGCACGTCTGTCAGCAACGGCGAATCCGGCTGGACGTCCTTCACGACACAGGCGGCCTCACGAATCGTTCCCGCTGCCTCCCACAACTCGCACGAACCTTGCGGCGCGATCGCCAGCAGCGGAACGGCCGGCAGGCGTTCGGGAACTTGACGATGCAGCACCGCGATCGCCTGCGGAGGCAGTTGCTCCGGCAAACTCGCGACGATCTGCAGGCGGACCGCGGGCACCGCTTCCAAGGCGGCTTGCAGCGCGGCGTCGGACGCGGCCTGGCCAGCGGGAACGAAGAACACCGTCGGCTGCGGGCGGCTGGTCACGAACACGCGGGCCGTGTCGTCGGCCGCCAAGTCGTCAGCGGCAGTCAGCCGTGCGGTCAGCACACCACTCTTTTCGACCGGGACGGACAAGATAGTCTGGGTCACGGCGCCTGCGGCGATCCGTACCGATGCCGTTTGACTTTGTCCGCCTGGCGATGAAATCTGGAGTTGGCATTCCGCGGCGGTTTCTGAGTGATTCGCCGTTTCGATCTGCACCAACTGCTGCCGGGGATCCAGCGGGTCGGGCCGCGCTGCCAAATGCGTGATGCCCAGATTCCGGCCACCCTGGCCGAACCGCTTCAGATCCACCTGCTCGTCCTTGGCCAGTGTGGCCGCCTGGGGAAAGCAGCCATCGGTTAGCAACACGATTCTCGGGTTTTGTCTGCCCTCCAGCGCCCGGCGGGCCAACTCGACGGCGTCCACCATGCGCGTGATCCCGTCCGTCGGCTGCAGGGAATCGATCGCGGCCTGCAGCGTCTGCGGATTGTCGGTCCAGCGACAAACTGTCCGCACCACGCTGCCGACGCTGAGGACCGTCATCGGTTCGCCCGGCTGCAAGCCCTGGACGACGCGGTGCGCCTCGGCCTGGGCGGCGGCCAGACGCGTGGGCTTCACGTCGGTGGCCGACATGCTGGCGGAAACGTCCAGGATCAAGACCAGCGAGCGCCGGGCGGCAAAGGCGGCTTTCCAGTACGGCTCCGCCAACGCCGCGACCAGCAGCAGAAGAATGACAAGCTGGGCCGCCAGCGAGAGCCAGAAGCGCAGCCGGAACCAGGTTGGCCGTCGAGCCAGCGCCCGCTGCCACAGCCAAGACGTCGCCACCTCGTGCCGCCGACTGGCAAAATTCCAAAGGTACAGAAGCGCGATCAGCACCGCCAAACCGGCCCAGCACCACGCTCCGGAATGAAAGAAATCCATGGTCAGTTGTCAGTTGTCAGTGGTCAGTGGTCAGTGGTCAGTGGTCAGTTGTCAGTTGTCAGTGGTCAGTTGTCAGTTGTCAGTGGTCAGTTGTCAGTTGTCAGTTGTCATTCGTCAGTTGTCATTCGTCAGTTGTCACCGATCACCGAGTTCACGGGGCGTACATCCGGCTGGTCGCCGTGCGGATCACGCGGAGCACGGACTCCTGGACCGGCGTACCGGTCGTGGTTTGCAGCAGGCCGATCGAGCGCCTGGCGCAGTATCCGCGGCAGGACGCGATGAACTCCTGGAAGACGCGGCGATAGTTCAGCAGGTCGACGTCCTCCAGATACGTGCGTCGCGAGCGGCCGGTGGCCACGTCGACCAGCGTCACACCGCCGGCCAGCGCCGGATCGATTTCGCGTTCGTCTACGACTTGCAGCAAGTAGGGCGGAAAGCCGCGTTGGGCCAGCAGATCGATGGCCGGTTCAAACCCGGCGGGGTCGAACAAGTCGCTGATGACCACGGTCGTCCCGCGTTGCGGGCGTTGCTGGACGAACGCCTCAGCCGCCGATTTCAGCCGGACCGGCGCGGCCTCCGTCCGCAATCCGTCCAGGAACCGGTACAGCCGGAAAGCGTGCTGGCGGCCGCGGACCGGCGGCAGTTCGGCCACGACCCGATCGGCCACGGCCAGGATGCCCACGCGATCCAGGTTCGCCAAGGCCAGATAGCCGAGCGCGCCGGCCAGGCGGCGGGCCACGTCGAACTTGGCCGGCGCTCCCAATCTCATGCCGGGCGAACAATCGACCAGCAGGTACACGACGCGGTCTTCGCTGCCGCGGTACTGGCGCGTCAGCAGTTCGTCGTGCCGGGCGCAGATCGGCCAGTCGATATAGCGGAAGTCGTCGCCGCAGGTATAGTCCGAGTGGCCCACGAACTCGCTGCCGCCGGCCCACCGCCGGTCCAGTCGCCGGCCCAGGAAGCGGCTGCCCCAGCTGCGCCGGGCCGTCTGGTCCAGGTACTCGCAACGGCGGCGGAATTCAGGGTCGAACAGGGTCATGGCGGCAATTGCTTGGGGTGAGAACAGAACGGCCGCGTCAGGCTACTGATCGCAGGATGTCCGTGACGATTCCGTCCACGCCGGCCTCCTGGGCGTGGCCCTCGAAGCTCAACGTGATCCGATGCCGCAGGGCGGGCAGAGCCACGCGGCGCACGTCGTCGCGCGTGAGTTGGATCCGTCCCGCGACCGCGGCCAGCACTTTGGCTGCCAAAATCATCGCCTGGCCGGCCCGCGGGCTGGCGCCGCGCAGGACGAACCGCCGCGTGGATTCCGGCGCCGTGGCAGCGGTCGGATGCGTCGCGGTCACCAGGTTCGCCACGTGGCTCAACACGTCCGTCGGCACGGCCACACGCCGCGCCGTCTGCGACATGGCCACGATCCGTTTGCCGTCCAGAATCCGCTTCACGGGCGCTGCCTGGGCCTCCGTTCCGCGCTGCAGCACCGTCTCCAGTTCGCCGCCCGTCGGCGTGGGCAGCGTCAGCTTGAAGAAGAACCGGTCCAGTTGCGTCTCCGGGACCGGGAACGTGCCTTCAATCTCCCCCAGGCTCTGCGTTGCGAGCGTGAAGAACGGCGCGGGCAATTCGTAGCTTTCGTTGGCCACGGTCAGGGCTCGTTCCTCCAGCGCCTCGAACAAGGCGGCTTGCGTCTTCGGCGTCGCCCGGTTGATTTCGTCGGCCAGCAGCAGATTGGTGAACACCGGGCCTTGCTGGAATTCAAACCGCCGCCGACCCTGCGATTCCATCACGACGTACGTCCCGATCACGTCGGCCGGCATCAGGTCGGACGTAAACTGGATGCGGCGGTACTTGACGTCCAGCAACTGCGCCAGCGTGCGGCCCAGCAGCGTTTTGCCGACGCCCGGCGGGCCGTCCAGCAGTACGTGACCGCCCGCGACCAGGGCGGCGAGGGTCAGTTCGATCGCCTCGGCATGGCCGACCAGGACTTCCGCCAAGGCTTGCCGCAGGGCGTCGAAATCCTTGGCAAACTGCGCCAGCTCTTGTTTCAGATCGGGTTCGTCACTCATCGCAGGGCTCTCGAGTTTGGTGAAGGTCTCTCAGACCAAGTTATAAGTCGTGCATGCCGCCGGAGGCAAGAACGACTCACTCGCAGGCGTCAAAACGCGGACAGAAACGAATTCTCGAACCGACCCGGCGGCGGCAAGGCGCGTTGCCACTTCGGGGAACGCTTCCCCTCCGAATTCCTTCCCCGTCCGACTCCTTTCCCCTCCAACCCGGTCACGTCTCAATGTCTTTTCGCGCCGGCTTCGGCCGCTTTGCCGCTTGCTGCAACGCCTCGAAGGCGTAGCGGCGAACGGACAGATCCGGGTCGCGCAGCGCGCTGCGCAACAACGGTGCGGCCGTCGCGCCTGCTGTGCCGAAGGCGAACCGGGCAAACGCCCGGTAGGCCGCGCGGCGGACCTGCGGATCCGGGTGCTTCATCAGTTCCACGAGCCGCGGGACCAGATTGGCTTTGAACACTTCCAGGCCGGGGCCCACGGAGGACGCGGGGGGCAGGTAGCCTTCCAGCCGCGTCAGGGCCGCGATGGCCGCGGGCCGCACGACCGCGTTGTCCGCGTGCAGACTCTGCAACAAGAACGGGGTTGCCAGCAATCCGATTTGCGACAACGCTTGGACGGCGGTCTGGCGCACTTCGGGGTCCGCGTGTCCCAGCAGGTTGTTCAAGGCGGGAGCCGCCCCTCGCAGAACCGGCCGCGCCGTCGCAGCCAAACTCTGGGCGTCCAACCGCGGATCGTAGAACACGTTCTGCCGCATGCGGTCGGCGATTTCGCCCAGGGCGTAGGCCGCCGCGGCCGGCGACGCAATGCGGCCTTCCGCCAAACGCTGCGCGATCGGCTCCAGTTGCGACGGGCCCAACGCGACCAACGCGTCCGCCGCAGCCCGCCGCACGTCCAAGTCGGCATGTCCCAGTGCCGCTGCCAGATCCGGCGCAGCGTCCTTCGCGCCGGGGCCGATTTCCCCCAGCGCCCTGACGGCTTCAAACACCACGCCCGCATCGGTCGATCTGAGCGCGGCCCGCAGCGCCGGGACGGATTGCGGATGGCCGGCGATCTTCCAGAGCGCCAAAGCGGCCTGGACCCGATACAGCGGATCCTCGTTCTGCAAAGCCTTTTCCAGCACCGGCGTGGCCGCCGTCGCACCGATACCGATGCGGCCAAGGGCGCGCGCCGCCACACGGCGAAACGGCGCCAAGGGAGCATAGTTGATGTGCTCCTTCGGCAGATCGACTTCGGCAAGGATCGCCGGGACCGCCGTCCGGGCTTCCAAGCCGATCCGCCCCAAGGCGTCGACCGCAAACCCGCGGACCTCCAGCGACGGCGACTGCAGGGCCTGGACCAGCAGCCCAATGCCCGCCTGGGCGTTGGCTCCCAACTGGCCCAGCGCCTGCGCCGCGCGGCGGCACTGTTCCTTGGCCTCGTCCGTGTCCTGGCCCAGGTGCTGGGCCAGCAGCGCTTGCCAGGCGCTCAGCGGGCGCCCGGCGTAAGCGGGCGCCGCCTCGCCGATCTGCGCGCACGCCGGGCGAGCATGGAGCCCGGTCGCGACAAGCAACGTGGCGGCGGCGAAAAGCGAGACTCGGCACGCATTGGCGGGCATGGCTCACCTGCGCAGAAGCCCGGCTTCGCTGCGCAAGCCGGGCTTCTCTGGGGGCGGCTGACGAACGACTCTACGCCTGGGCGACCAGCGGCGCCAGGTGCTTGATGCTGCGTTCCGCTTGCTCGATCGTGCCGCACTCGACGGACATGACGATGTCCCGCGGACAGCGGCGCAGGATGCTCACAATGCGGCTCCAGTCAATCACGCCGTCGCCGCAGGCACAGCCGACGGCCGTCCCGGTGACCTTCCCGCGTTCGGCGTCGGATTGCTGGACGGAGATATCCTTGGCGTGCAGGTGGACCAGGCGGTCCACGACGCGTTCCAGCCAGGCGTAAGGGTCCTGGCCCGCCAGGTAGGCGTTCCCGGTGTCCAGATTGATGCCGATTGCCGGCGATTTGACCAGGTTGTAAATGCGGTCCAGCCCGTCGGGCGTCCGGGAGTACTGGGCGTGACACTCCAGGCCGATCAAGATTCCCCGCGGTTCGGCCACGAACGCAGCTTCCTGCAGCGTGTACTTGATCAGCACGTGATCTTCTTCCTCCGTCGTCCACTTGGCTTTGATGCCCTCGTCGGTGTTGACGACCGGCGCGCCGCATTCGGCCGCGTGACGGATAGCCAGCTTCAGGTACTCGCCGTGGACCTCGGGGCGGCCCAGCGGACCGTGCGCCTGCAGTCCGGACACCTTGACGCCGGCTTTCTCCGCGGCCCGGCGGATGCGGTACGGATCGTCGAACAGGGAAACGGTGTGGAAGTAGCCGGCCTCGCTCATCAACTCGCGGCCGAAATGCACCATCGGTTCGACGTACTCGTAGCCTAGTTCCGCCGCCTTGTCCACGCCCCACTCGAACGGCTTGTCGTGATGCCGCACGTATTCCAAGTTCAACCCGACCGAAATCTTGCCCATGAGCATCTCCTTCGAACGCAAGGGGAAACAGGTATCGGACTCCGAGTCGGCCTCGGCAGGTCCTTCCAAGCTCCCCATCGTGAGGCTTGAACCGGCGCATGTCAAGCTGGCGTCCCGGCGCACGAAGAAAGCCGCAGGCAAATCCTGCGGCGGATCGGGACCCGAGCGGCGTCGGCTGGTAAGCGGCCTCGGCCGCCGGGCGGCTGTCACGGCGGCGCGAGTCAGGCCGACCTGTCCGTCGTCGGCGGGCTGAGACGGTGCGGGCGGTTCTCGCCGGCGGGATGCGGCGCCGGAGGCTCGGGAACGGGCGGTTCGGGAGCCGGCTCCGCGGACTCGTCGGTCTGGTCCTTGGCCGGCTCCAGCGTTTTTCCCTCCTCGACACAGGAATCGCAGTGCCAGCCGGCGCGGACGCCGCCGAACATGCCCGACCATTGAGCCCGCCACCGCTGCCACTTCATCCACAGCGGCTCGTGGTACGACGGCGCAACCGGCCCGGCTTTGGCTTCGGGAGCGTCACAGGTCTTACAGTCACAGGGAGCGCCGCACCATTGCGGGCGCTGTAACCAGCAGGGGAGCGAGGGCAAGAAACCGACAACGGGGGCCGGTTCGCAACCGTCTTCGCCTTCGCAGTAACCGGCCCAAGCGCGCTGGGCTCTCGGCGAGCACGGCTGACAGCAGCTGCCCATGAAGCCCAAGCCGCGATAGCTGCTGAAGCCGGGCGGGTAATCTGGGAAATCGGTGTCCAGGCTGCCGCCGACGGGCAGGATCTCGCCGGGAAAATCAGATTCGCCAGGCTGCGCCACAGCGGAGCGTGCGAATTGATCGGCGCGAGCCGTCAGGGCCAGCGTCAGAAACGCGGCGGCAGCAAGCAAGCTGAACCAGTTCATCTTCACTTCCCCCACAAAAACGTTGCTCCAAGAACGGACACGCCGGGCGCAGGATTCGGTCTGGACGCAGTGCGAGCCATCTGCGTCCGGGCTGACTGAGCCACGGCGAGTGTCCGAGATGTACCCAGGAAAACATGAGCCGCGTTTCCGTCACGGGCAAATCTGGCCGTTGATTTTTTTCAACATCTCGCCTGCCGTTCGGGTTGCAGGACCTTGGCCGGAGGATCTGTGCGGATCGTGCCGACTGGGGCGGACTCGCCCCAGGCCTCTCCGAAGGGTCAACAGTTCGGCAACGTTCCGGCAAACCGCCCAAGCGGACCAAAGTCCGCTCGACAAGAAGACCTCGGCGTTGATCTTGGACCGGCGCTCACTCCAGCCGCAGCAGCACGGTCTCGGCCCGCTGCATTTCAATCCGCACGGCCAGCCCGTCCACCTTCAAGGCCTCGCCCGACAGGACGTTCACTACCCGGCAGGGCCGCGGAAGACGCAGCGTTTTGACTCCGGCCGTCGCGGCGTGCAAGCCCAGATACTGGCCGTCGGTGTACACCGCGTCGTCGGAGTCGAGCCAGACGTGCGCGCCCGCTGCTCGGGCCAGATTGCGGATCAAGCCCGGCGGCAACTGCATGGCTCCGCTGTACACGCTGGTGAAGCCGTCGAGCGGCTTGACGACCAGGCCGGGCTCGTGCGTATCGACCAGGCGGCCAGCCACGCGGGCGGCCGGATCGGCGGCATAGAAGAGCGGCGCGACGCGGAGCTTTGCTGCGCCCAGCGGAACTCGCGCATCAAGTCCCTGGGCCAGCTCGTCGGCGGGGTCCAAGATCACCTGCGGAGATCCCGCTTCGTCGCGACACGCAAGACGAATTCCGGTCAGCGTCTGCATGGCGGACAGCGAAGCGCCCTCCGGGCCGAGGTAGCCGGGGGCGTACACGAACAGGGCTGTCGCGGCGTTCCGCCGGAGCTTGGCGCGGATCGCCTCGCGCCGCGCCGGCTCGATGTAAAACGCATTCAAGAACACGTACAACTTGTAGTCAGGCAGGTACGGCTCGGCGATGTCATCCAGCAGGCAGAAATCCCACGTCACGCCGGTTTGAGGCATGACCACGACCTGGTTCAAGCTGAGTGCCGAATTGGCCATGGTGGGACGCATCCAATAGAAACTCTGCGGATCGACGAAGACGCCCACCTGGGCCGCAACGGGCTGGCGATCCGCCAGGCTGTCGGCCATGATCTGCCGGCCGCGGCCCAGGGCGGCAAGGATCTGCGGATCGGCGAACCAGCCGCCCGACATGTCGAACCAGCTGACGGCCGCCCGCTTCGTCTGGACCTCGGCGAATTCCCGCCAGAACACGCCCAGCGTCTGTTCGAGATTCTCCGCGCGGCCGTAGCCCGCGCCGGGATCGGTCAAGTGCGTGCGGTGGTCCGATTCGTCCAGCCACAGCTTGCCGCGCAGCCGGAACGAGTCGGTGGCCGACATGAACGTGCAGGCTTCACCCGGCTTGCGGTACCAGTAGTTCGGCGGGCTCATCAGGAAATCAATGTCCGGCGAATCAAACACCCGCCGGGCCGCCAGGTGGCCGGAATCCTGCTGGTTGATCCCATGCGCCGTCAGATAGGCGTAGTAGGTGCCGACCAGCGCCTTGCCGGCGGTGGCTTCGCGCACGATGCGGGCGAAGTACAGCAGGGCGTCGGCGTCCATCTTGCTGATGAACTCGTAGAAATCGACGGCTTGGCGTTCGGTGTGCGGATCGCGGAGCACTTGCGGGCCTTCCGGCCGCCGCTGGGCCCAGCGGGGCATCGCGGCCGTGGCCAGGCTCACCTGGGGGTCGCGCCAAGCCGCGCGCAGGGCTTCGTCGCTCGCGTACCGCTGGGCGAGGAACTGGCGGAACGCCCGCAACGCCGGCGGGCTGTAATCGTCGCGCGATTTCTGCCACGTGCCCCACATCTGCCATTCGGCCGTGTAGCCGTTGAAGAAGGCATAGCCCAGGATCCGGTCGGCATAGGACGCCCGCCGCAGATGGGCCAGCAGACGCCGCAGATCCTCGCCCATCTCCCGACGCCAGCGCAGCGAGGCGAACGAAGTCGGACCCGCGGTCCCGTCCTCGAACCGGCACAACTCTTCGGGATGCGCCTCCTGCCACCACTGCGGGCCCGTGACGCCGATGTGCGGCACGAAATAGGCGTCCGGATCGACGTCCAGAATCGCGGCAAAGTAGCGGTCGTAGGCGGCATAGTTGTACTCGCCGGGAGCCACGTGCCCCAGGTCGCTTGCCCGCGAACTGCCGAACCAGTCGCAGTACAAATGCACGCCGGCCTGGGCGAGCTGGCGATGGTAGTCCAGGTGCAGCCCCCCGGCCGACACGTAGGCGTAGCCCGGCAACGGGCGCCCGTCCACGAACACGGTCGCGTCGCCGCCCAGCCGGCGCAACTCGACCACCGGCGGCTGGACCGTGCCGGCGCGCGAATTGGTGAGGTTGATTTCGCGGCAGAACGGTTCGGACAAGTCGAGTTCGTAGCACTGGACGTCGAGCGCGGCGGGGCCGGCGTCCCAGTAGGGCGACAGCGGCAGCGACGCCGCCAGCGACAGCCGCCGGCCGTCGAAACGCAGCGATTGCTCGACGAGCCGGAGGACCGTGTCCCCGCGCCGCAGCCGGAGGACGACGGTCCCGGAAGCGGTCTCGGCCGGCGGTTCAACGTCCAACTCCAGGCTCACGGACAACTCGGAACCCGCCGCGGCGCTCGGGGCTGCCACCGCGGACGTCACACGCGCCGAGCCGCGCGGCTCGGCGGTAACGCCTTCCTGAAAGTCGGGCCGCGCGGTTTCGAGCTTCACCTCGTCGATGGCGATCCAGCGGCCGGCCTGATTGCCCGGATCGATCCGCAGCGAGGCCACGCGCCGGCTGGGGCCGCCCCACTGCCGGGATTCGTCGCCGCTGCGAGTCTCGCGCCAACGGTTCTTCGTCAGATCGATTCGATACGTGGCCCAGCCAGCCGCGATCGGCAGCTTGCCGCCCAGGCACCAGCGCTGGTCGGGACTCTGGTAGTAGATGTCCAGCAGGTCGGCCTTCCCGGACGAGTACAGCCGCACGGTAAGCAACGTGAAACGCTGGGCGTCGATGCCCTCGGACGGCACGCGGAGCGACACGTAGGGGTCCCACGCGGTTTGCCCGCTCAACCGGCCGCCGGCAATCAGACCCGGCTCCAACTGGGTCTTGCCGGTGATCTCTCTCGGGTTGTCCATCGGCCAGACGATCTCGTCGGCCGACAAACACAGGGGCTTGAGGCCGGGCACCGCGCCCAGCAGAAGTGCGGCCAGCGCCAGCCGCTGCCAGCGAAAAGAAACGACGCGAGTCATCAAAGCTGAGTCTCCGCTGGGAAAGGCAAAGCGATGCTCCGCGACCGGACGCGGGGCGGACGGCTTGCCGGGGCCTTGGCGGACGCGAGCCGTCCGCTACTCCGCAGAAAACTTGTGGACGGTCTTCTCATGGAACGTCTCGCCCGGGTGGAGGATCGTGTTGGGAAAATCCGCGTGGTTTGGCGAGTCCGGATAGTGCTGGGTCTCCAGGCAGAAGCCGTCGTACTGGCGGTAGCCGTTGCTGCCGGGGCCGCCGTCCAGGAAGTTGCCGCTGTAGAACTGCAGCGCCGGCTGGGTGGTATGGATTTCCATCACGCGGCCGCTGGCCGGATCTTTCACTCGGGCCGCCAGGTGCATCTGGCCCGCCTGGCCGCGGAGCACGAAGCAGTGATCGTAGCCGACCGGCGTGGCTTGGATCTGATCCAGCCGCGCGCCGATCTTCTCCGGCTTGGTAAAGTCCAGCGGCGTGCCCGTCACGCGGGCCACCTCGCCCGTCGGGATCAACACGGCGTTGACCGGCAGGTACTTGTCGGCGTTGATCATCAGCACGTGGTTGCGGATGGTGCCGGAGCCGGCGCCGGCCAGGTTCCAGTAGCAGTGGTTGGTGAGATTGACCGGGGTGGCCTTGTCGGTGGTGGCGGTGAACTCGATGGCCAGTTCGTTGTCGTTGGTCAGCGTATAGACGGCGGTGACGTTCAGGTTCCCCGGATAGCCTTCTTCGCCGTCCTTGCTGAGGTACGTGAACTGGATTCCTACGCCGGAGTCGTTCTCAAACGGTTCCGCTTTCCAGACGACCTTGTTGAAGCCGACCTGGCCGCCGTGCAGGTGGTGCTTGCCGTTGTCGTTGGTGGCCAGCGTGTACGGCTTGCCGTCCAGGGTGAATTTGCCGGCGGCGATGCGGTTGCAGTAGCGGCCGACCGTGGCGCCGAAATACGGATTCTTGCCCAGGAACCCCTCCAAGTTGGAAAAACCCATATTGACGTTCGCCAGTTTGCCGTCGCGGTCCGGGACCTCCAGCGCCACCACGATCGCGCCGAAATTGGTCATCTTCAGAACTACTCCCCGGGCGTTCGTCAGGGTGTACAAGTCGACGGGGACGCCGTCGGCGGTCTTTCCAAACACGGATTTCTCGACGCTCATTTTCGGTTGGTTCTCCAGGGCTGACGGTTCGTTGGCCGAGACGCGCGAAGTCGGACGGACCGGCGCAGGACGCGACTGGCGAAGCGGGCGCCGCTGGGCGATCCCGCTGCGCCGGGCCGGCGCCGCAGTCGCCTGCTCCGTGGGACACGCGCCGGTGAGAAAGATCGCCAGGAAACAACTGACGCTCAGCATCACCAGGTCACGACGCCTTCTGTTCATGATACGGTCCTCGCGATTGTGTCAGGGTTACAGGCCCAGTGTCGATGCCCGGTATTATGTCGGCTGGCCCGGCCTTCGTCCAGCGTGCCAGGCGGCCTGAGATCCGTGCCCTCATCCTCCCGCCGTCGCGTCTGATCGGAAAGCGGCCGGGCGCGTTTCGAGCCTTTGATTGACCCTCATCGGCGATGCTGTTAGGCTCTGGGTGGCTTCAGGATGCTGAATCGCTTTCCCTTGCTGGGGGCGGTCTCTGGCAAGCAGTCAGCCTGAACGTTTTTTTGCAGGAGTCTGATATGAACCAATCCATCAGTCGGCGCCGTTTCGTAGCTCAAGCCACTTGGGGGTCCGCCGGAGCGATGGTCCTTGGTCGCGCCGCGTCGGCCCGGAGCTACGCGGCGAACGATCAAATCCGTTTGGGCCTGGTCGGCTGCACCGGCCGGGGCGCGGCGTTTTTGAGTCCTGACGTCGTGGCCCTGTGCGACGTCGACAGCCGGCGCGCGGAATCCGCGTTCAAGCGTCTGCCCAACGCGGCCAAGTTCGAGGACTTTCGCGTGATGCTCGACAAGATGGGCAAGCAGATCGACGGAGTCATCGTCTGCACGCCGGACCATTGTCACGCGGCGGTGACTGCGGCGGCGATCCGGGCGGGCAAACACGTGTACTGTGAAAAGCCGCTGACGCGCACCGTCCACGAAGCCCGCGCGGTGACCGAGTTGGCCGCCAAGCACAAGGTCGTCACGCAGATGGGCAACCAGGGCGGTTACAACGTGCGGGCGGTCGAACTCGTGCGTTCGGGCGCGCTGGGCGAGATCCGCACGGTGCATCTGAAGGGCGCCAAGCGGATGGGGAACGCCAATGGAGGCCCGCGCGCCCGCAAGCCGGGCACGTTCACCGTGCCCGAGGGCTTCAGCTGGGATCTGTGGATGGGCCCGGCTGCCGCCCGCCCCTACCACCCCGAGTGGGTCAGCCCCAACTGGCGCGTGTGGCGCGATTTCTCCGGGGGCGATCTGGGCGGATGGGCTCCGCACCTGTTCGCCACCGCGTTCAAAGCGTTGAAAATGGAGACCCTGTGGGACGCCAAGGAAGGTTCGTCCGAGCACCCGATCATCCGCGTCACGGCCGAGTGCTCCCAAGACTGCGACGGCGGAGTGTGCAAGGAGACGTTCCCCACCTGGGTTGTCGTCCACTGGGACGTTCCGGCGCGCGAGGGCATGCCCCCAGTCCGCCTCACCTACACCCGCGACGACGACGGGCCGCGTCCCAACGAAAGATGGATCGCGGCGCTGCGGGAGGTGTTCGACAAGCATCCGGAATGCGGCACCGTGGCCAGTTTCCAGGAAGGATGCAAATGGCGGTGTGAACTCCTGGTCGGCTCCAAGGGCTTGATGCGCACCGCCAGCCACGGCAGTTCCCAGATGGAGCTGATGCCGGGCGACCGGTTCCGGGACATCGGCAATCCGCCCGAGATGTTGCCGCGTCCGTTGGGCGCCCCTGGCCTGGGCGGATGGACCGCTGCGATCCGCGGCGGCACGCCGCCGATGTGCAACTTCCTGGATTTTAGCGGCCGGTTCAGCGAGTGGTATCTGCTGGGCAATCTGGCGTCGCTGTTCCCGGGCCAAACCCTGGAATACGACACGATCTCCGGCAGGGTCGTCAACAACGAAGCGGCCGACCAGGCCGCCCGGCCCGCCTACCGCGAGGGCTGGACGCTGTAACGCGCTGTCCACCGTCATGTGCCCCTGGCGCGGCCTGGCCGCCGTCACCGAGCAAGGGGGCGTGGATTCGCTGCGGGCCGAAGGACTTTCGGCCCGCCACGGCGTGCGGACGGAGCGCGCCTGAGACGATCGAAGACTTTGACCCGAGGGCAGATTCAGGATGACTTCTCGCCGCACTCTCGCGTTGTTTCTGATCGTTGGCATGTTCGGCGGCTGTGAGTGCCGGACGCCGCCCACGGCGCCTGTAGCCGCCCCTGCCGCGTCCGCCGACGTGCCCGAAACGGGGCCGGGGTCCGCGAGGCCCGCGCCAAGTCCCGTCGCGCCGGAACCGGCGGCGGCGGCCGCCGCCGTCGAACGCGTCGAGGCGCTGGGCGGAGTGATCCGCCACGACGGCTCCAAGATCGTCAGCGTGCGGATCGAAGGAACCACGGCCCGAGACGACGACCTGCAGACACTCGCGGCTTTGACGGACCTCGAACAACTCGTGCTCCGGGGCGAGGACATTACCGACGCAGCCACCAAGCATCTTGCCCGCCTCACGCACCTGAACCACCTGTCGCTGGAGGGCACCAGCATCACCGACGACGGCGTGGCGGAGTTGAAACGACTGAGAGGCCTCCAGCGGCTGAATCTGAGCCGCACCCCCTCCCTGACCGATGCCGCGCTGGCCCACCTCGCCGCGCTGCCTGACTTGCAGTATCTCGAACTGCTTGAAAACAAGATCAGCGACGCGGGCCTGGAGCACCTGAAGCCACTCGGCACACTCCGCCTGCTGGACCTGCGCGGCTGCCAGCAACTGACCGACGCCGGCCTGACGCACCTGGCCGGAATCAAGAGCCTCCGCGCGCTGCGACTGTGCAGTCCGGCGATCGGCGACGCCGGACTGGGCCGATTGGCGGGACTCACGGACCTCGCCGAACTTTCGGTCGAAGAGTCCCCCACCCTGAGCGACGCGGGCCTGAAGGTGCTCGACAACTTCCGCGGCCTGACCAGCCTGAGGATCTCGCACTGTCCGGGCATCAGCGACCGGGGACTGGCGCCGCTGGCCGAGATGCCGAAGCTCCAACTCCTGTTCCTCCGCAACACGCCGATTACCGGCGCGTGCCTGGAGCATCTGCAGCGCGCCGAGGCGTTGCGCCGGATCGACTTGGCCGAGACCATGGCCGACGACAATGCCGTCGCGCAGCTCCGCGGCGCTAAGAACCTCCAGTGGCTCAGTCTCTGGAAGACCCAAGTGACCGACGCGAGCATGAAGCACCTTGCGGGGTTGCCCAAGCTGACCTACCTGCGGTTGGCTGAAACCTGGGTCGGCGACGGCGGAGTGGCGGAAATCGCCAACATCGAGAGCCTGGAAGAACTGGACTTGGAACTGCTGCGGATCAGCGACGAAGGACTGGGGCAACTGCACAAGCTGAAGCATCTCAAGCGGCTCAACATCGCCTCGGTCGAGGTCTCGGACGAAGCCGTCGCCACCTTGCAGGCTGCCCTCCCCAAGCTGCAGATTCTGCGCTGGCATTGGCCCGGCAGTTGACTTCGGTTGCTCCTGCGGCGGCTGACCCTGTGCGGAACGCCGGATCGCGCGGCCCGCTACGGCGGTCTACATCAGCGAGGTGCTGAAGTACCGTTCCGCGCGGTCGGCCAACACCGTACAGATCTTGCCGGGCAGTCGGCGGGCCAGTTGCCGCGCGGCCCAGATGTTGGCGCCGGAGGAGACGCCCACCAACAGTCCGTGGTCGCGAGCCAACTGGCGGGCGGTTTCAATCGCGTCCTCGTCAGTGACTTCCACCACTTCGTCGACCAGCGACACATCCAGCACGGCGGGAATGAAGCCGTCGCCGATACCCTGGATCTGGTGCAGACCGGGTTCATGGCCGAGCAAGGCGGAGGCGTCTTTGGGTTCCACGGCGACGACCCGCGCGCCGCGTTTGTGCTCCTTGAGGAATTTCCCCACGCCTTGCAGCGTGCCGCCGCTGCCCACACCGGCCACGAAGGCCGTGATGTCGCCGCTCATCTGGTGCCACAATTCCATGGCCGTCGTCTCGTAGTGGCAGCGCGGATTGTCGGGATTCTCGAACTGCTGCGGCACGTACACGCGGGGATCCTCCGCAGCCATCTGCCGCACCCGCTCAACCGCTCCGCCGATGCTGTCCTCGCGCGGCGTCAGGATCAATTCCGCGCCCAGCGCCCGGATGATCTTCTTGCGTTCTTCGCTCATCCCTTCCGGCATGACGATCCGCACGCGCAGGCCCTTCAGCCGCCCCACCAGCGCGATGCCGATGCCCGTGTTGCCGCTGGTCGGCTCGACCAGGATCGAGTCCGGCCGCAACTTGCCGTCGCGCTCCGCCCCTTCGATCATCGCCTTGGCGACCCGGTCCTTGACGCTGCCGCCCGGATTCAGGAATTCCGCCTTGGCAAAGATGGCTTCGCCTTGCAGTTGGACAAGCGGGGTATTCCCAATCAAATTCAGAATGTTGTCGGTCAGCATGGTGAGATGTCGGGGACGCTGTTGGGGGAGTGGTTTTTCCGCTGGGACGGTCGTCATGGTAGCTTCCGGGCACGCAAGCTGTCCAGGTACGCCGCCGGGATCCGCACTCCGGGCGTGGCTCGCTTCGACACACTGACCTTGGTCGATGGCAAGCCGGAGGCAACGATTCAGGCTCCGAGGACAAAGGGCGGGATCAGGGGCGGGATGAAGGGAAGAGTGGCGGCAAACCGACGATGCAAAATGGAGATGGTGCGGGAGCGAACTGCCCCCGGCCCCCCAGCACCCCAATCGCGAGGGCCGCAACTGGAAACTGCCGAGCACGTAGAAAGACAATCGAAGACAGCTCGCCGTTGACAGTCCCGTCCTCCGTTGGACCGCCAAGCCGCCCCGGCACCTCGATCAGCCAAGGTCCTGGAAGACGGCCGGCCGATTGAAAGACGGCTGATCAGATGTCCCGATAGGCGCCGAAGATGGCCAGATTGGCCTCTTGCTCGTACAGCAAGGCGTCGTTCTCAATCAGCGCCGGGTCGCCGCCTTCCTTCCACAGAAAGGACAGCGCATAGACGACGGTCTTCGGCACGCGCTGCCGCGAGTGCCGGTACTCGTGACACAGGACGGCGGCGATCGTTCCGTCGTTTTCGGCGAACAGGCCGCTGGCGATCGTGAGCCGGCCGCGGAGGGCGTCGTATTGGGCCAACTGGCTGACAGGGTGCTTGCCGGCCTTCACGCCCTGCGCAAAGTGCAGCTTGCCGTCCCGACGCGTTTGCCGGATCCAGGCGGCCACTTCAGGATTCACGTGGGACAGGATGGCCATCGCGGGCATCAAACCCTGCCAGCGCGCCGCTTCGTCCCGCGCCGAAAAAACGCACTGGGGATGGGAAGTGCGGAAGGGGTCCAGTTCCGCGGCAGGCCGCAGGCTGTGGAACGTCGGAATCGGGCCATCCCCGCTGGCTTGCCAGAGCTGCAGCAAGCCGAAGATCGCCAGGACGGCCGTGCCGTACTTCAGGCAGTACCGAGGCGCGTTCCTGCAGTCCGCCGCGACACTTCGCGCCCGCACGCCGATGCGCCGAAGAAGCGTGGCCTCTTCCGGCAGCGCGTACCCCGTTGTTGGCTGCCATGTTCCTGCTGCGCTCATGTGAATCGCCCAGGCAAAAAGACCCAATCCCCCCAGTTCTCCAACGACTCGCCAGGGGAGCGGTTCGGGTCTGGGGATCGAGACACGTCACCCATCAACTCGCCGAATCATCTTCATCAAATCTTAGCACGGAGAGCATCTTCGTCGAATGCCAATCGCGTACGAATTCGCCGGATCCATCAAGAAACGGCAAAGCCTTAACCGTGCCTTAACACGGCCTTGACATTCGCGTGAAAAAACGCGGCAGCGTCGAGGAGGGGCGGTCTCCATTCTGCTCTGGCGACACCTGGGCGAGCCGATTTCCGGTTCCAACACAAAACTAACTTGCCGGTCACACTCGACTAACTTCCGCCCCCTAGACTCCTGCGGCAAAGAGGCGGGGCACTTGGGAAATGGCCGGCTCCGCTCAAGGATCATCACTGCAACGGAGAGAAAGGAAGTGGGTATGAGACGTTGTCAAAAACGAGCGGCGTTTACGTTGGTTGAACTGCTGGTGGTCATCGCCATCATCGGGGTGCTGGTGGCACTCCTGTTGCCCGCCATCCAGTCTGCCCGTGAGGCGTCACGGCGGGCCTCGTGCCAGAACAACCTGAAGCAAATCGGGGTCGCTTGCCAGAACCATCACGACACCTACCAGTATCTCCCCGGCTCGGGCTCGGACGGCCCGCACGTGGACTGCTGCAACGCCACCGAGCGGATCGGCTACAGTTGGTCCTTTCATCTCACGCCGTTCATCGAGCAAGCTGCGGTCTTCGAGGAACCCGACACGAGCGCCGGCAACGCCGTCGTCGCCGCCTCGGTGATTCCCACCTACTACTGCCCGACGCGCCGGGCCGCCAAGCTGTACGGCTCCTACGCCAAGTGCGACTATGCGGGCAACGCGGGCAGTTCGTCGAGCACCGCGGGCAAGGACGGGGCCTTCGTCCGGCAATGGAGCGGGCTGCCGAAGGCCGCCGACACGCCGTCGAACCTCCAGAATCCGGCTGACGAACGGCGCCGGTTCCCCGATTTTCTGGACGGCACCTCCAATACGCTGCTGGTTGGCGAGAAGCAACTCCATCCGTCCGTCTTCGGAACCGCCGGCGGCGACAACGAGCGTTGGAGCAACGCCGGCTTTGACCAGGATGTCGTGCGTTTTGGCTCCGTCGTGCCGCAGCCGGACAGCCTGCACCCGGATGACAAGCAGCCGACCTTCTGGTCCAACCGGTTTGGCGGTTCCCATCCGGCGGGCGTCAACGTGGTCCGCGTGGACGGTTCGGTCGACGTGGTTTCCTACGACGTGGACGCCGCCGTGTGGCTGAACTTCTGCACGGTCCGCGACGGGAATCCCATCCCGAACAAGTTCTGACCTCCTCGAAAAACGGCAAATCGCGCCGGCGGGCCGGCGGGCTGGCGGCAAGCCCGTTCGCCTGGAGGGGCCCGACGGCTGGTCACAAGACATTCACTTGAAAGGAAAGTCGCATGAAAAACATCGTACTCTGTGTGTTGGCCGTGGCGTTGCTGGGAGCCCTGGGCTGTGGTGGAGGTGAAGCCGTCGGCAAACCGAGTTCCGTCACGGAGGATCAAATCCAGGAGATGGACCGGGTTCAGGAACAAGTCGACGCCGCCGAGCGGGAGCATCGAAAACTCGAGTCGTGAGGTTGGGACAAAACAGACTCATCCGGAGCGATTTGGAGACGGCCGCAATCATGTCGGGCATACTCCGGCTGTGGGCAACCAGGACCGGACGACGGCGAAGATCGACACGACCAACGGAGGGCGACGATCTTTCACGCTGGCGGGAAGAGGGGGGGCTTCATGGAGCTGGGCCTCTCGCACCGTGAGTCGTGAATCGCATGACCTGTCCCTTTTCGCGGCAACGCTGTTCAGCCGACTTGCCAAACGGTATAACACCGCCAAGGCGGTCTGTCCGGTCGGGCGTTGTCGTGGAAAGGGAAGGGAAATGGGAATCCGCAGGTCTCCGACGTTCCAAGCTTCGGCAGTCACGTTCGCTTTCGCGGTGGCGTGGCTGCTCGCCCCGTGGCAGGCCCTCGGCGCTGCCTGGGCAGTTTCCGACGACTCGCCGGACGGCTGGCACGCTGTCGCGCCGCGCGAGGAAATTCGGCCGGAGTTCTCGTACCAGCCCAACGGCGGTCCGGACGGCAAGGGCGCGTTCGTGATCCGTGGCGACGCGCGCGAAGGACTGGTGGGCTGGTGGACGAAATCGTTTCCCGTCCAGGGCGGGCGGTCCTATCGCTTTTCCGCCGTCCGCCGTTGCGAGAATGTTCCCACCCCGCGGCGAAGCGTGCTGGCGCGGGTCATCTGGCAGGATGCGAAGGGGCGGCCGGCGATGCGGGACGAAGCGGAGGCCGTGACGCTCGCGCCCGGCAAGCCGCCGACTTCGACGCCGGAGTTTCCGCTGGACCGAGCCACCGACGGGCAGGGGTGGACGGAGGTTTCGGACACGTACCGCGCTCCGTCCAACGCCGCGAGCGCCGTGGTCGAATTGTGCCTGCGCTGGACGCCGCCGCACGGGCGGGTCGAGTGGGGGCAAGTGTCGTTCGTCGAATCCCCGCCGCTGCCGCCGCGCCTGGTGCGGTTGGCGACCGTGCATTTCTTTCCGCGCGGCGGCAAGACGCCGGAGGGGAACCGGAATCTGTTCGTGCCCCATATCGAGGAAGCCGCCCGGCAACGGTCCGACCTGGTCGTGCTCGGCGAAACGATGACCTATGCCGGAACCGGTCTGACGTTCGAGGACGCGGCGGAGGAAGTGCCGGGACCGTCCACGGAATTCTTCGGAGCGCTGGCCAAGAAACACGACCTGTACATCGTCGTGCCGTTGGTGGAACGCGACGGGCGCCTGATCTACAACACGGCCGCCCTGGTCGGCCCGGAGGGGACGATGATCGGCAAGTACCGCAAGGTGACGCTGCCGCGCGGCGAGTGCGACAAGGGCATTCAGCCGGGCGACGAGTATCCGGTGTTCCCGACGCGGTTCGGCAAGGTGGGCATCATGATCTGCTACGACGGCTTCTTTCCGGAGCCGGCGCGGCAACTGGCGTTGAACGGCGCCGAGGTGATTGCGTTTCCCGTCTGGGGCTGTAATCCTCGACTCGCCGCCGCGCGGGCTATCGAGAATCATGTCTACGTGGTCAGCGCCACCTACACCGATCCGGCCATGAAATGGATGGTCTCCGGGGTGTACAATCACGAAGGCGATCTGCTCGTGCAGGCAGACAAAGCCGGCTCGGTCGCCGTGGCCGAAGTGGATCTGAACAAGCGATTACACTGGTACAGCCTGGGAGACTTCCAAGCCGAATGGCGGCGACACTGTCCGCCGGTGGGAGCTGAGCGGCGGTGAGGTGCATAACGGAGAAGTCCAAGCAGGAACGGCCGTCCCGAGCCGCCTGTCCCCTTTTTTCAACAGGCGGCGAAAGGCTGCAGAGGCGGCGGGCTGATGTCCGCCGCTGGCCGTTTCGCTGGCAACGACGGGATTCAGTCTCTAATCCGCCGCACGGCCCGCCATGACGCATCCACTGAAACTGATTTCGCCTGACGAAGCGCTGCGAGTCGTCTTGCAGACGTCCCAGCCCGCACCGCCTCGATCCGTTCCGCTCCTCCAGGCCGTCGGACTGCGGTTGGCCGAGGACGTCCGGGCCGACCGGGACTGTCCTCCCTTCGACCGCGCCATGATGGATGGCTATGCGGTTCGTCTGGCCGATGCCGGAGCAACCCTCCAGCCCGCGGGGTCCATCGCCGCGGGACAGGCGGCAACCGGTCGCCTGACGCCCGGAACGTGCTTCGAGATCATGACCGGGGCCGCGTGTCCGGAAGGAACGCAAGCGGTCGTCCCGAAGGAGCTTGTCGTGCGCGAGGGCGGCTTCGTCACACTGCCTCGTGAACTCGGCGAGCTGCAGCACGTGGCCGCGCGGGGTGCGGAATGCCGGGAGGGAGCGGTGGTACTTCGGGCCGGCGACGTGATCACTCCCTTGGCCGTCGGCGTCCTGGCTTCGGTGGGCCGGCAAGCCGTGCTGGCGGTGCCCGCGCCCAGGCTGGGCATCCTCACGACCGGCGGCGAACTGATCGCCGGCGGCCAGTCGCCCGGATCGGCCCAAATCCGGGATTCCAACGGCCCCATGCTTGCGGCCATGGCGATGCGTTGCGGCACGCCGCCCGTCCAGGTCCTCCATGCCGGCGACGACCTGGAGGCGATCGTGGCGGCGCTCGAAGCGCTGCAGGACTGCGATCTGGTCGTCCTCACGGGCGGCGTTTCGGCGGGACGATACGATCTGGTTCCCGACAGCTTCCGGCGGATCGGCGCCGCGTTGCTCTTCCACAAGGTCACGCAGAAACCGGGCAAACCGCTCCTGTTTGCCCGGCGTGACCGGCAACTCCTGTTCGGCTTGCCCGGCAATCCGCTGGCGGCCCATTGGTGCTTTCACCGTTACGTCGCCGCCGCGATCCGCCGCCGGTGCGGGCATGCCGCAGCGGCCCCAGAACGCCGAGTGGGCCGATTGACCGCAACAGTGCGCCGCAGCGATTCGCGCACCTGGTTCCTGCTGGGCCGCGCAGAACGTACGGGCGGGGCCGAGCAAGAATGGCAGGTGCAACCGTTGCCGGGCGGCAGTTCCGCCGACATCTTCAGCACCAGCCAGGCCAACTGTTACTTGGAAGTGCCTCCCGGCGATCCGCTGCGGGCTGCCGGTCAAGCGGTCGCTTTTGAGTTGCTGGCACTGGAAAGATGCGCCCTGTGACGCAACAATTTGCACGGGGGCCCAAGCCGGGCCGGGACTTCCATCGCCCTCGAAGGCCGGCGGGCGGCCGGGCAGCGTTTGCGTTGATTCGTGAAAGCGAAGGCAGAAAGGGAAGGAGAGTCACTGATGAGTTCCACACCGTCGTCGGGGATTGGAACGGTTGTTTCGTTATTGCGATATCCCATCAAGTCGATGCAGGGCGAGGAAGTGAATTCCGTCTGGGTGGCGCCGCACGGCGTGCTGGGCGACCGCGCGCTGGCGCTGCTGAACGTCGAAGACGGAAAAGTGGTGAGCGCCAAGAACCCGCGCAAATGGCCCCGGATGTTCGACTTTCGGGCGGCTTATGTCGAGCCGCCCTGTCCGGACGCCTCCCTGCCGCCAGTCCGGATCACGCTGCCCGACGGGACCCTGGTCACCAGCGACCAGAGCGACGCCGACGCCATCTTGTCCCGCTGCCTGGAACATTCGGTGACGTTGCGTGCAGCGGCTCCCCAGCAACCGCAACTGGAGGAATACTGGCCCGACATGGAGGAGTTGGACCGGCGCAACGTGGTGACCGACGAAGCGATGCCGGCCGGCACGTTCTTCGACCTGGCCCCCCTTCATCTGCTGACCACCGCCACGCTCGCCGCGCTGCAGGACGCGTATCCCCAAGGCCGCTTCGAAGTCCGCCGGTTCCGGCCAAACTTCGTGATCCAACTCGACGACCCCCAGCCCGGTTTTGCGGAAGACGCCTGGATCGACCGCGTGGTGGCTATCGGCGACGAGGTCCGTCTGCGGATCACCGGCCCCTGTCCGCGCTGCGTGATGACCACCCTGCCGCAGTCCGACCTGCCGGCCGATCCTCAAATTCTCCGCACCGCTGCCCGGCAGAACAAAGCTCACGTCGGCGTGTATGCCTCCGTGATCCAAGCTGGCCCGATCCGCCGCGGCGACCGCATCGGCCTGGCGGAGTGACGCCGCGGGCCTGCGACCGGAACGCCAAGAAATTTACCCCCCTGCGAGGAGCTCGCCATGATGATGATGCGACGTGTGTTGTTGGCCTGTGTGTGGTGCCTGGTTGCTGGCTTCGCGGCCCAAGCGGCTGAGCCGCCGGGAGCCGGCGTGGCTCTCTCCAACGCACTGGCCTACGGTGTCGTCGAGCGTGGCAACGCGTTCGACGCTGACGCGTTTACGGTAGCGGCTTGGGTCAAGCCCCGCTCAGTCGCCGGCTCGCAGGTGTTGGTCAGCCGGGGAGCCGCCAACGAGCAGTTCACCCTCTACTTCTATAGCGAGCGAGTCCGGATGCTGGTCCAGCACCAGCCGGGCAAGTACACCCACGCCAACGTGCCCCTGCCGGACGTGGGCGTCTGGACGCATTACGCGGGGACTTATGACGGGCACGAGATCCGGCTGTTTGTCAACGGCAAACTCGAAGCGACGGCCCCGGCGGAAGGCCGGGTGCTGAAATCCGGCACACCGCTGTACCTGGGAGTGCTGCAACCGGGCGAGCGGGGCCTGGACGGCTGGCTGGAGGATGCGCGGTTCTATCGCCGGGCGTTGGCCCAGAGCGAGATCCCGGCCCTGCTGGCCGAACCCGCGCCGGCCGACCCGGACCTGGTGGGCCGCTGGACTAGCGACTCCCTGGCCGTTCCGGAAAAAACGGACAACGCCACCGCGCCGGCTTCCAGCGGAGAAGTCCGATGGAACAATCTGGCACAGGCCGATTTGCCGGCCCAATTCGTGACGGGACGCTTTCCGCCAGCGACCAAGGACGACGGCTATCGCGGCATCTGGTACTCGAACCAGAAGCAGGACGACGAGTACGTTTACAAGTACAGCGGCGGACTGGGAACGTATTGCTCCAGCCACAATCCGTTTGCCGTCTACCGGCCGGAGGTGGACAAGACGTTCTTCTGCTACGGCGGCACGGTCAAAGACAAGATCGAACTGCTGCACATGGTCTCGTACTACGACCACAAAACCGGCTTGGTGCCGCGGCCTACGATCGTGATGAACAAGCGGACCAGCGACGCCCACGACAATCCGGTGATGTCGATGGACAAGGCAGGCCATCTTTGGATCTTTTCCAGCTCGCACGGCACGTCGCGGCCGTCGTACATCTGGAAGAGCGTCAAGCCGTACGAGATGGACGAATTTCAGAACGTGGTGGTCACCAACTTTTCCTACACCCAGCCCTGGTACCTGCCGGAGCACGGGTTCCTGTTCCTGCAGACGCTGTATCGCGGCGGCCGCAAGCTGCACCTCCAGACCAGCCCCGACGGCCTGACTTGGACCGAGCCGGCGCTGTACGCGGCGATCGACCAGGGCCATTACCAGGTCAGCTGGTCCAACGGCAAGAAGGTGGCCTGTGCGTTCAACTATCATCCCTCGCCCCAGGGACTGAACTGGCGCACGAACCTGTATTACATGGAGTCCTCGGACTTTGGTCGCACGTGGCAGAACGCCCAGGGCCAGACGCTGGAATGGCCCCTGACGGAAGTCGTGAACCCGGCCTTGGTCCACGATTATCAGGCCGAAGGCCGCAAGGTCTACGTGCAGGATTTGAATTTCGACTCGGCTGGCCGGCCCGTGGTGCTGTACACCACCAGCGGCGGTTACGAATCGGGACCGGTGAACGACCCGCGAATCTGGACCACGGCGGCATGGAACGGCCGCGAGTGGGAACTGCGGGGCACGATCCAGTCGGATAATAACTACGACATGGGTTCAATCTACCTGGAACGCGACGACCTGTGGCGGATCATCGGCCCCACCGAACCCGGCCCGCAGCGATACAACACCAGCGGCGAGATCGCGATGTGGACCAGTTCGGACCGCGGGACGACTTGGACCAAAGTCAAGCAACTGACCGCCGGCAGCCGGTACAATCACGGCTACTGCCGCCGTCCGGTCGATGCCCATCCCGACTTCTACGCGATCTGGGCCGACGGCCACGGGCGCGAGCCGTCCGAGTCGCGGCTGTATTTCTGCGACCTGCAAGGAACCGTCCGTCTGCTTCCGCCGCAGATGAGCGAGGAATTCGCCAAGCCCGAAATCGTGACGCCTCCGGCGCCCTGATTCGGCCGGCGAATGCCTGACGGCAAAGGCGGATTGTTTGTTTTGGAAGCGGGCACGTTTTCGACTCGCCGAGCCGGGCGGCGCGTCGCCGAGTGGACTGTCGCACTCAATCGGGAGAACTGCGATGACGAGTTGGGCGATTGCTGTTCTGACTGGAATGCTGGCAGGCACTCCTCTGGCGGGCACCCCGCCGGTTGTTGCTTCTGGCACGCTCGTCGAAGCGGAGACGTTCCAGGCGACCGCGGACTGGGAAGTGCAAGCAAAACTGGCGGGCTTCAGCGGCGAGGGCTATCTGGCCAACCGCCGGCGGATGCCGATCGCCCCGACGCATCCCCGCCTCCAACTGACGCTGGACCGCGCGGGCACGTACGACGTGTGGGTCCGCGCCCTGCTGGGCGGCCCGGCCGATTCGGGGTTCCACGATCGCGAATTCAGCGTCGAGGTCAACGGAACCCGCCTGCCGCCGACGCACCTAGGCACCGAGGGTTACGGGTTCGTCTGGGAACTGGCCGGCCAGATCGCGGTCGGCGAGGAACGAACGGTGAAATTGCGGCTCTGCGACGTGGGGCGCGCCGAGGCGGCCGTGGATTGCCTGCGGTTGACGGACGATCCGCAGTTCCGGCCGGCCGGTTGGACGGGCAACAGCACGCGGCCGGGCCAGGGCCCGTACTTCCGCTTGCCCCAGGCCGCCC
>Ga0209510_1000664_pt1 | contig 44915 bp, 38 predicted proteins | sample BiotimSIPDNA_FD_185749 | JGI IMG/M metagenome (GOLD analysis project Ga0209510, IMG submission 185749) | Anaerobic biogas reactor microbial communites from Washington, USA - Biogas_R1 time_0 SIP DNA (SPAdes) (version 2) | ecosystem: Engineered > Bioreactor > Anaerobic > Unclassified | place...
CACAGGCTCTGCCACTGCCTGCCCAGGATTTTATTCCCAGAACTATTGAAGAACAGATACTGGCCTTTGCCGATAAATTTTACTCAAAAGGGCGTGACCTAACGAGAGAGAAGAGTCTGGAGGAAATAAGAAGAGAACTTGACAGACACGGCAAACGGCAGGTTGAACAATTTGATACCTGGTGCTCCCTGTTTATATAACAAAAAAAGACCGGCCTCATACGAGGTCGGTCTTTTCTTTATTATCGGTTTCGATCTTGAACTCTAAGAATGATAAAGAAGCGGAGGATACAATCCTAAGCCCGAATCCGAATTCCCACTTCCACTTAAGTGCAAGCGAAGGGAATCCTTGTTTGATAAAGGCATATACATAAGGATGTACCCACAGGGTCATTTTTCTAACTTTTTGCTCTTGCTTAACTAACCGGATAGCATTTTCAATCTTGTCGGTCAACAGAATGGAGGGTGAAACAGTACCCGTACCCAGACAGGATGGACATTTCTCTTCGGTATCAATATGCATTTCGGGTCGCACCCGCTGACGCGTAATTTGCATCAGACCAAATTTGCTCAAAGGCAGAATATTATGCTTGGTTCTGTCATTGGCCATCACCTCTTTCATCCTTTCATAGACTTTCTGGCGATGATCCAGATCCTGCATATCAATAAAGTCGATTACAATAATCCCTCCCATGTCACGCAACCTCAATTGGCGGGCAATTTCTTCGGTTGCTGCCAGATTTACATCCAGAGCATTGTTTTCCTGGCTTGAAGAAGACTTGGAACGGTTTCCGCTGTTGACATCAATCGCATGAAGGGCTTCAGTATGCTCTATTATCAGATACGCACCACTTTTGAATGAGACTGTTCGGCCCAGAGAAGCCTTGATTTGCTTTTCTATACCAAACTGATCAAACATCGGGCTTGACCCTTCAAAGAGTTTCACAATCTTTTCACGACCGGGAGCTATAAGCCCCACGTAGTCTTTCATTTCTTTAAAAACCTTGTCATCATTGACGTATATCGACTGAAAGGATGGATTAAACAGGTCTCTTAGGAAGGCTGTAGTACGGCCAATCTCACCCATAATCAACCCGGGAGCTTTTGTGTCTTTTAAGTTTACTACTGACTCTTCCCAACGTTTGACAAGAGTACGCAGCTCCTTATCAAGTTCAGCCACACGCTTACCTTCAGCTACAGTTCTGACTATTACTCCATAGCCCTTTGGCTTAATGCTTAATAGCAGTCTTTTCAGACGGTTACGTTCCTCATTCTGTACAATCTTCTGGCTGATTGAAACCTTATCAGAGAAAGGTATTAGTATCAGGTTACGGCCAGCAATGGAAATTTCAGAGGTCAACCGTGGTCCTTTGGTTGATATTGGCTCCTTGGCTATTTGCACAAGGACCTCCTGTCCTACCGACAAAACCTCCGAGATCGTACCGTTTTTATTGATGTCACTTTCCGGTTTTAGTTTATGCAAGGCAGGCACTCCTTTTTTGCCGGAGGCAATCATTGTTACGTATTTCTGGAGGCTCCGAACCTGTGGTCCAAGATCGAGATAATGCAAAAAAGCATCTTTTTCGTAGCCTACATCAATAAACGCAGCATTCAATCCGGGCATGATCTTCTTCACCCTGCCCAAATAAATATCGCCTACTGCAAATTGAACATTACTAAGCTCTTTTCTCAGCTCGACCAATCTCTTGTTTTCGAGCAATGCAATAGTAAGTTCTTTAGGAGTGACATCTACGAATAGTTCTGCACTCACTAAACTACAGTTTTGATTAGTTCAAATTTCAAAGAACGTTTCTCTTTCAAAGTAAAAGAACAAACAGAAGAAAACTCTGTTTGTTCTCTCAATACCTTAACTTCAGAACAGACGACTATTTCTTTTTATGTCTATTCTTTCTTAATCTTTTTTTCCTTTTGTGGGTGGCCATTTTATGCCTTTTCCTCTTTTTTCCACTTGGCATGGTAGTACTATTTATGAATTAATTATTTCTTGGCATCCTTAACCTTGCTAACAAAGCTCTTGGAAGGTTTAAATGATGGGATATTGTGTGCAGGAATAATAATGGTTGTGTTCCTTGAAATATTCCTTGCAGTCTTTTCTGCTCTGCGCTTAATCACGAAACTACCGAAACCCCTGAGATAAACGTTGTTACCTTTTACCAGGTTTGCCTTCACAGTTTCCATAAAAGCTTCCACGGTCTTTTGTACCGTAACTTTTTCAATTCCAGTATTTTTCGAAATCTCGTTTACAACATCAGCCTTTGTCATTGCTTATTAAATTAATTAATTATCAGTTAATTAAATGCCTATATTCAAAAATCAGTGTGCAAATATATATCGTTTTGCAATCAAAAAAAAACTAAAAGACTGATTTTTGAGGAATTTTTTCTGTCTTCCGGCTTTTAATTGCCTATGAACTACAGTTTTTACTTCTATTACTCCCCTTTGTGATCTCTGTCTGACCCGAGCCAGCTAGCAAGTTAACACATTGATTACCAAAAGAGGTCTTAAACTTAGTTCAAATAGCGAAAAAACGAGAACTTTTACTATCTTCAATCCACTAGAAACAATGACCGGTGAAGATTCTGTATTGTATTCTTGGAGTAGTTATTTCAGTATTTACTGCTAAAGCCGAGTTAAGCAACAGGTGGATTTACCCAGCACCTGATGGGTTCATGGAATACAACCAACTATGGTGGTCGACATACTAAAGACAACAATGAGATGAGCCGGATATGGACCACCTTTTATACCAGTAGTATCAAGAACCTGACAGACGGAATCTATCGCACTGCAGAAGATCCCGACAAGGTTAATATCAACTCGGTAATGAGGATATACAAGGTCTATATGATGTCTATTATCACTGACATATATGGTGATGCTCCCTATAGCGAAGCCGGCAAGGGTTATCTCGAAAGCATTTTCAATCCAGTGTACGATACACAGAAGGATATATACTATGACTTTTTTGTCGAGCTGAAGAATGCAGCATCAAAGCTTGATGCTAATAAGGATAGGGTAACTGGTGACGTAATCTACAATGGCAATCTGTCTCAGTGGAAAAAGCTGGCCAACTCACTACGTCTGCGCTATGCAATGCGTATTTCAGACGTGGAACCAGAAAAAGCACGTGTAGAGTTTTTGGATGCATTGCAGGCTGATGGTGGCATCATAGAAGATGCTTCTGATGATGCATTAATCCGTTACATTGCTATCTCATTCAGCTTTGGTCAGGAAGCCTACTCAGACTATCGTGGAAATTCGATGTCTCAATTATTCTTTGGTAACGACCCTGCAAACAATCCTAGCTATCTGTGCTCTACATTCTTTAATGCAATGTATGACAATGGAGACCCACGTACCTTCAGGATTGCACGTGCTTATTATGACGGTCTGATGAGTGCAACAAGTCCTGACAATCGTATAGACCTGACTCAGGAAATGCTGGATATGGGAATTCCATTTCAACCAAGGGATCCGGGAGCATATTCATGGGAACCATGGCCTCCGGGATATGACAGTCCTACTCTGGCTGCTATGGCTGAAAGCAATCCTTCTATAGCATCCTTTGTAGCACGTGAAACTGAGCCCAAGCTGGCAAACAATTTCCTGAAGGGTGATAATCCCGGAGTAGTAATGACTGCAGCTGAAGTTAAGTTCCTTCTGGCTGAAGCAACTCTAAAGGAATGGACCTCAGGTAAAGGTACCGTGGAAGCACTTTACAGGCAGGGAGTACGAGCAGCTATGGATTTCCTGAGCGACAACTATGGTTGCGAGGTAGTAACCGAGCAAGAGTTTGAAGACTACATTTCTGCAAATGGTATTGGCTACACCTTTGACCAGAAAAAAGAAGCTATCAACACCCAGGCTTGGTTGCACCATTTTACAAACCCGTCTGAAGCCTGGGCCAACCAGCGACGCTCTGATTATCCACGTCTGAAATCGCCTGCCGAGTATGGCTTTAGCCAATTCCTGACAGATGGAACAGACATCCCTGTTCGCTTATGCTATCCGGTTCTGGAATCATCCTATAACAGCAAGAATTATAAGGATGCGCTAAGCAGAATGGGATTGACAACAGAAGACAGCTGGAACAAACCTGTGTGGTGGGATGTGAATTAATAAAACAGAAAAATTATTGGTTATGAAAAGACTATTATATGCTCTACCTGCAATAATGCTAATAAGCCTGGCCCTATTCTCCTGTGATGAGAATGAAGAACCATTCTCCACAGTTAGTGCCAGTGATGAGCCCAGAATTCTGGATCCTGTTTTCCCTACAACACCTAATGGTGATCTGGCTCTTATTTCTGAGTTTTACAGGGATGTCAACCTGAACATGGAACTTACAGTGACTCCGGCAGATTTCTGCACTGTGACATGGTATCTGGATGGTACTTTGGTGCATGAAGGGAAGGAGATTGATATTAACCTGAAGGCCGGCACTTACATACTGAAGGTAGTTGTGGAAACCACTGAAGGCAAGTCCACGTCCAGACAGGGCCTTATAAGGGTAAACCCTCTACCGGACGATCCTTGGGCAGTAGAAAAAGCTTTTTAAAGGATCATAGTTCCCGGATCAACAGCCACACTGTATGGCACTAACCTTGACGTGGTTAAAGCAATAATCATCAACAACAAGAGCATCACCGACATTAACATTGTTGATGCCGGTGCAGACTCATATATTGAATATGAGGTACCGGCCGACTTAGGTGATGGCATTCACAGAGTACTGTTTGTTGATGAGAATGGCAATGAGTATGGTGTAAACAAGGTTACTGTTACCTCTCAGGCTCTGGCCCTCCAGGGTGCAAACCGCACAAAGACCAACTCGCAGTGGCGTATAACAGGACTTAACCTTGATGATGTCCTTTCTATTACTGCAGGAGGAATAACAGTAACTGAGTTTTCTGCACAAAGCGCCACAGAGCTTGTGTTGCAAAGCCCCGATCTCGAGCCAGGTGTTTACAAACTGACTGGAAAAGCTGCGGACAACAAGGCTCTGTACTTTTACAGCAATGGTGAACTGGTCACCGATTTGGATGTAACATTTACAGCAGTTACTGTACTCTTTGAGGGGCATCACTATGTATCCTGGGATTATGAGGATGGCAACCCCAATAAGACCTTTAATTTGATTGGCAAGGATGTATTTGCCGCTATGAGTCCTGGAACTGTAATAAATATCTATTACTCTCTTAATCCGGATGCCGGATATTGGCAAATGCAAACAACCACTGCATGGTGGACACAATTGCCGGGAACCGGGACTACTGACCTGGTGGGAGACGGAGTAATAGAACTGGTCCTGACTCAGGAAATGTTAGATTTGATACAGGCTCAAGATGGATTCCTCTGTGTAGGACATGGTTACTACGTTGACAGGATAACCCTTGATTAAGGAGGATGAAAAAGGAAGGAGCTGCCGGTTGGCAGCCCCTTCTTTTATTGTATTACTCTGATTAGAATTATTTAAAATTCCACTTGCAGTTTACATTGTTGAAATCAAACGGAGCAAGAGTTGGAGTACTGTCAGCAATTGAGACAAGAGCCAGTTTTTCATCAGTACCTGGAACAGCCTTAGGCATAATCCTGAAAGTTCCGTCAGTAAGCTGGTCAATTCTCCACAATTGTTCAGGAGCACCAGTAAACTCAGGTACAGTGGTTACCTCTTTCTCTGCTGTAGCAGCAAGAGCCCTGTTTGTTCCTTCAATAACAATCTTGAAGTAAGGACCGGCAAGAGTACCACCAGCTTCAGGAACTGCAACGACAGACCATTTTTGGTGTGGTCTTCCGATGTAGTCGCCAATTCTAACGCTAATTTCACCTTCAGGCCATGTGCCAATTACATCATCCAGTTTCTGGGCAGCAACAGGTTCAACCGGAGTATTTTCATCCATATTAAAGAATCCTCTTGCAGCACGGGGCATACGAACAAAATCAACAGCCAATTCGAGGCCATAACCCCTTCTTTCAGATTCGATTTTATAAGTACCGTCTTTGAAGAGTTCACCACCTATTGGCCATCCATCCTTCCAAATCAGTGGACGGATAGCAAGTACACTGTAACCACCCTGATCCAGGTCAGCTTCATAGTGCAAAGACATCTTTTCAACACCTTCTTCTTCGATAAAACGACCAAAGTGACCAGCACCAATAAGTCTGTCACTACCACCGATAACCATCTTGGCTCCACCTCTCATCATGTCTCTTCCCAGGTGGTCAACATAAGGACCAGTTACATTTCTTGAGCGACCCACAACAATATTATAGGTAGAGTTGGATCCATCACAGCAGGTTCCATGTGTTCCAAACAGGTAATACCATCCATCCCTGTATTCAAGGTCGGTAGCTTCGCAGTCAATAGCAACATCTATAGCTTCGTTGCCTTCAACGCGTTTACCTGTTTCGGGATCCAGTTCAACGATGCGTATAAAACCAAAGTATGTTCCATACGAACACCACAGACGACCAGTTGTAGGATCTAGCAGAAGACCTGCGTCAATAGCGTCATTATCTTCAATACCGTCTGATTCGGCAACCACTACTGCTTCGGTAAATTCGAAATCAGGAGATTTAGGATCCAGAGTCTTGTTCCACATAGTCAATACACGACCATTGTGACCTCCACCCAAACCACCACCTGTTGCACTGTATGCAACAAGATAACGATCTCCAATTTTAATTACATCAGGAGCCGCACCTCTACCGGGACGTTCAGCGCCACCGTACCAGGCCCAACCATCTTCTGAGATCAAACCTCCACCACCGGTACCAAAAGTATAGTACTTACCATCGCATTCAGCAATAGTAGATGGGTCATGGATAAATGGTCTTCCGACCTGGGCCTGTACCTGAGAGCAAACAACCGACAAAGAAATGGCCGATATAGCCGATATAATATATCTTTTCATCTGACTTTAATTTTTTGAGTTAATCCCTTATTCAACACTTATCTTCAGGTTCTTAATGGGCTGACCGTTCTCATCAAGGAACCTGACGCAGAAGTCGCTCATACCAGGTCCGTTGATTACAGAACCTCTTACTATGTTTCTTCCCTTTTTAAGAGTAAGACGTTTAGACATAACATCGTCCATAACCATACGCCTGTCACCTGACAGAAATACAGCTTCCTCGCCGTTAAGCCACCACATTGAAGCTGAGTTTGAACCTACAGACATCCTTACATTCTGGATTTCTTCAGGACAATCGATAATTGTTACTGCCCAGAAAAGTACACCATATTCAGGCTTGCTAAGCCCATAGGCAAACCGGAATAGCTTTACATTGAACAACTTGCTGTCAAGAGCATGCCAGGCCAACTTGTCCTTGCCAACCTTAACCGTTTGACCATCCTTGGGTACTACGGTAAATTGATTCTTAAAATAAATAGTATCAAAGGTTTGGCGCATATAACTATCTGTAAACAGAGTATTTGTCCTTATATCCTTCATTATAGGCTCAAGCAAAAGCCATCTGCGAATAAAGCCGTCTTCATCCGGACTTACTGATCCTTTTCCGGCCTTTGTAAAATAGCCGTCAATGCTTCTTTTGGTATCAAATAGCGTTGGGTCATTTTCTGAACGCCTTGCAACCCTAACATCCTGTGCAGTAACTTCTGCAAACAATGAAAATGCAAGACAGCACACCACCAAAACAGTTTTGTTGCTAATCCTCATAAGAATAGTAATTGTTTAGTTAACACAAAAATAACTGATTATCTAAAGGTCAGAGATATGGTTTAGGACCGTAAATATAGCTTTTTTTTGTTTATCTTAATATTTATTCGAACTTAGAAAAAGGGTTTGATAAGCCATAGAAGTTTTGTAATTTAGCTCCATAATATAACCCGATAATAAGTAAATCGATAATGCTTAATAAAGTAATACTTATAGGAAACGTAGGGCGTGATCCCGAAGTCCGTTATCTAGATAAGGAACAGGTTGTAGCCAACTTTTCACTGGCTACCACTGAACGTGGATTCAAGACCCGTGACGGCCAGGAAATACCAGACCGTACAGAATGGCATAATATAGTTGCGTGGAGGGGATTGGCAAAGCTTGCAGAGAACTACATCAAGAAAGGATCTCAAATCTATGTGGAAGGCAAGCTGAAGACCCGTTCCTATGATGATGCCAATGGTGTAAAAAGATACACTACTGAAATCTATGCTGATGTAATCCAGCTATTGGGCCGTAGGCAGGACAGTGATTCTGGTTCATTCCAGACTCCAAAGGGCAGCACTAATGTCGGTGGCTCCACTCAAGGCCAAAGTTCGGGTGTTCAAGAACCTCCTCAATCTGGTCGTGACATATTACAAGGGGAGAATGGTTACGATGATGACCTGCCCTTTTAACTAAATTGTTGAGCATTTGGAAGCAGACACAGTTCCTCAATTCATACTTAATTCTCCGGTGGTGACTGAAATAGCAACTTTCACCACCAAGTCTGTAATTGCCCTTATTTTGACAGTAGTATTACTGCTTGTATCAGCCTTGCTTTCTGGCGCCGAGAATGCCTATATGGTGTTAAGGCAAATGGATCAGAGCAAGCCGGATGACAGCAAGGATAATGTTCTCAAGCGATATGCCAGGCATTTCGAGAACCCAGAACAACTGCACACAACCATAGTTATCTGCAGCAGTTTCATAAATATCTCTGTAATACTTGGGATTACCCTGTTCTTTCATGGACTCCTGACAGATCATATGTCATCTGTACAGGCTTATATATTATTGACAGTTGTTGCAGTCTCTATGATTCTGATTTTCGGAGAGGTGCTGCCACGTATTTTTGCATGGAAATACCCTGTCGGTTTTGCAGGGTTGATGATTCGCCCACTTTCTTTTTTGAAGAAACTGCTATGGCCCTTCCTGTACATATCAGCAGGATTTACCGGACTGGCAAACAAGCGTCTGGCAGGTAATATCAAAGGCTTGTCGCTGGATGACATATCACAGGCTCTGGATTTTGACGATGAATCCATTTCTGAGGGCAGGGAATTACTAAAAGGCATCGTTACCTTCGGAAATACCAACGTGGTCGAGATTATGACAGCGAGGGTGGATGTTGTAGACATAGACATAGAGAGTGATTTTACAAAAGTCATCGGTCTAATCGTTGAGAGTGGCTACTCACGTATGCCCGTCTATGAGGACGGTCCGGACGACGTAAAAGGCATCCTCTATATCAAGGACTTACTGCCTCACCTAGACCAGGACAGCAGTTTTGAATGGCAGAAGCTGATAAGACCAGCTTATTATGTGCCTGAGACCAAAAAGATCAACGACCTGCTGCAAGAATTCAAGACTCAGAAGATACACATGGCAATCGTTGTTGATGAGTATGGAGGTACATCTGGTATAGTTACCCTTGAAGATATCCTTGAGGAAATAGTCGGGGATATCAGCGACGAGTTGGATGATGACGAAGTCACATTCACAAAACTGCCTGATGGCAGTTTTATTTTTGAAGGCAAGACCCTGCTGAAGGACTTTTTCCGTATCACTGAGGTGTCACAGGAAACATTCATAAGCCTAACCGATGAACCTGAAACGCTTGCCGGACTGATACTGGAACTGAAGGGAGCAATTCCTGCCAGACAAGAAGTTATAGAGCATTCGGGCTATAAATTTACGATACTTGCATCCGACAATCGCAGGATAAAAAAGGTTAAATTCTCCAGAATCTGATAGGATGAAACGATTTCAAAGCATAGCTGTACTGGCAGCCATAATAGTATTCTTTGCCTCTGCCGGTTGCAGGCGAACTGAGGTTCCCAAACCCATGGGCTACTTCAGAATTGATCTGGAGGAACCGGTTTATGTCAGGCTTGACTCGGCTATGCCATATAGCTTTGAGTACCCCAAGAGCACAGTAATAGAAAGTGATGTAGCACCCGGTGCAGAACCATATTGGATCAATATTCTCTATCCGCGTCACAATGCCCGGGTACACCTCAGCTACAAAGAGGTTGAAGACAACCTCTACGAACTATTGGAAGATAACATAAAGCTAGCATACAAGCATGTCGTCAAAGCAGATGGCATAGACGAAGATATATATGTAGACGAAGACAAGAGTCTGTATGTAATGCTTTTTGATATAAAAGGAGATGCAGCCTCTCCCCTGCAATTTCTTGCCACCGACAGTGCCAGACATTTTCTGAGGGGCTCGCTTTACTTTTATGCAAGACCCAACCGGGATTCACTGGCCCCGGTAATTGACTATATCAAAACTGATGTGGTGCATCTTATCGAAACCCTTGAATGGAGAGACTGAGCTATGCCTGTTATATTCAGAAAAGAAGGGACCGACGGGGCTCTGCTGGCCGTGTGGAAGATTACCGAACCTGAGGAAGAGCTGATTTCGAGACTCAGACTTACTGATTCGATGGAAAGGCGTCTTAGTATGATAACACATCCAGTACGTCGCCGTGAATGGATAGCATCTCGTCTGCTGATACAGGAACTCAACGGTGCAACAGCAGAAATTGTTCACGCAGAAGATGGACGCCCCACACTTGCATCCATGGATTTGCATGTAAGTATTACACATACGAGGGGCTATGCAGGTGTGCTACTCTCACCCAAAGGCCCTATTGGTATTGATATTGAATATCCATCAGAAAGGCTGGTCAAGTTGTCCGACAGATTTGTAAACGATTTTGAGGCAGCTCAGATGAATGGGATTAATAAGCAAACAGGATGCGCTCTGATATGGTGCTCAAAAGAAGCGGTATTTAAGGCCCTAGACCAGCCCGGTCTCCTGTTTAAGGAGGAAGTGGAAGTGGAAGGGCTTTCAGGCATGCCGGAAGGCATGCTGAAAGCGCGTGTTAAGCGTGATAATTTTGAGACAAAGCTGGACCTAAACTATATAGTAAGTCCTGACTATTACCTTGTATGGAGTTGGTAATTAAGAATACAGTATGATCTATAGTTACATCAAGGAATCTGTTGCACAGAAAAAGAAACTTCTGGCTCTGCTGATCGATCCGGACAAGTGTCCTCCCGAAAAGATGGAACAAATCACGGAGATACTCAGACAACACAGACCTCACCTGCTCCTGGTCGGGGGCAGTCTTATTTCAACCCCCATAGCACCACTTGTAGATTATCTGAAAAGCAGACTAGATCAACCCGTCATACTTTATCCAGGCAATCCTTCGCATCTTACTCCCAACGTTGACGGAGTGTTGTTTCTCTCAATGATTTCAGGACGTAATCCTGAACTCCTGATAGGTCATCATATTGTTGCAGCCCCATTTATAAAGCAGAATAATATTGAACCCATAGCCACCGGATATATGCTGATAGACGGTGGTTCACCTACTTCGGTTGAGTATATTAGCCAGACAAGTCCAATCCCTGCGGGGAAACCGGGCATTGCAGTAGCTACAGCCATAGCTGGCGAGATGCTGGGATTAAAGTTGATATATATGGATGCAGGTAGTGGGGCTAAAAACTGCATAAGTGCAGAAACAATAAACATGGTCAAGCAATCGCTTAATATCCCGCTGATGATAGGAGGTGGGATTTCAGATGCCGGAAAATTAAGGGCAGCCTTCGAAGCAGGAGCGGATATTGCAGTAGTTGGTAATATTTTCGAGAAAGACCCTTCTTTGATTGCATCCTTCGTCGAGACCACAGAGTCATTCAAGCCTTGACAACAGAGGGGCAAATCCTGACCATACGTGATACACCCAGTATCAGGCACCAGTCCTCCAGATGCCTGATTAAATCAGCACCTAGTTCGCTAAACCATTATACAGCAGATGGCTATTATGTCTGATTAAGCGTTTGTGCATTAAATCTGCATTTTAATCTCCCATAGTTTTGATTTTGAAAGTCGATGTGTTATATTTGTGGACTTATAGGTCTTCTTATCTTTTATTAAAATATAATAGCCATGGAACTAACAAAAAACAGCATTGTCGGAGCCGTAGTTGCAGACAACTTCAGAGCTGCAGATGTATTTAAGAAGTATGGGATAGATTTCTGCTGTGGTGGTAATATAACAATTGCAGAAGCAGCAGAGAAAGCCAACGGTCCAGTTGATGATCTGCTTGAGAGTTTGAATGCAGCGACAGCACAGAAAGATCTGGAGTCAGACTTGTTGCAAAGACTCGAACTGGATGCCCTTGCAGACCATATTGTAGAAAGGCATCACGCCTATGTCCGTGAGAATGTACAGAGCATTCCACCCTATCTTGAAAAACTTGCACAAGTACATGGAGACAGGCATCCTGAGCTATACAAAGTGAGGGAATTATTCGCACAGGCTGCAGAAGCCCTAATGAGTCATATTAGCAAAGAAGAGGCCATATTATTTCCAAGAATTCGTCAGTTGGTTGCAGCAAAACACCAGGGCAGCACCCCTCCACCCTCTCCATTTGGCAGCATAGCCAATCCAATAGCAGCCATGCACAAAGAGCATGATGACGAAGGAGAGAGGTTCAGACTCATATCAGAACTGACCAATGGATACACAGTACCTCAGGATGGCTGCAACACATACAGGGTGGGTCTGGCCAAGCTGCATGACTTTGAGAATGACCTGCATCGTCACATACATCTTGAAAACAATATCCTTTTCCCCAGGGCAATCGAATTAGAAAAAAATCTGTAATTTAGCCTTCAAAGGAATGGATATGTTGTCGAAGGCATCAGAATATGCAATAAGAGCATTAGTATATATAGAAACCAAGAACCGGGGCAATAATCGCCCCGGTTATCGTGAGATTGCTGCTGCAATAGATGCTCCTGAGCAGTTTACCGCCAAGATACTACAATCATTGGTCAGGCAGGGAATGCTCAATTCGGTACGTGGACGAGGAGGAGGATTCTTCTTTGATGCAGATGCCGATCCACTAAAGCTTGTAGATGTAATTACTTCAGTCGAAGGGAACAAACTCTTTACAAAGTGCGGCATTGGCCTGAGCCAATGCTCGTCAGAATCCCCATGCCCTATTCACCATGAATATGCAGTAATTCGTGACCGTTACCTTAATTTGGTAAGCCAAACGACTATTCAAATTTTAGCTGACAGGATAATGGAAGGAGATGCCGTTCTCAACCGCCTCAACCTCCTTGATTCTTAAGCCTTGTGATAAATTATCATAATAAACCACAGGGCTAAAGTAAAAATTCATATTTTTGCTTGAAATCACTTATAATAATTACTTTACCCAAGCAAAAATTATGATGTTTTTACAAGCCTCTCAAGTCGTCAAGAGATATTCAAATCATCTTGCCCTTGACAGAGTAGATCTGGAGGTACCGGAAAGCTCAATCTTCGGTCTTTTGGGCCCTAACGGAGCAGGAAAAACTACCCTGATCCGGATTATCAACCAGATTACAGCCCCGGATGAGGGAACAATAATGTTTAATGGAAGAAAGCTCTCTTCCAAAGATGTTGTAAATATAGGCTACCTGCCGGAAGAGAGAGGCCTTTACAAAAAGATGAAGGTAGGAGAACAGGCCCTTTACCTTGCCCAGCTAAAAGGCTTGTCAAGGCAGGATGCTCTTAAGAAGCTCAAGCTTTGGTTTGAGAAATTTGAAATTCAAAACTGGTGGGACAAGAAGGTTGAGGAACTGTCCAAGGGTATGCAACAGAAGGTACAGTTTATCGTCACCGTCCTCCACTCCCCTGCTCTGCTGATCTTCGATGAACCTTTCAGCGGATTTGACCCCATCAATGCCAATATCCTGAAGCAGGAAATACTGAACCTAAGGAACTCAGGTGCTACTGTTATTTTCTCTACACACAATATGAGTTCGGTAGAAGAAATTTGTGACAACATCACATTGATCAACCAGGGTAAAGCGATTCTGTCGGGTAAGGTCAATGAGGTGCGTCGTCGTTACAATGAAAATATTGCGAAGATTGAGTTTAGCGGAGACAAATCCAATGTAGTATCTTCCCTGGGATCAGATTATAAGATACTTGAAGAAAAAGAGCAGGACAACATTTATTCTTTGCTGTTAAAGATGCCTGAAGGCGCAGATATCAACAGGATGCTGCAGCAGGTGATGGCACACTGTCATATCCACAGCTGCCAGGAAGTGATGCCCAGCATGAATGATGTCTTTATCCGTGTAGTAGGTGAGAGCCAAAAACCCAACTAAACCAGCCTGAAAATGAACAATATACCATTAATTCTCAAACGCGAGTATTTGACCCGGGTACGCAAAAAGAGTTTTGTGATAATGACCATACTGGGTCCTTTATTCTTTGCTGCAATGTTTGTAATCCCGGGTTTGCTTGCCAATATGAGCGACACCAAGACCAAGGTAATCGCAGTAGTTGACAGAACCGGTGCCTATGTTGACAAAATCAGGGAATCGGACCTTATCAAGTTTGAATATATTGATCCAGCATCTGAAAGCAATCTCAAGGAAGACTTCACCAACTCAGGATACTATGCCTTCCTGGTTATTGAGGACAACCTGCTTGAAAAACCAGATGCCTTAAAGCTATACTCAGATGTTGGGATAACTATCGATGTCAAGGACCATGTCAACAACAGTCTTAAAGAGCACCTTCGCACTGAAAAACTTAAGAGTTTTGAAGTAGAAGGTCTGGACTCGATAATTGAAGATATCAACAAGGTTAGGATTAACATGACCACGATCAAGTTGGGAGATGACGGCAGCGAGAAGGAAAGCTCCACTGAGATTGCTATGATAATAAGTATAATATGTGCATTTCTGACATATATGTTTGTTTTCATCTACGGAGCCCAGGTAATGCAGGGTGTGATGGAGGAAAAGGCCAGTCGTATAGTGGAAGTTATTATATCTTCAGTGCGCCCCTTTGAGCTAATGCTTGGAAAAATCATAGGTATTGCACTTGTGGCTCTGACCCAGGTGGCTTTGTGGATAATACTCACTGGAGTTATTGTTACAGCGATAAAGGCTGGCTTTACAGGTGGAATAGACCAGGCAACTCAAATGCAGGCTCTTGATATGGCTGCCGGCAGTATGGATCTTGAAAGCGGAGCAGCTCAGGCAGATGGATTCAACATCGACGGTTTATTGAGCTCAATCAACAGCCTGAATCCTTTAAGAACAGTATTTCTGTTTATCCTCTATTTCATCGGCGGTTACATGATCTATTCATCTCTGTATGCCGCAATTGGAGCTGCTGTGGACAACCAGACTGATACACAGCAGTTTATGATGCCAATCACCATCCCTATATTGATAGCATTCTACGTTGCCATCGCTGCATTCAGGAATCCGCACAGCGATTTGGTGTTCTGGTTTTCAATGATACCACTCACCTCACCCATTGTGATGATGGCCCGTGTGCCGTTTGACGTACCCTTATGGGAAATAATTATTTCACTGCTTGTCCTGTATGCAAGCTTTGTATTCACTACCTGGTTTGCTGCCCGCATATACAGAGTAGGAATCCTGATGTATGGAAAGAAGGTCACATATAAGGAATTATGGAAGTGGTTCCGTTATTCGGATAAATAGGTTAGTAGTGAGTAAAAAATAATAACTTTGTGCTCCTAAACAGAGCTTTTAGCGATGGAAAAGACTCGTGTAGCGATAATAGACCTGGGAACTAACACCTTCAACCTCCTGATTACGGAGGTTGAAGGTAATACATATCGTATTTTACGTGAATCCAAGTATCCTGCCCGCCTGGGTGAGGGAGGTATTAACAAGGCGACAATTACCCCCGAAGCCATGCGTCGTGGAGTTGAAGCATTGACTTCCCACCTTATTACAATAAGCGAATATCAGGTAGAGAGTATTTTCTGTTTTGCAACCTCTGCAATAAGAAGTGCAACCAACGGAAGCGAGTTTGTAAGAAGAGTAAAGCAGGAACTAGGTCTTACGATAAGGGTAATTCCTGGAGATGAAGAAGCTCAGACCATCTTTGACGGTGTCAAGCAGGTAATACCTCTTGGCGAGGAATACTCTCTGATAATGGACATCGGAGGAGGTAGTATTGAGTTTATTATAGCCAACAAGAACGGTATTGCCTGGAAAGACAGTTACAACCTTGGTGTAGCAAGGCTTCTGGAACAATTCGTGCCTTCAGATCCCATTAAGGACGAGGAGATTGCAAAGATTGAGAAGTACCTTGAAACAAGGACCCAGACCCTGATAGAAGCTGTTCAGCAGTTTCCCGTCGAAAGACTTATCGGATCATCAGGCTCCTTTGATACTCTGGCAGCAATTATTGCGAAGCGGGAATATCCCTTGCTGGAACTCTCCAAGATAACATCATTTAAGTTGAGGTCAGAAGCTCTTATAGAGACCCACAACTTGCTTATCACATCCAATACCGATGAACGCCGCATTATTCCCGGGATGGATCCCGACCGGGTTGATAATATAGTACCAGCAAGTATTATCGTTCAATGGGTATTGAAATGGGTTAAACCTATGGAGGTATGGCAGTGTTCATTCTCCCTCAAGGAAGGAGCCATTCTGCAGATAATAAACAGCGTCCTCTAAACATCAAAGGATCAGGAATAAACACATAGGATAATATGTCAAAGATACTTGTTATTGACGATCAGAAAAGTATCAGGAACACTCTGAAGGATATTCTGGAATATGAGAAGCATGAGGTTGTCCTGGCTGAAAACGGGCCCCAGGGACTTGAACTCTTCGATAATGACAAGTTTGATATAGTCCTTTGTGATATTAAGATGCCGGAAATGGACGGGCTTGAAGTTCTCCAGAAGATAATGGAGAAAAGTTCAGACACCCCTGTTATAATGATTTCCGGCCATGGTAATATTGATACTGCCGTTGATGCCATTAAGAAGGGAGCCTACGACTTTATTGAAAAGCCCCTTGACCTGAATCGTCTTCTGGTTACCATGCGCAATGCAGTTGAACGCAAGAACCTGGTAACCGAGACCAAGGTACTTAGGCGCAAGGTCAGCCGCACAACTGATATTGTCGGCGAGTCTCCTGCAATTCAGTCTGTTAAGGAACTCATTGAGAAGGTAGCACCTACTGACGCAAGAGTGCTTATTACAGGGGGTAATGGTACAGGTAAGGAACTTGTAGCGCGTTGGCTGCATGAGAAAAGCAACAGGTCCGAACAGCCCTTTGTAGAAGTCAACTGTGCTGCTATCCCATCTGAACTGATAGAGAGTGAACTATTCGGACATGAAAAGGGAGCCTTCACCTCAGCTATCAAGCAGCGTAAAGGTAAGTTTGAGCAGGCTGACGGAGGCACTATTTTCCTCGACGAAATAGGCGATATGAGTCTTGCCGCCCAGGCCAAGGTACTGCGTGCATTGCAGGAGAATGTGATTTCGCGTGTGGGCAGTGACAAGGATATCAAGATTGATGTAAGGGTATTAGCAGCAACCAACAAGAATTTGCAGAAAGAAATTCAGGCTGGTAATTTCCGTGAGGACTTATATCACCGATTGAGTGTTATCCTTATCCATGTTCCCTCACTTGCAGACCGCAAGGAGGATATTCCATTGCTGACAGAGCATTTCTCAAAGTTGATAAGTGAAGAACTGGGTCTACCAAAGCATGATTTTGATGCCTCAGCGATTGCTGCACTTCAGGAATTGCCATGGACTGGGAACATCCGGGAGTTTCGCAACGTAATTGAAAGGCTTATCATACTCTGTAACAACACCATCACCGATAAGGAAATCAAGATTTACGCAGCCCCTAGGTGGGAATAAGCCCCAAAATCCCCTTAAGCCAAAACCTGCCTTCCCAGCCTTAATATATTGTCGGTGAAAATTACGTAAAGTCAATAGCACCGGGCAATATAGAGGTCGTATGCCTCGTGGCATACGACAAAAAGTAAAAAAAATTATTATTTGAATACGTGTTAATTGGTATTGGTTTGTCTTACCTACTGACAAGTGTTATGCTTAGGTAGGTTTAGGATGATGATCCATAAGCCTGTTTTTTTATTGTATAAACTGATATTTAATGGAGCAATTGATTTCACCTCGTGCGGAAATTCATCCCGAGGCGATTATTGGAAAGGGTGTAACCATTGAAGCATTTGCCAAGATTGACAGCGATGTGATCATTGGTGAGGGAACATGGATAGGAGCAAATGTTGTAATATATCCAGGCGCCCGAATCGGAAAGAATTGCAAGATATTCCCTGGTGCTGTGATAGCCGCCGTGCCGCAGGACCTGAAATTTAAAGGCGAGTACAGTACGGTTGAGATTGGCAATAACACCACCATACGTGAGTATGTGACTATCAACCGTGGTACAGCATCCAAAGGTATCACTAAGGTTGGCAACAACACACTGTTGATGGCCTATACCCACCTTGGACATGATACCATCATCGGTGACAATGTTGTTATCTCCAACAACGTTCAGGTTGCCGGGGAAGTTACCGTCGAAGACTGGGCTGTCATTGGAGGAGCAAGTGCCCTTCACCAGTTCACCAGAATCGGTGCACATGCAATGGTTTCAGGAATGGCAGGTGTTTTGACCGACGTAGCCCCTTACACTAAGGTCTTTGGAGTTCCGGCCTCTTACATTGGTATCAACTATGTAGGTCTGAAAAGGCGTAACTTCACCAAGGAGCAGATAGAAGCAATTCACAATGCTTACAGGGTGTTCTACCAAAACGGGATGAACGCTTCACAAGCAGTTGATTATATGAAAACCTATCTGCCACTGTCTGAGGAAGTAGATTACATAGCCAACTTCATTAAGAGCTCAAAACGCGGAGTAATAAAGAACAGCTTTAAGAAAGCCGCTGTTAGCGAAGAAAGCATGTGATAAGTCCCGGCAATGGCAATTTTACCAGATCACCGGAAAGAGGAGACTGGCAATTTGCCTGATGGATAAAGAATATATAAAGAGGGTGCACCGGCAGGTACACCCTCTTTTTTCAATGAGCTGTTCGCTTCTTCCCTTGCGGCAGCTAGTATTTCAGTAAATTATTACCCCCTTTAGTGTCCAGCTAATTATCACCAGTAACACTTACTGATATTGAGCTAGTATCAATATATACCTATATAGTATTGGTCAGCCCCTGTTCCTGCCAGTCTTGCACCAGTTTGCCCATCAGGACTTTCTGAGTCAACATCAAACATATAGATATTTCCATCCACTCCAATTGGCGAGAGCGCAATATAGAAGATTCCGTCGCGTACAGCAGAGGCCTGATACTGGGTAAGCCATAGATTGTCAGGTACATTTAGGTCGACAACAGTTCCATTGACAAGGTCAACCCGAGCCAGCTTCCACATTGCAGAATAAGTAGGTTCTCCCTGGGGATTGACCCCAACCTGTACTTTGTCTTTGCTAAGATCCTCATAGGGGACATAACCGATGCCGTTTCCTGCATAAAACCAGCCGTTGCTATTGGCAGGCTTACCAAGCTTTTCACTGAGATCGAAGTCATATTCAACATACTCTCCATTTCTGATTTTAAGAATATGAACCTCCTCGTTGCCACTTGTTAGTTGCAAGATATCCCCTTCCTCGTCAACATATTGGGTTGAGGTACGATACCCGTTTGTAGCACCAAAATCATCGTCTGCGGCGATAATCTTTGGATTGCTCAACGTAGGGTAGTCAAGAACCAAGGTGAATGTTTTGTTCACATCAGCAGCCTCCCCTTTTGTTGCATCCCATTTTCTTACGGCAGCACCATAGTATAGCTTGCTACCAGACAGAACAGGTGCATCGATACGTGAGATAAAATAACCTTGAGCAGCAAGCTCCTCATCAAGCTCCACCTCAAGTGAGGCTTTGTAGCCGTCAACCATCCTCATCTTCTCGAGGTCAAGAAGGCCAATGCTGAGAACCATCTTATGTCTCAGATAAGCAGTTTCATCCACCTCATCATAAAGCGGAGTGGCATTGATATAGTGCAGGGAAGCAAGCTGATCATTAAGATGCGAAAAACGCAGGGCCTTAACACCCAGTGGCACTGACGCATCTATTCTTGCAACCCTTGTATAGCGGTCACCACCCAGGTATTGTAGTTTTTCGACAGTACCCACAGTGTAGTTTAGACTATAGAGATAGCTTCCATCAGCTGAGGCAAAGATACGTGCAGTACGTGAGGACTCTAGTTCGAAACCCGTAGTTGAGTTTATCACACCAGTACTCAGATCAGAAACACCCTGAACATAAGTTGCAGAGTTGGCACCGGTTCCGCTTGCAAAAGCAATATGAAAGTCATTTTCCACAGCCGGATTGCCACCTTTGGGGTCATTGTCATCCTCAGAGCAGGCGCTAAGCATAGCAAGAGCGATAGCTCCCATTGCAAAGACAGATTTGATATTTGCTGTTTTCATAGTACACTTATGTTATTTGTTTATGTTTTGATTCTATTTATCTCCAATCACAGGATAAAGTATGATAGCTTGGCATAGACAGCTCTTCCCGGCTTCTGCAGGCCGAAATTGTCATACACCTGCATATTTGCAATATTCTTGACATCGCAACTCAGGACAAACTTCCCTGATGGGAAGGTATAGGCCAGTCCGAGATCTATTGGGTATTGGGTGGGGATACGCGACAGGTTGGATGACCCCACATTGGGCCAGTTTCTTAGGAAGCCCTTTACATACAGGCTGTTAAAATGGAAGGTTGTTTCCGAACCATCCAGGAGCAGATTCTTCACCTTGTAGCTCAGATTAGTGCTGAACTTCAATGAGGGCTCGTTGCGAATCTGCATGCGGTAAAACAGATAGGGATTGCCCTGGGCGTCGTACTTGGTGTTGAACAGGACATCAAACTTCGATATATTAAAGCGGAAGCTGAACCTGTCAGAGTAGTTGTAGTTTAGTTCGGCATCAACGCCCGTGGTCATCACATCCTCAAGGTTTTCAAACTGGGTATAGACAAAGCTACCTGTGCGGATAGCCTCCCTGATCATGCCCTTAGTGTCGCGGTAGAAAAATGAAGCATTGGTATTGAAATAGTGATTACCGGTCGAGAACCTGTAGTTGAAGCCAAGGTTGGCATTAAAGCTCCTTTCTGGTTCCAGTTCCTTGGATGGTGGTAATAGATTGTCAGCTACATTACCAAACAATTCATTTGCATTTGGCAGGCGAAGGGTTTTTTCAGCCGAACCAAGGATAAAGAAGTTATCCCTTAGTGCATAAGAAAAGGTAAGTCCATAGCCTCCGTAATCTACATATTTACGGAAGATATCCAGCTTATACTGCCCAGCGTCCAGGTATGGCTCATTGGAAGTGACCTTTTGGAAATAGTGTTTGTAAAAGAGGTTGGTTCTGAGTCTGCTGTCAAAGGCAAGATTCTCATAAGTAAAAGAAACTATGTTCTTTTGCAGGTCACGTGTATTGGCCAGTTTCTGTAGAGCTGGTGGTTCCAAGGGATCATAAGCATCCCTCTGAAAGTCGTTTAGGAGGTAGTTGAAATAGATACGGTTGTTGTCGTTTACAGCATAGTCAAGGTTAAGCCTTGCCGTATTAGTATCATCCCTGTTAATTGCAAGAGTTTTGGCACTGCCAACCTCTGCCCCGCTGCTGTACTTAACAAAAGAGCCATCTGGATATCTGATTGGGCCTGCCCAGTCGTGCATAATGCCCACAGTATCTATTGCCTGTCTTTTCAGGTAGGAATGAGCAGCATCAAGACTAAGTGTAAGGCCTTCGGTCAGGAAGTTTTTCTTAAGGTATTTAAGGGTGATCACAGCAGAATTACGTCTTGTATGTCTGTCACCGTAAACAACACGCATTGTAGCACCATGCTGCACTTCTTTGTAGTCTTGGGAAAGAATGGCTCCCAGCAAAAACTGGTCGGCCCATTTGACATCTGTGAAGCCTACGCCGGCCTTGAGGCCGGCTGAGGAATAAGCATCGTGGAAGCGCTTTACTTTTTTCCCTTCAGACTCAGTAATTACACCTTGGTAGTCCACGAAGTAGATATCCTCTCCCCATACTTTGTAATTATTATCACTATAGTTGTAGAATGCCGACATATCAAGTGTCAGCCCGTTTTTCCAGCGGTAATTTCCATTAATATCCCACTTATGGGTATTGAAAGAACCTGCTGAATATGAAGTTGACAGTGATCTGCTTCTGCGTTGCTTCAAAACGATATTGATTGCACCGCCCAGGGCATCCTCTGCAAGATAACCGGGAACCACCCCCTTGTATATCTCAATACGTTCGATAAGAGAAGGTGGGATACTGTTGAGTGAGAACGAAGATCCGAAGTTGGATGCAGGCATACCATCGATAAAAATCTTGACAGCATCACCCGACATCCCGTTGATATTGTAGTTGATCCTTGATCCCATTCCGCCATCCTGGCGTATCCTAACCCCGGCAGTTCTGTCCAGAAGTTCGTTAGTCTGCACTGACTGCACGGCAGTCTTTTGTGTCTCGATAACATTGACAGCAAAGCCTCTTGTTTCGATATCACGTTTGCGGGAAACCGAGCTTACCAACACCTCGCTGAGGTTCATCACAGCCCTCCTGACAGGTATGTCAAAGGTTTGTGAGGGCTTGTCAACAACAAGTATAAGTGTTTTATCCTCTGCCTCAATTGATCTTATGTCAAGTGTATATTGTCCGTAAGGCAGTTCGCTTAAGAGGTATTTGCCATCTATGTCTGTGATCCCATTTTTGTTTATCTCCCTGACCTGGATAATCGCACTTACAGCAGGTTGTCCATCTTCAAACCTGATAATACCATTTACATTCCCCTTTTGGGAATAAGCTGATGTCAGGGTTACAAAGAGCAATAGAATCATAGCAAACTTTCTCATTTTGGATCAATCAATCACATTTACACTATTTCGATAGTGCAATGTTAACAAGCCCACGGCGTTGCTACAATCCCATATTTTTAGGGTTTTACACTCCGATTTACTTGAATTCCCCTCAGTAGCACCAGGCGCTATTTAGCTGTTTTACAACACCTTGGCCCTCACAGCCATTTCAAGATAAAAACCCGACCATTACTAAGACTAATTATAAATAGGGAGTAGCTGGATGATCCGGAGCATGTTGACCCCCTCTTTCAAAAGAATATGGTTTCCTAAGTCTATCAAAGTTCTCTGAATGCTTACAAATTAACCAAGTCAGCCGCTTTTGTGCCAAACGTCTGTTGTCAGTTCGGTGTTCTTTTCGTTTGTAGGTTTGTCGGTCGTTTTGCTCATTCGGTTGGTCAGACACACTATTTGCCATGCGTTCGCTGTTCTTCCTACTGATGAAAGTGGTAAATATATTCCACTACCTCAAGGTGGGAGTGGCCTTCCTGCTTGCTTTTGTGGGTGTCAAATTACTGTTCCATGGAAAACTTGCAGCCATTGGCTTTACATCAGCCCATTCGCTATATGTGATACTGGGCACAATAGTATTGTGCATTGTGGCTTCAATTATTTTCCCTGAGAAAAAGGAAGTTATTGAAGCAACTAAGAAGTAAATCATTACTGGGGAGCAAATCAATGCTGCCGCGGATAAGTATTTCTTTGTAAAGCCAGGCAGATAAAAGCACTGATGTGCAAACAGAGTGAGAGGTTTATAGGGAACGGCTATATAAAAAAGGTAGGGCTGAAGACCCTACCTTTTTGTCTGACCTATACCCCGAAAAACTTATTTCTTGCGTTCCTTTACAAGGTCCATAAAGTTGTCAAAAAGAAACTCTGTATCTGTTGGACCGCCTGATGCTTCGGGGTGAAACTGGGTAGAGAAGAATGGTTTCTTCTTGTTTCTGATTCCCTCGTTGGTATTGTCATTCAGGTTGATAAAGTAGGGTTCCCAGTCGCTGTCAAGGCTGTCGGTATCAAGTACAAATCCGTGGTTCTGGCTTGTGATATAGCACTTGTCAGTTCCAACCAACTTTACAGGGTGGTTGTGAGCCCTGTGCCCGTACTTCAGTTTGTGAGTAGATCCTCCGGCAGCGATTCCCATAAGCTGGTTGCCAAGACAGATACCGAAGATTGGCTTATCCCCTTGCAAAGCCTTACGTATATTGTTTACACTGGCTTCGTAAAGGGCTGGATTACCCGGTCCGTTTGAAAGGACTATTCCATCATATTCTTCCTGCGTAAAGTCATAATCCCAAGGCACCCTGATTACTGTGGTATCCCTCTTCAATAAGCAGCGGAGTATGTTGTACTTTGCACCTGTATCAAGCAGTACTACTCTGTATTTACCGTTTCCATAGACTACTTTCTCCTTGGTGCTTACCATTGCAGCAAGGTTGTGGATGTCTGGGTTGTAAAATTCAACATCTACATCATCGGCAACTACCTTGCCGAGCATAGGACCGTTTTCGCGAAGCAGCTGAGTCAGACTACGGGTGTCGATGCCGAAAATGCCGGGAACTTTGTATTCTTTAAGCCAGTCACCAAGGCTCTTTTGAGCGTTCCAGTGACTATAGCCAAAGGAGTATTCAGAAATAACCAGTCCTGCAATATGAATCTCATCAGATTCATAGAATTTTGGAATTCCATTCTCTGCTTCCTTTGATGGGACCCCATAGTTTCCAATAAGGGGGTAGGTTGAAACCAAAATCTGACCCTTGTAGGATGGGTCTGTTAAACTTTCGGGATATCCGGTCATTGCTGTATTGAAAACCATCTCACCCGACACGGAGCCATGATAACCGAAGGATTTTCCGGCAAACACGGAGCCGTCTTCCAATATCAGCTTTATTTCTTTTGCTTCAGACATATATGTTGTTTATTTCTCAGTTTCCTTACCTTCCCTTAAAGGCCGCGCAAAGATAAGATATTGTTCCGTTACGACATATATCTTCTTATCGTTTTTGCATAGGAACATAAACCCGCTGGTTTGTTACACTCTTGTATGCAGGTCTGATAATCCTTGCGCTTGATGAAGTAACTTCCTCAATACGGTGGGCTGCCCAACCGGGAACTCTTGCAATCGCGAAAATCGGAGTATACAATTCCTCTGGTAGTCCTATACACTTGTATACGAAGCCTGAATAAAAGTCAACATTGGCTGCGATAGTCTTGCGCTGTCCTCCCTTAAACTTATAAAAAGCTTCTGGAGCCAGTCTCTCAACAGCCTGATAAAGATTGAACTCATCCTCCATACCTGCTTCCTTTGCCAGAGCACCTGCCTTCTCCTTAAGTAAAACACAACGGGGATCGGACAGGGTGTAGATGGCATGGCCTATACCATAGATCTTACCTGAACAGTCATAGCCTTCCTTCCTAAGCAGCTTTTGAAGATAGGCCTCAACCTCTGCTTCATCCTTCCAATCCTTTACATTTTGCTTGATGTCATTCATCATGCCAATCACCTTCATATTGGCACCACCGTGAAGCTCACCCTTTAGCGATCCCAAAGCAGCTGCTATGGAAGAGTAGGTATCGGTCTGAGCCGAACTAACCACGCGGGTCGTAAAGGTTGAGTTGTTACCACCTCCGTGCTCTGCATGGAGAACAAGTGCAAGGTCGAGGATCTCAGCTTCCAGAGCGGTAAACTTATCCCCCTTGAGCATGTATAGGAAGTTGGCGGCCAGACTAAGGTCTGGTCGCGGGTGACGAATCACCATTGAACGATGCTGAAAGGAGTGACGCATCGCAAAATAAGCATAAGCTACTATTACTGGAAAACGAGCAATCAAGCTTATTGACTGCTTAACCAGATTCTCCGGACTGTAATCCTCTGCATCCTTGTCAAGGGTATAAAGTCCAAGTACTGTGCGGGCCAGCATATTCATTACATTCCTTCCCCGCAATGAGAGTATCAGATTCTTGGACAGGGAAAAAGGAAGCTCCTGTTCCACTTTGATTATTGCATCAAACTCGGCAAGCTCTTCCTTAGTGGGAAGCTTTCCGGCAAGAAGCAGGTAACTGATCTCTTCGAAACCGTGACGACCCTCGGCCTGGAAGCCGCGGGTCAGGTCAGTTATCTCATAACCTCTGTAATAAAGCCGACCGTGGACAGGGATGGTATTACCTTCTGCATCTTTTTCGTATCCCACAACATTACCAATATTGGTAAGGCCCACGAGGACGCCTGTAAAATCGGCATTTCTCAAACCCCTCTTAACATTAAACTTATCGTACAACGCCTTGTCGATATCCGAGCTTTGAACGGCGGCCTCAGCCAATTTCTTTATTACTACCATAGGTTTTTGTTTTATGTATTAACCAGCTTATTTATTGCATTGTTCACCTTGTCAAATGAGAACTGGGCTATGGTCTCATCAAACTTCTTCTTAATCGCTTCATTACACAGGTTGCCTATACTACCCTCGTGTGTATGATGTATGGAGTCAGGGGCTTTAAACTCTCCCCTCTCTATCTCCAGCCCCACTTCCTTATATGCATCCCTGAAAGGCATTCCTTCAAGAACTCTGCGGTTGACTTCCTCGACACTGAAGGCAAACTTGTACTTAGGATCCTTCATCAGATCCTTCTTGACCTCCATATTGGCTACTGCAAATATTGCCAGGTCTATACAGCTTAACAGCTCTTCAAATGCCGGGATAAATATCTCCTTAATAATCTGCATATCACGGAAATAACCGGATGGCAGATTTGTACATATCATCATTATCTGCTGAGGATAACCCTGCAGCTTGTTGCACTTGGCTCTGATCAACTCAAACACATCAGGATTCTTTTTGTGCGGCATAATACTCGACCCTGTTGTCAGTTCGTCAGGCAATGCGATAAAGCCAAAGTTCTGACTCATGTACATACAGGCATCTGCTGCAAGTTTTCCGATAGTACCGGCTATCGAAGCCATTGCCATGGTGAGCGTTCTCTCCATCTTGCCCCTGCCCATCTGAGCATAAACGACATTGTAGCTCAAATCATCAAAGCCCAGCAGTTGGGTGGTTAGCTTACGGTTGAGAGGGAAGGAACTTCCATATCCGGCGGCTGCTCCCAGAGGATTCTGGTTTGCTATCCTCCAGGCAGCCAACAACAGATGCAGATCATCTGCAAGACTCTCGGCATAGGCACCAAACCAAAGACCGAAGGACGAAGGCATGGCTACCTGCAAGTGAGTATAGCCGGGCATCAAATCATTCTTGTGTGCCTCACTGCGCTCTTGCAGTACGGTAAAGAGCTCCTCTGTCAGGGCGGCAATCTTCATAACAGCCGAACGGGCATACAGCTTGAGATCCAACAACACCTGGTCATTGCGGGAACGACCACTGTGGATCTTCTTGCCTACATCACCCAAAGCTCTTGTAAGCATCAGCTCAACCTGAGAGTGGATGTCTTCTATCCCTTCTTCAATCCGGATACCCTCAGTACCTGCTATCCGGTACAACTTCCTCAACTCAGCAAGGAGCAGATCCAGTTCCTCACGCTTGAGAAGACCTACCGACTCCAACATTATTATATGGGCCATACTACCAAGGATATCAAACTCTGCCAGTTCGGCATCCAGTTCCCTGTCACGCCCTACCGTGAAGTCCTCTATCTTCTTGTTAACAGGCTTTCCCTTGTCCCAAAGTTTCATTTCAAATTTAGTTAATTAGGAAATTACTAAGTGCAAGTCAACTGCAATAATAGCTAATATTTGTTAAGTATGCGACCAGGTATACTTTCATTTTAGAAGCAAACAGGACGAAGGCACAACATTTTCTCAATCCAGCCAACGTTTTTTCCCGGCTATAGCTCAAGTCCGTCAAGCAGAGCTATATAGGTTTCTATCCCCTTTCTGATCTCACTCAGCAAGATATACTCATTTGCCGTATGTGAGCGTGCAGAATCACCGGGACCAATCTTAACTGTATTAAAAGGCATAACGGCCTGATCGGAAGTGGTCGGTGATCCAAAGGCAGTCAGCCCCAGCTCTATGCCTCTCCTGACCAGAGGATGCTCCGTGGGTATTGATGATGAGTTAAGCCTAAAGCTCCTTGCTTTTAGTTCGCAATTAGGCTTTATAGCCCTTACCCTCTCCTGAATGATATTAAAGAGTTCCTCATTCCTGTAGCAGTCATTTACCCTGACATCCACCATAAAGCTGCACTTGTCGGGCACCACATTATGCTGGGTTCCGGCATTTATCCCAGTTACCGTCATCCTCACCTCACCAAGGAAGTCCGATACCTTCTCAAGCTTGTGATCCCTGAAAAACTCAAGTACCGGCATGGCCTCAGTAATAGCATTCAGGCCTTCGTTGCGTGCGGCATGTCCTGACCTGCCATAAACCACACCGTCAATTACAAGCAGACCCTTCTCGGCAACAGCCATCTGCGTTCCTGTTGGTTCACCTACTACGGCAAGATCTATCTTACCTAATATATCAAGAATAGATGCGACATTGTTTTGTCCGGAAACCTCTTCCTCGGCAGTGGCGGCGTAGATAAGATTGTATGCCTGGGGCTTGGCACTCAGATACCTGAATGCAGCCATAAGCGAAACCAATGATGCTCCTGCATCATTGGAGCCAAGTCCTGTAAGCTTATCCCCTTCAAGCACGGGAGTAAAGGGATCGCTCAACCAGCCGGATGTAGGCCTTACCGTATCAATATGGGAGTTGAGCAGGATGGTAGGCTTTGCAGGGTCAAGAGTGGCTGAACATACCCAGTTGTTATTGTTCCTCCTTTCAGGCTTGAAACCCATCCTTAGAAGGTAGTCCTCCATCAGATCTGCAGCCTCTCTCTCCTCACGGCTGAAAGAAGGAATTGCTATAAGCTTCCTGAGTATCTCTACTGCATCTTCAAATAATTGGTCTACAGTCATTGGCTATTTTTGGCAGTTCTCTATTTCTCTCTAAAGTCTCAATGCGGTTCCGCAATCTCCCCTGCTAAAGTCGTTTGCAGAGGTAATCCTTACAAGTGATACTCCTTTGCGCAAGGCTTCAAAACTGTTGTCCAGCTTGGGTATCATTCCACCTTCGATTACTCCATCCTGTTTCAGCTTTTCATATTCTGAAGGTGTTATCTCATTGATCACTGAGGATGGATCGTTGACATCTTTCATCACACCCAGCAGTTCAAAGCAAAAGACCAGGTTTACCTTGTATTTGGATGCCAGCGCTACTGCAACTGTAGAAGCCATGGTGTCGGCGTTTATGTTGAGCATAGAGCCCTTACCATCGTGGCTCAGAGGTGCTATCACCGGTATGGTTCCTGCACTTAGCAGGCTGTCAAGTGCGTTTGCATCAACGGCTCGGATATCTCCTACAAAGCCGTAGTCTATATTGCCTTTGGCGCGTTTGTCAGATACAACCACATTCATATCGGCTCCGGTAAGACCAATGGCATTTACCTTCCTTGCCTGCAGACCGGCAACGATGTTCTTGTTTACAAGTCCACCATACACCATTGTGACAACCTCCAGCATCGGGGCATCAGTAATACGACGGCCGTCAACCATCTTGGTCTCTATGCCCAGCTTTGCAGCAAGTGCGGTGGCAGAGCGACCGCCACCGTGAACCAGGATCTTCTTGCCTGCTACCCCACTAAAATCATCAAGTAGTTTCTTCAGGCTTTCGGCTTCCTCAACGACCTTCCCACCTACTTTTATAATGCTTAGTTCTTCCATTCTTACTTCATACTTTGAAGCATCCTCTTAAGCACCACCTGCATGGATACCACACGGTTGGCTGCTTCAGGGATTACTATCGAGTTGGGTCCTTCTATCACCTCATCACTAACTATCATGTTACGTCTTACAGGCAGACAATGCATAAACTTAGCATTGTTGGTAAGGGCCATCTTATTCTCGTCAACAGTCCATGAGCGATCCTTGCTCAGGATCTGACCGTATTCGTGATAGCTTGACCAGTTCTTTGCATAGACGAAATCCGCTCCTGCAAGGGCTTTGTCCTGATCGGGTTCGTATGTCAGCCCCTCCATAAACTCGGGAGCCAGTTCATAGCCTTTTGGACAAGTCATCACCAGTTCCACATCAGCCTTCTTCATCCATTCCACAAAGGAGTTGGGCACTGCCTGGGGCAGAGCTCTGGGATGCGGAGCCCAGGTCATAACCACCTTTGGTCGCGGTTTGGTCTTGTACTCCTCGACAGTTATCAGGTCAGCAAAGGCCTGCAGCGGGTGACGTGTAGCCGACTCGAGGCTGATCACCGGACGACCACTTAGCTCGATAAACTGGTTGAGTATATGCTCTTTATAATCCTTGTCCCTGTCAACAAAGTCAGCAAAAGACCTTACTCCAATGATATCGGCATACTGCCCCATAACCGGCACAGCTTCACGGATATGCTCAGGTTTGTCACCATCCATCACTACCCCGTACTCGCTCTCAAGCTTCCAGCCGTCCTTGTTGATATCAAGCACTATAACGTTCATACCCATATTAGTAGCTGCACGTTGTGAGCTTAGACGTGTACGAAGGCTTGAGTTGAAAAATATCAGAAGCAGGGTCTTGTTACGTCCAAGATCCTGATCGGCAAAGGGATTCGCCTTAACATAACGGGCCTCATCAAGGGCCTTGCGCAGATCACCAAGATCTTCAGGTGTCAAAAATCTTCTCATCGTGTAATCACATATTAATTGGGGTCGCAGCCTTTGGGCTGGCGACCTGTTTACTTTATTTGATCCGCATCGGGCAATCGGCCTGGTGCATCTCCTTTCCTTCAAACTACGATATTAAGGGCGGGTCAGGCCTTCACTTTCAACCAGCCATTTGTAGCTGGTAAGCTCAGGCAGAGCCATCGGACCACGCGCATGTAACTTCTGGGTACTGATGCCTATCTCCGCTCCCATGCCAAACTGTGCTCCATCTGTAAAGGCAGTAGATGTGTTGGCATAAACTGCGGCAGCATCAACCTCCCTGAAGAAGCGCTGCTTGTTTGCCTCACTTGTAGTAATGATGCCCTCACTGTGCCTGGTACTGTACTTTGCAATATGCTTCAGTGCCTCATCCATAGATGCAGCTGTTTTGACCGACAGCACATAGTCAAGGTGTTCCTTGCCGAAGGCTTCCTCCCCGGCCTCCCTAAGCAGGGTGGCTGGATAATGTCCCTTAAGTGCTGCATAGGATGGTGCATCAGCCTCGATGCGGACATCCTTCTCTGCCATAGGTTCTACCAGATATGGCAGATCACCTAATCTGGATTCATCAATGATAAGGCATTCCAATGCATTGCACACGCTGACACGACGGGTCTTGGCGTTGAATATTACCTTGCGTCCCAATTCCTTATCACCTGTTGCATCAAAATAGGTATGCACCACTCCTGCTCCTGTCTCGATAACAGGGACTTTTGAGTTGTCCCTTACCGAGTTGATAAGTCCTTGCGAACCACGTGGGATAAGCAGGTCCACATATCCCACTGCATTCATCAGTGAGGTAGCTGCATCCCTCTCAGGGGGCAGTAGCTGTACCACCTCTTCGGAAATATTAAAAGCCTCAAGGCTTGCCTTTATTAATCTAACTATTGCCTGATTTGAGCTCCATGCATCCTGCCCACCTTTCAATACTGATACATTTCCAGACTTAAAGCAGAGGGCAAAGACATCGAAAGTAACATTGGGACGGGCCTCATAAATAACACCCACGACACCCATTGGTACTCTAAGCTTCTTAAGCTTAAGCCCATTGGGCATAGTCCTCTCTTCAAGCACGTCCCCAAGGGGAGAGTTCAGAGATGCCACATTCCGCAGATCTGCTGCGATGGTTTTGATCCGGTCTTCGGTAAGCATTAGCCTGTCATAGCGGGGATCCTCCTTGGGCATCTGATCCAGGTCAAGCTTATTGGACCTGAGCAGGTCGGGAATATTTGCACAGGCTCTGTCTGCAAGGTCAAGCAGCACCTTGTTTATCACCTCATTATCCAACTGTATCATAGTCGATACAGCATCCCTAGCTTTTACAATTTGAGCTTCTGCCAGCATTGAGAATATTTTTGGAAGCAGTTTCACAATCAGATTATTTGACTATACCTTTTTCTGTTCACATATAGAGGGACAACTTACTGTACAATGTAACCTTTTATATGCAATTTAGTGGAAAAGAACCAGATAATCATAATGTATCAGGGGTTTATACTTCTCATCACCCCAGTGTTCTTCGGCCTTCTTTCTCTCGTATTGAGCCCTGCCAATACCTATAAGCTTACCTTCTTTGTTGACTACCCTTAGCAGGTCTCCCTTTTCAAAATCACCGTTCATGCTGACGACTCCTGCCAGTAGCAAACTGGAGGCTTTGTGCGAAAACAAGGCTTTCTCAGCACCTTCGTTGACAACAACTTCCGAACTGGCAAAGCCTGTCGAATAGGCCATCCATTGTTTGACAGCTGGACGTGGAGTGCCGGGTACAAACAGTGTATGTGGTACTTTGTCGGGGCTACATACCAAATCAAGGATAATATTATCCCTGGTACCATTGGCGATTGCCACAGCTATACCTGCCTCTGCCGTATTACGAGCTATACGCCCCTTGGTGACCATACCACCCCGACCGAAGTTGCTTTTTTGAGTGGTAACAAACTGGGACAGGTCTGTTGAGTTACCTTCAATCCTGCTGATAAGTACAGAGGACGGATCCTTGGGATTGCCACTATAGACACCATCCACATTGCTAAGGATAAACAGCGCCTCAGTATTCATCATTGTTGCTACCAGTCCGGCCAGTTCATCGTTGTCGGTAAACATAAGCGCTGTAACTGATACTGCATCGTTCTCATTGATAATTGGAACTATGTTGCTGTCGAGCAATACCGACAGACAGTTTTTCATATTCAGGTAGTGCTCCCTGGTCCTGAAATCCTGTTTGGCCACCAGTACCTGGGCACAGGTGATGCCGTGTGAATCAAAGATTGTGGAATAGGTAGTAAGCAGTTTTACCTGTCCCACTGATGATAACAACTGACGCTCAGATACCGGATCCCGCTTCACATTTCCAGCTACCATACTGCGGCCGGCAGCTACAGCACCTGACGATACCAGTATTACCTTGATACCTGCACTGTGAAGCCGTGCTATCTGAGCGCTCAGATGCTCCATACGCTCACGGTTAAGGTTACCGTCAGGACAGGTAAGTACGTTTGAGCCAACCTTTATTGTGATTGATCTATACAAAGCTTTATTCTGTATTTCCATTACTTGTTCTCAGTTTTTCGAAATGCTGCATTGATCCCTTTGATAATCGAAGAACTGAATCCTGCGTGCTCCATGGCATTCAAGCCGGCTATGGTGACACCCCCGGGAGTCGTAACCTTATCGATCTCTGCCTCTGGATGAGCATCCCCGTCAAGCAGCAGACGTGCTGCTCCCTTTACAGTCTGTGCCACCATATTGACAGCAGTTTCAGGGCTTAGTCCTATCTCAACTCCGGCTTCCACTGCAGCACGAATATACCTTAGGGCAAAGGCAGTTCCACATGATGCAAGAACAGTAGCAGCATTAATCTTATCCTCAGGGATAAACTCAACAATGCCAAGTCCGGAGAAAAGAGATCCTACCAGTTTGATATCACCCTCTGAAGCATTAACCGAACAAACAGCAGTAACAGACTCACACACAGCAACTGCAGTATTTGGAATAGCACGGAAAACTGTAAATCTATCTCCGCTGGCTTCCTGCAACTTTTTCAGGCTGACTCCTGCTGCCAGAGATATTATTACGGCAGAAGGAGCAAGTGAGTCAACAAGGCTGCCAAGTACCTCTTCAACCTGCCAGGGTTTGACTGCCAAAAACACTATGCCGGCATCCTTAACTGCGGCAATATTATCCGAACCAGTTATAAGCCCCTTATCAGCAAGAGGCTTTAGCAGTTCTGCATTGCGACGAGTGATATGTATGCGGTATTCGGCAATCAATCCAGCTCTGATCATTCCTTCAGCCAGTGCTGAGCCTAGTTTTCCGCCTCCAATGATTGCTAACTTTCCAGATTCCATATTCTTGTTTTTTAGGGATTTCTACCTATCAGTCCACATCTGGCAGATTGTCTGTTCGTTTGCAGTGAAAACGCCTAAACAGGCATCCTCCCAGGGTCAGCATTACATGCTTTCAGCCCTGCCCTTAAAGTCGGGTACATCCACATGCGACCAGTTCTCGCCAGTCCTGATGCGATAGAGTTGCATCTCACTGACACCAAACTGCTTGGCAATGATACGAAGTTTGGTCTTGCGACCGGGATCCAACAACTTCTTTTTTAGTCTTATAACCTGAGTACTGGTAAGCTTCGGACCACATTCAGGGCAACGCATCCGGGCTTTCTCCCTACTGCGGATAACCTCAGGGTTTTCCTGCTGGTGCCTTAGGGACTCATCTTTTGTTGCCCATTTCAGGTTGCCTACGTAATTATTGCCCTTGTTATAATCCAGATGTAAGACACACTCTTGTCCTTCTTCGGGTTCACCAAGAAATAATCTTGCCACAAGCTTGTGAATGTAATATGTAGTGGACTTACCAAAAGGTCGAAGCGGCAAGGTCTTGTATCCTTTGATGCAGCCCCCGCCTACAAGCACTCCATCCGACATATCTTCACCGTAGCTGATCACACGCCCATAGTTGCTGATTGCATACTTCTTTCTCAGCGCTCCTTCAGGAAAATCTATCTCCTTCCATTCTTCGTTCCAATAGGATTTAATCATATCATAAGGTTATGTTAAGGTTTCATGTTTAGGTCCGTTCTTCTTCTATCACCTGCCTGAAGCAGTCAATAAAGTAAGCAGCCATCTCACCTGTTAAGCACAGTGGAGGCAGGAGACGTATCACATTTGTCGACGACACCCCGGTAAAGATATGGTGCTGCTCAAGCAGCTTCTTACGTATGGGTGCCGCCTCATGGTTAAACTCAATTCCTATCATAAGTCCCCGTCCTCTAATCTCTACAATTCCGGGAATCTTCTTTAGCTGACCAATTAGGTAATCGCCAACAGCCCTTGCATTGGCAATGAGCTTCTCGCTTTCCATTACCTCAAGTACCGCCAATGATGCAGCACAGGCCAGATAGTTGCCTCCAAAGGTGGTTCCCAGCATTCCATGTCTGGGTTTGAACTCAGGTGAAATAAGAATTCCGCCTACTGGAAAGCCGTTGCCCATTCCTTTGGCCAGGGTGATAATATCCGGTTTGATACCCGATTTTTGAAATGCAAAGAAATCTCCCGAACGACCATAGCCCGACTGTATCTCATCCAGTATCAGCACTGTGCCGCTACGGCGACACAGTTGCTCAAGTCCTTTGAGGAAGGCATCTTCCGGCTCTACAATTCCTGCTATACCCTGGATACCTTCTATTATTACGGCACTAACGTCTCCTTTTGTTATCTCAGCCTCAACGGCATCAAGGTCATTCAGCTTCAGAAAGCTAACTATATGACCCTTGTTGACCGGAGCCTGGATATTTGGGTTATCGGTTACTGCTACCGCTCCAGAGGTACGTCCGTGAAAAGCCTTATTAAAGGCTATCACTCTGGCTTTCCCATTATGAAAGGAAGCAAGTTTTAGTGCATTTTCATTAGCCTCGGCTCCTGAGTTGCACAGAAAGAGTGAGTAGTCGGTCAACCCGCATACTTCTCCAAGCTTTTTGGCCAGCTCACGCTGAAGGGGATTCTGCACCGAGTTTGAATAAAACCCGATCCTATGCAACTGGCTGCTCAACCTCTCCACATAATGCGGGTGAGTATGGCCAATGCTAATAACAGCATGACCTCCGTATAGGTCGAGGTATTTGACCCCGGCTTCATCCCAGACATAGCAGCCTTCTGCCTTGACCGGGGTCACATTCATCAGCGGGTAAACGTCAAACAATTCCATTGCTTTCTGTTTTATGTATTTTGTATAGCCTGTTAAAAGGCCAATGGTTTCAGATATAGTCCGGCTCTCTCATCCAGTCCGAACATCAGATTCATATTTTGCACTGCCTGTCCTGATGCTCCCTTTAGCAGGTTGTCTGTGATGCTTATAATATGCAGTTTACCGTCATACTTGGCCAGATGCAGCAGGCACTTGTTGGTGCTAACAACCTGCTTAAGGTCAATCTCCTCATCACTTCTAAAGGTGAAGGGAGCATCTGCATAGTAATCATCATACAGCTTCTTTGCCTCTGCCAGTTCACCGTCATAATCCAGGTAAACTGAAGCCAGGATACCACGGGTAAAGTCACCCCGCATAGGCACGAAGTTGAGCGGCATATTGAAATCCGGCATCAGCTCTCTGAGAGACTGGCCTATCTCTGCCAGGTGCTGGTGTCTGAAAGCCTTGTAAACAGACAGGTTGTTAGCCCTCCAGCTAAAGTGGGTTGTGGCTGAGGGAGCCTGACCGGCTCCGGTAGAGCCGGTAATTGCCGTGACATGAACTTCTTTCAGTAAACCGGCCTTTGCCAAGGGCAGGAGTGCCAGTTCAATGGTAGTTGCAAAACAACCCGGGTTGGCTATCTTATCAGCTTTCTTTATCTCAGCCTTGTTGAGCTCAGGCAATCCGTAAACAAAGTCGTTGCCCTCAGCTTTGATCCTGAAATCTGTGCTCAGGTCGATAATCTTTACTCCTGCAGGGACCTTGTTTGTTGCAAGAAATTCTTCCGACTTACCATGTCCCATACAGAGAAAGACCACATCCACCTTTGAAAAGTCGGGCTTGTCGGCAAACACGAGGTCGGTATCCCCTACGAGGTCACTATGAACCTTGACTATGCGGCTTCCCGCATGACTGCTGCTGAGTATCCAGCCTAAGTCAACCTGTGGATGTCCCAGCAGTATCCTTATTAATTCACCGGCTGTGTATCCGGCACCACCTGCTATTCCAACCTTTACCATTACTGATTGATATCTAATTTTCCTTTGTTGACTTTATTATAAATCTTGAGTGAGTTGGATATAATCTTTGTAAATCCTTTCACATCATCGCCATTCCATGCCTTATTGACCTCACCATAGTCGCCAAAACCGCTCTTCATCAGGTCGTGTGCTGAGTCAATGCCTACCATGTTAAAGTAATATGGATGTAGTTCCAGATAGACCTTACCTGTTACATTTTGTTGAGTGCTTTCAAGGAAGGCCTCCAGGTCGCGCATTACAGGCTCGAGGTACATTCCGTCGTGCAGCATCATGCCGTACCAGTTGGATATCTGCTCCTTCCAGTACATCTGCCACTTGGTAAGTGTGTGCTTCTCGAGCAGGTGGTGGGCCTTCAGTATCAGCTGGGGAGCAGCAGATTCAAAGCCTACACGACCCTTGATTCCGATAATAGTGTCACCAACGTGAATATCGCGACCTATAGCCCAGGCGGAACCGATACGCTCCACTTCACGGATTGCATCAACCTTGCTAGCGAAAGTCTTGCCATTGACTGAACTAAGTTCTCCCTTGTCAAAGCCGAGTTCGAGTCTCTCACTACCCTCCTTTACCGGTTGTGATGGATAGGCATCAGATGGCAGGGCCTTGTCGGAAGTCAGTGTTTCCTTACCACCGATACTAGTACCCCACAGACCTTTGTTGATTGAGTAGGCCATCTTGGACCAGTCGCGTACCACACCTTCTTTTTTGAGGTAGGCAATCTCATCCTCGCGGCTGATAACCTGGTCGCGGATAGGAGTGATTATTTCGATATCAGGAGCAAGTACCTGGAAGGTAAGATCGAAACGCACCTGATCATTTCCGGCACCTGTACTTCCGTGAGCAATATATTTTGCTCCCACCTTACGTGCATAGTCGACTATAGCAAGAGCCTGGAAAATACGCTCGGATGAAACAGACAGCGGATAGGTATTGTGCTTTAACACATTGCCATAGACCATGTAACGGATACACTTATTGTAATATACATCTGTAACATCAATAGCAACGTGCTTGGCAACGCCCAGCTCGTAAGCCTTACGCTCAATATCGCTGAGTTCGTCCACGCTAAAACCGCCAGTGTTGGCTATAGCTGTGTAAATTTCAAGATTCTTTTCCTTTGCCAGGTACTTGACGCAATAAGATGTGTCAAGACCTCCGCTATAGGCTACTACTACTCTCTCTTTCATTACTTAAGATTTTTATATAGTGCCCTGGGGCACTTACATATCAAAATTTATTCCTAGACAAAAACTGCAAGCAGGCGATGGAAGAGGCTTCGGGAACCGGTGCCACTCTGAGCATCATTGTCTCCTTCCTTGCCTCTCAGAAATACATGACGCTTAAACTGCAGCCATCTTTCATATACCTTCTCCTTCTTTGGAGGCTGAAGATTGGCTTCCTTCTTCTTCTCCCATGCAGGATCGTAAAGCATACCTGTACAGAGACAGTGCTTACGGTTGGTACGGAGCAGAATGTCGTAGTTGACACAGCTCTGACAACCCTTCCAGAAATCCTCATCATCGGTAAGCTCAGAAAAGGTAACGGGCTTGTATCCGAGTTCCGAGTTGATCTTCATCACTGCCAGACCGGTAGTAAGACCGAAGATCTTGGCGTCGGGGTAACGTGTGCGTGAAAGCTCAAAGGCCTTACGCTTGATATCCCTTGCCAGACCATGACCTCTGAACTTCTCATGCACTATCAGTCCGGAGTTGGCAACAAACTTATTGTGTCCCCATGACTCTATATAGCAGAATCCGGCAAACTCATCGCCAGCGAGGGCGATGATGGCCTTGCCTTCTGTTATCTTCTTTTTCACATACTCAGGATCCCTCTTAGCAATACCTGTTCCCCTCACTTTGGCAGCCTCTGAAATTGTATGCAGAATGGTATCCACATATTTGAGGTGCTCCTCTGAAGCAATTGTGATTGTTACTTCGTTATTATTCATTCCCTTCTTTGTAAAATCTTGTTGTGTGACCTTAGTTAATTACTACCCAAGTATTTTGTCACGGATCCCGGGCAGAAACTGCGAGAGGCCGGCCAGGACTTTGGTACGTGATACTGATTCGCGGGTAACCAGTAGAATTGTATCATCACCTGCTATTGTTCCCAGAATCTCGTAGGGAGCCTGACTGTCTATTACGGAAGCTATCCCGTTGGCAAAACCCGGACGGGTCTTGATAACAGCCAGATTGCCTGAAAATTCGATGGAAATAATGCCGCTGACCGGAAAGTCCCCGTAGTCAAAATCCGCTTCATCAGGACTCTGATTCTCGGGAAGCACATATACATATCCACCATCATAGTCAGGCTGCTTGGCGACCTTGAGTGCCTTCAGATCTCGTGACAAGGTAGCCTGAGTTGTACTGATACCCTCCTTCTCAAGAAGAGCCAACAACTCATCCTGGCTACCCACCCTGTGATTCTCTATTAAGCGGATGATTGCATTTAACCTTTGTGTTTTAACCTTCATAAATTACGTGATGTCTGAAAATTATATAGCGGACCGGGCGCCCCGTAAGGGAGACCGTCCGCATTTCCGCTTTGCTATTACGTCAATAACTGTGACGAATAATTATACAAACAAAGTGCAAATTTATACATTATTGCAATTAAACAAAAATAAAACGCACTTTTTTTTGGTAATAAAACACTTTCGACGATTTGGCAGAGAACAATGTACATGGGGCACGGGACTAAAAACCCGGGAGGAAATCTCATATTTGAATATATTATTCATAAAATATGCAAAATAATTTTCTGCCATTAGGTAAAATGATCAAAGATGATGTACATTTGCATTCTGAAATGACTATTCAGAAACTGTGTTGCCTTACGACAACAAATCAATTACGCATGAAAAACAATGTAAAGAAGGTAGTAATTCTGGGCTCAGGAGCTCTCAAAATTGGAGAGGCAGGTGAGTTCGATTATTCCGGATCGCAGGCTATTAAAGCATTAAAAGAAGAGGGAATTTACACGGTACTTATAAACCCGAATATTGCCACGGTTCAGACCTCAGAAAAGTTGGCAGATAAGGTTTATTTTCTACCTGTTACACCATATTTCGTTGAACAAGTTTTAAAGAAGGAGAAGCCCGAAGGACTTCTCCTTTCTTTTGGCGGTCAGACTGCACTCAACTGTGGAGTGAAACTGTTTGAAGCGGGAACCCTCGAAAAATACGGTGTCAAAGTACTTGGTACGCCTGTTCAGGCTATCATCGATACAGAGGACCGCGAGATTTTTGCCAACAAACTGGATGAGATCAATGTCAAAACTCCAAAGAGTCTGGCTGTAACCTCTGTTGAGGAAGCCCTGAAGGCTTCCGAGACCATTGGTTTCCCAATTATCGTAAGAGCCGCCTACACCCTGGGAGGTATGGGTAGCGGTTTTTGCTCAAACCGCGAAGAGCTGAAGGCTCGTGCAGAAAATGCTTTTGCATATTCCAACCAGATCCTTGTTGAGGAATCTCTAAAGGGATGGAAGGAAGTGGAATATGAAGTGGTAAGGGATGCATACGACAACTGCATCACGGTGTGTAACATGGAAAACTTCGACCCGCTGGGTATACATACCGGTGAAAGTATCGTAGTAGCTCCATCACAGACTCTGACAAATTCAGAGTACCACAAGCTCAGGGAACTAGCTATCAAGATCGTTCGCCACATCGGTGTTGTGGGTGAATGTAACGTACAATATGCACTAGACCCGGAATCGGAGGATTATCGTGTGATCGAGGTTAATGCCCGTCTGTCACGCTCAAGTGCTCTTGCCTCCAAGGCTACAGGCTATCCTCTGGCCTTTGTGGCAGCCAAACTGGCACTGGGCTATGGTCTGCATGAATTGCGCAACTCTGTGACCAAGGTTACTTCAGCATTCTTCGAACCGGCTCTTGACTATATCGTATGCAAGATACCCCGCTGGGACCTTACCAAGTTTACAGGTGTATCACGCCAGATTGGCTCCAGCATGAAGAGTGTGGGTGAGATTATGGCAATAGGACGTACCTTCGAAGAGGTAATCCAGAAGGGCCTTCGTATGGCTGGCCTTGGCATGCACGGTTTTGTAGGCAACCAGGCCTTTAAGTTTGCTGATGTACGCAAGGAACTTACTGAGCCTACTGACCAACGTATCTTCGCTATAGCTGAAGCCTTCATGCAGGGAATGACTGTAGATGAGATACACGACCTTAGCAAGATTGACCGCTGGTTCCTTGAAAAGCTCAAGAATATAGATGACCTGAAGAATGAACTTCAGGAAATCAATTCTCTTGCCGAACTATCTGACGATCTGTTGGTAAGGGCAAAGCAATCAGGTTTCTCTGACTTCCAGATTGCCCGTCTGGTTCTTAAGACTCCCAAGAGTCAGATGGAAGATGGTATTTATAAGGTACGTACTCACAGAAAACAAAGAGGTGTGCTTCCGGTAGTAAAGCAGATAGATACTCTGGCTGGTGAATTCCCGGCCAAGATCAACTACCTGTACCTTACCTACAATGGACACAGTCACGATATAGAATTCGAAAAGGATGGCCGCTCAGTTATAGTCCTGGGTTCCGGAGCCTACCGTATCGGATCCAGTGTCGAGTTTGACTGGTGCAGCGTTAATGCTGTAGAAACAGTTAACGAACAAGGCTTCAGGTCTGTAATGATCAACTATAACCCTGAAACGGTCTCTACGGACTACGACGTTTGTAATCGTCTGTACTTCGACGAACTGTCACTCGAGAGGGTACTGGATATTACCGAACTGGAAGCGCCAAAGGGTCTTGTAATCTCGATGGGGGGGCAGATCCCCAACAACCTGGCTATGCGCCTGCATCGCTATAATGTTCCTATCCTTGGGACTTCACCTGAAGATATAGACAGGGCAGAAAATCGTCAGAAGTTTTCTTCACTGCTCGACGAGTTGGATATTGACCAACCACGCTGGAGCGAGCTTACAACCATTGAAGACATCTTTAAGTTTGTTGATGAAGTTGGTTTCCCGGTTCTGGTTCGACCCTCCTATGTACTATCAGGCGCGGCTATGAATGTGGTTAGCAACCGTGATGAGCTGGAACACTTTCTACAGGTAGCCGCCAATGTCTCAAAACAATATCCGGTGGTTGTATCCGAGTTTATCGAACAAGCCAAGGAAATTGAGTTTGATGCAGTTGCCCGCAACGGTGAGATTATTGCCTACGCAATATCAGAGCACATCGAATTTGCCGGAGTACACTCAGGCGACGCAACTATAGTATTCCCACCACAAAAGTTGTATGTTGAGACTATCCGTAGGGTTAAGCAGATTGCCCGAAAGATAGCAGCAGGCCTGAATATCTCTGGTCCTTTCAATATGCAGGTACTTGCAAAAGACAACGATATCAAGGTTATTGAGTGTAACCTCAGGGCCTCACGAAGCTTCCCCTTCGTTTCAAAGGTACTGAAGGTCAACTTTATCGACCTTGCAACCAGGATTATGCTGGATCTGCCTGTTGAAAAACCGGCTAAGAGTGCCTTCGAACTGGATTACGTAGGGATCAAGGCCCCTCAATTCTCCTTCGCCCGTCTGCAAAAGGCCGACCCCGTTCTTGGTGTGGATATGGCTTCAACTGGCGAGGTAGGCTGTCTGGGAGACAACTTCTACGATGCAATACTGCAGGCTATGCTGTCAGTGGGTTATAGGATTCCTGAAAAGAACGTGCTTATATCTTCCGGCCCTGCAAGGGATAAGATAGAACTTCTGTCATCAGCCAGACTGCTCAAGCAAAAGGGATACAACCTCTTTGCTACAGCAGGAACCCAAAAGTTCCTGGCCGACAACGGAGTCGAATCGACCCTGCTACACTGGCCGGATGAACCCGACAAGAAGCCCAACACTATTGATTACCTAAGGGAAAAGAAGATTGACCTGGTTGTCAATATTCCTAAGAACCTGAGTAAGAGCGAACTAAGGAATGGTTACCATATCAGACGTAGCAGTGTTGACTACAACATTCCGCTGATTACAAATTCAAGACTTGCTGCAGCATTTATCACCGCCTTCTGTAAGATGGACCTTAAGGACATCTCTATCAAGAGCTGGGATGAATACAAATAGACTGTAACCAAGCTAAATGCAATATCCCGGGGAACCCGGGTGTATCTAAAGAGGTTGTCCAATTTCACGGACAACCTCTTTTTTGTTTGGCGGACTAATTGATATAAATAATGTAATAAACATCCGTCCTCCTATTAAATACATTTTTCCACTACATCATTAAAAAGAGGTTTTACCTTTTACATACTATTTAACATTCATTTTTTTGCGTGTGTATTTAACCAAATCCTATTATAGAATAGTATGAAAAGGACAAATCTATTTAGTGGCGCATTGCTTTGGGTCCTTATGGTTGTAGTGACCTTTAGCGGATGCGAGAAGTTGGAGCTATATGAGATTGATGCTCCACAGGATCTTCAGAGCAAAATAGACTCAATTGCGGCTGCGAGAGAGGGTCGCAATACAGGTGATACAACCTACATAGACATAATAAAAAGCATTGTAGGAGCTGAAGACAACAGCTCAGGCTGGTGGGCTGATCATTCAGATTATTTTGAAATAGCCCCGGGTAAACTCCTTACCCTTGAATTTATAAATTATGGAACTGGTTCTAACAACTGGAACAACTGGAATCTGGCTCTTACAACAAAAGCGTATTCGGACGGAGATCCTGAATACAGCGAGTATTTTGTACTTAGGTCAGATGCTTATGGCTGGGGTAACGGTGACTTTGCCCTTGAAAGAGTAGAACACAACTATGGAGAACTGGGTGGAGAGGATATCTGGGCAGTGTTCCGGCAGAAGATGCAGGGAGCCTATGTTACCCTTGAAGTGGACTTCTCTCCCACTGGCAATATTTTCGTAACATCTACTGCTGTTGCAACGGATGGAACCGTGCTTGTACAGTCATACAATCATCCAGTACCTGTTTCCTCAAGTGTAACTGCATTTCTGGTTGTTGACGGCAGCCATTTCTTAATGAAGAAAGCTTACCTCCTCCCAGCCAAGGTCAAGGAAATAGAAGATGAGGATGCTGTATCTATTCAGGTTACTGATGCCCCAACTGCAGTTGAATTAGGTAGTGAAGATTTCTGGGGCCTTGCCAAGGCTGTTGTGACTTTCACTGACGGTAGCACCAAGGAACTGAGCAAGGAGGATCTGCATTTCAATGTAGTTCCAGATACTGAGACTCTGGGTGCCAAAACAGTGGTAGTGGCATACAGCAAAACAAAACAAGGGAAACCTGGTCCTACTGTTTCTACAGTATATAATCTAAGTGTAGTAATGCCAGTTCAACAAATTGAGGTAACCCAAAATCCTCTTATTACTACATACTACTTCTTCAGTGATGATTCTATTATTCTGGATACAAGAGGTCTTGTTGTTACAGCAACCTATGGTGACGATTCACAGGGTGTGATGCCTCTGGGTAATCTCAGCATTGGCAAAGTTCCTCCTTTTGCCGGGACACATAATATTACTATTACTTACAAAGGAGAAACAAGCACAGTTTCTACTACCCTTCCTATTACTATGGTAAAAGGTAGCGGTCAGGTCGGTGCTACAGATTTTTCAACCGGATTTGCAGGAGATGTCTCCGCCAATATCGCAATTCCATATGGCGAATCCCTGACTTACAAACTCAAACTATACTCCTTAGCCGGAGAAAACTGGCACAACGCCATTGTCAGACTGCAGAAGTCTGACGGCACATTGACCACCTTTGCCCGTATGGATCACTGGGCATGGGGAGATGGATATATTGATGGTACCACTGTGGGTGAAAGTAACTGGAACTGGGACACCTTTAAGGCTGGTCTCCATGGTTCCAGTATTGAGATAACAATCACAAATAATGGTGACAACACCGCAGATGTCGAATACCTAGTTACATACGCAAACGGGGAAGAGCATTTCCAACGCTTCCTGGGAATAAGCGTTGACAGTTCAGACCTCAACACTGCCATAACAGTTGAAAGGTGCTATGTGGTATTTACAGAATAGGATCAGAATAACAATAAAATATCCAAAACATGAAATATTCAATATTATATCTGGCCGGCCTGCTTTTAATTACCCCTGCAGCTATTGCGGAAAGCAGTGGTAATGCAAACCCATTATCAGTAATGCAGGCTGATGAGATCACAGTAAAAGGAAAGGTTGTTGACGAAAACGGCGAACCACTTCCGGGCGCAACAGTCCAGGAGAAAGGTACTGTAAAGGGCGGAATA
>Ga0209510_1000666_pt1 | contig 44813 bp, 63 predicted proteins | sample BiotimSIPDNA_FD_185749 | JGI IMG/M metagenome (GOLD analysis project Ga0209510, IMG submission 185749) | Anaerobic biogas reactor microbial communites from Washington, USA - Biogas_R1 time_0 SIP DNA (SPAdes) (version 2) | ecosystem: Engineered > Bioreactor > Anaerobic > Unclassified | place...
TCTCGTCCGCAATGTCATCCTCTTCGGGATCACGGCTAAAGTAGGATATCTTATGGAAGTCCAACACGTCGCCTAGCAGGTATATCCTGTCCGGCTGGAGGTCAAGGGCATAGCCGTAGGCGATGGATAAAGCCTCTGTGTCGTGGTGTGGGATGTGCGTATCGGCAAGAATAATTTCGACGGATGCTATTTTTTTAGAGTGCTTCGGGGCTGGAATAATGAATGGCTTTCGTGTCATTTTGCCGTACACTCCGGCACGCTTGAGTACCCGTCTGACCTGTGCCCGTGAAGTCCCGTGATCCCGTGCTATCTGCGTTATCGGTGTAGAGGTGTCATCAAGAAACCGTGCGACTATTGCGTCGCTTTTAGTCGGCTTCTGATTCATTTCCAGTCTCCATATTTGGGTCTCTGTGTTCAATAAACGATGGCTCTGTAAATCCCCCGTACTGCATGTTTACCCTGTGTTCGTAACCACTTTTGACGAAGTATCCCCCGTATATCGCCGGAGCAACGATGGACAGAAGGGACGCTATGTTCGGGGGAATGTCCCTGCCCCGGAACAGGAGAATAGCCATCATCGTCATCAGGAACAGCGTGAACGAATACACCAGAGGCTTGCTCGTGGGTATTGCCGATATGTCCTTCCATTTCTTCATCATCTGCATAATCCTCTGCCTCCCCCTTGACACGAATAGCCGTGAACCTACAATCCTCATCTATTACGAAGCTGAAATCATGCACACCCGCTGTCGGAATGACAGGAGCATCAAATGCGGTGAATGACAGGATGAAGGTGGTATCCTCTACTTGAGGCATCTGCCCAAGTACCACGCCACACCAACAATGGTTGCGAGTTCGGCAAAGTGGAGGTAGATCATCTTGTCTACCTTCTCTTCCACCCTGACGATTGTGCCGTTCTGCTTCTTCTGCCACCCTTCAAGGTTTTCCACTCTTGCCGTCACCTCACCTACATGCACCTCAAGGTCGCCCACCCTGTTGGTCAGTGTTGGTTTCGTCACCCATGCCACCTCCTGAGTTTCCCTGTCGTGAATGTGTCCACGTGAACAAATGTCCGATATAACCCCAACCCGCCGAGGCAGGATAAGCGATGCTCGTAATGGGCCTTCATAATTAAGCGGTGTAGTTCCCTTGCTGTGATTCCCCGTGGCACTAAATCCGCCGCCCTACCCTGAACGTGCTGGCTGTCCGGCACTCCCCCGACCCTGGCGTTGTGTTCGGGGCACCTGTAACCGGAACTTACGATCAGCGGGATTTCGAAGCCCTTCTCCCTTGATGCGAATGTCCGTATCTGCTGACAGAGGACAGGGAGCCGGGGATCTAATACGAGTTTCCCGCAGTGTTTACACCGGAACTCGTCATCCCGGAAGTTGGGCGTGACGCTCATGACAGCCTGCCCTCCACGTACTCCCGCATGACAAGGGGTATCGTTTTTCTCAGCACGGATTCGTGGAGCGAGGCAATCAAAGCAAGCCTCCAATTGAAGCCGAGCAGGTCAGGGGCAAGCCGGACAACCATCCTTGTCAGTCCTTGATAGTAATAGGGTGAGGTCGCCCATTTGCCTTGAAGCCCCGCAATGTAGCCCCATACGTTGTCGGCGTTGGCTTTGGAGACGGGATAGAATAAATGAATCAAACGGGCATGGTCTTTGAGGTATGTCTCAAGTGAGTCATAGAATCGGAACGCAAGTTTGTAATCGGCAAACTGACCGCCCGAATATTCCTGCGTCTGCAAGTTGACGCACTTTCGGGTACTCCAAGGTATCCTTCCGTCAAGCCAATTGTTGCTACACTTGATCCCGCCGAGGTTGTAGTTCCCCTTCCCACAGGTATGGACATAATGGCCTGTCTCGTGCGAGGTTTGCGCCGTCACGCCGAGGGCGTTCAGGGGTGTCATGAGTTGCCCGCCCTTATTCATCATCTTGACGCACTCAAAGACTTCCTCTGCCGTTGTCATCGTTCACCCCTCCCCATAAAAAAACCCCCTTGCGGGGCTACTTTGTTATCTCCTTGATTATGGGTTCTACTACCACAGGCTCCAGTTTCACCCTCTCCGCTTCGACAAGGGTTGATATCTCTGTCGGTATCTCCTTGCCTGTTTCAATCTTGTCCTTGAGGGCGATGATGGTCTTGATAAGGTTCTCGCTGTCAAGGATGGAGGATTCTCTCGCAACCACCGGAACAGGTATCCACGACTCCGTCGCCTCGTCCCAATCGTGGCTATAGTCAGGTCGCTCGTAGAATGCCTTCGCCTTAACCGTCCACGCCCCGTCAACCATGACGGGAATATGGAGGTCATCGACTTTCGGTAAGGGGTGCTGTTCCGCAAAGACACACCCCTTCGGAGGTTGAAGGTCTTCTAGTTTCACATCCACATCGGAGTGAGAGTAGAAAGACTCAATAAACCTCCCGTCCTTGCCGTACTTGTGCAGAAGAATATCCATTAGAATGCACACCCCATTCCTATGACATTATTGACAGTCTCCACATACGGTCTCAAGGCACAGGTGCATCCTACCCAATCATCAGAACCAGACCCGCCAAATGCTCCGGGGTCTACCTCTCCTGTATTCTCCCAAAGTTTATATGCAACCATCGCAGTGCTATAATTTGAGCCGTTACTCTCGTAGTGTGATTTAATCATTGTGAATCCACTCGGAGCAGAAGGACTAGACACAATGTCATCATCAAGGAACCCCATTGCCAGTATCATTGCTCCGTTTGTCTCTGGTGTAATAGCAGGGGCATTTGGCATTCCCGACGAACCTGTGGTTTTGGTCGGTATTGAAACATCCAGAACATTGGATGGGTCAACTCCTCTAACGGCGAAGCAAATGCCACATGTATATTGAGCATACGTATATGTCAACTCAACTTCCGTAATGGGCGTTGCCCCCATTACTTTGTAAAACCATCCAAAATCTACGGCAGAAGAACCCCCCCTCCCAGTCTGTCCTACTTCAAATCCAGTGGGGGCCTGTGGTGTAGTGTTCCAATCGCTAAAAAGCATAACAAAAACCACATCATTTTCCTGTAACCCTGATGGTACGGACATTGTTGTTCCAGATGAACCCTTAGTCGTTGGTGTTCCGACAAGAGAGATAGCCATTAGACTTCCTCCCCCACGCTACCCCAATAGGTAGTGCCATCGTAGAAGAAGGAAACAATGTAGTTTGCGGAATCCGTGGCGAAGTCCGGCGTTGCCCCCAACCATGTTACGGCGGCAGGCCATGTTATCGTTACCGCCGATGAGTGCTGTGTTATTTTGAGTATCAGCGAACAAGCACCGCCGGGAGCCGTGAAGGTATAGGTCGGGTCAGTGGTCGGCGCAACCGTCTGCTTGTTCCCCTTGCGCCAGTCGATAGTTGTTCCGGTGGTGTTGTTGACCAAGGTAAAGTGGGCATTGTTGGAGTTGAAGTCCACCTGTTTGTTATCCGTGCCGAACTCATACGTTGCTGATGCCGTCTGCGTGAACGTCTTCCCGTTGACATCAAGGTTCCCACCGAGTTGCGGAGTGGTGTCATCAATAACATCGAAGGACTCAAGGTAGGTTCCCTCATGGTCGTGGTCTATAGGCGAGTAGTCCTCATTGTGGTTATGGCTAATATCCGCATAGTCCTCATCGTGGTCATGCTCTATGTCGGCGTAATCTTCATCGTGGTCATGGGCTATCGCTGAATATTCCGAATCATGGTTGTGATCTCCCTGAGCAACCTGAGAAGAGCCCGTCCCGACATCACCATTACCGTTAAGGTTCTCATAAGTCACATCGCTCGAGGTTATGTAAGTGGCAGAGTGCTTGTCATTTCCATGACTCGTAGGTGTCCTCGCATCAGACAGTCTCGGATCATTACCCTGACAGACATCGCCGGCCGCTGTGCCAAAGTCCTTATTGAATGCTGTCCCTTTAGTGGAAATGACAGGCTCGAAGTCCGCAACCTTGCTCCCGGAATCCTGAATGATCTTGCCGGACGTCCCGGAGAATGTGGCAAGGTTCCCGGCGGTCGCACCTTCGGGGCCTACTACGTCGCCGGAACCTTCGCCCGACGCCCCTTTGATGTTTCCCTGCAAACTCCATTCCCCGGAGATCTTCTTGAATACATCCCACGAGGTGGTGTTAAGGTAGAAGTCCCCGTCTTTGCCTTCTGTGGTCGGGTCAACTGCGTCGGACAGGATGGTAGCCCCGTCAGTTCCGTCCGCTCCGGCATCCCCATCGTCACCAATGAACTTCATGGCACCTGACCATGTGGATTCCCCATCGGTGGACACCCTGACATACAAGTCGCCTTCTGTGTAGGTCTCATGCCACAGGGTTGCGCCGTCGATGGAGTAGTTTAACACCACTTCAGGAGCGGAATCACCTGTGGCCCCCGTTTCTCCTGTTGCCCCCGTGTCACCCTTGAGTGTAGTCACCGCATCCGCAAGGGTTACAGTGTTTGCGTCATCCTTGGTGAATACTATGTCGGAGCCAGAGAAGGCGGCGGATATTATGGAGGCTCCCGTAGCACCGTCAGTTCCGTCCGCTCCGGCATCCCCCTTGAGCGTAGTTACGGCTCCTGTCAGAGTGACGGTAGAAGCATCAGACTTGGTAAAGACAATATCTGTTCCCACAATGGCAACGGAGGCAATGGTCGCTCCAGTAGCCCCTGTTTCTCCGGTTGCCCCCTGTTCACCCTGTTCACCACGGATATACCACGCCGTCCCCCACGTGGTTCCTTCGTCTGTAGAGAAGCGGACATAGTAGTCATTAGAGGTAGGGGTAGTGTGCCAGGATTCCCCATCAACGGAATATTCGACCTGTACCTCCCATCCACGAGGCCCCTGCAATCCGGGAGAATTGGACGGCCTTATGACAGGCGTAGGACTCATTATGGCTTTGATTACAATGTCGCTCACCCCGTCACCCCCTTACGCTCCATTAATGTCAACCACGGGGAAGTCGCCCGTCATGATGAGGGACACATCGCTATCAGGGTCGGTCAGTTCGATGATGTACTTCTTTTTCCCCACGGACAGGTTGCCTTGGTCGTCACTTGCGATAACGATAGCCACCGTGCCGTCATCACCAAGGGTTATGTCGTCATCGCCGGAAGTCCACGTATCAAGGACAGCGGAGTCGTAGGAGTCCATGACCTTGAGCGACATAGAGTAGCCGGTGAAGTCCAATCCCGCCCCCGATACCTCGTAGGTGAAAGAAAAGTCCCAGTCGTAGCCGAGAATCAGCGGAGGCAAGGTGTAACGTGCAGGGTAGAGCATTTACACCACTCCCTTTCAATTAAAAAGCCCCCTTTCGGGGGCAGTCTTGAACTATTCCACGTCACTCTCCATCGCCTCCCAATCCTCCGGTAAACCCTCGCCCCATGCCAGCCTGCCGTCCTTGAAAAACTCTGACCAATACGCTTCGAACTCTGCCATGTCCTCGTCACTCCAAGGGTGGCATTGGACGTATCGCCCGAGTTTGTCACAAGGTGCGGACACAACAGGGGCTTTCGTCAGTTCTGCCTTGATAGGAACGCCCTTCTCGTCACGGACGAAATCACCCCGAATGTGGCAAGTCCCGATGAACGGGGTTTCCTCCCTAACGCTGTCGAAGGTCGCCTTGTCCCTGTAAATCAGTATCATCCTTGCCACCCCTTTCCGCATCAAAGGCGCGCTGAATCAGTGCTTGCCGTTTCGTCTCCCGGTCTTTGACGAGTCTAGGACGCTTCTCGAACTGCGCCATCAACTCTGCTTTCATTTCGCTCATGCGAGTGCCACCCCCCGTGAGGCGAGTAGGGACTTAACCGCCCAGTATGCCCTCATGTATTCCGCGTCGGTTAACATGCGGTTGAACATCTGGGAGTAGTAAAAATTCCCTTTGAACAACCGGAATTGAGCGCTTATAGGGTCTCTGAAACTGGCCCCGATCCGAAGCCCTGCTGTCCATCGAGTATTGGATGTAACTACGGGAATAGTCTGCACCATCGCCCCGCCCAGCATCCGATCTATTGCTGTACCGAATCTCATGCCCACTACTACAGGTGTATTTATCGGAAACACTGTGTCTGTCACAGGCTTATCAGGCGTCGATTCGTACGCGTTAGAAACGAGGTATAGCGTTCCGCTTGTGACGTACGAGCCTAGAACGTACCCCTTCCCAGTTGAAAATCCGATATCCGATGCAACAATATGCGCTGCCCTTGTCTCTGCTAATTTACACGCCACCAGCCATGTGAAGTGGGCTGTTTTTGTCACTGGGCACTCAACGTAATCGTCTGTGCCATCAAACACCAGCGCATTGTCACTCCACGCAGGGTCGTTGCTGTCCTCGCCCGACGTGGAGCCGAGTTGACCGTGGTTGCCACGGCCTGAGAAATCCGTCAGCACCTGCCCCGTAGTGCCGGTGGCAATCTGCCTGCCGGGGTCGTAAAGCGCCACCGTGCCGGGGATGGAGAGGATTTGGCGGAAGGGGGAAGCACGTAATTTATGCCTTCTCACGAACATGGCAATCCCCCCTAGAGTGCTACGAGTTCCGCTTCAATAGTCCTGTCGGCAGCCTCACTTGATCCCATTGCCAGTTTTACGTACTTCAGACCGGACAACGCTTCCGCATTGGCATCAATACTAATGAGCCTTGCCGCTGCTACGGTCTCCGATACTGCGGCGTTGTTGGCGTAAACGGCGTTGAATGTGCCGGTAGCCGTCTTGCATTCCCTGAACGTGATCGTCGTACTCGTCAAAGCGGCAGGCATACGCAAGGCCGCTATCCTGTACCCCGAACAATCCACCGCATCGGACAGGTCATCATCGTCTGAAATGTCGATGGTGAAAGTGACCGTCTTGTAAGGCACCCAATCTTTCAGCGTGGAACCGTCCTCATCCCTGTATCTCACATGTTCCTTAGCCATCATAAAAACCCCCTTCTAGAGTCTTCTTGACCCAATAAAAAAGCCCCTCCGAAGAGGGGCCTCGCTTGTTTTGTTGTGGTTGCTTACTTCTTGCGCCAGTAAAGAACATCCGATACTCTGAAATCCTTGTCGTCCCGCCACCAATCGTATAACCCTTCCGCCGTGATCTGTGTCTGTCTTGACGGGAACGGGGTGATGTAACCCGCCGCTTCGTAACCTGACTTCAGAATGTCAAGCCACTCGTCAGAATCATCCCACTCTATGACGGCCTCCTTAACGTCCTTTATAAGGTTGCCCAGGCTTTTGGTGACTTCCGACACAGGAGTGAACCTGTAGTTGTAATTCAGCAAGGCATAGGATGAAATATCTCTAACGCCCACTACCGGGGAAGCGATGTACCCCAACATTTCAAGAGCCGCCCAGGTAAGCGGGTCTTCGTCATCATCCGGCCCCCTCATGGTCATAAGTTCACCCAACAGGGCGGGAGCGATAACCAGATAGAAAGCCGCCGCCGCAACCTTCATGGGCTGTACACCCTTCAATTGGGCATACTTGACCTCTGAATACATGAGGTTATAAAGGACGCTGAAGAAGGAGTAATACATGGTGAACAGTTTCTGAAACTCCCCGAACTGGTCGCCCCTCTGGACTGCCGCCAATGAATAGGTATGTCCTGATCCCTGTGACTTCCTGACCATCCCGTCTGCGTATGCCACAGCCCTGTCGCCGGATATCCCCTCACTTAAGGCTTTGGTATAAGCGGCCTGCCATGTCGGGACCGATACCATCATGTCAGCCCAACCTATGGCATGGAGTGCCGCCACGTTGACCTTCCTGACCAGTCCGTCCCTGCCTATCATCCTTTCAAGAGCATCTTTGGCATCCCTGTCGAACCCTTCCTTACGGTGTCTCATGAAGTCCGATTTAGACAGGGTATCGTTCCACATATCTTGCGGGTTGCTCATGAAATCGACGAGGGATATAACCATCTGCCCCGTGCCCACAAGGTGAGCCGAAGTGAAGTAACCCAGGAACTGCGCCACGATAACGGATGCTTTGAACCCCATAGCAACTATCGTCGCTCCGTATCGTGCCTTCTTGATGGCGGCGGCAAAGGGGTCAAAGAGATCCCGTCTTGTTGACGCAACCGCCTTGTGCCATGAAACGAACTGTCTGTACCCGTCCAGACCGAAAGCGTCTATAACGGCATCCCTTACCCTGTCGTGCCTGAGTATCTTCCCTATGTCTATGACTGCCTTCCGGAACGCAAGGTCGTGAAGCATGTCTGCAAGGTGTCTGTTGAGAACGTTGAACCCCAACCTCAAGGGAAGTCCAGTTGTTTCAACCGCTTCCTTCGTGTGCCCCTGATTCGTGTGTCCGAAAGCGGAATACCCCTTGTTGAAACTCTCATGCAGTTTCTTGTCGGACAGTTGAGCCGCCTTGAATGACTGGTTGCTGTCATACGCTATGGGGTAATACCCACCCCTTAACACTCCGTACTTCGTCTTTACGGGAAGTACTTCCTTCTTTCCCGGGCGGAATCCCGCCGTTTCGACGTGCAATTGTTCAATGGCAGGCCAGAATGTCTCAAGGTGGTCCCATATATCCTGAACGACCTGCCAGTCCCGTTCATCCAGAATATCAAGGACTTCCCATACCTGCCGTTCCGTCCATCCCCATGTACCTTTGGGATTCAAGACCCTCTCCCTGTTCTCTTTCGCTCCCATGTTCAAAGCAAGGGTAAGAACATCCTCTTTGGTCAACTCCTGCCCTATCGCCGCAAAGTGCCGTCTCCGATGCTGCAGGTCGTGCCACTCATCATCCGAATAGACGGACAATATCTCGCGGAGTTTCCCGTAAGCCTGTTCCTTCAGAAGGGTCTCCGTCTGGTCGGCATCGACGAACACCTGATGAATGTACTCCTGCCACGGGCCTGTATCCTTGAAATCATCAAGTACCCTGCAAAGGAACTCAATCTTCAGGTGCCATGCGTTGAATGCGCCCAGCCAGTCTTTTAACTGTTGCCCTTTCGCAGGATGCAATGGACGCTTAGGTTTGCCCTTTTCCCCTATCGCCTTTTCTTTTGAGGCCACAAGCATATCTACCGTAGCCTCAAGGTCTCTTGCCGTCTTGCTTGTGAGAAGTTTTCCCTTCAAACGTCCCAGGTGGATGATGTTCGCCACGGCATTCGCAAATTCATGCAGTTCCTGAACGGTCATATCCTTTACATTGGTCTTGTATGACTCCTGCCTTAACCGTTCCGGAATAGCCGCTACCAGACTCTCGTCTTCCTGTCCGGAGATCCATGCGCTCAACTTCTTTATCTCACTCAGTTTTTTGTCGGACAAACGTTTCATTGACACCCTTGCGAACAAAGCGTCCAACTGGTCAAGGTATTCTATGGGCAATCCTTTGGGAGGTTTCTTCTCTAACCCCCTTAGTTTCTTGGAAATCTTGTCGATAGCCGCCTTTTCCTTCATAACCGTTATTGCCATCTGGTGATTGACCAACTGCTGTTCCTTGAATCCAGCCGCCGCTTCATAGTCGCCCTTCTCCATTGCCCTGAACGCATCCCTGATAGCCTTCTGCTCAAGGCGGAAGTACCTTCCCACATTCAGTTTATCGGGGTGCATGGAGGCAACCGCTGATTCTATGGCAAGTCTTACCGCTTCCTTGCGCCTTAGCGCATCTGCCCTTTCTATCTTTATATTGTCCTTTTCAACACCTTGCGCTATCTGGCGGAGAATGCTTATCTCCGCAATGATGGTATCAATACGTGTCCCGTTCCTTATCTCACGTTCCGCCTGACCAGCCATGTCTCCGCCCTCTATCATGGCATTCCAGTCAGATACCCTTGCTTCGGTCAGTTCCTTGATCTTCTGTCTTTTAGGCTGTGCTTCCAGAATATCCCTTATCATCTGTTCGCCGGAATTGTAGCCAAAGAACTCCGCCGCCATGTCAGCGTTGTACGCTCCCTTTTGGGACATTATCTTTTTCGGGAGCCTGTTCGCCACATCCTCCCCGTAAGCCATGACGATGACCGCACGGTTCAGTTTAATCCCGCCATCTGATACAGGTCTGGACATTTCTTCCAATGCCCTGTAAACAGGCATGTTCTCAACTTCCCGTGTCACCTCTTTACGGGCATCCTTCAACTGCTGTTTCTTGAGGTTCTTCCATGCCTTCTTTGTTGTCCTCATGGCCTTATTGAACAGGGAACGCCATGCCTCTTCGTGAGCCTCGTCAGCGGTAGCCCGTTGACCCTCAATAACATCGTCAGGAAGCATGTCCGTTCCTATCGCCTCAAGGAAGGAATCATACCTGTTGCGGGTCTCCGCCTCCGTGATCTCTTCTTCTGTCGCAAGCATCCGGTCAAATACCCCGCGTATATCGTCGTTCATATCCACATTAAGGTAACGAACATGAGCATAGATGCTTGTGAGCCACTTCTTGAACGATTCAAAGGCTTTACGGAGAGCGGATGACGGAGCGTTCCCTTCCATTAGATATGCCTCAAAGCCACGGGCAAACTTCTCGTGCTGTTCATTGGTCAGGGGTTTCCCTTTTTCCGCACCGAGCCAGTCAAGAATAGTCTCGTAATCCCTTACGACCCATGCAGGAGCGTTCTTCTGTCGGGCTATCTGTTCAATATCCTTCAGGAACAAATGCCCTGATTCATGGAGGAAGGTGGACATATCCGATGCCTGAATGAGGCGTATGATAGCCCTCGTATCAGACAGGTCGATGCTGCCACGGTTCTCCTGATAGTACGTGTTCAGTATCTGTATAGCCTCGTCATCGAAAATAACGTAGTTGTAGGAGCCTTCACCCTTTGAGCGTGAAGTCCCGTCAAGGTACTTGATACCCTTGATGCCGAGGGAGTTGAGGTATTTGGATGCGGATTCTTCTATGTTGGGTGTTTGTAACCTATAGGGATTACGTTCATCTTTCCCCAGTTCCCTGTAAAGAGACTGCCCTGATAAGTTTTCTCCAGGCTTGCCTCCCCGAAGTCTTGCCACATCTTCCTTATTTAAACGGAATGAAAAACCATCAGCAGTATCAAGGAAATATTTAACAAATTCTCCGTCATCCTCTATTCGGAGCGTTGACCCGTTGTTTAATTTTTCCCCATTTACAGGTGGTTCCATCTCTTTTTCTGAATAATTAAGAGATGCCAACGCTTTCCTTACATTCTCACTCTGCTCGCTCAACGGCTTATCCCAATCAAGCAGGACATCATCGTTGGGGATATCCACCTCGTAGAGTTGACCCGATTCTGTTAATTCAAATCCTGATTCTTGAAGATATTTCAATTCCTTTTTTATTGATTTTAAATTCTCTTCCTTGTCCATTAGGACACCTAATTCGTATGACTCAGGAGAGTGTGTATTAGGGTTCTTTATGGCATTATTAATATCTTGTAAAGCCTTGCGATAATTGAACTCATGGTCTTTGAGGATGTTTAAAGAAGATTCTTCATCGCCGTCTAAATTAAACCAAGAAGCACCATCAGTGTTTTCCTTGAACGCCCACCCATTATTTGTATGTTGGTATAAATCGCCGTTCTCATTCTTAAGCCAAAACGATTCTTCTTGTAATCTTTCCCTATACCACTCCGCTACATCCTTCTCCCCTGCGAAGTACAGTCCCCATCCGTATGCCTGTGCACCCTCGCCCGTGCCGATGTGGTCAAGCGTGAACTTGTCGAACCTGTGTGGCGAACCGTGATAGGCAGGCTGATGATAAATATTCGCATCGTCCGGGTTCCACGTTCCCTCGTTGTTGATGGATTTGATCTGCGTGGGGGAGAAGACGATATATTCGGTTTCAACACCACCATCTGTGATGATTACTCCGTCGTATCCAAGGTTTTTCATGGTATCCTGATTTACCCCACTCATGGGAATATCCTTACGCTCAAAGATGTAGGGATTTTGCATTGTTAAATAGACTGAGTAAACCTGTCTGCCCCAGCCATCCCCACGTTTTTGCTGTAGGTTAATATACGTGTTTGCCCTATCTGGATTAGGAGTGAAGTAAAATCCTCTCCCTGCTTGTCCTTGTTTCTGTTTGTTGGTATCAAATATTTCTATACCTTCTGTAGCACTCCCGTGATACACCACCAACGGCTTGCCCTCTTCGTCAACGACCTTCGAGTCACCGAACCATTTGTAGAAGTTGTCGTTCAGTTCTATCGTGCCATCCTGCCCGTAGGTGATGCCGTCCTGTGAATACTGCTTTACCCGGTCGCCCACCAGGAAGCGGAACAGTTCATTATCGTCCTCCGCACCCGTGAAGTTCTCTAATAACTGTACTGCTTTGTCGAGGTGCAATCCGCCTTCCTTAGCAAACATCTTGGGACCTATCGCCTTACGTAACCTCCGCGCTTCTTCTATACCGAAGGTGGCGACAATGGACTTGTAATCAAGTCTTCCGTTCTTCCGTATCACATCAAGTGCATCTTTACGCCTTGTTTTATCCTCTTCCATAAGAGAATTGATTTCCTCAAGGTAAGCCGCTTCCGCCTGTTTGGATGATTCCGTATCGGTTACTACAACACCCTGTGTACTCTCCTGTGCCACCTCAAAGTCGGCGGGATCAAAGCGTACCCCTTCCGCATCCGCTATTTCAGGACGTATCTTCGTTCCCGTCTTCTCCGTCAGTTTCGGAGAATAACCAGTTATGCTCAAGCCCACTTTTGCAAGCCATCTCATAGGTGAAATACCCAATGCCTTACCCGCAACCACGGAACGTGCCTTTATCACCGATGCGGAACGTTCCGCTTCCTGTGCGCCCATGCCTGACGCTATGAGTTGGGTCTTGACGACCTCTCCCACCTGTTCAGCGGAAGTCCTGACCGATTCGTCAGCATCCATTGCAGACTGTGCCTCGTACCATTCACCCTTGACCTTTTCCTCGAAGCGGGACATTTCCTCTTTAGCCTCGTTGACAGACAGGTCATCCTCATTGACCGACATATCATCTACAAGTGCCTCGAAGTGTCCGGACGGAGCAAGCCTTTCAATGGCAACCTCTATGGGAATCTCAACCTTGCCGCCTGTCGCTACCGCTTCCTCATAGGATGTTTCCACTCCAAGTTCACGGGCTACCTCAACGGGTGTGGTTACAACCTGCCCCCCCGAACCCTGGAAATATTTCTGGAATGCGGTCACGGGAACATATACCTTTTCCACTCCGCCGTTCTGACCTATGGACTTCACAAGGTGGCGGAACTTTGACGGGTAACGTTTCAGAAGTTTCGATTCCTGCGCCGTCCCGCTCAATTCTTTAAGCATCGCCTGTGTTTTTGTCGCTTTATAGGCGTTCCACGAATCAGCGGTCACGGTAGAACCTGCGCCAAGGAAGCCGAACAGCAATGCTGCGGGACCAAACTCCTTGACGATCTCCCATGAACGCTCAAGGGATTCCTGACCTGTCAGCGGTTCTATATCCTCATTGCCTGTTTTTATCCTTGCAAGTTCACGCATAACCAGGTTCACGTTCTCCTGTGTAACTTCCTGCGCCGTCTCTGCAACTCCGGTTATGCCCATCCTTGTTGCCGCCGTTGTGATGGCCTTCCTGAATGACTGTTTCGCAAGGAGTTTTTTAACCCCTGCGCCCGTGAGTGCCCCGATAACCTTTCTGCTCCCAGGGAAGGCCGCCATGAGAGTACCTATCTGTGCAAGTTCTATGCCGCCATTAATGCCACCGACCATGAAGGCTGTAAGGAAAGCGGTTTCAGGATCGATGCCGGATTCCACATATTCAAGGAAGGCCGCACTAAACTCCTGAGAAAATACCTCCTTGAAAGCCCCTGCAGAAGCACCCGCACCGAAAGCCGCACCTATGCCGGAAGCACCTACAGCAAGACCTATGGGAGCCGAAGCGGGAAAGAGTGCGGTCATAACGGTCGCCGCAACAGCCGCCCATCCGCCCTTCTCCAAACCCTCCATGCCTGCCTTGACGCTCTGCGCCATAAACTCTCCGCCGCCATAGAACGCCTTCTGGAAAAATCCTTCCGTCTTCTGTTCCTGCGGAAGCCCCATAGCAAGTTCATAGACCTGCTTTAAGGTATCCTGGTTGATACCGTCTTTTGTAAGTATTCCGGATATCTCCCTGAACACGTTGGACTGTTGCCACCCCTTGTTCCATCCTTCTACGGCAAGTTCCATCATGGAAGCGTTCTCAAGGTCATCGTGAGCGATAGCCATGTTACCGGGAACGCTGAAGAACATGGATGAAACAGGGGCCTTCTCCGCCATGTCCATCAGGGCAGGCGGGAGAATTCTCTTCTCCGCTTCGCTTTTAACTTCGGGGTCTTCGTCTATCATCCATTGCGAGATCCCCGTCTTGTCGGACAACAGCATGTTGGAGGCAACAGCATCAGGGTTGCTCCCCGACGTGTTGCGGTACGCTCTTATAAGGTCATCATGCAGTTTCGCCTTGTCCTCAAACCACTGTGTTGACTGTTCCTTGATCTCATCACTTTCAACAAGGCGTTTTTCCTCTATTGATAGCGGTTCAAGTGTAATATCCTCTTTGGGAGCATCATGAGGTATCGGGACATCAGGATTAGAGAACCATCCCAGACCCGTAGACTTCTCATCAGGTTCATCTACAAGTTCCCCTGATGCTATGAGTGACTTCTTTTCCTTTTCATTCAGCGGAACTTCCTCTATCCGCATCACCATGCGTTAGTCCTCCTGCTCTTCGGGAACAACCTTTATCTTGACTATCTTGCTGCCCTGCTTCATGTACCAGAATCCGCCCTCAACGCTGAACTTCGCATCAGGGTATTTCGCAAGAACGGATATCTTCTCGTTGTAAATGTCGAACCCGTGAGATTTCTTTTTGTCAAAGGGGCGCAAGGTGTCATGCACAACGTACTCCTTTATCAGTTTCTTTGTGATATCGATGATCTCCGTTTCTGTGGGATTATCCATACCATCTACAATGTCGTTCAAAGCCTCATTGAAACGAGGTTCCACCATGTTTATTTCGTCATCATCAAACTCCTGTGCCAGAAGCCCGTGGACATTGCTTTTTATCCGGGTAAACATTCCAGACTTCGGATCTTCGGGATTGGTTTTCCATATCTCTTTTAGATTAGGCTCTGTGAGTTTCCCTCCGTACTCCATTGCAAACTCCGTATATGACTTGAACTTGCCGTCTTTGACCGCATCGGACGCTTCGAAATAAGTCACGTTGTAATTGGGGTCATCGGTATCTATCTTCAACGTCCTATCAAGTTTGCTGACATAGGTATAGAGCGAGTCCTTCACGGACGAGGGAATGTTGAGTTTATCAACGTAGGCAAGCCGTTCAGACGGACTCATGCCGTCAAGTTTTTTGGCGTGGGAGTCGAACAGTCCTACCTTCCATTCACGTTCAGCGGCATCCTTTTCGGAGAACCTTGTCTTGACATAGGAGACAAGTTTGTCCTCTTTCTCCCCTGAATAGTTCTTCCGTATCCAGGCTATTGCCTGTGATTCAGAAGAGAACTTTCTTACTATGCTGTCCGTCTGTTCCTGCGCCCATACGGTCATTTCAACGTTCTTTATGGACTTTTCTATCTCATCCCTCACGGAACCCCTTATCTCATCCTTGTGTCCCTCATACCACGCACGCGCACCCTTGCCGTCATCACTTGCAAGTATCTGCTGAATGACGTTCACATGAATTCCGGAAAGGTACTCTTCCTTCTTGAGCGTGATCGCTTCTTCGGGGAGTCCCAGGGTAGCGGCGGCGACGGTTATCTGCTCAAGTCCTTCCGACACGGAATTATTGAACGCGACCATGTCGGTATAGTTCGCAATGGCATCATTGGCGGACTGCGTTATGAGGGCGGCTGTTACTTCCCTTTCGTACACCCTCAACTGTTCCGCTTCATGCCGGGAGAGTTGATCCCGTGCGGTCTCAAGCCGCGTGAACGACATATCATGGAAATACTTCTTCTGCCGTTCTGACTTGAGTTCGCCGGATATAGTGTCGTACATCTCCCGCAGCGCTTCGTCACCGTCACGGTACAGGTCAACGGCGTTCTTTCCCCGCCTTGAAAAGAATCCGTTCTCCCCGTGAAGCGTTCCCCTCATCTGCTCAAGCAGCTTGGCGTAGGCTTCCTTAGCCGCCGTCTGGTCAACCTGCTCATAGAGTTTCAGGGCAGTATTGCCCAGTGAATCCCCAACAGACATGAGGCGGTTGCCTGCCTGCTCAACGGCACGACCGACACCCGACCCGAAAGCCTCAGCATCAACCCTGGGAGTTGGTAGCGGCCTTAACTGTTCCTGCGGTGTATATCTGGGCACCTGCGGCATCTACATCACACCCCGTATTTGTATGCGTACCACTTGTCGGCGACCATCCCGGCTCCGGTCAGCAAATTAGATCCCGCGCCGAAATATCCCGCCTGACGAGCGTTGGAGGCTCCCGCCTTTGAGATGCTTGCCTGCGACTGATACCCCCATGATTCCCTCCCGGCGTTCTCCCTGATAGTCCATGCGTCCATCTCGATTGACCTCTGAGTATCCGCTATAACGTCCATAGGGGAACCCGTTGAAAGATTTACGCCTGAAGCCCCTAAAACTGCACGCTGACGCCCCTTGATTCTCGCACCCTGCTCCCTCATCAGTCTTTCTTCCCGTGATGCTCTCCGTTGAGAATCAGCATCCTGCACTTCATATATCTTCGCCTGTGCCTCCATTGCCGCACCCTGTGCCTGACCTTGCTGATAGGCTCCGTAGGCGGACGTTACGGCACCAAGACCCGTCATCACAAGGGAGGCGGTCTGAAGGGAAGCGGCTGTCCCTGCGGCGGCTGCTCCTCCCCCTGGAGTGAGTGCGGCAAGTGCCGTGGTTATGAATTCACACATATCATTTATCGCCTCTCTTTCGTTCTATCCTGTGAAACGGCATCCCGAACGGTCCGAAAGGTTCAGGCTCGAATACCCTGAATCCCACCCATTTGGCCCACCTGAGCGATACCGTGTTGCGGGCGTCTATCCAGTTCACGAGGGTGGTATAAAGATCGTGCATGTTGTCTATCCAGTATTCCCTACCCTCTCGTAAAAACCTTCGCCATACCCTCTTGTCCCGTATCATGTCCGACGCGAGCATCCACGGCATCCCTACAGGAGAGAGGATGTTCAGACCGCCGACCCCGAACATCCCTATGCACCTGTCGTCAAGGAGTATCGACCAGGTGACGGTCGCCTTTTCGTAGGATCTAATCAGCGCGTCTTCCGGGGTCGCCTTAGACGAAGCCCACAACTCATCCACATCGGCCTGTCTCAACCCGATGGAAAGGAGTTCGTCTATATGTCTTCGCCTTGCCGTGACTACGCCGTCCATTATTTCCTTCCCGCGTCAAGTTGCGGAGTGATGGCAAGTATCTCCATAGGCAGAGGTTTTGACTGCTTGATGTATATGCGCCCGTTCTGCTCCCACCCCGTGTCCATCAGTATCCTTGCATCCCCCGTGTACAGGTCGTTTGCACAATCGGGAAGGGGTTTCAGCCTGTCCGCATTCGGCCCCACCTGGATACCCTGCGTTTCGTAAACCGATACCCACACGGTGTTCACAAGTTTCGGCCTCGTTATGATAGTGCCGTTGTTCGTCTGTACCTCTATCCCTAGTGTCTCCACAACACTGTCATAGGGTAAGCCAACCTGTACTACCGATGCTCCGGTGGTCAATGTTATCTGTCCTGATGCTACTGTCTTTGTTCCTATGTATTCCCCATCGGCAAGGACTGCCACAGTCTGACCCTCAAGGTGTGAAAGACCGGATATCGTGGTGGCCGCCGCCCCGTCATAGGTCAACCCGCTGTCAACAAAGAAAGCATCCTCAAGGTCATCCCCGAAGTCGCGGGTATGCAGGCGTTCTATGTACCTGACGGTTGCGCTGTTGACCGTCCTCTTGACAACTATCCATACCTCGTCCTCGTCTGTTCCGGGAATGACGCAGACACTTTCCACTTCCGCACCCGTCCCGGCAACGGTATGTTCCGTCCATGCGAATACCTCATGTTCCTGCAGGTATGTGAAGGAGAGCAGTTTGCCGTCATCCCTGACCATCCAGATGACAGACCACGGCTCCTGCTGATAGGCCATGTCGATGATCGTGTAGCCGTCGAAGTAATGCTGTGAGAGTATCGACCTGTTCAGGGATGTGAATACATCCTTCTCGTAGGTGTAGGCAAGTTCCCTGATGGTATTTCCCTTCCTTGCACAGAAGAGGATGGAGTTCCCTATCACTAGAGGCTGAACCTTGTTCGCACCCCTTCCCTCCTGGAACCGTGCCATGATGGACATAGGAGTAAGGACTTCATCGCTTCCGCCAGTAATGCGCCAGACACTTCCAGAGGTCATCACTATCAGGTTGTCCAGAGCGACGATGTGTTCAATAGCGTTCATCTTGGAGGAGTCGAGGGTGGCTGACACGGCATCGTCATCGACAAGGGGAAGGCTCGTGCTGAAGTCCACGTAGTCCTGTGTTTTAGATCCCCATATCGTTTGCGGTTCTTCGGGTGTTCCGGCAAACCACAGTCTGCCGTTACCAAATCCGCCCGTCTTAGGGTATCCTGGTGTCGTTCCCCATGCGCCGAGTGCCCAGTCGTTTGTTGGCACGCCAAATTGCGTCATTCTTTTGTAGACTTCAGCCCTCACAGACGTTGCTGATGAATATGTTGTTATTTTAAGATACGCATTGCGATTCTCGCGAATCTGACGAAGTGTGTACCTAGAATTACAGGTATCACCAGGAGCATAAAATCTTATCTGAGGAACTACATTATTATAATCCTCACTTCTCAATGTCTCGGTATATGTTACATTGGCCGTGCTATGAGGAATAGTAAACAAGGTATCCCAATTGGACCCACTATCTATACTGTACTGAACTTCCCATTCATTACTACTTGATTCGGCATATCTCCATGTAAGTTCAAATTCTCCATCTACACTATACGCAGATGATGTGTACGCAGAGTTTGCATCTATAGTTCCCCCTGCAATATTCGAACCAGGAGCCGTGTATCTTATCTTTATCCACCTGCCAACATCGTTAGCCGTGAAGAGGTTGTCACTAGACGTGACCGTGACCGTCTCCCCGTAAAGCCCCGTAGAACCATCATAACTTGTGACCGTCAGGGTGTGCGAGTCGTCATCGTTATTCTTCATGAAAGGCCCGTTCTCCCAGTCGAAGGTGTCAAGAGTCCATGTTGTATGAGCGGAACGGGTTATCGTTCTCGTGTCGTATGAGGGATGGAAGACATAGAGGGTGTCGGCAGACTGTTGGAACCGGAGGTCGAACAGGACGCTTTCAGGCCACGGGGTCGCGATCTCGTAATCGGCATCGGCTACCCACTTGTCCTCCCATGATTCACCCGTTCCAGGTTCGGTCGTCGCCCCCGAAGTGTGAGCGGAAATACACCTGTAGATCACATCGTCATTCTTCACGAAGTCCGCAACAACGTAGCCAGTCGCTGTCGCCCAGGCGGATGTAGTGGATGTGGTATGGACTACCTGCCCACCGTCTTTGAAGACCCTCATGTAGTAATCCCCGAACTCAAGGGTATATGCCTGTGTGGTCGAGAACTCAAAGGAAACTACCCTGACCGCTTTGGACGAGTCCTTGACCGTGCCGATGTACTCGAACCCCGGACGGTTGATAACGCCACCCTGTGGAAGGACGATGACATTGCTCCCCGTCCGAAGTCCAAGGTAATACTGGTTGAGGTCAGTCCTCTTGTGCAGTGCCGGAGCGAGTACCCCTGCGGCAAATGATGGCCTGATAGGGTAGAGGCTCATGGTATTACGAAGTCCTCCGGGAAGTCAGTGCGTCAGAGGTGAAGACGAACTGCCTGTACCCTTCCGCCCTGGACGCGACGATGGCATGGTTTATGGCGTGCTGATAGAGTTTGAACATGGTGTCCTTCGCGTCTTCCCTCTGCGTCAGCGGATAGGCGATGTCATAGGCAAGCCTCAAGGCGAAACAGGTTACAAATTCAGGAGGCCATATGCCTACGGTATCTACGACATAGGTGTACCTCGCTACCGCATCTTCCACATTGCACCAGATGAGAAGACCGTCCTGCGAGTCGTTGAGTCCCACTTCATACTTGATCTTCTGTCCCAGAGTCCCGGCTGTGTCGATTATCTCCCTGACCATTGCACAGTCATCGGGGTACGTGTATGCGTAGTCCCACATGTCGGACTCTTCGGTTTCATCCTCCGTCAGGTCAACCTCAAGGGACGCGAAACGCCAGTCCGCCGCCCGGAGTGTTTCACGCAGGGAGATAGGCCAGTAGAGGTTTATGAGTTCAGCCTCGGTTGACGTGTCCGTATCGAGATCCGTCAGGCTCATCCCCGCAAGGTGGCGGAGGGCGATATTGGCAATATTGGTTTTAGTAAGGGCTGAATACCCGGAACTGCTCATGATTGAAGCCCTCCTTCAAAAAAAGAAGGGGGCAAATGAACGCCCCCTGTGTTGTTATTCCCCTGCTCCGTAGTCCTCTGTAGCCAATACGGTGCTGACACTGTATGCCCTGCCGTCAAGGGTGGCGGCGCAGACATAGAACGCGGTCTTTGAAGTATCGGTTATCTCAAGGGTGTATATACCCGTGGCAAGAGGCTGTACCAGGAGTGCTTTCTTTGCAGTGAAAGTCGCAAGGTCTGCACCTGATTCGGCCTTTGCCTGTACCGTGCCGGATGCGGTAGTACCGGTCAGTCCCACCCCTGCATCACTGTCGGAGAGCCACACCATGAACGGACGTGCCCCGTCAACGGTTGCCCCTGCCGCGTCCTTCAGGGTAATGGCGACCTCGCAGACGTTCTCCGCCCCCGCAGTAGCCTCAAAGGTGAAGGATGCAACGATGTCGTCGAGTTCATTAAGTTCAGCGGCGGTCGCAGTGACCTCAGTGCCTGCATCAGCCCCAAGGTAAAGTGCCGCCGTGTGGAACTCGTCAAGTTCCTTGTTCTCGCCAAGCACAGCCGCCTTTGAAGCAACGGCAGTACCTGCCACCGCTGTATCGAGAAGGTTCAACTCTGCCGCCGTTGCGGTGACTGCCGTTCCTGCCCCCGAACCGAGTTTCAGCCCGGAGTCCGCTATGGAGATAGTGTCTATGTTCTTGTTGGCACCGACAATGACCGCCTTTGATGCAGTAACCGTCCCTGCCACTACATCGGTCAGGTACGCTACCTCATCGGCATCGACATCGGTCAACCTTTTAGCGAGAGCCGCTCCGAACTTGTTTGCCCTTCCTACAGCCATTTATTCATCCCCTTCCATGAGGGCAAGTATTTCCTTCTTCGTCATGCCCTCGTCCACTTCAAGTCCCTGCGCCTTCGCCATCGCAAGAAGATCGTCATGATTCATCCTCATGGATGCTTTGACCTCATGTTCAGGCTCTTCCTTAGGCACAGGTTCCGGTTCCTCTCCCGGCACAGGCACAAAATGAGGCGGGGGGGAAACCCCGTCTTCGAACCAACAGAGTTCCCCCTCGCGCCTTCTATGCTGTCCCGGAAACTGGCATTTCCGTGTGCATAGGTACTGCTTCATAACGCGTTACCCCTATGCGGTTACGTTGGCACTCTGTGCGTCGAGGGTGATGTAAGCGTCGAATATCCCCGCCGTTGCCGCTTCGGTGCCGATGGTGTACTCAAGGTTCAGGTAACGCAGTCCCGAAGGTACGCTGATGGGAACCTGGATCACGTCGGTTCCTGCACCAACATCACTGCCTACGGATATCTGCTGTGAGCTCCACAGGTTGACCGCCCCTGCGCTGAATGTCCCATCCGCATCTGCCTCAAGGTCGAAGTCAAGGGTTGCGGTATCGTTTTCCGAATCAAATGCAGTGGTGAATACGATGTTCAGGTAGACCACCCTGCCTGCAAGCCTCCCTGCCGCCTGAAGGTCGACGTAATTGGTGCAGTCGTGAGCAGCGGCAGTCCCGTTTGTCCCGCTCGAAAGATCAAGAGCATCCGCAAATTCCAGGTCGCTATCTACAAAAGCCATGTCTGGTCACTCTCCTTTTCAGTTTCTGTTAAGCCCACTAGGAAACCTGGGACTCGGTGCTGACTATCGAGTCACACTGTTTGACCGGGATGCCGCGGAAGAACGTGGTTGGCCTTCCGGCGTAGTCGTTGAGTGTGAGGTACACGTTGTGTTTGTCCTCGATCATGATGTCCAGCCACGTCTTGACAGTCCGGCTCACGTAGAACACGGGACGGCAGGCGTTCTGGTTCGGGAGAAGATTCTGCATCTGGATCATGTACTGGATTAAATTGATCGAAGAGTCGGAGGAAGCCCCATAGGTCGCGAGTGCGGAACCGTCGATGTTGGCGAGCCTGACGAGGTAGCGTGCGTCCTCAACGGCAAGGCCGGATTCCCACACGTAGTGAGTCCTATAGCCCTCGTACCAGCCGTTGGTCGCGTCTCCGAGAGTGACCTGCCCTTTGTCCTCCATCACGAGTCCTGCCTTGGAAGCCCGTGGGAATATGCCGTATATCGGCCCCCAACCGACAAGGAATATGGAGGTGCAGTCAGTCCCGTCGTCAGTCCCGCCCCCGTCGAGTACGTAGGTGCCGAGCGCGTTAGTCCTGACGGAAAGGCCGTTGAACTCCTCAGGTGCGGTCAGTGCGTTGCCGTAGAACAGAGTGTCAGCAAACTCCTGGGACATACCCTCAAGGTGCGCCTTGTCCTGTCCTGCCCTGAATGCGGCGGTATTGCCGTTCAGGTCTGCGATCTTCTTGTCCACCGAGCAGTAGGCTTCGAGCATCCCGCAGGTCTCGTCTATCTGCTTCGTGGTCGCCTTGGTGTCGGTGACACCATTGTTCAGCTTGCGCCATGTCGGGGTAGGAATACTTGCCCTCTGGATGATGCGGTGTCCGGTAGGAAGATTGCCTTCCTTCCAGGGGATGTCCTCGATTATCGGGTTGGTCTCGTTAAGTATCTCCGCGACAGGCCCGATATTGCCGGACGGGTCGAGCATCTTCGCTACATCGATAAGGTTCAGTTTGTTCCCTATTTCTGTTGCCATCTCAGATCACTCCTTTTCAGACATAAAAAAAGACCGCTCAATGGCGGCCCTCACTTGTTGCTATTTGTTTGACTCACTTCATCCGCTTATTTCGTCTGATACCTCTTCGCCAGTTTCTGCTCCGCCGTCAGGTTGGACTCGTCATCCGCCTTGCTCCCCCTGCCATCGACCCACTTGTCATCACCCATGCGAGTGCCCAGTTTCCACAGGTCGCGGATCAATTCAGGGTGTGAGGTGAAGCCCACGGAATCCAGAAGGGCAATGGTCTTGTCGGAGAAGACCTCGTTCATCGCCTTGCTCGCAAGGCCTGCGTTCTCCTTGAACGCCCTCCCCCCGTATTCAGCATCACTCTTTGCGTCGGACTTCCACTTCTCCACCTGGTCGGCGTATGCCTTCATCTCGCTCTTGCGGAGTTCGACATAGGCATCGGTCAGTTTCTGCGCCTTCTCGTTGCTCAGTCCCATCTCCTTGAAGAGCGGTGAGAACGATTCAAGTGCTGTCTCGTCCATCTCGATACCGTCAGGCAGTTTGATCTCGTACTTCTCCGGCACTTCGGACTCTTTCTTCTCCTCGTCCTCGTCCGGCTTCTCTTCGTCTGCCTTCTCGCCCTCTTCAGGCTCCTTCACTTCCGCTTCGGGTTCCTTGACCTCTGTCTCGTCAACGGAAGTTCCCCGCTCTTGCTCCTCATCCGGGGTAACGGTGTCATCCGTTCCCGAAGTCAGTATGTTGTCCTCAGGCATGATCTCTCTCCTTTTGTTCGGATTTGTGAAGCAATAAAAAAGGGCGGCCCTAGTGACCGCCCTGTCTCCCGGCATCCCACAGAACACCGGGGAGTATAGTTGCGACTGTTTTGCCAGGCGGGGACAGTCGCCACCCTTTATTCGACTGTTGTGCCGGCGGGGACAGTCGCCACCCCCTATTACATGACTAATGCCGCCCACCCGAGTGAACGGCATCGCTACTCCTTCTGCCCACTTAATTGGCAGATGAGCTACTTATTGGTGGGGGCCAGGGGGCCACATGGCGGCCATCCTAAATGGTCGCACTGTGCACGTCACAGACGCCGTGGCCTTGTTCCCTCGCTTCCCCCATTTGGTGGAGGCGGGGAGAATTGAACTCCCGTTAAGGTAACTCCGCTACGCAGCATTACCCTCTCACCTGTCGCCCCCATTCACTTACTGACGGTCTTCATCCACTTGGCACGCAGTTCATCATCTGACCCGCACCATTCACGCTGCCAAAAGGCAAAGTCATCAAATGATGTATACCCACAGCATTCCGAGTAGTCAGACACAATAGACCTGTAATGCCCGCCGTCCGGTATAGGCTCCGTACTCTCTTTGAGTTTCGCCCGAAGCCTCTTGTTCAACCCCCTGTCACGCCACCAGAATATCGGGTTCTTTTTGAAACTCCGAGACATAGAATCACCTCACCACATCGGCGTTACATACTTCCCCACGTACCACGGCTCTTCCTGCTTCGGTTGCCATCCATCGAACTGACAAGTATTGCTTGACGGTTGCAACTCTTCGGTATCTCCTAACTGTTTCATCAACTCAAGCCCCGCAACCACGGGGTCAATGCAGTCTGCTCACTTTCCCATATATTTACCTACCCTTTCTTCTCCCTGAATGAATAGATCCCGTCCTTCGCTTCTCTCTGCATGACGGGGAACATCTCAGGGCACGCTTCCATGAGATCCCGCATGATAGACAGTCCCACATTGCGGTGTCCCTCAAGGAAGTAACCCCTGCTGTTGCCCGTGAACGTAGACCTGAACACGCCCGTGAAGGCAAGAAGTCGCCAGATGTAACGGCGAAACCTCAGGTCGTGCATGAGGTCGTAGAACTCCGCCAGTTCCATCCGTCTTGCTTTCCCGTCCTTTTCCTGCTGTGCCTTCCCCTCTGGCTCTTCAGGCTCGAATATCCCTGCGCTCGGCGGGAGCATCACGCGCTACCCCTCTGACCCATCAACGCCCCTATCGCGTTGTTCTCTTTGTTCTCGATCGCCGACATGTCCTTGCCCACCTGTGCCGCCTGCTGTGCCTGCGCCATCATCATCTGCTGCTGCATTGCCCTTGCCTTCTCCGCCCGGATGAAGTCCCGTTTCTTCTCGTCCCTCAATATCTCCGGGTGAACGCCTATCATGTCCCCGTAGATGTGAACAGCCTTGTCGAAGTCGATGTTGTCTATTACGTCAGGGTCTTTACCCGCTTTCGCCTGGAATTCAGCGATTGACCCCACAAAGCCGGAGAACTGTTCAACCTTCTCCATCCCTGCCATCCTCTGCGCCTGTGCGAGGACGCTGATGTATTCCACCTTCAACTCTTCGCCCTCAAGTTCTGCCGGTGGCGGAGGTGCGATACCCGCGTCCATGATGTAACTGAATGCCGTGTCTATGAGCGGGTCAAGCAGGTCAGAATAGAGTTGTTCAAGGACAGGCCCTATCATGAGCATCTTTTCCTCGTGCCGTTCCACGACCTCACGGGCCGTTACATCCCTGCCCCGCATAGGCTCCTGTGCGAACATCAGGAAGAGGTCGTTGAAGAACGATTTGCCTATCCAGTACTGGAGATCGTCCGTCCAAGTCTTGATGCGCTCAGGGTGAAAGTCGATGGAGAACAGAGGCCCGAACTTGTCGCCTGACGGGTCTTGCACGTAGTTCACCCCGCCCGGCAACTGGTTGACCCCTATCGTCTCAAGTGAAGGCGGAGCGACAAGGGGCGGGTCTATGCTCATGTCAAATGCTTTGATGGTCTTTTTCTGAAACTGCTGATAAATCTGCACAATTCCAAGAGCCGTCTCTCCCGGACCCCATCCCCACGGTGCGCCCGGAACGACAGACCATCTGGGTGCGAGTACGGGGAATATTCCGTACCCTGACTCCCTCAGGAAGTTCTTATTCTCGTGCCCGGAGTCCTCGTAGTAGACGCTCCTGAATCCCTTCCCTGCGTTGAAGGGCTTGTCCTCTCTAGCCATCTCGTTGGGTTCCACGAAATGGTCTATCATGACAGGCGTATCCTCGTGATTCTTCGCCAGTTCCCTTAATCTCTCTGAGCAGTTCTTCTCACCGAACCATCGCACAACCGCATGAGCGGGAAGCCAGAACTTGCGCCCGAAGGAATCCACCTTGAGGTCATGTCCCACTCCGAGTACGTATTCCCCGATGGTCAGCGGTCTCAGGCGTATGACTGACTCGTAATCCTTCTCCGTAACGACCGCCGCCGTACCGTAAGGGAGTTCCTTGTAGACGTGATGCAGTCCCTGGTAGACGTTGCTCTGTGAGAATATAGAGTACATTAGATCCTCAATGACCTTGAGCCATGCCTTAGCCGCCTTTGAGCGACCACCTGCCGGGTGTTTTGTGGCAAGTTGGAACCACGGACGGGCAGGACTCGTCAACCCACCCTGCAACCCTGCCGCCATGACGTTGACGGCGTATGTAGGTGCAGGATGGTATATCTCAGCGACAGAGCGTTGTGCGTCAGACGGCTTAGCCCAATCGAACAGCCCGTTCCAAGGCAAAATAAATGCCGTGATGTCTTCCCACCACGGCTGCATTGGTTCTCTGAGTGATTCCAGTTCCTTCTGACGGCGCTTGACATGCTTCATCAACGCCTCATTTTCGTATTGAGCCATCCGCCGTCAACTCACTCTCCTAATAGTTTTTTCTTCGCCACGGGTGCGGCTCCGAGCAGACCTTGAGAACTGGTCGCCACGGTGTCCTCGCGTCCGTATGCCGCAGCGCGTCTCCTGCGCTCCGCCTCGATGCCACGGTTGACCTTGTCGCCCTCATCGTTCTTGACGGGAGGAGGTGTAATCTTCGGGACAGTGGGATTAAATATGCACATGCTATTACCTCGCTTTCAGGGGATCGTATTTATCGGCGTTACTGAAACGGTTCTTAGCCGTATTCGACCTGTCTGTCACTTTCAGCTTTGGTCTCACGGGAGCCGCGAAGGTCAGGACTAACGCATCCGCAATGTCAGGCGACCTGCCCCCGCGTTTCTTGATATCGTCCTTCGCCTCAAGCACCATCCTGTCCGATGAGTCCATTTTGTATGTCGGTGATACGAGGTCGGTCTTGAGGTCAGGCATGTTCGGCAATGCGCCCCCTGCCTCTATCCACTCCCGGCACTTGTCCCACATCTCGGAGCGTTTATTGGCGTACCTCACGGGATCGGCAGCCTTGCCCCCAAAGTTGACCTCTATCGCCGGATAACCTAGCTGTCTAAGCCTGTCTATAACTCCCTCGCCGCGTCCAGCGTCTATAAAGAGCGCGTCTGGTTGATGATGGTCATATTGAGCCGCTATCCTCTGAGCGAGCGTCATGTTGTCCACGTCGGTGAAGACTATCGGTTCGTGACACCACAGCCCCTGCCTCAGGACTATGACAGAGCGGTCATCCCCGAAGCGAGCAACGTCAACTCCCAGTATCTTCGGCGCTCCCCTGACATCCGCAGGAGTGATGGTCTTCTTGCACGCCGCACTAACGAGGTCTATTGTGATGAGCGTGTCATCGCTTGATGCTGAGAAGTCGCACAAAAACTCCTGCCTGTAGGCCGCATCGCTCATGGTCGCCTTCGCCATCTCGAGTTCTTTTTCCGAGATTATGCCCGTCTCATCCACCCTGTATATCGCCGCATACCAGTCATCCAGGGTCTGTGCGTATTCGTACAATTCGTAAAACAGATTCATGCCCTTCGGAGTGCCGATGAATACTGCCCACCCCTGACGGTCAACCAGTGTAGGCCGGACTATCTCTCCCCACACTTCAGGCTTCATCTGCGCTACCTCGTCCATAACAACGCCGTCAAGGTACATACCCCTGATAGCATCGGGATTATCTGCGCCCAAAAGCATCATCCTGGAATCATTAGGCAGGGAGATCGTCAGTTCAGATTCCGATATTTTCACGTCCGGGACCGGCTGAACGAACCGCTTGAAATAGTCCCAGGTATTCCTCTTCGCCTGCTTCAGCTGCGGAGCCATGTATGCATACCGTGCATTCGGAACTGTGACCGTCAATGCCTTTTTGATCATGTGATTGACCGCGCAGACAGTTTTGCCAAGCCGCCTGTGAGCCACAATGACCGAGAATCTATGGGAGTCCATCTGGGAGTGAATGACATTCTGCGGATACCTGGGATGATATGGAATGACTATCTCATTCATCTATTGCCTCGTCAGCGGTCTGCCACCTGATTAACAAGGGGCCGCCGTTTTTGCCTGTGTGCTCAAGGTACTTCTCGTCCCTCCAACCGTAATTGTTTTTGAGATTGAAAATGATTCCAGGAGTGAAGGTTGATTTATCGTTCAAGTGTTCCTCAAGCCACCGGAGCACTTTTGCTTTCGCTGTTTTTATAGTGTCGGAAAACTCTTCTTCCGAAGCATAGTTAATCAACTGTTCCCGATCTAAACCGCACGCCATTGCAAGCCCCGTGACCGTGTAAGGCTTATCCTTTTCCTCGCACTCGGCAAAATAGGCATCAATTTTGACCTGCAATTCCTCGGCAGTTTTATATTTTCTAGGTCTGCCTGTTTTTGCCATGATCTCACCTCCGTTTTAGACTTTATTTGCACCGATAGAGCCGTTTATTGATATTGCTTTTTGCCAGTTTTCGACAGTGCTTTGAAAATCGCTCTGGGAGTTTATGCAGGGATATCTGAAACAATCCCAGAAGGGATTCTCACCTTTCACTTTCTTGTCCTCTTCGGGATCGTCAAGATATCGCATTTTCAACACCTCCCTGTTTTTGGACAACAAAAAAGGCCGAGCCCTTTTCGGACTCGACCAGAAAAACACATCTCTCTCCAATACTTTTATACCACGGATTTAGGTCTCAAAAATGCCAAGATAATGCCAGGATTCATCCCTGATTCTAAACATAAAGATGGGACTATAGACCTATATACATTTGTACATCTATCAACGACAATATACTCAGCAAGATCAAACACAAGGAGGGGTCGGAGATGGAGGTAAAGCATAATAGTTTTTGCGTTGACGGAGGGCGTTTTATAGACATGCCCTTCAACGCCTGTTTCACGGTCAACCCATGCAAGGGTTGCCAATATTGGGACTACGAGAAAGAGGGCTGTGGTATAAAGCCCGAAATCAAGAAAACAGCATAAGCCCGAAACGGCCTTCGGGCCGTCTGGCCGTGATGCGGTCACCGACGAGGGCACAAAATATATCTAGGAGGTGTTAGAAGTGAAAAGATGGGACAAAATAACAGAAAACGGGATAGGCATTGTGGCATGCGAAGATGATGAGAAGTTTCTCCTTCTTGAGGGCGGGTACTCCATACTTCATTTTCATACCACGGACGGGAAAACTCACGTCGACGAATACACCATTGATGATGAGTTTTTCGACGAGATTAGGGCCAATGAAGAGAAGGCTCTCGCAGAGTTCGATTTCGCAAACGGGGTGCCAACTCGCACGTGGAATGACGAGAAATCATACTGGGAGGGCAAGTTTCCGGACTTCTCTTTCGGGCTGTGACTCCAATAGGAGGTGGCAGAGGTGGAAAAGGTTAAGGTAATTGTAGGATGGAGCGACAACACGATATCCAAGAGCGTGGTAACAGTCCGCAAGGATGGTAAGGTTATTAACGCCATAGCGCGTTACGGAACAGCAATGCGCGAGGCATACGGCGATAGTGTGGTAGGCATCACTAATTGCAGGGGATACCTTTGGGTTGGTCATAATATCGACACAAGCGCATGTCCGGCACTTGCGAATTGGAGCCACGCGACACAGAGCGACAAAGACGGCGTTACTTGGGACACGCTATAATAACACCACAGGGGCGTTAACCCGCCCCTTATTTTTTTACCCGTGAGGTGATATAATGGACATGACCACGGCTCCCGAAGCTGCGAAACTCCGGGGTGTCAACAGGCAGCGCGTGTGCGAGATGGCACGGAACGGACAGATACCTGGGGCTAAGAAGATCGGCGGGATCTGGCTCATCCCCGTTGAGTGGGCTAAGCGGCCGAACAATAAACGCAACCAATGAAAACGCTTTTAATATTCCGTCCCGTTCGGTTCCATGCACCCGGAAGCATAGTTACCAAAGAGCGTTTTTTGAATCCTTGAAAATCGGGTTGCAAGTGGGAAAAACAGGGAAGGGTAAAATCACCGGCTGATTTTTCAAGAAATACCCAGAGAGAAAAGAAAAGGCGAGGGTAAATTCCCCCGCCTTTTTGTTGTTTTCTAGACGATAAATCCGGGATCAAGAAAATGCCAGGATTCGGTCATTTCATCTCCTCCCTCCTCTTGGCTTCGTCTATGTGAGTCATCTCTGCCACCTCCTAATCATCGCTTTCCCCAAACGGTCCCCAGAGTTTACGCGCCACATGCTCTATCGCCCGTCTCCTCTGCCTGAAAAACTCCCGCTCCGATATGTTCAACTCACACGCTACCTCGATTCTGCTCAATCCCTGCCAGTAGTACATTGCGATCAAATCCTTTTGCAAGTCCCGCAGATATTCAACGCCATCCTGGATCGCCTGTAGTTTCATTGCCAAGGAGAGGTATTTGTAATCATGCTCTTTCTTGATAACCACGCTCTCTTGATACCGACTGATGGGTCTGACGGAACATTTGCCGACCAGGATGTACTCACCGGAATGACTTTCGAGCCAATCTTCACGCTGACGTAATGCCTTTTTGATGCTCGGATATTCGTATAACGCCTGCTCGGTAGCACGGAAATAAGCACGGGGAATCACGCCGGAACCTCCCAGACGAACACATGTGTTTCCGGGTTGCCCTTCCCCGTTACCTCTATCTGCTCCGTCAAGTGCCATATCTGCCTATCGTCATCCCATATACCCGCACCTGTCAGAGCGTCCAATAAAGCCTTGAGCCTGTTGTCTATATCCCATCTGCCACGGGACTTCACGCGGTAGACGACCAGAACGGCGACTTTGCAATCTATCGAATCTCTTTTCCGGTAACATGCCCTCGCTTCGTAGATCGCGCCGTCCTTCCATGCACTTGCATCCCGTGTCATGTAAAGTCCTGCTCCCTTACCCCGTTTCCTGTATGCGTGATTCACCGTAGGCGGAAGGCCGGACAGTTGTATCGTTGCTGTCGGTGTCCGTTTATAAGTATCGTTGAGCGTTCCTAGCACCTTAAGCGGCATCGGAGTCTCAACCTCTATCATTCAGCCACCCCCAAATGGTACTCAAGGCACTTGAGCAGGATTTTGAAAGGTCGCTTCCTCATGCGATCACCTAAAACGGCACATCCGCGTCATCGTCCATAACGCTCTGGATGTCCGATATAAACTGGTCTTCACCCGATTCCGCCTTCTCCTTCACCTTCTTGACCCAAACCGGCTTGTAAACGACGCTTCCGGCTAAAATCTCGCTGACCTGTCTTTTCGTGCCGTCCTTTGCGTCATACTCCCTGTGCCGGATCTTACCCTCAACCCTGATGGCGTCGCCCTTACTGAACTCCATTGCTATGACCTCGGCAAGTTCCCCGAACACCGACACGTTATGCCACGTCGGGGGCTGTTCGACCCACTCGCCGTCTTTTTTGTAACTGTTGTTGGTCGCAATGGAGAAGTTACAGACCGCTTTGCCGTTGTTAAGATGCTTGACTTCCGGCTCCCTGCCGATGTGCCCCATAACGTCCGCTTTATTCAGATTTGGCATCGAAACCATCTCCCCTCATATATTCCTTGCAGAGGCTAATCAGGTAATTATGTTTGTCCTTCGCACTCTGCTCCGAAGCCTCGACAATCGGGCCTCGCTGAGTGTCCCGAACCTCTTTCCACAGGCTATACGCCGCCGCATAATCGACCGCTGCTGAAATGATGGCTTGCGGGTTCATGAAAGCCCCTCCGTTTTCATCTTCCTGTACGCCAGTTCAAGGAGGGCATACCCTATAACGTCCCGTATGGTGTCCTCTATCGACTCGTCAACCTGGGCCTTGGCACCCGAGAGAAGGTTCTGCAACCGGTGGTACTTATCCCCCAGCCGTGCGCCAAAACTGACCTCGCCCCACTCGTCACGGAGCCGGAAATAGGAATTGCCGTAGTCATGATTCTTGCGCTCAACGATGTCAGCAACCTCTTTGGCGATCTCGTGAAATACGCTCATCTCCCCTCCACCCACCTTTCACGCCAACAGGGGCAGGGCGTAGATATCCCGTGCCCTATGTCGATTGGACGCTCATGCTCTGCCCACCACGGCACAACATATAAACAGGTTCTGCAATCGGAAAATCCGCTCGATCCCCACCACCAGCAATTTCCGCAGGTTTTCATAGGCTCCAACACTCCATCTCATGCTCCCCACCATTTCTGTCGATTGCGTAAAGCCCCACCGACTCCACGTTATTTTGGTCAACGAGTGCGTAGTAAGCCTTCCACGCATCGTAAGACTCATCAAACGGCCTGCAAATTTCCTCGCCGCTTTTTAGCGCTGACCGCACCTCATACATCACTCTTGCCCCCCTCTAGCAACTCCCTCAACCGTGCCTCCTGCCATTGCCGCTCCGCGGCGGACCCTGCGGCGGACCATGCGGCGGACTCTGCGGCGGACCCTGCGGCGTTCCTTGCGGCGGACCCTGCGGCGGACCATGCGGCGGGCCATGCGGCGGATAATTCTGCATCTGTTGCCTCACCGCGTGCGTACCTGCGAGAGACAGCGATAGCCTCTCGGGGTCTGTAATCATCGGGGTATTCGGCCTCAAAAATGTGTAGCACATGCTCGGCGTAGTCACATACTAGTAGGCGGCTAAATGTCTCCGCGTCATCACATGCCCTGAGTGCCCACAGTGCATCGTCGAAACCGTTAATGTCCAGTATCTGTAACAGGGTTATCGGGGTATTTACCCCGTAGGCTTTAATCCCACCCAGCGCCTTGGCCAAGAATCTATACCGCTCCTTGCAAGCCCTAGCATCGTGCAGTAACCTAAAGCTCGTCGTTGGCATCATCACTCCTGCCCCTCCTCGCTATTTACTGGCACCACGCAAAAATCCCAATCATAAGCCCTACCCATCTCGTAATCTACGCACGCATTTTTTATGGCAAAGGTATATAGTTCCCCATCTTCTACAGATTCCATACCCACTATTGACTCAACGCCATCCATAAAAATGCTATCCTCTATCCATCCACAAAATGGACATCCTGGGCAGGATAATTTTTTTAGTGGGTACAGTTCGGTCTTAAAAACTATTATTCCGTCTCTTGTTTGATATTGGCTGACCCTGCCTTTATATATTTTCCCTTTGCATGTATTGTTGGATTCTGTGACATTTATTATTGCATCCATCACTCCTGCCCCCTCTCGTCCACTAATGAGACAAACTCTAAAACCTTTCTGCATAGCGAAAGCCGTGGATGTCCATCAATAAACCGTGGATGTCCATCAATAAACTCCGGCTCCCCGAACAGGGGGCACCACTGACCGCACCAGTCATCGCCAACAAATGGGCAGAATTGCTTTGTCCATTCCCCCTTGCGCTCTATCCACAGGAACCCGTCCTTATCAATCTTCCCCTTCATCCCCAAACCCTCCCTATCACCTTGTCGGTGTAATTTCTGGCGTTCCCGGAGTAGTGCCGGAGTGCCCCGTCAATGCCGCCATACCTGTCTAGCAACGTCCTCACAATGTACGCTCCCGCCTCAATGGATGTCTCCGGGTCAAGCAGGTCTGATTCCGTTACACATATTCCTGCATCAATGAGTACTTGCCCCCAAAATCGCCACCTAATTTGTGTCAAACCAATAGCCCCACAACTGGATCGTGCGTTCGGCTTCCCGGATGACTCCTGCATGACCATTCCGGCTAGTACTATCTGTGGCACACGGTACTTTGCGGAGTAATAGACTACCCATTTGGCGAAAGATGGTGCGTCAGCGTGTCTGTATCGTGCAAATAGGGTGGCAAGTGCCTCCACATCGGGTGAAGAGTCAACCGCTTGTTCGATGCCGTGACGGACTCCTGCGTTGTAGGCGAGTTGAGTGTCACGGGCGTACATGTCACGCTGGGTTTCAATGACACGTTCAAGGTGGATGTTGGCGGCGACCATGACCAGCAGGACGGTCAGCAGGAGCAGGGTGAGTTTACGCATCCTGTGTCCTCCGTGATGACCTCAATGAGATTCCGTATCCGGTTAAACATGTCCTTGTAGGCCTCGTTCTCTTTCTTCAACCGCTCGTTCTCGTTATAAAGCCGCGAACACTCCACACCCCACCCCATGTCGGCCACCCTGTAGCCCTTCTGGGCTTCCTTTAGGTCACTCACGAGTTCGGCGTTCAACGTTTGCAATCTGCGGTTAGCCTCCTTTAACTCAGCGATACGTTCAACGAGTGTTTCAATTCTCATCAGTTCGCCGTACATTAGGATTCCCCCCTTGCTTTGGCGATGGTTTGTTTCGCATACTCCAACACCTGTGCAACTTCGCAATGGTCGCCGGGCAGTTCGCAGGCCATAATTAAGTCATCCAGTGCATTCAATAGATCCTTGTTACTCTCTTCCTTCTCCCGATATGCGCCCCACAAAGTGTCAAGTGACTCTAACCCAAAAGCGCCCATGCTCCCGCCACACTCGACCATGAGATAGGTATAAGCGTCCTTTGCGTTGTGGATGTCATAATTGTTAAGCCTGTCCGTGATGATGTAGTGTGCCATCTCACTCTTGACCCCTTCCAGCGTACGGACAAGCAAAATCCAATTGATAATTTCCTCTCTCGATTTCCCCCTTGCGGTATGGAAATATCTGCGAACCGTGGTCTTTCAATGTACCAACACCCTTTCGTTGTTCGCCCGTCTTATCCTGGCTATTAAGGCCCTCTGTTTTTGGTTGACGAGCCTGACGTATTCCAACATCTCCCGCAATTCGGTGTTCTCCGCTCTTAACCGCTCAAGTTCTTTTGTCCATCCGTTTTCGATCATCATCAGAACCCCCCAAATTGGGCATCTGAAAAGACTGCCTCAGAGTTTTTCTTCCCCCTGATGCTGACTGGCGACGCAGACCCTGAAAATGTCATCGTCTTACCCTCGTAGTGGAGCGAGTAATGCCTGCCGTTCTGACCCCGCCTCGTTTTGGCAACCGAACAAATGATCCTGGGAGTCGTGTCAAAGTTCGGCGTGCCGTCCTCACTCGTCGGGGCCTTGTCTTTGAAGAGTTCAAGCACCACGTCGGCAAGTCTCCTGATGGAGCCTCCACCGAGGCCCCTGCCAGTTCCCACGTCGCCATGTCGCTGATTAGCAAGGGCAATTTCGGACATTTGGTTCAAGACAAGGAAGGCGCAACCGAGTTCGTTTTTCCATCTGCGAAGGGCAGCCGTCACCTGTCGGGCAGCGTCCAGTTCGTCTTTGAATCCTGCAACTGCCGTCAGGTAATCAAGCACCACCACGGCGGGAGATTCCGTCCTGATGGCTCTTTCGAGGTCGGCAACGGTGTAATCCCCGTCAATCACCCGGAATAGTCCCGCGTCGCGTTCCGTCAGCACATCAACGGCGCGCTTGTATTCCGGGGAATCGGACTTGATAGCCTCCAATATCTCCATCTCGTTCAGGCCGATGATGGGCATGAGCCTCCGAAGATTGACCTGGTAGGCCGGCATGTCCAAACTCACAAACAGGACTTTCCTTCCGACCTCTTGCAAATACGTATCAACCGCCTTGAGCGCGAGGCTCGTTTTCATGCTCCCCTCTCCGCCGACAAGGGAAAGGATCTCGCCGGGGAGAATACCGCCCCCCATGTCCCAATCGACGGCATCAATACCCGTGCGGAAAACTGGCAGTCCGTCCCATGCCTTGACTTGCGCCTCGTAAGCCTCCTGATGTATCGACGGGTCAGACAGAGCAATCCGCTCCGATGCGGAGCATTCCCGAATGAGCCGTTGTGCTTCCTGTGTTACGTCGGTAATGGCTTTTTTCTCGCTCATGGCGAGGGCATATATCTCCCTTGCCCGCTCTGCCATGAGTCGCCTGACGGCCTTCTCCCTGACAATGGCAAGGTGCCTCTGGAAGGTCTGCAATGTCGGGATAGCCTCGATGTAGGATGCAAGTTCTGACTGTCCAATCTTTATTTTCTGCGCCAAAATGACCTCATCAACGGCGTTGCCCCTCAAGGCTTCGACCTGGACGGCGCGGAATACCTGACGGTGCCGAGTGTCGAAAAAGTCACTCTCTTCCAGCGTCCGGGAAGCCAAAGACAGACATGATGCATCAAGGAGGCATCCCCCCAGGACTGCCCTTTCAGAGTCAAGGGACATTGGGATAGGACGTTCTTTGGTCACGCTTCCACCTCCATGATGGCCTTGAATATCGGGTACGCCTGTTGCGGAACTACGGCGTTTCCGAGTGCCTTCAAACGCTTCGCCCTATTCGGTATGCCTGTGCCTACACGAGGCGGTTCGTAGGGGTATTGGGATTCCCCCATCAACGCCGGCCATCCGGGCCACGGCTCCGGTTCGTCGCAGTCGAGGTCAGTCCAGCCGAGGGGGAAGCCCATGAGGATTTCTACCCAAGCGGGATTTAAGGTTCCGTTGGCCGCCGTTTGCAAATCCAGTCCACCGTCTCCATGCCGACACGGGCCACCATTTGCATTCTGTCGTTTCGGCGTCGGCCACATCTTCGCGACCGCCGTCGCCAGTCCATCGCCGCTGTTCTCGCTCAGTCCGCGGCGGTTGTAGTTTCCGTGGACGCAGGGTGTAGGCCACAAGCCACCTTCACAGCGTTCGGAAGCTGGCTCAAGTGCGGGCGCTCCCTGCTCAAGAAATGCGTATCCCCGTTCGCCCCTTTGTAATCTCTCTGCGAAGGCGTGGGCCACATCGCTCCTGACGCCGATGACGAAGAGTCTTTCCCTTTTGTGGGGCGCACCAAATGCAGCAGCTGGAAGGACGAAAGCCCAGACTTTGTATCCTTCGTCCTCCATTCCGGCTTGCACGGTATCGAGGGCGAGATTGACCGCTCCACGCACGTTTTCAGCAAGGACGAAAGCGGGTCTGCACTCTGCGATGACTCGCAGCATTTCAAACCAGAGTCCGGAGCGCTCCCCCGACAATCCCTTTTGCTTGCCTGCAACTGACAAATCTTGACAGGGGAAGCCTCCGTGAACAACGTCAATTGTTCCGTTGTAGTCGGCGGGGCATTTGAATCGATGGAAAGGGCTTCCTCCAAGCTCTCGCAGCGTTCGGTTGGTGAATCGCGTAATGTCTCCGTGATTCTCAATGCCCTGGAACCTCCTTTCAAGCACTTTAACGGCATACGGCTCTATCTCGCAGAATGCCACCGTCTCCATCCCTGCCCATTCAGCGGCGAGGTCTAAACCTCCTATGCCGCTGAAGAGGGATAGCACCCTCACGCCTCCACCTCGACGAACTCATACTCGCCCGTGTCTATCGGCTCCGGTTCGACCGAGAAGTCCTCACGGTTTAGGAAGGTCGCGGGGTAAGGAATCTTGTCGGCTGGTCTCTTCTCCGCTAGGAGATTCGCAAGGTATCTCCCCATGTTCTGAAATATAACGTTGCACTCGTCGCACGATAGTGACGTTGGGAAGTGCTTTTTAAAGGCGTTGAATGCCTCCTTCTTGGCAACCTTCCTAGGATACATGGGCCAGAACTTGGAATCGAAAAGGCGCTGGATCTCCTTCGACATGATCTTGGCTTTCTCTGCTTGGGCAGGTTTGTTTTTTTTAACAGGTTCGACATGGGCATGATCTTGAAGGGAATCAGAGAATCCGGAATCAGGAATCAGAGAATCCGGAATCAGAGAATCAGCCGGGAAAGAACTGTGCAAGTCTGGTGCTTGTATGGTGCAAGTATGGTGCTTTTCTGGTGCTTGTTCATAATCAGGACATGGAGGCAGGGTGCTTTCCGCTTCTTTTACGTGGGGATTCTGATGCTTGTTGAAGTTCACCACCTGGATATACTCGTGTTCATCCACGGAATATCTGATGATAAAATCGTTCTCCTGCAACTGTTCCAGAAGAGGTTCAACGTCTATATCGTCATAAGGGAAAACCTCTGCCTTGATTCGCTTAGGCCTGTCTTTGAGTCGCCCCTCACGGTCAGCGATACACCAAAGCCCAATAAATAGGAGCCTTGTCGATATATCACACTCGGCTAATTTGTCGTTCAAGAAGAACCCCGGCTTAATATTCCTAGCCCTCGCCATTACAACCCCTCCACGGTAGGGGCGAGGTTAAGCCCCGCCCCCGTGTTAAACTGGTTAAGCATTGTTCTCTTTGAGTTTCCCGACAGCATCCTTAATAGCGTTCTGCGATTCCTCAAGATTGATAGCCCTCTGCTCCGCTTTCTGTTCCTTCTCTGCCTGATACATGTAATCTGCCCACTTCGATTCACCGGACTTGATCGTGTTATAGACGCTCCGAAGGTTGACGATATCGTCGTCGGTAGCCCTTTCGATGGATCGCCCCAGGTAAGATTCGATCTCGTCAACGGGCACCCCCAGGGTAAGGAAGGCATCGGCGACCTTTTTCCGTTCCGTTTTGAGGTCTTTAGATGTTGCCGACTTGAGCGTCCTGTGGACCTCGTCCATCGCCTCTTCGACAATATCGGCAGGGATCAGGCGCAAGCCTTCGTTGCGGACAACCTTCGAAATCTGTGCGCTTTCCTTGTTGGCTATCTCGTCATCCGTAGCCTTGACGATATAGACGGCCTTGCCGGAAGTGTTGGTTCTCTGTCCTACAACCTCCCTCCCGGAAGCGTTTGCCCTCTCGACGGTCTTGCTGATGGTTATGTCGCGTCCGAAGGATGCGTTTGTCTCCAGGTCAAGAACGGATACCTTCACCCTCCGGGTCGCCATATCCTCGTAAAGCATCTGTGTTTCGACAATGACGTTGCCCCACTCCCGAAGCGCGAGTTCCGCAAACCTGATGGAAGGCCCCTTGATAGCAGACCCACCGACGGGCTTGCTGTACTCTGCCGCTTCTGCGAAGGTCTTGTTCTTGCATGCGTCAAGGATCTTCTGCCGCGCCCCTGCCTCTGAGCGGGGCCTGAATATAGCCATCTGGTAGGCTGACTGAATCCGCGCCTTTACCGCTTCTGCCGCCGCTACAGCCGCCGGGTCACTCGCCTGTAGGCTTTTCTGCTGTTCCATAATCGCGAGGTTGCTCATGTCTGTTTTCCCTCCCCCTTAAAATTCCTTGTGGCACAGTTCCCAATAGCCGCACTTTTCCGGGGAGCAAAGGAAGTTATGCTCTGACGGGTAAAAACACCCCTCGGAGATAGCGCGTCCTACCCTGGCCGCCGTGTTGACAAACCTGTTTACCTGCTGTTCCGTGCGTGTCCCTTCCAGAACAACCACCTTTGGAACCTTCGTTGCGACAACGTAGTCAAGTGCAACGCCTTTCGGCATTTCTCCCGTGATCTTCTGTAGCGAGTAGGCGTATGCGGATAACTGAAGGGACTTGTTTATCTCGTCTGCATTCGGGGATCTCATAGATGTCTTCGTATCGCGAACCCAGAGTTTGTCATCAACGAGGTCAACGTATCCCTTGAGCAGGATTCCGTAAGGTTCTATCGGCAGCAATATTTCCTGCTCAACAAGGATTGGCTGTATCTTCGGGGCAAGTTCGACATGGTAGGCTTTCGCCAGGGTCACGGTCACATCCTTGACCTGTCCGGGCACCTCGTCAGGCTCAAATTGTGTCTCGTCCTGCAATGCCTCAAACTCGGCGGCAACGTATTCCGTCACCTCGTTGACAGATACATCCTGGCGGCTTTCAATCTTCTGCCTGTAGTTATGCTCGACCCCGGCATGGACACACTTTCCCCGCGTCAACGCTGACGATGGCGGGATCTTGATTCCCCGGACGTATCGGAAAAAATACTGCGCCGGGCAGCGGAGATATGTATTAATCTGGCTTGCGCTGATATGCTCGGAAGGAAGCGTTATATTCTTGTCCTGCATCAGTCGCACACCCCCCACATCATGTCTATCTCCTTCAGCGCCGTGACGATCTCCCTGTACCTGTCGCGCCGTTCGCATCCACTGTCTGACGGGTCAAAATTAGCGGGGCAGTCAAATAGTCCGTTCTCCATCTCAACCGCCCCGCAACCACAACAGAAGCCTTTTTCGAACTCTTCATGTTCCAGGTATGCCCTTGTAGCCGGGGAATAACTCATGCTCTCCACCCCATCCGGTAAACAGCATGTCCGTTACGACGCTCTGTCTCGATGCAGTACCCCTTCTTACGCAAGTTGCATATCCGGGACGCCAGCCGGAAGCATCCGAATGAGTTAAGTGCCTGCATCGGCGTAAGTTCCTGCCCCTCGTCAAGCCACCGGAGAATGGATTCCTCCTGTGTCTTAAGCATTGCCCTGACCTCGCAAATCTGCTAGAATAAGAGACTGATAGAAATGATCTTTTCCTCCCCTGCCCTGCATGGCGGGGGTTCTTTTTATTTCCGACCATCGACCTGACCTGTTTACATGCCTCCTTCGTGCGGTCTCAACTTGCTGTAGCATCAAATACCCCTCCCTCTACCATTTGATTGATTTCCGAAACTCTCCAGAGTGACCTGCCCCCTTGCTTGGGCAATGGCATCAGTTAGCAATTCCTTGTATCTCCTCACATCGCTTTCAACGCAGTTCAGATTGTTCAAAAGCCGGAGTGATGTTTCACAAGCCTCAAGTAATTTCGGAGCCGATGCGACAAACCTTGCCAACTTCATATGCTCCGAATAAAGTTCCTCTTCCTCCTGTGGTTTGTCCCAACCGGGAAAGACTTCTTTCCTGATGCCTACATGGACATAAAACTTACCCATCCCTCCGATAGCGAGATACGGCCCCATGTTGGCCCAACCTGTACCTGATTCGTCAACTACCCAGTCTTGGTTTCCGTAATCCTCTACCATGCCAACTCCCACCCCTAAGAACGCTTCGAGACTGCCCCCGTGGTTTCGGGAGGGTTTGTGTCTATCAGGTCAGATATACGGCATCCGTAGATAGACGCGTAACTACCCAGAGATTCCAGAACAACCCCCTGCCGTCCCGCCTCATGCCTCCAGACGGTGTTGAGGGAATATCCCATCTTTTCGGCTACTTCTGCGAGGGTCATCCGGTTCTTTTTGCGCCACTCCTTAAGCCTAAGCATCTACACCACCTCCTTTCCGATGTCTATAGTAATGGACGTAATCGGTAGAAACAATAGGTCTTAAGTCCTATCTTCTACGGAAATGGTGTAAGTTGTTATACCGAAGAGGATTATTGATATTTGCTACGTATAACGTAGACTTTAAGCATGGGGAAACTATTCGGGGATCGTCTAAAAGACGCAATTGCTGACATCGGCGGAATGGTATCATCTCGGCGGCATCAACGACATGATTGAGTCCTTCGAAGATTCCGAATAACTCAGACGGTGACGAATTGTCACCGCTTGACCATTTTGCTGATGTCCACGAGATGGTCAGACGGTTACATTTTGTAACCGCTTGAGACGATAAAAGCCCCCCACCTTTCGGCAGGGGGCAACCCAGGGGGGAGGGGAGGGTTAGCGGATTAAACATGAGGGGTATCTACCCCCCATGTTGACCACGGAAGTCACCACGGAAGTCACCACGGAAGTTTTGATTTGATCCAAGCGACTATCGGGTCTTTGTACCACACCACGACAGCACCGACAATGAAACCCACCACGAAACCTACCATGTCATCATCTCCAATATATCATATTTGATATAATCTTTACGTGTTTTGAATGCGGAATACGTACCGGTTATATCTGTTAACCAACAAATGCCCTAAAACAGGGTCAATGTTGGTTAGCATTCTGTCCAATAAAAATGTCCGCCGTAAAACGTTACTGCGACTGGCTATTTCCGCACTTCTGGGTAACGTTTTGTCCAGTATGCAGTACATAATAAGGTGGCAAGTTGTAAGTCTAACTTACAGGTTTACGGGGAATACGTAAGTTTCCTATGTATCCGGCGTGATTCTGTCAATGGTGGGGAAATATTTACCGTCCCGCAATGAATCCGAGGGCGAAGGCTCCGACGGCGTAGAGGAAGAGGTTGCGCTTGTTTGCCCGTCTTTCCGCATTAATGGAGTCCTCCAACTCCTGTAGTTTCGTCTTGAATAGATCATTGGAGGTCGTAATCTCCCCTCTGAGTTCTTCGTACGCAGACTCCCACGCTTGAGCCTGTGCCTTGTACGTCCTGACCATCGCAAGGGTATCCCTGGCATCCTGCTCACTGCACCAGTAGCCGTCCTCAGAAGTTGATGACCCCGCCGGGAGAAATATCCAATCTGCGGAACTCGGACAACTCAGCGTTGAGAGCATCAGCAACATCGTCACGAGTAAGAGTGCTAATCTCCTTCTTGACATCTTCACGGATTTTTCCGACCTCCTTTCGGACACGCTGGTCAAGTTGATTGACCCTCTGTTCCATCTGCTCTATCTCGTATTTGATATATTCCAACTGCTCATCGACAGGGTTTGTCGGCACAGGCTTATACAGCCACCATGCCAACAGGCCCCCGGCGAGTATGGCTAAAAATATAAGCAACCACTTATATTTGGTCATGATGCCACCTCCTGTAATGCCATCTGTTTCGCTTCCTTGCCCATTTCCCGCAATGCGCCCTTTGTGCGGTGGTAGGCAATGTTCACATAATCGGGGTCTTTCTCAATGCCGAGATACCTGAACCCTTCCTGTAACGCCCCTACAAGGGTTGACCCACTTCCGCAGAAGGGATCTAAAACAACGCCGTCCGGTGGAGTCACAAGCCTGCAAAGGTAACGCATGAGGGCAAGGGGCTTCACGGTGGGATGGTTATTTTGTCTTGGTGTACCCTTCCATCTTTCCACAAGGGTTTTGCTTCCATCTTCCCTAACTAATGTCCTTCCACGGGTATCAAGACCTTGTAGGTTGTCGTCAGGTAGTGGCAACCCCTCACACCCCATGTTCCGCTCACTCTTGCTCGCCTTGGCACAGTAGAAGAAGCGGGAGGTATCGTTAGGGAACCCACTCACCACCTCGTCACTTCCATCGTGGATGAGGTTGGCGGGGAAACGACCCAAGGTTACTGGGTAAACTTTCCCGCCATTTCGTGGCCCACAAATAGGGACAGGCCCTAACGCACCATCTCGCCCCTGCTGCTGCTCTCTACCCTCGCCTACAATGACCCTGCACCCGTCAATGTTTATCGCCCCTGTACCGTGCTTCAATACGTTCTCTGCAACGGTTCCCTTGAGGGGCTTACGTGCCATGATGATGGGTTCCCATGCGGGCTTGAGGGCTGTACCATAACCTTGCCATTCACCCTTGAGGTTGTGTGACTTTGGGAACCCGCTCCCATATACCCACATCAGCGTGTCCCGGATATCCCATCCTGCGTCCTCTATAGCAACGGCAAGCCTGTGAAACGTCCTTGTGCCTCCAAAGGCTAAAAGGTGACACCCCGGCTTCGCTATCCGTAACGCTTCCTGCCAAAAGACAACGCCCGGAATACCGTGGTCCCAATCCTTACCCATGAAGGAAAGTCCGTATGGCGGGTCTGTAACGATGGAGTCAATACTGTTATCCTCTAACCCCTGCATTGCATGGAGGCAGTCATCGTTAATGATGGTGTTGTAGTCCATCACAGCACCATCCCCTCAACTATCTTCTTGTTCTCCACCATGAATGTGCCGTCTTCATTGAAATACACCACGGCGAATCCGTGATTCCATTGGTTCCCCGGCATGAACCGAGGATGAAGGTCACACAGACAACCCACTCCCCAACAGCCGTAAACATCGCCGGAAATATTCTGCCAGTAGTATTCCTGCGTCCGGTGAAAGTGACCGAATATAACGTTGTCGCCTGTCCGGTCTTTCATGAGTTTTGCCATGTTAATTGCGCCGAATCCTATACGGTACTCGTGCCCGTGAATGTGATAGAGTTGTCCGTAATGAGGCCATGAGCCTGTCAATTGCTTCTCTTCTATTGCGGACACGTACCGAATATCCCATTGGTCAAGTCCCAGGATTTGATCGCAGTCCAAGCCATCGACACCCTTGATAGCCGTGCCTGCCATGTAATTCTCCCAACGCCCCGACACATGGTTGCCACCCTCGAAGACTATTTCCGTATTGGGGAAGTCACCCCTCAACTGCGAGAGGAAGTCTTTCGTTTTCTCAATCTCATCAGCAATGTCATCCTCTTCGGGATCTCGTGAGAAGTAACTGATTTTATGGAAGTCCAACACATCACCTAGCAGGTATATCCTGTCCGGCTGAACGTCTAGAGCGTATCTATAGGCGACGGATAAAGCCTCTTCGTCATGGTGGGGAATGTGCAGGTCGGCAAGAATAATTTCAACGGACGCTATTTTTTTACTGAACTTCGGAGCCGGCACAATGAACGGCTTTCGTGAAGCCTTGCCGTATACACCTGCCCTCTTGAGAACTCTGCGAATCTGTGAACGTGAAGTCCCGTAATCACGGGCTAACTGCGTAATCGGTATCGTTGTATCGATCAAGAACCTTGCGACTATTGCGTCAGCCTTCGTCGCTACCGTCATTGGTTTCCTCCATTTGAGGGTATTGTGGTTCTTCGTAATTGAAGCCATACTGCCTGTCTACTCGGTGTTCGTAGCCGCTTTTGGCGTAGTATCCCCCGTAGATCACGGGTGCGATTATCGACAGCAGGCTTGTCATATTTGCCGGAATGTCCTTCCCCTTGAAGAGGAGAACAATCATCATCAGCATCAAGAACAACGTGAATGCGTACACTACCGGCTTGCTCGTGGGTACTGCTGTTATGTCCTTCCACTTCTTCATCATCTGCATAATCCTCTGCCTCCCCCTTGACACGAATAGCCGTGAACCTACAATCCTCATCTATTACGAAGCTGAAATCATGCACACCCGCTGTCGGAATGACA
>Ga0209510_1000667_pt1 | contig 44804 bp, 36 predicted proteins | sample BiotimSIPDNA_FD_185749 | JGI IMG/M metagenome (GOLD analysis project Ga0209510, IMG submission 185749) | Anaerobic biogas reactor microbial communites from Washington, USA - Biogas_R1 time_0 SIP DNA (SPAdes) (version 2) | ecosystem: Engineered > Bioreactor > Anaerobic > Unclassified | place...
CAGAAATATCGTGCTCTGATTGACGATGAGGCTGTATGGAACGATTTTATCGCCTTTGAAGGCAACGCCAATGCGCTGCGTCTGCTGACGCACCGCTTTGCAGGAAGGCGTGATGGCGGGTTTAAACTGACTCTTACAACTGTTGCTTCTGTAGTAAAGTATCCCTATGCATCGGGTACTGTGGGCCTTAAGAAATACGGCTTTTTCCAGTCTGAAAAGGAAACATACTACCATATAGCGAATGAGTTGGGCATAGAGGAGATACCCGGCCAGCCAGGTGTGTTTATGCGTCACCCCATAGTGTATCTGGTTGAGGCGGCGGATGACATCTGTTATCAGGTGATGGATATTGAGGACGCACACAAACTGGGTATCCTATCCACCGAGGAGACTCGCAGTTTGCTTCTGGGATTCTTCGATAAGGTGGAGGAGAAGGCCAGACTGGATCGTATAAACGAGATCTGCAAGGATGTTACGGATACAAATGAGCAGATAGCCTATATCAGGGCCTTGGTTATCGGGAAGCTGGTTCGTGAATGCTCCGATATTTTTATTAAAAATCATGATGAAATCCTGTCGGGGACCTTCAAGGGCTCGCTGATTGAACATCTTAGCGGGGCATCAGGAGAGGGAATGAATGCCTGTGAAAGAACCGGTTATGATATAATTTACTGTCATCCTACAGTCAAGGAGATCGAAATTGCCGGTTTCCGAATTCTGGGTTCCCTGCTCAAGGAGTTTACCCATGCGGTGATGAATCCGGATGAGCATTTTTCTGGCTTGCTACTGCCATTTATCCCGCAGCAGTACAGAGTGTTGCGTGATGCACCTGTACATCAGAAAATACAAACTGTTCTTGATTTTGTATCAGGCATGACAGACCTGTATGCCCTTGACCTTTACAGAAAGGTAAATGGCCATAACGTAACTGCCAAGCGCTTTGGCTCTTTCCCGTCCAAGTAGGGACGGGAAAGAGCTCCGTGTCGAAGTGTGTATATTTAATCAGTCATATTCATTTGTGCCTGACATTTTTGGAATTATATAAAGTTTTGAATATTTTCACAAAGTACACTTCGCCTTATCCCCCTACCTCTCCGGAATTGCCCGGAAATATTGATTTAATAACAAATTGGTATAAATATGCCATACAGACGCTTGCCTAATACGGATCAGGCCAGGCTTCGGGCACTAAAAGCTGCTATCAGTAAAGGTGTTGCTCTGAGTCCGATGGACTTGGCTTTTTCTCAGAGTGCACTGCTGCAGGTGAGGAGCTTCCTTCCTCACTTTGAGCAGTTGCTCGATCAATACCGTAGCAGCCGTAAGAGACAGGCGGAAATCGGCAGGGAACTGGCTGAGCACTTCAGAATGGCTAGGTTGTACGTGTCTCACTTCCTTCAGGTGGTCAACCTGTCTATAATTCGCGGTGAACTGAAACCGGCAGTCAGGACTTTCTATGGGCTCGACGAGAATGATAAATCAGTACCTGAGGTGGGTACCGAACAGCAGCTAATGGTCTGGGGTAAACAACTGATCAGTGGCGAAGAGAAACGTATGGCTACAGGAGCAACTCGAATATACAACCCCTCCCTTGCAATGGTAAAAGTCCGATTTGACAAGTTTGTCGAGTTATACAACCTTCACAAAGACCTCCTAAGTACTTCTCAGAAATTGATGGAGAAGGTTGCTGAGTATCGTAACCAGGCCGATGATCTTATCACCCTCGTTTGGAATGAGATTGAAAAGACATATGAAAATTTGGATCCTGAGGAGAAGCGTCAAATCTGCAGTGAGTACGGAATTGTCTATGTCTTCCGTCCCGGTGAAAGAGAGAGCGCCGCTGAAGCTGCTGAAGAGTCTTTGTGACAGCCTACAAGACTCGGCATAATCTGGCAGGTTACTACTGCAAAGCCAGATATAAAATTGCAAATTTCTGATTTTTAATTGCCCGGACTTTAATTCATTACCGGGGCTTCACTTCTTGCCTTAATATATTGCCTGAAATAATACAGTAAAGTAATCACAACTATCAAACCAGCCCAGCCCAGCAAGGGTTGGCTATCACCAACCTGTGACGGATCCAGGGGATTCACATCCGGCTTGGTAATTCTATAATAATGGAATACCACAAGGGACAGGAAATTGTTGGTGAAGTGCCCTATTATCGAGTACCAGATACTCCTACCATATACCATCAGATAACCTAACACCAATCCCAGGACAAAACGTGGCAGAAAGGTCAGAAACTGCATGTGCATCGCACTGAAGAGAATGGAAGTTACAATTATTGCTACATGAGGGTTTTTCAGCCATCTGATCAGCAGACTCTGAATACCCCCTCTGAAAAGCAGCTCCTCACCAACTGCAGGAACTATTGCGATAAGAAAAATATTGTAAAGAATCACCACCGGATCTGTGGTGTCCAGAAAGCTGAACATAAGCGAGTTGGCTGCCTCCTCTGTTGTTTGCATCCATTGCATTAACCTGTCCATCGACTCAGGCAGGCTGAATTGCATATTTAATTCTGAGGTAAGTGAAACAAAGGGCTGTATCACAATCATAGTTACCATGGCAAAGAAAACAGCCTTAGCAACCGGTTTGTTAAAGCCCAGCCAGGAGGCAGGGCTTTTTGAGAACAGCACGGCTGCAATAATTGGCGGGACAACAAACATGGCAATGCTTTGCACAAGTTGCAGATATTTCATGAAATATAAGGGTGCACCACCATTTAGTACTGCTACAACTGGATCCAAACCCCAGAAAGGGATTGCAATCAACACCCCAATAAGTGTTACCAGCAACGATGAAACAAGCACAAGACATATAAGCAGGATCAGTTGTAAAACCGGATGTAGTCCTGCAAAGGCTCCTTTAGGCATGATTTAAAATCTTTTTTGAATGTGCATAAAAGTAATTATTTTTCTGAATGCTGCTGTCAAAGCCTGGCTGTACCTGACGAAATATTGATTGCGATGCGTCAGTGTAAAGGGAAAGAAAATATTTATTGCTAAAGTTGAGGAAATTTGAAAAAAGTCCTTAGATTTGCACCGCATTTTAAGCGGACGTGGCGTAATTGGTAGCCGCGCTAGACTTAGGATCTAGTGCCGAAAGGCGTGGGGGTTCGAGTCCCTTCGTCCGCACGGATAAAGTAGAAAACCGCCTGGCTTACGATATATATCGGGAGTAGGCGGTTTTTAAGTTTCAAATACTTAAGATATTTTGGCGTACAGGTTATTGTAACATACTAAATGCTTCATTATCTTTGCGCTCTCTTATTTCAATCAATATTTTTAATTCGAAGCTGATGAATATCACTAGGGAAAACATTGACGAACTTAACTCAGTGATTACACTGACCATTGATAAGGAAGATTACAGCGAAAAGGTAGCTGAAGTTTTGAGAGATTACCGCAAGAAGGCACAAATGCCAGGTTTCCGTCCAGGCAAGGTACCCGAAGGTCTGATCAAGAAGATGTACGGTACTGCTGTACTTGTTGACGAGGTCAACAAGCTGATCTCTGAAAAGCTGTCAGAATACCTGAGCGAAAACAAACTCAACATACTTGGAGAACCCCTTCCACGCGAGAATCAGGATCCAATTGATTTCGATACTCAGGACAGCTTTCAGTTCCAATTTGATATAGCTCTGTCACCCGAGATAGATGTTAAACTTAGCAAACGCGACAAGGTAAACTATTATACTATCGAGGTAACTGATGATGTTCTGGATGGACATATCAAGAGCATGACAAGCCGTTTCGGCAAGAACGAAAAGGTTGAACTTATCAGCGAAAAATCTCTCGTAAAGGGTGACTTCGTTCAGGTTGACAAGAAGGGCAATGAAGTTGAAGGCGGTATTAAAGCTGAAGACTCAATCATGTCACTCAATATCGTTAAGGACGAAGCTGAAAAGAAGAAAATGCTCGGCAAGAAGGTTGGCGAAGACATCGTATTTGATGTAAAGAAGGCCTTCCCAAATGATACAGAAGTATCTTACATCCTTAAGATATCTAAGGAAGAAGCTGCAGATGTAAAGGGCTCTTTCAAATTTACTGTTAAGGAAGTAACCGAATTTATTGATCCTGAACTTAATCAGGATCTCTTTGACAAGCTCTTTGGTGAAGGTGCTGTTAAGTCAGAGGAGGAGATGAAGGAGAGAGTAAAGGTTGACCTTGAAAAGGCTTTTGCAATCGAGTCTGAGTACAAATTCTCTATAGATGCCCGCGAAAAGCTTGTTGCTAAGCATGAAGTTACTCTTCCTGAAGAATTCCTGAAGCGTTGGCTGAAGGCAACCAACAGAGGTGATGAGCGTTTGAGCGACGAACAAATCGATGCTGAAATGCCACGTTTCTTCGAAGACCTGAAATGGCAACTTATCAAGAATGCTATTATCAAGGCCAACGACATTAAGGTTGAAGAAAACGATATCAGGGAAGAGGCCAAGAAGAGTGCCCGTATGCAGTTTATGCAATATGGACTTACTGCTCTTCCACAAGAGTATATAGACAATTATGCCAACGACCTGCTGAAGAATGAAGACCAGGTACGTCGCATTGCCGAAGCTGCAATGGATGAAAAAGTTATGGCATATATCAAGGAAGCTGTTAAGGTTGAAGAGAAGGCTGTTTCCCGCGAGGAATTCAACAAGCTCTTCACCAATAATTAACATACACATTTGCGACAGGCCCAAAGTTTTTGCTAACTTTAGGCCTGTCGCATTTCTTTTAAAACTAAATAGCTATGGCAGATCCGAAAGATTTCAGAAAGTATGCCACAGGGCACATGGGGCTTAACAGCACTATGCTCGATAAGTATACTTCCATTACTTCAAGCTATATTTCTCCGACAATTATCGAAGAGCGCCAGCTGAACGTGGCCCAGATGGACGTGTTCTCACGTTTAATGATGGACCGTATCATCTTTGTGGGACTGCCCATCGACGAGTACGTTGCCAACATCGTGCAGGCGCAGCTGTTGTATCTTGACTCAGTAGATCCTTCTAAGGATATCTCAATCTATTTTAATACCCCTGGTGGTTCGGTTTATGCCGGACTGGGTATCTACGATACAATGCAGTATATATCCTGTGATATATCAACTATATGTACAGGTCTGGCTGCCTCAATGGGTGCTGTACTGCTTACTGCCGGTACCAAGGGTAAGCGTTTTGCTCTTAAGCACTCACGAGTAATGATACACCAACCTCTGGGTGGCGCTCAGGGTCAGTCGGTAGATATTGAAATTACTACCCGTGAGATTGTTAAGCTGCGTAAGGAGCTTTATACAATTATTTCAGAACATTCAGGCAACCCCTTCAAGAAGATTGAAAAGGATGCAGACCGTGATTACTGGATGACTGCAGAGGAAGCCAAGGAGTACGGAATGATTGATGAAGTTCTTGTGCGTGAAAGAAAAAAATAAAGGCGTTTTGATGGATAAATGTTCGTTTTGTGGAAGGAGCCGGAAGGAGACCAACCTTCTGGTTGCAGGGATTGCAGGTCATATATGTGACAGCTGTATCGAACAGGCTCATGGCATTCTGACTGAGGAGTTCAAGAAGAAGAGCAGTTTCGACCTTGATGGCATTAAATTGATGACACCTGCCGAGATCAAGACTTTTCTTGATGAGTACGTGGTGGGGCAGGATCAGGCCAAGAAATTCCTTTCTGTGGCCGTGTACAACCACTACAAGCGCCTGATGCAACCCTCCGCTGACGATGAGGTGGAAATCGAAAAATCCAATATCCTGCTTGTGGGAGAAACCGGTACCGGTAAGACTCTTCTTGCCCGTACCATTGCCCGCATGCTTCATGTTCCCTTTGCCATCGTTGATGCCACTGTTTTGACTGAGGCCGGTTACGTCGGCGAGGATATCGAAAGCATACTTACCCGCCTTCTGCAGGCTGCTGACTACAATGTCAAGGCTGCCGAAAGGGGCATTGTGTTTATTGACGAGATTGACAAGATTGCCAGAAAAGGCGATAACCCCTCGATTACCCGTGATGTGTCGGGTGAAGGAGTTCAACAAGGTCTGCTCAAACTGCTGGAAGGTTCCATAGTGAACGTTCCACCCCAGGGGGGGCGGAAACATCCTGAGCAAAAGATGGTGGCTGTCGATACCAAAAATATCCTCTTTATTTGCGGTGGAGCATTCGATGGTATCGAAAGAAAGATTGCCCAACGACTCAACACCAGAGTGGTGGGCTATGCCGCTGTTGAAAACAGGGAAGCCATTGATCCGACCAACCTGCTTCAATATATTGCACCAATGGACCTGAAGTCCTTTGGATTGATCCCTGAGATCATTGGCCGTCTGCCAATACTTACTTACCTGCATCCGCTTGACAGAGATACTCTGCGTATGATTCTTACAGAACCTAAGAATTCTATCGTGAAGCAGTATACCAAACTGTTTGAGATGGATAATATTAAGCTGACTTTTTCAGAGGAAGTGCTTGACTACATCGTTGATAAGGCTGTTGAATTCAAGCTTGGTGCCCGTGGTTTGCGATCTATCTGCGAGACAATAATGATGGACTATATGTTTGAAAGCCCGGGTCACAAGATCGATAAACTCGAAATCACTCTTGATATTGCCCGCAAAAAGCTTGAAAAGGCTGAGCGACGCCTTCTTAAGGCCAGTTAATCACCTTCCTGAATTAACATCTGATTTGAGCTTTTTTAACAGATTGGCATTCTACCAGACATTTTTTTTGCTACTTTTAATCCTGAAATAAACGGAAAAAAGATTAAAAAATCCTATTTGGGATTTTTTATGGTCTATTCCGACAATGAGTTTTCAGCTGCTGAGTAGTACTTAAATCTTTACAGTTATGCTTAATTCTGTTTTTGTACTCGTGCCTATTACCTCGGTATTAGCACTTTCTTTTGCTTATTATTTCTATAAGCAAATGACCAAAAGTTCCGAAGGAACTGAAACGATGCAGAGGATTGCGCAACACGTTCGCAAAGGAGCATCGGCTTACTTAAAACAACAGTACAAGGTGGTGCTTATCGTCTTCTTGTGTATCACCGCCATTTTCTCTTACATGGCCTATGGTCTGGGAGTACAAAACAACTGGGTACCCTTTGCATTCCTTACCGGTGGTTGTTTCTCAGCTCTTGCTGGTTTTTTTGGAATGAAGGCAGCTACAACTGCTTCTGCCCGAGTGGCCAATGCCTGCCGTGACTCTCTCAACAGCGGTCTGAGATTGGCATTCCGAAGTGGTGCTGTAATGGGTCTGGTTGTTGTAGGTCTTGTTCTTGCCGATATCTCAATCTGGTTTACAGTTCTCAACCACTTTATCGAAGACATGGAAGGCGGCTACAAGCTGATGACAATATGTGCAATTATGGTAACCTTCGGTATGGGTGCTTCAACACAGGCTCTGTTTGCCCGTGTTGGTGGTGGTATCTACACAAAGGCAGCTGATGTAGGTGCTGACCTTGTAGGTAAGGTAGAAGCCAATATCCCTGAGGATGACCCGCGTAACCCTGCTACTATTGCCGATAATGTTGGTGATAATGTAGGTGATGTAGCCGGTATGGGTGCCGACCTTTTCGAATCTTTTGCAGCTTCCATACTCGCATCTGCACTACTAGGTGCAGCTGCCTATTTTGATATGGGCGACGTTCAGCTCGGTGCTGTTCTTGCACCTATGATTATTGCAGCAATTGGAACTCTGCTTTCTATAGTTGGTATCTTCCTGGTTCGTACCCGTGAAGGTGCATCTCAAAAAGAATTGCTTCGTTCACTTAATATAGGTGTGTATTTCAGTGCTGCGTTGATTGTTGTTCTTTCATACTTCGCACTTAAGTTCCTGAATTTGCCCAACTTCGTGGGTATATGGGGTTCAATTATTGCTGGTCTTGCAGCTGGCATTGGTATCGGTCAGTCCACTGAATACTATACTTCAGCATCTTATAAGCCTACTATCAGTATAGCCAAGTCAAGTGAAACAGGTCCGGCAACTGTTATTATTGCTGGAGTTGGTACAGGTCTTCTGTCAACTGCAATACCATTGTTGATCGTTACAGTTGCTATTATTCTTTCATACTGCTTTGCAACAGGATTCCAGTTTGGTGCTGATACTATCAATATGGGGCTTTATGGTATAGGTATTGCTGCTGTTGGTATGCTTTCAACTTTGGGTATTACTCTGGCAACTGATGCCTATGGTCCTATTGCTGACAATGCAGGTGGTAACGCTGAAATGTCAAACCTTGGTCCGGAAGTTCGCAAGCGTACCGATGCCCTTGATTCACTTGGAAATACCACAGCTGCTACCGGTAAGGGATTTGCAATTGGTAGTGCTGCTCTGACGGCTCTTGCTCTGCTGACCTCGTACTTTGAAGAAGTCAGGATGATGTTTGTCAAGGTGCTTGATGCACCTGATACTCTTATCAACAATGTTCCGGCCGGAGAGGCTACCTTCTATGACTTCGTACAACACTATGAAATCCACCTGATGAACCCGCTGGTAATCTGCGGTATGTTTATTGGTGTTATGGCTGTGTTTATGTTCAGTGGTATGACAATGAATGCAGTAGGCCGTGCTGCTCAAAAGATGGTGGATGAGGTTCGCCGTCAGTTCAGAACCATTGCGGGTATTATGGAAGGTACTGCAGAGCCTGACTATGCACGTTGTGTAGAGATCTCAACAAAGGGTGCTCAAAGGGAAATGATGGCTCCGGCGTTGATGGCTCTGGCAATTCCTGTTGTCGTTGGTCTGGTACTAGGTGTTCCCGGTATCTCTGGTTTGTTGATCGGTACTATTACTTCTGGTTTTGCCCTAGCAATTTTTATGGCAAACTCAGGTGGTGCCTGGGATAACGCCAAGAAGTATATTGAAGAGGGCAACTTCGGTGGCAAGGGTTCTGAAGCACACAAGGCAACAGTTATCGGTGACACCGTAGGTGACCCATTCAAGGATACTTCCGGTCCTTCTCTCAATATCCTGATTAAGCTGATGGTTATGGCCTCTGTTGTTACTGTTGGTCTGGCCGTAACATACCATATTCTGTAATCTCGTTTTGATCCGGAATGCGCTGAATATACTGGATCTATAACAGTAGAATCTATTCTGGCCCTGGAAATGGGCTCCTTTGGGAGCCCTGATTCAGGGCCACTGTTTTATCATGTCATCAATGTAGCCTGGGTGAGTGGAGTTGAAGTAACTGAAAGCAGGAGGGAACTGACCAGTATTTGTAATTGGGCAGGTTGTAGATGCGGGAACCTAGAGGACAGGTTGCCTTACAGCAGGGGACTGATCAGGCGGGCAAAACTCTCTTTGATCTTCTCTATTCTTGGACGCAGTGGCCAGGTCTCAAGTGTTACCTCACGGCTTTCTTTCAGGTCGGACATGTAGTCTTCTTTTAAGTTAAGGGCTGTCTCTTCATCATAGATAAAAGCAGTAATCTCGAAATTCTGCTCAAAGCTTCTGAAGTCCATATTGGCAGTACCTATACTGCTGACCATATCGTCGATGATAATTACCTTAGAGTGCAGGAAACCCTTCTGATAGAAGAAGAACCTAACCTTTGCGTCAAGCATCTCACGGATGTACGAGTGGGTTGAGAGATGTGTCAGAAAGGCATCACTTTTCTCTGGGATTACCACCCTTACATCAACACCGCCCATGGCTGCAGCCTTAAGAGCCATAAGTACACTCTCATTGGGCATAAAGTAAGGGGTGGCAATATACACGTACTTTCGGGCTGAGGCGATTGCATGGAAGATTCCCATCTTGATGCCAGGCCAGTCGGAATCCGGTCCACTTGCAACAACCTGTATCATCTTGTCTCCTGTAATCTTCTTGCTTGGGAAGTACTTTGGATCATCCAGTTCGGTCTGACTTACAAAGTACCAGTCGATAGAGAATACAGTCTGAAGTGTATTAACAGCATCGCCCTCTATCTTAAGATGGGTATCTCGCCAAAAGCCAAAAACTCCTCCGTCCATGTAGCGGTCGGCAATATTCATTCCACCAAGATATCCAACACGACCGTCAACTATAAGGATCTTGCGGTGATTACGATAGTTGACCTTGCTTGTCAGATTCGGGAAACGTACTTCCAGAAATGAGAATATCTGGATTCCTGCATTGCGCATCTCTTCATAAAAGGGTTTCTTCAACTCCCAACTACCCACGTCATCAAGAATCATCCTTACCTCGACACCTTCCTTGACCTTTCGCTTGAGTATCTCCTTTACTTTTCCGCCCAACTTGTCATCTGCAAAGATGTAATATTCAAGGTGGATAAAGTGCTCTGCATTTTCTATGGCTTCAATAATCGAAGCGAAGGTGGCAGGTCCGTTTTGCAGTACTTCAATTTTGTTTCCTATGGTTACGACAGCATAGCTATTGTGAAGCAGGAGATGAATAAGATTGCGTTTTTCCTCCAGAGCAGGGTTGGTAAACATCTCACCGTCGGCAAGATGGTTGATCTGGGCGTGGGCCATCTTTGACAGTACGTCCACATTCCTAAGACCCTTACGGGCTATTATTTTTTCCTTTCTGAAATTCTGTCCAAAAAAAACGAAGAATATAAAGCCAATGACAGGGAGGAAGATAAGTACCAGGACCCAGGATATGGTCTTAAGCGGATTGCGGTTTTCAAGCACGGTAAAGACAGCAACAAACAGAATGCTGATAATGTAGATTACCACTATAATAGGGTTGATAAACTCTATGATGTCGCGAAAAACCTCCATAATTCAACAATGCGGATGTACTCCAAGATACTATATATTTCTGTACATATATAAAATGCTGTTATCAAAATGTGTAAAGTCAATCAGTTGACCCTTGATAGCCGGGGCCTTTATTCCATCTCCAAAATCCATCTGCCCAACAAATACGCGTGCTTCATCCCACAGGTTGCGCTCAATAAACCTGCTAAGGAGCTGTGAACCCCCTTCAACTATCAGTGACTGAATATTCCGCTTATATAGTTCGCCTAATACTGCATCGATAGGATCTTCACCATCATTTATCAGTACCTTTTCGACATTCTTGCCGTCATCAACGATCTCAGATGTAAAAAGCAGAGTAGGCTCCTTCCCGCTAAACAATTCCAGCCCACCGGGCAGTTTGTTATTTCGGTCGATAACAACCCTGAGGGGATTCGGTCCTGTCCAGTCTCTCACCTGCAGTCCGGGATTGTCAGCCAGTGCTGTGTTGGAACCTACCATTATAGCCTGTTCCCTGCTTCTCCACTGGTGTACGGCTCTACGTGCATATTCAGAAGTAATCCATGTGGGCCTGCCTCCAACTGTGGCCTGTCGGTTGATGTCCAGAAAGCCATCCCGGGTCTCGGCCCACTTTAGTATTATATATGGCCTGTGCTTCTCATGCCAGGTGAAAAAGCGCCTGTTAAGTTCCCTGCATTCCTCCTCAAGCACACCCACTTTCACATCCACTCCGGCTGCTCTAAGCTGCTCTATACCCCGACCAGATACTTTGGCGTTGCTATCCAGGCAACCTACTACTACATGAGGGATTCCGGCCTGGATAATTCGCTGTGCACATGGTGGGGTCTTCCCAAAATGGGAACAAGGTTCTAGACTTACATAAATAGTGGAGTCCTTAAGCAGTTCAGGATGTTTTACAGATGCAATTGCATGTACCTCAGCATGGGGACCTCCTGCCTTAAGGTGATATCCCTCTCCAATAATCTTTCCATCATGCACGATTACCGAACCCACCATGGGGTTCGGATATGTATTTCCCTCAGCTCGCAGGGCTAAATCAATGCAGCGACACATGTATTTTATGTCTTCCTCGCCGTATTTTCCCATTTTATCCTGTTTGAGTTGCTAATATAATGCTTATTTTTATGGTAAAGCAGCCACTTTTGTGGCAACTCAAAATTGTGCACTCATGAATACCGTAACTGCCCTGTCCCGCTATATCAAAGAACAATTGGCCGATACCCATCAGCAGGGCGAGGTCGATCAGTTTATTCTGCGCATCTTCGACCATCTCCGTTCATTCACGCGTCTGGATCTTATCATGAAGCGAAATGAAAGGCTCAGCGAGGAGGAGGTCAACTACATCAGGGAGGCAGTGCTGAGGCTGAAAAACCATGAGCCTGTGCAGTATGTTCTGGGTCACACCGAGTTTATGGGTATTGAGTTGGTGGTCAACGAAAAGGTGCTGATTCCGAGACCTGAGACTGAGGAACTGGTTGCCTGGATCCTTGACGATCATCTAAATGATAACTTCTCCCTGCTTGATATAGGTACAGGTAGTGGGTGCATTCCAATAACAATCAAAAAACGTCGTCCCGGTGCCCAGATTGAAGCCTGGGACATTTGCCCTGATGCGCTTGATGTTGCGTGCTGCAATGCTAGACGCAATGAAGCTGATATTCGCTTCGAGGTGCGCGATATATTCAACTTCCGTAAATATAATATAAGCACTAAGGATATTATTGTAAGCAACCCGCCCTACGTAACTGTAAAGGAGATACCTCTTATGCAGCCCAATGTGCTGAAGTATGAACCCGAAGTGGCTCTATTTGTAGAGGATGACAAGCCCCTTAAATACTACGAGGCAATAGGGGAAATGGCTATAGATTTTCTGAAACCCGGAGGCTGCCTGTACTTTGAAATAAATGAGGCATATAGCAGGGAAGTTTGTGCCCTGCTTGAAAACTATGGCTTTGTTCAGGTTGAAAGGCGCAAAGATATCAACGGTCGCTGGCGCATGGTCAGGGCCTACAGGCCCTGACAGAGGGCAATGAGGTTTTTCTCCAAGAGGTAAAGCCCTGGTATGAGGATTCTCGACATCAGATTACGGCATATAGACCGTATTTGCACTATTTCGTGCAATCCTTTTTATTCTCTTTTATTTGAATAGAGTTCAATCCCCTTTGTAGTTTTCAAGAAAGAGCCTGCACATCTCCCTGATATCTTCAAAGAAGCCGGTAAATTGTTCCTGCAGCTGTCTGTCGTTTTTTACTATCTGCTCCACTGCCCAGGCGCTGTGGTCGGGAAGTACCGTATGATTGGCCATAATCTTCAGAGTCTTTTCTATCCCGCTTAGATGCTGGTAATTCTCCATTCTGCGACTACGGATAAGGAAGGGGAGAAACTGCCTGACCTGTGGTGGCAGGATGAAGTAGTTGGTGATAAAGAGCTTGTGAACTTCATTGACAAAGTCATGGAGGGACTGATCGCTGTACTTATCCCAATTCTTTGCCAGGTAATGGTCGTAAACCACGTCGATAATTACTCTTGAAAAACGAGTGTAGCGGGCCCTGAATAATTCGGCACTTGCATGGGACAGGGGGTGCTCGTCCATAAAGGAGTCAATCTGACGATGCAGCAGTATGCCCTTTCTAATCTCAGGCGGATACAGGGAGAAGCGATTGCCTTTTACGTAATCACCTATGAAATTACCCAGTCTTACCCCGTCAGAGGGTCCTGAAAGATATAAGTGAGCGAGGTAGTTCATGGTCGGGCTTGCTTATTGCAATATACAAATTTCAATCTCTACAACAGGACCCATTACGAAAGCTTTTTAATTGTCCAGGTGAGGACTTTTCGCAAAAATTGTTGAATCATAGATCAATAGTCTATGTATTAACCTATTATCAAGGAGTCTATGGTCTGTTAATTAATAAATCCGCCAGTGGAACTACCCCTACCTGGCGGATTCAATAATCGTCAAAGCCTTAAATAACTAGCCTGGTCTTCTGTATAATAATGGCTCCCTACTAGATAGACAAAATATCAATCAGAGAGAAGAGCTCCTGTTTAATTGGCTTTTTGTTCTTTATTGCATCTTCGAACGGAACATATACGATTTCGTCGTTGACCAGTCCAACCATTACATTCCTCTTGTTTTCAAGCAGACCAGTAATTGCAGCTACTCCAAGCCGTGAGGCGGTAACCCTGTCATAAGCGGTGGGTGAACCACCTCTCTGGATGTGGCCCAGAATGGTTACCCTTACATCATAGTCGGGGTGATCTTCACGTACCTTTTCTGCAGTTCTCAGAGCTCCACCACCTACTTTGTCGCCTTCAGCAACTATAACGATACTTGATGATTTTTGCTTCTTGTAGCTGTTGGAGAGGAACTCGCTCAACTTCTGATAGTTTGTGTTAACCTCAGGTATCAGCACAGCCTCAGCTCCAGAAGCTATTGCACTCCTTAGCGCCAAAAAGCCTGCGTCACGACCCATCACTTCTATAAAAAACAGACGGCTATGTGCACTTGCTGTATCCCTAATCTTATCTACGGCATCAATTACAGTATTCAGGGCTGTGTCATAACCTATTGTATAGTCAGTTCCATATAGGTCATTGTCAATGGTTCCGGGGATCCCTATCACCGGTACATTGTGCTCAGAACTGAAAATAGAAGCTCCCGTAAAGGTTCCGTCCCCACCTATTACCACAAGAGCATCGATACCATGCTTTTTGAGATTCTGATAAGCCAATACACGTCCTTCAGGAGTAAGGAACTCCTTGCTGCGGGCACTTTTCAGGATGGTACCACCTCTCTGAATGATGTTACTCACCGACTTGGAATCCATCGGTTCAATATCATCTTCTATCAAGCCCTGGTAGCCCCTGATGATTCCCATTACTTCCAACTTGTGATACAGGGCACCACGTACTGCAGCCCTGATTGCGGCATTCATGCCGGGCGCATCTCCTCCTGAAGTCAACAGGGCAATTTTCTTAATTGGACTCATAGCTTAATCTATTTTATGTTATTGCTTTCCCAAAATTGTGTCAACGGCCTTTTCTACCTGCTCCATCAACCAGTATGGTGTTGAAGTGGCTCCACAAATGCCAATCGAATTAAGGGGGCTACCAAACCATTGAGGGTCTATATCGCCCGCTCCTGCTACAAAATGAGTGCGACTGTTCTCTGTCTTGCAGGCCTCGAACAAGACCTTTGCATTACTGCTTCTGGTGCCTCCTACAAAAATCACTACATCATGCCTTGTGGCAAACTCCTTGAGCCTGGGTACCCGGTTGGCTACCTGACCACAAATTGTGTTGTGTGCCATCAGATTATCAGGATTGCTCAACCTGCCCCTTATCAACTCCTGTATCTCTGCATAGCCTTTTTGACTCATAGTGGTCTGAGCAAACATGAAGACCTTCTTATCAGGATCCAGCTGTTCCAAATCCTCAGGATGCTGCACCACCAAGGCCTCATTATCAGTATAACCCCATAGTCCGGTCACCTCCGGGTGACCTTTCTTACCATATATCACTACCTGTCCGTCTTCGGCCTTTGCCTGAAGCCAGGCTTTATGCACCCGTTGCTGAAGCTTTAATACAACAGGACAGGTGGCATCTATCAAAGTACGACCTTCTTCCTTAACCTTTTTATAAGATGCCGGGGGCTCCCCATGAGCCCTGAACAGCAGGGGTGCCTCATCTGAGGAATGCACTCTGTCAAGGGCAGAAGTGCTGAGGCCCTTCAACCTGAGCCTTTCAACTTCCTCCTCATTGTGCACTATTTCTCCTATGCTGGTTAGTCCGGTGCCTTTCTCAAGCTGTTCCTCTGCCATCCTAACGGCCCGGGAAACTCCAAAACAAAAGCCAGAACCGGAGTCAATCTCTATATTCGGTTTACCCTTCATTCTATATCAGGTTCCTCTCCCTCAGCCTGTCCATAATCCAATCCATCTGTCCCTGCGGGTCCAGATTGCTGTTGTCAAGTACCACGGCATCATCAGCTTTTACAAGCGGACTCTCCTTACGGGTACTGTCAGCATGATCACGTGCCTTTACATTCTCAAGTATCTCTTCAAGGCTTACCTTATCACCTTTGGCTATCATCTCCTTATAACGTCTTTCAGCCCTTATCTCAGGTGATGCAGTCATAAATATCTTCAGATCGGCATTTGGAAATACCACAGTGCCTATATCTCGACCATCAAGGATTACTCCTCCGCTGCGTCCCATCTCCTGTTGCAGACTTACAAGTCGTTTTCTTACAAAGGCCAGACTGCTTACAGCGCTAACATGGTTGCTTACAACAATCTGACGTATTTCCTTCTCTACATTTTCTCCGTTGAGATAGGTGTCTAGGCCTCCGGCTTCATTCTTGCGAAACTCAACCTTTATGTCGTCCATGCAGGCTGCCAGTCCTTCCTCGTCAACCTTGCCTTCTGTTACAAGACCCTTCCTCAATGCAAATAGGGTCACAGCCCTGTACATTGCTCCTGTGTCTATGTATATCAGGGAAAGCTCCTTCGCGATGGCTTTTGCCACAGTGCTTTTCCCACACGACGAGTGCCCGTCAACTGCAATGGTTATTTTGCTTTTGTCTTTCATCATATCTTCCTTACCTCTTGTTTTACTACCCTATCTCTTACTGTCCAGATCCATCCTCATCTAAAATGACGATAAGTTGGTACTTATCGTAAAATGGTTGGATGTGCCGGCAAGGTGATAACGACCTGAAGCATACGAGAAGTGGAATTTATATACCCTGAATCCAAAGCCCCAGGTATAGCCTACTGTAGATGCTTTACTCTGGGTTTTCATATCTATGCGTCGACGGGGATTGACACCTCCTGCAACATAGAAATTCTGTGAAGGCATAAATTCCAGGCCCAATGTGAAATGCCTCAACACCTTCTCCAAATCACTTGCCTTATCGTAATCACGCCTTATATCGCTTCCTTCATCATCATTTAGTTCGTAATCAAGGCTGCCTGACAACAGGTCCTGTGCTGTAAGCGAGATCCTGAATGGAGCATGAGCCGGTTTAAACGATAACCCTGCCTGCAGATCGGCAGGCAGGCTCTCTACCTCAGCCTGCCCGTATGACGTGATCTGTCTTCCAAAATTCCTTAGTACCAGACCTGCAGTAAAGAGGCCGCTGCTGTCAGTATAAAACACTCCCATATCACCTGCTATACCCCATGAATCATAGCTTTCAATTCTGCTAATCACAGGCTTGACTGAGATGCCTGCTCTTATTCGTCCGTACAGCATCCTGCTATACGAAGCCTGAATCATTGTTTCCCCTGCCGTAAAAGTTCCGGTGATGACCCCGCTCTCATCTGCCGCTGTCATTTCTCCATAACCAATATGGCTGAAGCCAAGGGCAAAGGTGCCTACTTTGCTAAAATGCAAAGCACCTCCACCATAGCCATAGCTAATGTCGGCAAGATAGGGGACATAGCTTAGAGATACCTGTTTTGAAAAAGCAGAGTCAAGCAGGCCCGGATTATGCAACAGCATTGAAAGGTCGGAGGCCGGCAATCCTACCTGATTGCCGCCAAGGGAGGCCACTTTGGAGGACTGGGTCAGATGCAGCAACATATACAACGCATCGCCTCCTCGCTGGGCTTTCATTGTATGGGGTAGTACCACCACCGCCAGCATTATTATATATAGTCTGACCTGCTTCAAGCTTTAAGTGATTACCTGATCACAAAAATAGAATATCCTTTGCTTAAACAACTTAAGTTTTTACTCTATTTAGTGTTTCAATGAGTAAAACTTAATGCAGACCGGCGATGCAATGTCTACTGTGTAGCCTGTTGACTGCAATGTGCCTTCGTGTATATCGCGCTTCAGTACCACTATGTTGTTTCCGTTTCTGTTGGCAACAAGCAGGAAATTGGAAGAAGGAGCAATAGCAAAATTCCTGGGCCATATAATGCCTTCCCTGTACCTTTCCACTATCTCAGCCTTGTCATCTGCGAGTCTGACAACTACCACCTGGTCGTCGCCCCTCACTGAGGCATAAAGGAAGCGTCCGTCGGGTGAATAATGGATGTCAGCTGAGGTATTTGCCTTTGTGGTATCAGGTTCCAGCATCAGGCTTGTAACCGGGATGCTAAAGGTACTGTCCCTATCTGCCTTAAATATCATTATGCTGTGATCGAGTTCGGTCAGCAGTGCCATTCTGCTTCCGTCGGGAGAAAAGTCAAGGTGACGGGGACCAGCACCAGGCCTGACCTTTATAACACCGGCAGGACGTATTTTGTCGGCTAGCGCTTCGTACACCACCACCTGGTCTGTTCCCAGATCGGCTGCATAGACAAAGCGTCCATCAGGGTCGGGAACTGCACTATGGGCATGAGGAGCCTCCTGTCTAACGGTGTCAGTACCCTTTCCACTGTGTTTGAACAGAGCCATGTCACTGCTGAAGGTTCCTGTTTCATGAGAGTACCTCACAAAGGCCACATCTCCTGACATATAATTGGCTACAGCCAGCAGTCCTTCTTCTGCAACAGACACGTAGCAGGATGCATACCATCCTACACCTGTAGAGTCTGCTATAGTCAGGTCTCCGGTTTTCGGGTCTATACGGAAACTAAACAATGAATAACCAGTACCGTCATTTTCACTGACAGCAAACAACAGCTTATTGACCTGGTCAATTGCCAGATAGGATGGATTCTGAAGGTGGGCTACTGCCCTCAGACCGCTGATTTCGCCGCTTAGGGTGTCCAATACAGCATGGTAGATGCCTTCCGAACCAGACATAGTATAAGTGCCGATATAGAAGGGAATCTTGTGATTCCCGAAAGGATTTCGATTACAGTTGCAAAAGAGTCCCGCTGCAATTACAGCAGTAAGAACCAGTATTTTCTTCATATCCTTATTTGGATAATTAAGTTCTTGTTAACAGAATTTCTGTTTGGATTTACGTCAAGAAATGACTAACTTAAATAATTATTGCATGTTTGCAGAGGATGGCAATATAATTGTTCCGGAGCAAATTATCTTTATTTCGACCAAAATAAAGTTTTGGATGATGTAGGCAAAAAGTCACTTGGCTGGTTTTTGTGACCGATAGAGACAGGTTACACGTGGATTTGATGGCAAAGATTTTGTGTAAAGCTTGTTGTATAAGAGACGATTATTATATAACTTCAATCTCTTGCTTTAATGTGCCGCTGGTAGCTTACCGGTCTGTATAACAGAATTATGTTTTTAATGTATATTTGTTTCCCTGACCGACCATAACTGTACTATATACTTTTATAACAGATAACCTCGGTAATAAAGCGGAACAAGGAAGGCTTGTTATGACTAAGCAAATTGATTTGATTCAGCATTTGAAGCGTAATTTCGGGTTTGATTCTTTCAAAGGGAATCAGGAGGAGATCATACGCAATGTCCTGCATGGCAATGATGCTTTCGTCCTGATGCCAACCGGAGGAGGAAAGTCCCTATGCTATCAATTGCCTGCGCTAATGATGGAAGGTACAGCAATTGTAATCTCCCCGCTAATTGCTTTGATGAAGAATCAGGTAGATGCTATGCGTAACTTTGGCGAGGATGACAGAGTAGCGCATTTTTTAAATTCTTCACTTACCAAAGCAGCTATTGCACAGGTTAAAGAGGATGTCACCTCTGGTCGTACCAAACTTCTGTATGTTGCACCCGAATCACTGACTAAGGAGGAGAACATACTGTTTCTTCAAAGTGTAAAGATTTCCTTTTATGCAGTGGATGAGGCTCACTGTATTTCTGAATGGGGTCATGATTTTAGACCGGAGTATCGTCGCATACGCCCAATAATCAATGAGATAGGGGAGGCACCAATAATAGCACTAACTGCAACTGCTACACCCAAGGTACAGCATGATATACAAAAGACATTGGGTATTCAGGAAGCCCATGTTTTCAAGTCGTCCTTCAACAGGCCCAACCTTTACTATGAGATAAGGCCTAAGGTTGATGCATCTAAAGAGATTATCAAGATGCTGAAGGAGAATCCTGGAAAGTCTTGTATAATCTACTGCCTTAGCCGGAAGAAAGTTGAAGAGCTTGCAGAACTTCTGGTTGTGAATGGTATAAAGGCTTTGGCCTACCATGCCGGAATGGATGCTGCAACAAGGGCAGCCAACCAGGATAAGTTTCTGTATGAAGAGGTTGACGTGATTGTTGCTACCATTGCCTTTGGTATGGGTATTGATAAACCTGACGTGCGTATCGTTATCCACTATGATATGCCCAAGAGTCTTGAGGGTTATTATCAGGAAACAGGTCGTGCCGGTCGGGATGGAGGTGAAGGTCGTTGTATTGCATTCTATAGCTACAAGGATATTCAGAAGCTTGAGAAGTTTATGCAGGGTAAGCCCGTTGCTGAGCAGGAGATAGGTAAACAACTGCTTATTGAGACAGTGGCATATGCAGAGACCTCTCTGTGTCGTCGCAAACTGTTGCTCCATTACTTTGGTGAACAGTATACAGAAGATAGCTGTGACTCATGCGACAACTGTCTCCATCCCAAGGAGCAGTTTGAAGGCATGGAGGCTATCACCACTCTGATTAAGGTGATACTGGAAACCAAAGAGAAGTTCAAAACAGACCATGTAATAGATGTGCTGACAGGTAAGGAGTCCGTATCAGTCAAGGCCTATGGACATCAGGAACTTGAGATTTTTGGTGTCGGAGATGATCAGGATGACAAGTACTGGGATGCTGTAATCCGACATGCCCTTATCGAAGGACTTATTGTAAAAGAGATCGAAAACTATGGTCTGCTTAAGATAAGTGACAAGGGTAGGGAGTATCTCAAAAAGCCATATAGTATCCTGATTACCAAGAACCACGATTATAGCGATATGGAGGATGAGAGCAGGGCAGGTGGCGGCACTGCAGCTGTTGACTTGGAACTCTTTTCACTGCTTAAGGATCTGAGAAAGGAGATATCCCGTAAGCTCAATCTTCCTCCCTTTGTGATATTCCAGGATCCCTCGCTGGAGGCTATGTCCACCTACTATCCCGTTGCTGTCGAAGAACTGCAGAATATGCCGGGAGTAGGTGTGGGTAAGGCCAAACGTTTTGGTGATGAATTTCTGAAACTCATTAAGAGACATGTCGAAGAAAACGACATCGATCGTCCAATCGACATGGTGGTCAAGTCCGTTGCCAACAAATCAAAACTCAAAATATCCATAATTCAGAGTATTGACCGCAAGGTCCCTCTCAATGACCTGGCTGAAGGTAAGGGGATTGAGATGAACGAACTGCTCAAGGAACTGGAATCTATAGTTTACAGCGGGACAAGGGTCAATATAGACTACTACATTGATCAGGTTATGGACGAAGAACATAGGGATGATATCTTCTCTTACTTTAAAGAAGAAGCTGAGTCGGATGATATTACAACAGCCCTGATGGAACTTGGTGAGGATGAATTCACTGAGGAAGAGGTCAGAATGGTCAGGATTAAGTTTATCTCCGAGGTAGGAAACTAGGTTAGCCTGTCTGATCGGGCAAAACTCCCAAGGCTGATTGGGCGGAGTCCTTCCCAATGTAGTGCACGTGTTTCAATGAATGATACGAGGCTAAATATAGGCTGCTTAGAAACGTTTCCTGATTTGGAATTTGAGTTCGCTACTCAGATCTCCGCTGATGCGATTTTGTCCCGTACCAATTTCTTCCCTGTCTGAGTATTTCCAAGCCGCATATCTTACCCATAGATCCAGTCTGGGCAAGGGTGTCCATTTGGCCATAAGGATAAACCTGGAGCCCTTGCCATAGTAGGCTGGTGTGCTGAAACTGTAGAGTACATCTGGCTCATATGCGAAGATCCGTGTGTCGTACTCCTCTGCATCAAATAATGCATAACGGGCGTTGATGGTCAGATTCTTGTTGGGTGCAGCCAATTTCACATCCTGAGCAAAGAAATACCCTTTTGGCAGTTTGCCTTCACCAGCATAGCTGACTGATTGAACATCGGCCCTAAAGCTGAAGGTCCATATTTTGGATGGCATATAGCTGCTCTGAAAACGCAGTTGGGTCTGAGACCTGGTTGCCACCGCAGGAGCCGGTTCCCCGGTGTTAATGTTTACCGGTTTATCCCGGTAACGAAGGCGTATACTATTTTCCCATTCCTTAGATGGCTTGTGACATAGTACGACAAGCCAGTCAAAGCCTTCGTGGGGTGCGTCAATCTGATATTTCGGCCACTTATGCCTGTAATAGTCGATATAGGTATCCAGGGTAAGAGCGGCTGGAAGAGGAATGCTTATTCCTGTGTAAAAGCCGCTCTCACCAGCAGGCTGCGATGCTTCTGTGAGCGGGGCACCCAGAGGTGCCCTGTAGCCCATGTCTATTCTTCTGTATGCCAGCACCACATCAAGAATGCCTTTTGGTGAATGCTGCAAGCCTGCCCAAATTGCCGGGTCTCCTGTTTTGTCAAAGGCCAGTTCGGAAAACAAAAACACCTTTCCTATGCTGCCTTCTGTTGACAGCCAGTAGTTCTGGTTGCTACTGCCCTTGAAATATATGAGTCTATAGGTCTCTTGTTCCGGCTCGATAGGATACTCCAGCATATAATGCATAAAGCCCCCATCAACGATAAAACGACCTGCATACAGACGAGTCCTCAGTCCGGCAGCAGTCTCATCTGCATTACGACGCTGACTGAGCTCAGTCAGCGTACGGTGATAGCCATCTGTCTTAAGGCTCCTGATTACGATATCTCCATTGCTAAGTGTGTCGAGACGGGCATCTCTTTTTCTAAGTGACACAAAGGGTATTACACTCAGTCTTTCAGTTCCCAGATCAAGTATAAGGCCATAGAGCCCTTCAGATTCAGTGGCTGACAGCGAGGGTCCAAAGACCTGCTGTCGGTTGCGTATTGATACAGCATCACTGCTCTTGACCGGAGCCATTCCGGTCTGCAGCGCAAGGCCCTGTCCTGCACTCATGCGGTATTGGCCGGCAATAACCTGTTTAAGTACCTTGTTTCCCTTCCATGAAAGGTAGCCTGATACGAAGTCAAAGGTTTTGATTTCATCTGTAAACATTGGTTCACCTGGATCCTTTTCGGCTATCAGACCCATCTGCCATTGTTTACCCACCTGCATCTCGTAGCGGCCGTAATGTCTGAACCTGTCACCCAGATAATAAGTGGTTCCATCCTCCCTTTCTTTGTAGCCCTGGCGTTTCTGAATCTGAAACTGGCTGCGCAGAAAGAGGTCTCCCTTAACTTTGAGTGGGGTTTCAACTGCCTGGGACTCAATGCCGAAGCTGATCAGCGGTTCCATATACTCCAGAGTGCGCCTGTCAAGTCCCTCAACTGCCTGAAGTTCGTAGATTGAGTAAAAGGCCTTGTTTTGATAACGCTGAAACAGTAGCGCCTCAATCTGCATATCAGACAGGAAGAAGATACGGTTGAGGTCCTCGCGTGTAGCACTATTGATGTTGATTGGATTCCTGATGAGGTCGGCTATCTGGTCGATAAGGGCAGAGTAGTCACCTTCCTCATCTAGCATCTCTGCTGTATTTTCGAGTATCTCGGCTGCCAGACCGTATATGTCTTGTACGTCCTGAGCCGGCAGGCTCAGCGCAAGACCAAGCATTAGTATTACTGACAAGCTGCGTAGCATTGTACTATCTATTTGGTGATCCGAAATGATAACTAAAGCCTATTGATGATGAGAAGCCGAGCACTTCATGATGATTGATGCCCATGTCGATGTCTAGCGACTGAAGCCTCACTGTAGTTCCAAGTGCCAGACCCAGAGGCCTGGCAGAAACAGCTCCACGAAGGATTAGGTATTCTACTGCGGCATACTGAGTCATCATTGACATGCGAGGTTCGTATTCAGTATCTTTCTCTACTCCTAGTTCCAGTTTTACATCCTTATGGGGCAGATAAGCCAGTGATGCCGCAAAAATTGTCGGCCACATGGTGCGTTCCTGCTGCCTTTGCCAGTTGGATTGAGCCGGATTTACAGTATAGCAGCCAAGTCTCAGGCTAGGATGCGGTGTAAGAAGCAAACCCGCATCCATGGTGAAGCAATAGTTGGTTTCAGCACCTTTCTGTATGGCTGTGGCATAATGAAATCTTGCACCAAGGTTGAGCCATGGAGCCATACTTCGTGAAAGGGTTGCGCTAATCTTCTGAATATTATAGCTTTGATAACCAGAGTAAGTGTAGGCTGCCGAAAACACAGCAAGGGAGGTAGGGAGGCATCCGAAAACCATAGCCGAGCTCAGTTCCCTGATACCGAAATCATTGTGGCAGCCAGTGCCTGCCACAGGCTGCTCAAGGTGTGCCGTTCCTGCAGGGTTGGCAAATAATGCCCATTCACTGCTTTCAGTTGCTGCAGGTATTCCCAGAATTCCGGAGCGTGGGCTGTTATAGCTCAGATTCTGTGCAGCAAGATCACAGCATAACATTATGCTGATAAGCAGATAAGTAATAAGCAAAGGCCTATAATCTGCTTGAAGTAATTTGGGGATAGAGTACCGGTCTGCTAGCATCATCCACTTAGTTAACAGGCTGAAACTATGTTGTTAATTTAGCTAGTTTTGTGTAATAATTCCAATTTTTAGCTATCACGTTCGGCTATCTTCAAGGTTTTTTTTTATACTTTTGGCCTTTCTTTAATCGGTAAGAGGCATATGAAGCGCATTAAATTATTAGACAAAGAGTTTGCTTTGACAATTCCTGGCAGTGATATTAAGAAAGCAACCTGGCAGATGGCAGAGAAGATGAACCAGGATCTTAAGGATAAAAACCCTCTTATGGTTTGTATTCTGAACGGTTCCTTTATGTTTTCGGCTGATTTGCTTAAGCTGGTCGAGTTTCCTTGTCAGATAAGCTTTGTCAAGCTGGCCTCTTATGAAGATATGGGAAGCACTGGAACTGTAAAGGAACTGATTGGCTTCAACGAAGAGCTGAAAGGTCGTACAGTGGTCCTTCTTGAAGACATCGTAGATACAGGAATTACTGTTGAAAGCTGTGTCAATCAGATTAAGAAGACAGGAGCAAAAGAGGTTCTTGTAGCAACCATGCTCTTTAAGCCTGCTGCTTGTCAGCGTAGAATTAACCTGGACTATGTAGGTCTTGAGATTCCTAACGACTTTATTGTCGGTTACGGTCTGGATTACAACGGTTATGGACGTAATCTGCCGGACATTTACAGTCTGGTAAAGTAACGGATATTCCGTAGCAGCTTCAGAACGATTTGGTTTCCGGCACTCGTATCGATGTGCCCGGATCTTTCATGACGCCATTTCTGTCAATTTTTATAGAAAAACCATCAACTTAAGATAAAAGGTAATTCAAATTAGGAAGGATGTTGAACGTTGTGTTATTTGGTCCTCCGGGATCAGGGAAGGGTACTCAGAGCGAAGGAATTATCAAAAAGTACGGATTGGCTCACATATCAACCGGAGATATTCTGCGCCATGAGATTAAGGAAGGAACAGAGCTGGGAAAGACTGCAGCAGAATATATCAATCGAGGTGAACTGGTTCCCGATGCATTGATAATTGAGATGCTTGAGAATAAGATTGACAGTCTAGCCAACCCCAACGGGGTCATCTTTGACGGGTTTCCTCGTACGGTTGAACAGGCTAAAGCCTTGAAGGTGATGCTGTCAGGACGCGGTCAGGTTGTTGATGTTATGATTAACCTCGAAGTTGATCAGGAAGAATTGATTGCTCGACTGCTCAAGAGAGGTGAGACCTCAGGCCGTAGTGACGACAACCTTGAGACTATCCAAAAGAGGATTAATGTTTATGAGTGCCAGACAGCTCCTGTAATCGGCTTTTACAAAGCTGAAGGCTCTTACCGTGGTATTTGCGGAACTGGTACTATTGAAGAGATTTTTGAAAGAATAAGTGAAGCTCTTGACCCCTGCCTGGCTTAATGTCGGGTGGGTCACATATGTGTTTCCGATCAGGCTTGTCAGGAGTTTTTGCCCGGAGGACAAAGTAGAAGAGAAAGGGATTGACAATGAGTAATTTCGTAGATTACGTCAAGATATTTTGCCGTTCCGGAAAAGGAGGGGCAGGGTCAGCCCATTTCAGGAGAGAGAAGTTTGTACCCAAGGGTGGTCCTGATGGTGGCGATGGTGGACGTGGGGGGCACGTAATTCTGCGTGGAAGCAGGCATTACTGGACTCTAATTCACCTTAAATATGAAAGGCACGTATTTGCCGGTAACGGTGAATCAGGTAGCAGACAAAGGTCATCCGGAGCTTCCGGAGAGGACAAGATTATAGAAGTCCCTCTGGGTACTGTGGCCAGAGATGCCGACACTGGAGAATTCCTCTTTGAGATCACCAGACATGGAGAGGAAAAGATCCTTGCAAAGGGAGGCCGGGGAGGTCTTGGCAATTTCCACTTTAAAACTGCTACCAACCAGGCACCACGCTATGCTCAACCAGGTGAGCCCGGCATTGAGATGGCCGTAATACTTGAGCTGAAGCTGCTTGGTGATGTTGGCCTTGTGGGCTTTCCAAATGCAGGTAAGTCAACGCTGCTGGCATCAGTCTCTGCTGCCAGACCTGAAATAGCCGACTATCCGTTTACTACTCTGGTACCCAACCTTGGAATCGTTGAGGTGAGGGATCGTAAGTCATTTGTGATGGCCGATATCCCCGGTATTATTGAGGGAGCCCATGAGGGCAAGGGTCTGGGACTTCGTTTTTTACGCCACATAGAGCGTAACTCAATTCTGCTTTTTTTGGTACCTTGCGATAGTAAGAATATAAAAGAGGAGTACGAAATCTTGCTGAACGAGCTGAAATTGTACAATCCGGAACTTCTGGACAAGAGTCGCTTTCTGGCTATCTCTAAAACTGATTTCATAGACCCTCAGATTGAAAAGGAACTTGAAGCTGAGCTTCCTGACGTTCCCCATGTGTTTATTTCTTCCGTGAGTGGTAAGGGTATTACCCAACTCAAGGATATGTTATGGCAAGAACTTGAGAGGATTAACCCTGCCGAACCTGAAGAAGAAGAGGACATTTATTCCTGATGGACAAACCTTAAGGGGTTTCTGTTGTTCTTCACTAGTTAATGAAGAACTATGAGTATGGAATATAGCGAGGATAAATGGAATGAGACTGTGCTTCGGGTAAGCAAGCATTTCAAAGTCACTGCAGAGTTTGACTTTATGTTGTTTGTAATCGGAATACAGGATCTGGGTAAGGGATTTACACAATATAGCAGGGACGAGAAATGGGACCTTATCAATCTTGGTAAGTGTCGGCTTCTTACCCGGCTTGGTTACCTTAAGGAGGTTGGCCGTGACAATGAAGACTGGCCTGAGTTTGAAGAGGTAAAAAATGTAAAGAGTCTGAGCCCTACCTTTCAAAAAAGGCTTTTGAAACAAGCAATGATAGAGTACTTTGATGAGGTGCTGGAACCTCTGAAGGAATAATCGTTATATTTTGCCGAATTGGCGGTCATGCTAATGACCGCAGGCGGCCTTAACAATCAAATCTATTTGACATGAGGAAATTTATGTTTTTTGCAGGCCTGATTATTCTTAGTCAGACCCTGGTTTTTTGCCAGAAGGCTAACCAGTCAGTAGTTGAGATCGAAACTACTTACGGCACCATCGAGGTAATGCTCTATGATGATACCCCGCTTCACCGCGACAACTTCCTGAAGCTGGTTGAGGAAGGTTATTACAACGGAACTCTGTTCCACAGGGTTATCGAAGAGTTTATGATTCAGGGCGGCGACCCGGACTCAAGAGGTGCTGCACCGGGTATGCGACTGGGTATGGGTGGACCAGATTATCAGGTTGATGCTGAGATCCTTTATCCGGTTCATTTCCATAAGAGAGGTGCACTTGCAGCTGCAAGGATGAGCGATGCCGTTAATCCTGAGAAAAAGTCCTCAGGCTCACAGTTCTTTATCGTTCAGGGCAGGGTTCTCACAGACGAGGAACTGGATCAATTGGAGGCTATGAGTGCGGAACGCAAGCGTCAGGCCGTTATGATGAAATATGCTGAGCCCTACAGAGAACAAATTATGGCTTTTCAAGAGGCCAACGACCAGGAAGGCTTTATGGTCCTGCTGGAACAAATCATGGAGGAAGCTGCTGCAGAGATGGATACTATACAAGGTACTATAATTCCTGAAGACCTTAGGGAAGTGTACAAGACTGTCGGTGGTGTGCCTCATCTTGATGGCGATTATACAGTATTCGGCGAGGTAATCTCAGGTATGGATGTTGTTGATAAGATAGCTGCTGTCGAAACTGACTATACTGACAGACCCCTTGAGGATGTAGTAGTAAGCATTAAACTTAAATAAACAGGTAATGCTGAGACGCGTCTTTTTGCTCCTTGTTGTTGCGGTACTGGCTTGTCCTTTTGCACTCGATGCCCAGGATGACTATTACTATGTTTTGATAAAGACCAACATGGGCAATATGCGGGTAAGGCTTTACAATGAGACTCCGGAACACCGCAAGGTATTCCTCCAACTGGCAAACAGCGGCCATTACAATGGCACGCTGTTTTACCGTGTAATAAAGAACTTTGTAGTTCAGGGAGGCTCTTCTGATTCACGCAAAGCCCCTGCAGGCAAGAGAATTGGCTATGGTGAGAGTTATAATATCAGCTCTGAATTTGTCAAAGACTGCTTTCACAAGAAGGGTGCCTTATGTGCTCCCCGTCAGCCTGAGAGTGTCAACCATTTCAAGATGTCTGATATTGCCCAGTTTTATATAGTTCACGGTCGGGTTTATACCGACGAGGAACTTGATAAGCTGGAGAAGGCAGTCAATAATCCGATACTGAAGGAGTTGCGCGAGAGGTTTCTTGTGCCTCACAAGGAAGAGCTCGACAGACTGCGTGAAGAGGGCAAGATTGCCGAGTACAATGAACTGGCAAGGAAAATAAAGTCAGATATTGAATTTGAGTTCAGTGTCTCAAAGCATCTCAAGTTCACTCCCGAACAAAGGAAAGCCTATACTACTGTTGGTGGAATACCTCAGCTGGATGGCGATTACACTGTGTTTGGCGAGGTAATCGAGGGCTTAGATGTACTGGACAAGATTGCTGCGCTGGAAACAGACAAGAACGACAGACCGCTAAAGGATGTCATTATCATATCTGTTGAAGAATCGTACAGGTGAACTGCGCAATACCTCTTTTATAGAAGGATAGGTTTTTTCAAGTAGTTCCGGCAACATTTCGGGACTGACCCAGAATACAGAATCAATGCCTTCCTCGGTCTGTGGCCGGGGAAGGCTTTTTTCATAATACCTCATAAGGTACCAGTGGGTCTCCTTAAGTATTCTCTCCCCTTTATGACGGTAAGTGTGATAGGTCCGGGTTATTCTTTCTCTCAGCTCAAGGTTGCCTATCCCGCATTCCTCCTCGACTTCTCTGAGCGCTGCTGCTTCGAATGACTCTCCCTTCTCGACCTTGCCTTTAGGCAGGTCAAAGTATCCCAGACGATTGATTCCCAGAAATTCACTATAGTCCTCATTCCATACCAGACCCCCGGCTGCGGGAAGATTTTTGAATAATGAGCGGAAGTCCTGCATCAGCTCATGCAGGTTGTGATGATAAACAAAGGCTTTTTCGAGCTTATCGTCCTCTTCAAAATCGTCTACATACTGTTGCAATTCGCCACGGCTACCGTATTTGAGGATGGAAGCAAATGAGCCGTCAAGGTCGGTTTCTATATTGTCGGTAAGCACCAAAAGACGGTCCTTGAAAAAGATTTTATACATTTGCGGAGAGCTTATTTCGAAATCGTTAACTACTTTATATGAACAGAGAAGAGACTATAGCAAATCATCTGCTGCAAATTAAAGCAATAAAATTGCAACCGGCAAACCCCTTTACATGGGCATCTGGCTGGAAATCGCCGATCTATTGCGACAATCGCAAGACCTTGTCATTCCCAGTGGTGCGTGATTATATCAAAGAGCAGTTTGCTGCCCTTGTAAAGGAGAAATATGCTGATGCTGACGTGATTGCCGGTGTTGCTACAGGAGCCATCGCCATTGGTGCGCTGGTTGCCGACCTGCTAGGCAAGCCCTTTATCTATATACGTTCAGCTCCCAAAGGTCACGGACTTGAAAACCTAATAGAAGGAGTGCTAGAACCCGGTCAGAAGGTTGTAATTATCGAAGATCTTATTTCGACTGGTGGTAGCAGCCTTAAGGCTGTTGAGGCAGTTAGAAATGCCGGCGGTAATGTGATGGGTATGCTTGCAATTTTTTCCTATGGCTTTAATACAGCCGTCGAGAACTTCAATGCTGCCGATGTCAAACTTGATACCCTGAGCAACTATGAAGTTTTGATAAAGGTGGCTGTAGACAAAGGCTTTGTAGGAAATAACGAACTAGATACCCTTGCTGCATGGAGAAAGGATCCGGCTTCATGGAGTGTATAATCATATGTGTCAGATAACAAATTCCACCTCTTTAAATGCATATTCCCTAAGGCTGCCGTCAGGCAGCCTTAGTATTAAATGCCCATCAGGCTTCACAGAGTGAAAGCTGGCCTTAAAGACCCCGTTTTCATCCCTATAGCTGTGCATACCCCTGTTGCGATAGAGGTTGGCATAGTATTCGTCGAAGAGCTGTATGGGATCCTGAATAGTAGCAAATTCCGAATAACGTTTTATAAATGAATTGAGGATATCCTTCATTACAGTGTCCCTGTCGTGGGTCTTTCCACTGATCTGACACAGGGAAATGGGATTTGGTATATCTGGGCTGAAGGTCACCTGATTGAGGTTTAGACCGATTCCTATTATTGAAGAGGATATCTGCCTGCCTTTGAGATTGTTTTCAATTAGGATTCCTGCAAGTTTTTTATCACCTGAATAGATATCATTGGGCCACTTGATTCTGAATTCATTTCCAAATGGCTTTAGCACATCAAGGATGGACAGAGTGATTAGCTGGGTTATTTCAAATTGGTTGTTTATATCAATGAAATAGGGCTTGATGAGGAATGAGAAGGTAAGGTTCAATCCTTCGGTACTTTCCCATCTGGTACCTTGACGGCCCCTGCCTGCCGTCTGGTAGTCTGCAACCACCGATGTAAACTCCGCTATTGAGCGTTCAGTAGCCATCTCTTTAAGCTGCTGGTTAGTAGAGTCGAGTGATTTAAAATATTCAATCTTAGGAGCTTGCATTGCAATTTTGTTTTTCCGACCTTTTCAGTGAACTGCCTGTTTTAGCGGGACAAATTAACTATTAATATGCTTTGAAAGTATTATCTTTGGGTTTTATTTAGAGAGTATATTTGCAGTAAACTGTGATAAATACAGCTGGAAGGAGAAATATTTAGAATGGCAGAAAAACAAGAAACTCTTAGCTCAAAGCAACTTGTAGAAGCAGTAATTGAAGGGATTCAGGAGAGGAAGGGTGTTAACATTACTGTTCTCGACTTGACTTCAATAGAGAACACAATCACAGACTATTTTGTTATATGTGACGGCGACAGCAATATTCATGTTGATTCTATTGCAGATTCAGTAGTTGAATATGTTAGGGAAAACTACAGTCAAAAGCCTTACCATGTGGAAGGGCGTGAGAATGCGCAGTGGGTGCTAATCGACTATTTGAATGTTGTCGTTCATGTGTTCCAACGCAGGATCAGGGAGTTTTATAATCTGGAGGCATTGTGGGCTGATGCCGGACGCAGGGATATCCCCAATCCGGAATTATTCAGACAATAATTGAAATAATAGAATGGCAGAAGAGAAGAAAAATATTAACAAGGAAAAAGACAGACAGGGTGGTACGCCTAAGCTGCCGCAGTTCAATGTATATTGGATCTATGCGATAATCTTTGCAGTACTTATAGGCATCACTATGCTTGGTGGTGGACAAACCCCTAAGACCGTTCCATGGAGCGTTTTTGAAAACAAAGTGCTTCCGGGCGGGGATGTTTCCAAGATAGTAGTAATATCTAACAAGGGTGAGGCAGAGGTAACATTAAACGAGGACGCATTAAGTAAGTACAGTGATATTCTCGGTGATAACAAAAGGTTTCCCCGCACTGGACCTCACCTGTTAGTAAAGATCCCAAGCATTGATATCTTTTACGAGGCACGTAAGACTGTTGAGGATACCCAGGGTATTGTTATACCTTATGAATTTGAGGATCGGACTAATATGTTTCGTGACTTCTTTGTAATGATGCTTCCCTTCTTGCTCATCATAGGTATCTGGGTTTTCTTCTTCAGGAGGATGAGTTCCCAAGGCGGAAGTGGTGGTTCAGGCGGCATTTTCAGCGTTGGAAAATCAAAGGCTCGTATGTTTGACAAAGACAGCGGCATCTCCGTTACTTTCAAGGATGTTGCAGGTCTTGCAGAAGCCAAGATAGAGCTTGAAGAGATAGTTGAATTTCTTAAGAAGCCCGAGAAGTTTACCGAACTAGGTGGTAAAATACCCAAAGGAGCCCTGCTTGTAGGCCCTCCCGGAACTGGAAAAACCCTTCTTGCAAAGGCTGTTGCAGGTGAGGCCAACGTCCCTTTCTTCAGCATGTCGGGTTCTGACTTTGTTGAAATGTTTGTTGGTGTTGGTGCTTCAAGGGTGCGTGACCTGTTCAAAAAGGCCAAGGAGAAAGCTCCCTGTATCGTCTTTATCGATGAGATTGATGCCATAGGTCGTGCCAGGGGCAAGAACGTCAACTTCGGCGGTAATGATGAGCGTGAGAATACTCTCAACCAGCTGCTTACCGAGATGGATGGTTTTGCATCCAACAGTGGTGTTATTATACTTGCTGCGACCAACCGTGCAGATATACTTGACAGGGCTCTTATGCGTGCCGGCCGGTTCGACAGGCAGATTGCTGTCGAACTGCCTGATCTTAACGAACGCAAGGAGATCTTTGAGGTTCACCTTCGTCCGCTTCGTCTGGCTGAGGATGTACAGTCAGAGTTTATGGCACGTCAGACCCCGGGATTCTCAGGTGCTGACATTGCAAATGTATGTAATGAAGCTGCCCTGATAGCAGCCAGAAAGAGCAAGAAACTTGTAGGCAAGGAAGACTTCCTCGATGCTGTCGACCGCATCGTTGGTGGTCTTGAAAAGAAAAACAAGATAATATCAAAGGATGAGAAAAGGGCTGTAGCTTATCACGAGTCGGGCCATGCTACTATAAGCTGGCTGCTTGAGCATGCTCATCCTCTTGTTAAAGTCACTATTGTGCCTCGTGGGAAAGCGCTGGGTGCAGCCTGGTACCTGCCCGAGGAGAGGTCCCTCAATACCTATGAGCAAATGCTCGATGAGATGTGTGCGACCCTCGGAGGTCGCGCAGCCGAGGAGGTTGTCTTTGGCCGCATTTCAACAGGTGCATTGAATGATCTTGAAAAAGTTACACGTCAGGCTACGGCAATGGTTTCTTTCTTTGGTATGAGCCCTAAAATAGGAAACCTGAGCTACTATGATTCTACCGGACAGAGTGATTATACCTTTAGTAAGCCTTATAGCGAGATGACTGCCCAGGTCATTGATGAAGAGATAAAGAGAATCGTCGAGGAGCAGTACCAAAGGGCTAAGGATATTCTGACTGCCAATATGGAGAAGCTGAATCAGCTTGCAGGACTTCTGCTTGAAAAGGAAGTGATTTTTAGTGAAGATCTGGAGCATATCTTTGGTAAGCGCCAGGTTACCGGGCACGTAATAGACGAGGAAAACCATGAAGCTAAGGAGCATTCCGGAGGTAGCGAAGACAATGAGGACTCTGTCACTCAGTCCGCAGATAATGTGTAGTTTTTAAAACACTTTATTTCTGTTATTTTTGTGCTATTCGTTCGAATGTTTATTTAATATTTTGCTGAGTGAGCAATTTCTTTAAGCGCCTGATAACAGGGACTGTCTTCGTAACGGTCATTGTTGCAGGTATTTTGTGGAGCCAATATTCATACTTCCTTGTATTCCTGACTGCTGTGCTGCTGGGAATACTTGAGTTTTCGGGAATCTTGAAGTCAGGTAGGATGAATGTTGATCGTACTCTGGCTTTGTTGACAGGTTTATTTTGGTACGCATGTACCTTCCTGATTCTGGCCGGGAAGATTAATGCCGTCTGGCTTTCGTTGATTATTCCAATGAGCTTGCTTGTTTTTGTTGTCGAACTATACAGGAAGTCTGACACCCCACTTCAGAACATTGCTGCCACCCTTTTGGTGCCTTTGTATATAGCCCTGCCCTTTTCTGCATTGCACTACCTGGTGTTTTTCACAGGGGAGTATGTATCCTCGCTATTGCTGGGCTTCTTTGTCCTGGTATGGTCGAATGATACAGGTGCATATCTGGTGGGAGTCACCCTTGGAAAGCACAAACTTTTTCCTGGAATCTCTCCCAAGAAGAGTTGGGAAGGGTTTGTTGGCGGTGTTATATTTGCCCAACTGGCAGCCTATTTTATTTCAATGACAGGTGCGGCTCCCGATTTGATACACTGGATGGCTATTGCGCTTATAGTATCAGTGGTTGGTACATATGGCGATCTGGTTGAATCTATGATTAAGAGGAGCTTTGATCTGAAGGACTCAGGTAATATTCTGCCGGGACACGGAGGCATTCTGGATCGTTTTGATGCAGTGCTTTTTGCAGCCCCTATGATTTGTGTATATTTGATGTTGTTGCTATAGATTTTAATTGAAAATATATGACCATCCACAAAGAAGGATTTAAGATCATCGGAGTAACTTTTGTTGCATTAATTCTGGTGAATTTTTTTCTCAGGAACTGCCCATCTGCTCTGCCATGGAGTGTGGGTATTTCTACGCTGCTGTTGCTTGCAGTTGTGAATTTCTTCCGTAGTCCCGTCAGGGAGGGTTTCTTGCATGGCAATGCAATAATTGCTCCTGCGGATGGTAAGGTAGTAGTCATTGAAGAAGTTGAGGAGAATGAATTCCTGAAAGGCAAAGCTGTTCAGGTTTCAATTTTTATGAGCATCTTCGATGTACATATCAACTGGTATCCTCTTTCAGGTGCTATCAGATACTTCAAACACCATAGTGGTCGCTTTATGGCTGCTCACCTGCCCAAGGCTTCAACTGAAAACGAACGTACTACTGTCGCCATAGAGCATGAAAACGGTAGCGTAATCGTTGTGCGCCAGATTGCCGGAGCAGTTGCCCGCAGAATTGTGTGCTATGCAAAAGATGCCGATAAAGCCGTTCAGGGTGAGCAAATGGGCTTTATTAAGTTTGGCTCAAGAGTTGACATCTATCTCCCTGTTGGTTCAAGGATAGATGTTAAACGGGGACAGAAAGTAAGAGGAAGGCAGACCATCATAGGATGGTTGGAATAGTATCACAACCTGATTCCTAAGAATACCACATCATCTACCTGTTCTTCATTGCCCTTCCATTGTTGGAAGGTGGTATGGATCAGTTCTTCCTGTTCTCGCATTGGTTTCTTGTATATGTCAAGCAGGAGTTTCCTGATATTGGCCGACATATACTTTTTACCTTCGGGGCCACCAAACTGGTCTGAGTAGCCGTCAGAGAACAGATAGAGTGCATCATTCTCATTCATGTCATACTCGATGTTGACAAACTCGCTTTCATCCTCTATGATGCTGTCGCCGACACTACGTCTGATACCCTTGTACACATTCAGTTCGCCGTTGATGAAGAGATAGACGGGTCTCTTGGCAGATGCCAGTCTTACCTTTCTTGTCTTGGTGTCAATCTCAACAATTGAAATATCCATACCGTCACGTGTATGCTCCGGTTCGTTCTTCTGAAGCAGAATCTTGATCTCGGTATCCAGTCGTTTAAGGATGTCGGCAGGGGAGTTAATCTCCTGCTGCTTGACTATATCATTGAGCAGTGTGGTTCCAATCATAGACATGAAGGCTCCCGGCACACCGTGACCTGTACAGTCGGCTACAGTGATAATAAATTTGCCTTTAAGGTTGCTGAACCAGTAAAAGTCACCACTTACTATATCACGGGGAACAAAGTATATAAAATACTCCTTGAAGGCCTTGGCAAGCAGATCTGATTGAGGTAGTATGGATGACTGTATCCTCTTTGCATAGTTGATGCTGTCTGTGATATCCCTGTTTTTGCGCTCAATCTCAGCCTTCTGTTCACGCAGTAAGATAGTCTGGTTGTGTACCTCTCTTTGCAGGGCTTCTTTCTGCTTGATAAGATTCCTTTCCCTGATCTGGATTATCAGATACACTGAATATACTATCAATGCTATTATTGCAATATAGAACCAAAGTTTCTTCCAAATTGGGGGTTCGATATTTATACTTATAGTCAGAGGTTCCTTATTATATACTCCGTCTGCATTAAATGACCTGATTTGCAGTTGATAGTTGCCGTTGGGCAGGAAGTCATATTCCCTGAATGAAGTGGTCCCCAGATCAAGCCATTCATCATCATTGTCTCCGTTACGTGTGAGTCTGTATTGGTAGGTCACATTCTTGGGATCTTTGTAACTAATACCAATGAAATCGAAGCGGAATGTATATTTCTTCTTGTATGGATAGGGCAGGTTGAGAACCTTGGTAGCCTTATGCTCTTGACCTGATACCTTTATAGAGGTGAAATTAATGTGAGGTGCGACTTTGTTGACAACGTCCTTGGCAGGGAAGTAATTGATAACACCCTGGCTGGATGCAAACCATAGAGTCTGGTCTTTGGCTACGGTAGCATAATAGAAATCCACTCCCATATTCTGCTCATAACCGAAGACTCTTACCTTGCCGCTTTGGGGGTCTACCGAACTAAGGCCAGGGAAGTGGGTAACCCACAGACGATTGTATATATCAGTTACAACATTGTAGGTGAAATTCTTGGCCAGTCCGCTGTTTACATCAAAATAAGCCAGCGAGTCCTCTCTGTAGTTGATTACTCCTCTTCCTTGTGAAGCCAACCATATATTTCCAAGACTGTCAATGGTCATGTCAAATACATCAACCGGACTGTCGCTGATGCGGTGCACCTCAATATTCTTGGACTCTATACGGCATATACCACTGTTTTTTGGGCCAATCCAGATATCTTCCCCATTCAGGTAAATAAAGTTGATATTATTGTGCGGCAGACCGTTCTCTGTTGTGAGATGCAACTTTGCTCCAGTCACTACATCAAGTCTGAAGACCCCCCCTACAGTTGCCAGATATATTGAATTACCTCTACCTTTTATATCGTTGATCTTCCTCTCAGTACGTGAGTCTGTGTAATAGTATGGTTTGAATACCCGACTATCTTCCATTTTATAGAAAAGTCCATTGTTCTCTGTGGCTGCCCATACAGTTTTGCTTTCATCTTCATAGAATCCAATCACTGCATCCTGAGGGATACCTAAGGCACTGTCATAAAACTCAAAGTCTGTGAAACAGTAGGGATCAGCTACAATAAGTCCGTTTTCAAGTCCTATCCATAGTCTATTGTTGCTATTCATTACAGACCTTGCCTTATTATTCTGGAATCCTATCACAGACAGGTCGTAAAAGACCATACTCTCATCCACAAGTGATGAAACGCCTCCTCCGTATGTAGCAAACCAGTAGTTGTCTTCCGAATCCGCCAGTATGTCCCTGACGAAATTATTACTCATCCCATTGCTTACTGAGAAGTTGAAGGAATCAGTAAACTCTCTTGCCCGTATGTCATAAAAGAGCTTTATCACGCCATTACCCCATGTGGCAAGCAATATGTGTCCTTCATCCTCCTCTTCGATATCCTGAATATTCTCGTATTCAAGTTCGAACTGCATACATAGGGATTTGTCAACTATGCGAACGGCAGATGATTCATTGAGAGCAAAACGAAAGAATCCTTCATCTTCGGTAGTGATCCAGAATTCATTCTGTATCCCTTTACGCGGCTTGATGGATGTGATAGTTGTACTGGGGATCTCTGTGTATTTCTCCAGACTCTTAACCTTGCCATCGTTTCCACCCGTCACCTTGATTAGTCCGTCAGAGGTGCCCAGTAGCACAGAGTTGTCACCAAGAGGATAAATAGAGTAAAACAGAGTATGTCCCAAGCTGCCGGTATCAAACCAGGTAGTAACATTCAGGTACTTGTCAATCTTTCCGAAGCCTGAGTTTTGTACAGCAAACCAGATATTGCCCTGTCTGTCGAAGTTGAGTGCTCGTACCGGACTGTTTGTTTCCTCCAGTCGTATCGGTGTGAATTCTCCATCACGATAAAAGCTTAGGTCGCCGTTATTATGCCCTATCCACAGAGTTCCGTCTTCATTTACCTTGAGAGACATTATAAAGTCACCGGCCAGAGAATCCTGAGTGGAGTATGAGGTAAACTTAAGACCATCGTAACGCACCAGTCCTTCTCCCGTACCAATCCAAAGAAAGCCATTATTATCCTGCTCCAGACAATAAATAAAGTTTTGAGGCAGGCCCATATTGGAATCATAGTTCCTGAATCGGAAGGTCTGGGCACTAATGCCAAAACACGAAGTTGCCAGCATCAGCACGGACAGAATAACCCGAAATGAACCGGAAGCTTTAATCATTTTACGGGAGCTTTAGGTTTTATACCAATATTGTACTTGTATTTGGGAATACCTCCGATTGGAATACTGTAGAAGGGAAGTAGCTCCCCGTACTGGTTTTCCAGGTAAATAACAACGTTATTGCTTTTGATATTGGCCTTCTTGTTTTTAATTAGCTGAATATCCAATGAGCTATTGATATCATCGGCTGTTATCTGGTGGGTACTTGTGGCCCAGTGGTTTTCTCCCGAGATGGCCATAACCTCGCCGTTCTTCGACGGCGAGATAACCCTGATTACCCCGTCGTTATCCCAGTCGAAATTACTTTGTTTGATGGCTATCACGCGTTCGTCCATATATGGATAAATATGTGATACCTCATTATTGGCATCATGTAGCCTGAACTTATACTTGAAGTAAAATGCAAAAGCACCTTCCACAGCTCTGTTTTGCTCTCTGTCAGTACTAAGGAAGAGACGGTACAGATTACCGTCGTCCCCGCTTATGCCTTCGATAACCAACTTGAAGACATAACCTCCATATTCAGGTAATAACTCCCCCTCACCCGGGTTGAAGGGACCAAAGGTATACCATTTGCTGTCGTATCTGGCATCATTCCCGAAAGATCTGGATGCCAGCATGGTTCCGCTCTTGTAATTACCATCCCTTACTATTCTGCGGGCTCCTTCATTTGAACAGGCACCTGCACCGCCGAATACCGAGAAAGTGGTTCTTGTGTTCCACTCGCCCTTTTGTTCGTCTAGTTCTCCTCCCGTATCCGGGTCAAACACTCTCAGGTAAATGGATTCCTGAAAAGATTCGGGAACGCTGAAAAAGATTATCTGTATGAAATCATCATCCCCCCAGGCGGTTTCTCCATCCTTCCCGAAGGTTACCAAAGCATGAATGTTTTCGTCCACCGCCGGTACGGGCTGGGCCATCAGGACCGGACTGATTAGCAATGATAGAAGTAAAAAATATATGAATTTCCTGATTTGCATAATTTCAGATTAATAAGTCTTTACTCCACAACAATATTGCGGTATGAGCAATGTCTACCATCCCTCCAATATGCTTCACACTTCACCATATATATTCCTTTCTTACGGAAAGTATGTCTAATTGTTTTACCCATTTGTTGTTCTTCTCCTGTACCAAAGTTCCAGAAATACTGTATATCACCTGTATCCTGGTATCCGTTTAAGCTGGCGTCAAACAGTATCTCCTCACCTTGTTTTATCCTTTCTGGGGCCTGGAAGTAAACCTGCTTTGTCATTTCAAGCAGTATCTTATTCCTGTCCGCAGCCTTCAACTCTTCACCAGTCACCGGATCTACAACGTTCAGTATGACCTCATATTGTCCGGGACCCGGGAAGCAGTAGTCTACTTCCGATCCTTCAAGTATCGTGCCGTCATTGAATTCCCAGATAAACCTGATTTGCATTGTATCTGGATCAAAGCCACTTGTCTCATACAGGGTGAAGCAATAGTAATCTTCGGTAACTTCAGACGGATCCTCGCAGAATGCGATTTTGTATTCAAATTGGTAGAGGTCATCAGAACCGTCCCTGTTGGATGCAAAAAGACCTCTGGATTCGTCCGTGAATATAAAACAGCTGAAATCATCATAGGGAGTGTTGACAGGTTCGGCCAATGCTACAGGTGTGTTCCATTTACCATCATAGATGGAGTAGAATATATCTGTTCCTCCCATGCCTCCGTGGCCATCCGAACTGAAGTACAGTTTACCGGAACTATGCCAAAAGGGAAAGACCTCATTCCCAGCAGTGTTGATCGCAGGGCCCAGATTTTCTGGAGTGTCCCATCTGCCTTCTACCTTACGGCTTACATAGATGTCGGTTCCTCCGTATCCGCCGGGCATATCCGAGCAGAAGAACAGCATGGTACCATCAGTCGAGAGCGATGGGTGGGTTACGGAGTATGATCCGTAACCGAAGGACAGCTCTCTAAACTCCTGCCAATTGCTTCCTGCTTTTTGCGATTGGAAAAGCCAAAGCTGATTTGGTTCACGATTTCCGCGCTGTAGCTTTAGTTCATTTTTCTTGTTGAGCGTAGCAATCAGAGTAACCCCGTCAGTACTCATTGTCATCGGACCTACGGTAAGTTCCTGACCTGTAGTTGCTTCAAACAATGTCGTACGTCCAGTGTTTCCATTTTTATCGATGTGAGCTTTATATAGTTTGTACAGGAAACGGTCCTCCTGATCAAATACATTCTTGACAAGGCTGCTCTTACGGTTGGAGATAAAGTAGAGTGTTGAATCATGAACAAATGGAGCCATCTCGTTGGTTATAGGGTCGTTAAGTTTAAGCTTTCTGACTGTGAGCTCCTGCCCCTGAGTGCAGACTACTGTCAGGAATGCAGCCGATACCGTGGTAAATATATATTTCAAGCAACTCTTCATACTGTCACTCCTAAAATATTATGGCACGCTTTAAAAAAATCTCGGGCTTACTGTGTTGACCTTATAGCCAAAGTCAAACTTCAGTGATATTTCATGGCTTCCGCTGTTCATATTGCTCAGATCTCCGGTTGGATAATCGTAGCTATATATTACCCTAAGCTGGGGTGTGGCCTGCCATGCGGCCAGTGCGATTATTTCGCTGTTGGTGCGATATGCGGCTCCCAGCCAAAAAGTGTTGTCATATATAAAGCTGGCGCTTAGGTCAGCTACTGTTGTTCCTGAAGGTTTGAAGCGCACCAGAAATGATGGCTGCATCGAAATAAGTCCTCCAAGCGGGAAGAGATAACCTCCCGTAAGGAAGTAATCAGTCTCTGACAGTTCTATTTCTGACGACTCATGGGCCAGTTGACCGTTGTAGAACATATCAGGTATTGACAGGCCAAGGAAGAAATCAGTTCCATACCAGGCCATGCCAAATCCCAGAGCAGGCTTTATATAGTTCTCATTATCCCTGAATACTTCATCAGTCTCGTCCTGCAGGTTTACCTTGTGCCAGTTGAGACGGGCAGAATAAAAACCTCCACTGATACTAAAGGCCAACCGGTTAGTGGTACTCGTACGTACTCTGTATGCGTAGGAAGCAGAGAGCCCTGTATTCTGGGCTATTGCAACATTTTCGTTGAATGCTGACAGTCCCAGGGCAATATTGTCGTTCTTGAGAGGAGCATGCATAGAGAAAAACTGAGCCTTAGGGGCATCATTCATTCCAGTCCATTGCATCCTGGCAGATAAAAGTGCAGAGAAGGTTTCGGCTGAACCTGCGAAGGCCGTATTTACAGCATAGCGGTTGTGCATATACTGCGTCATCAGCACCTCTTTTTGAGAATAGCCACTGATACAACAACAGAAGGTAAGTATAGTCAGTAATCTCAGCCTCATGCTACTAGTATACGGAACTTTTTATTATTAAATAGTCTTTTATATCAACACCTTCTCCACGGAAATTGAAGTAATAGTATCCGTCAGGCAGAATCTTACCGCTGTTATCAGTGCCTCCCCAGTCATTCTGATAATCTCTTGACTGATATACAACCTTGCCCCTTCCGTCAAATATGATAAGTTCGTTGTTTGCCACAACATCTGCACCTTCAATTACAAGCACGTCATTCTTGCCATCTCCGTTGGGAGATATCCCGTTATAGTGCTTAACTCCTGTTACTGTAATTGTAACATCATCTGAAACTGACGAGCAAACCCCGTTGGAAAGGGTCCATCTCAGCCTGTTTAAACCATAGCGAAGATTACTGATTGGAGTGGTGGGATCATTTATCCCTGTTATCACGGCATTACCTTCAATAACAGCCCATACGCCTGAGCCAAAGGGTAGGCTTGCCTGAAGTGTATAATCTGTTTTGTTGTACAGAATTGTATCCCTACCTGCGGTAAACAAGTCTGTCTCCGGTTTTTTGTAAAACTTTACCCTGACTACATCCGAGCTGAGGCAGTCGCCATTTGTTATTGTCCAGGTCAGGTCTTTTTCTACAACACCGGTGGTAAGTGCAGAAATTCTGAAACCTGTTTTAGGGTCTGAAGTATCATCAAATACTCCGTCACCGCTCCATTGACCTATTCCCATGCCTGGGGCTGCGGCATTGAGTTCAACCAAATCACCGCATACTTCAGTATATTCACCGGCATCGGCATTAACCTTAAGGTCGGGTATTACTACAGTACTTCCCGCTTCACCGTTATAAGATGTGACACATCCGTTTACATCGGTTACGTTGATAAGTCTGAATTCGGTTTCTCCGGTAATGTTGCGGGAAAAACTGTAGGCAGAAGAAGTAATGTTTAATGTAGATTCCTGATTGCCGGCAGCATAACGGGCCTGCCAGGGCCCGTTACTCTGAAGCGTCATATTTATTGTAGCATTGCCGCTCCCGCATATTGTACTTTCACTATCAATAGTAGCAGCAGGCTGACCATTCAGAGTCACATTTACCTGATCATTTGCCTGGCATACGCCATTAATCTGAGTAAATGTCAGGGTGTAGGTCCCTTCATTATTGGCGGTAAATACAGGGTTGGCAATACTGTTGTCGCTAAAGTTGCCCCTACTGCCGCTCCAAAGGTAGGAGGTATGTCCATTTCCGGAACCGGGTGTTGCATTAAGTGTAGTAGAGAGTCCGCATGTTACTATATCATCACCTGCGCTGAAGGGTGCAGTAGGTATGCGGTCTATCCTTATTACGGTCTGACCCCGCATATCAGATTCATTATAGGGAGTGCCGTTTCCATCCAACCCTGTTGTCAGTTTGATTGTAATCTCATTATCGTCAGGATAATCGACAGTTTGAACCTGTGTTTTGATAGCACCTTGTGTGGCAGGATAATAGTTTTGAACGAATTTGGGACTTTCCATCAGGAGACCGGTGACATCCCCACGTATTTCAATTCCCACGTCAACAGGGCCATCGATAGCTGCATTGAATTCTATCCGGATTTCAATTTCACCACTTTCACATAAGGCCAGATCAGGTGTAATTAACCTGGCAAAATAGCTCTCCTGCCCTTGCGCTAATTGAATTGCATCGGGTAGGGCCAGCAACAGGCAGAGGAAAAGGAAACGGCGCAGCATCTGGTAAATATGCTTACTAATTTGGTTTAACACAGCCTCAATAAGTTTAAATAATGCCTCCATAGGATTTGAATACAAGCCCTATATGGTTGTAAGTTTAAAACAAATTTCCGAAAAATGAAAAAAAAAGGGCATTAATCGCCTGAGATATGGGCAACTTAGCGGAAAATACTATTCTCCTTTGGCGGGTTTCGTCGCAGGAAGTCTATACGATACTCCCGAAAATGCACCGCAAAACGTTCAAGGAAGTTCTCTCCCGGTGCTGGTGCTGGCGACATATTCAGTCTGCCTTCAGGGTCTATGAGAAAATATGCAGGTAGGGCCTGCAGGTCATACAGATCAATAAGCTGCGGATAGGAGGCAAAGTGAAGGAAGTCCCATTTGTAAGGGTTCTTTTTTAACAGTTCCTCGATAGCATCTATGTTTTCATCCATCACTACAGTAACAATCTCCATCTCTTTATTCATGGTTTTGTAATACTGTTCCAGCACGGTCAAATCTCTCAGACTTGCTATGCTGCCGGTGTGGATAAAGTTAAGGTAGACAAACTTACCCTTGTAATCACTTAGATCCCTGTTGCGGCCTTTCTGGTTCTTAAGTCTGAAATCAGGGGCCATACTACCCGGCCTAAGCTTGGAGACCTTGGCATAAACTTCAGATGCTGTCTGCCTTACCTTTGGTGTTGAACCTTTATTTGCGGCACTTTGCAGTGCCGCAAAGACTGTTGCTTCGGGAATGCGCTTGCTGTAGAAAGCTTCAAAGAGGCCGTAGATAAGCACCTGTTCGGTTAGTTCCATGTTTGTAAACAGCGTGTCCTGCATAGCAATATTGGCTATGCTGTCAAATTCCAAGCGGTCGGCCAAAGCCCGGTTGAGCGGGGTCCTTACATCATCACTGAATCCGGCAGGGACAAAGGATCTAAAGAGTGAGGTAAACAACTGGCTGTAGGAGGGAAGCTGATACTCGACCTGATGCTTGTTAAGTTCAGCAATTAGGTATCTTGCTATATTTCGTTGGCTCATCTGCCTAAGACGCATAAAAGAGAACTGTTTATGCTTTTGAAAGACAGGATTAGGGTATGTATATTTTGCTGCGAGTTGCTGCTCGATCTGTCGTGCCAGTGCTGTGTCGGAGCTTGTAAAGAGCCTGACTGCATAGCTGCTTAGTATGTATTCAAATTCAGCGTCAAACTCGACAATGTTACGGTTTAGCTCTCGACTTTCAGGATTTGCAATGCCCAGAGGCAGTTCTTCAAACCTGAAATAGGGGTTGAGCCTTTCCAGTTGGGTACGCGGTTGAAATGGAGGAAAGACTAGTTTGTACTCCTTACCGGGCTCGACAAAGATAGATGCCCGGGTACGTCCCAGATCCGCAAAGAGAAAGGAGGTTTCATCAAGGGGGAAATTAAAGTCGAAATTGCCCTCATCATCAATGGGCATCGTGATAAGTGGTGCTCTTCCGGGAATTATGAAGTTGGAATAATATTCGAATACAATGTTCATACCCTTGTATTCGGGAGCCGAACCGAAGAATCGCACACTGTCTGTAGCATGTGAGTATGGCTGTGCGTTAAGGGCCTGATGCA
>Ga0209510_1000669_pt1 | contig 44738 bp, 53 predicted proteins | sample BiotimSIPDNA_FD_185749 | JGI IMG/M metagenome (GOLD analysis project Ga0209510, IMG submission 185749) | Anaerobic biogas reactor microbial communites from Washington, USA - Biogas_R1 time_0 SIP DNA (SPAdes) (version 2) | ecosystem: Engineered > Bioreactor > Anaerobic > Unclassified | place...
GACCGTTAAATTCGGCTGAATTTATTTCCAATTCAGTTTCCATACATTTATTCCTAGATGATCAAGGGGTATAACTGCTTTGGTGTCCCTAACAACACCTACTACTAGGGTCGGGGGATGGGTTTATGGCGCTGCAAATGAAATTGGAAATTTCTTAGAAAAAAAGTAGGTTTTTTTTATCCATCACTATATAGTGTCCTGTCCACCGCGGTTATCTGTCAGATTTTTATAAACCATCCCAGACAGAGGATCATTTTATGTGGGGCGCGGATGACAAATTACTCCGGACATTTTTCAACAGCAACAGTTACGCTGAGAAGACCCGCCGATTATACACCCTAATTTTAAACAATTATAAAGAGTACCAGGACCTCAGCCTTGAAGAATTACTCAACGAAGCAGAGGAAGAGGAAGATCAGGGAGTGAAGAGAAGGCGGAGGAGGATCAATCTCAGGATCTCAGATTGGAAATCTCAACTGGAAGAAGATGGCAAATCTCCGCATACCATCAGATCCTATATTAACGCAGTCACTACTTTTTATGATTATTATGATATAACGCCCCCTAAAATAAAAAATAAGCAAGGCGACATCGGTCTTGAGCAGAATCAAGGCAGACTCCTTAAAAAAGATGAAATTAAAAAGATGGTGGATTCAGGTGATGCCCGGGCCAGGGCAGTGATTTATACCTTGGCCCTAACAGGTTTATCACAAGCCGAACTCCGGAAAATCACCATTCACCAATTACTCCAAGCAGCCAGTGATGTCCTGAATCGACAAATTAGAACAGTAGAGGATTTCATTGATGCAGAAGATGATCTTAATCATGAGATCCTTACTATCTTCATTACTCGAAGTAAAGTACACCATCGATTCTTCACTTTCATCCCACCAGAGGCAACCAGGAACATAATTGCTTACCTGAGAGAGCGATTGTACAGTGAGAATGAAAATCTCCATCCAACCCCTGATGGGGGTATATTTGTTAAGTATAATGGCGAACCAATCACATCACACGCTATGCGAGAGGTCATTGTCAGGGCAGGGAAAAGTGCTGGTTTTCAAATGCCTAAAGCGAAGGCTTATGCTTGGTGGCGTGGTCACGCCCTCAGGAAATACTTTATATCTACAATCAAAAATAAAACGGGAAATATGGAACTGGCCGAATGGCTGGTGGGACATAAACCACGATATACTGATAACACATACTGGTTCAAGGATGTTGAGGATCTTAAGAAAAGTTATGTAGAAGCTTTGCAATTTCTGAGTATTGATGATGGGCGGGTTACTGACTTCCAGAGTAAGGAGTATCGTGATATTAAAAAGTATCTTAAGGGAGTCAAATGGATCCTGGAATTGTTGGATGAGGATCCAAAGTTTAGGGATGATACCAAGACAGCGTTAAAAAGACGCGACAAAAATCAGGATTTTGATATCAATTGATATCAAAAATAGAGAATTAATACTTTTTAGGAAAAAAGAGTCGTCCTTTTCAACTGTAAAACGCCTATATATAATTATAAAACTTTTTTGATATCATATCATATCATATCATATCATATAGAAAGTCAATATCTGAGTTACACTTGAACCACTTGAAGGATGATAACAGATAAAAAACATAAAAAGTATTATTTTTTTTAGTCGTGATTACTTCTCGTATGCTCTCCTGGACGAGTGTTATTAACAATTAATTAAAAATTATTTTTCTAAGTAATTATCATTGGTAGTGATCCAATCCAGGAAGGCTTCAGTGGCAGCCTTTTTTAGGTTTCCTTTGCTTGTCATCTTGCCTTTCTCACTAAATTTATTAAATGCGATTTTCCTGAATTTCGCTTCATCTTCATCGGTGAGTTCAATTGGAATATATAATTTCCCCATAATTTCAACCTCCAATTAATCATCTGTTATTGGAGGTATTTAGGTTAAATAGTATTTAGTGTTTATACTAAATATTCTAAATATTCTAAAGATATATATATACCCATATACAGAATAAAATCGCAGGAGGATTCCCTTACCCTCCTGCATCCCCCCTCTTAAAAATTGGGGAATAAGTCAGGGACGACCAAATTCTATCCGTTGAGTAGGAGAGAAACAAATGAAAACCAATTGTGGAAATGGCCACCCTCAGGCCAGGTTAAATGAGGGGATAGTTGAACGCCCAGGACACCACAGAGGTGAGGCATCATGCCTATGAAGTACCGGGTCCTGGAAGAAACAAAATCTAATTTTGAGAAAGAACTCGCCGATCATTTCAATGATGGTTGGATCCCCCAGTACGAAACCAAACAAACAGTAGTACAGCGGGAATCCCATGAGACAGGGGATTATGGGCGCATCTACTATGATGAATCCATAATTCACACGATCCTTCTCCTGAAATGGGAAGACGACACCAAAGAGGAAACTGCGGGGTGAGTGGATGACTTTTATTTTTAACAAAAATCACAACCGCACCCACACCCACGGCTGCCGCGCAATCAATCAGATGAACTTTGATAAAAACGCAGAAATCGTGGAAGAACCCCGGGGTCATAGCTGCGCCTGGTGTCAATCTCATTCTCGTTTTAAGAAATTCCCTGCCCGGGACAAGGGTCATGGTTTGGATCCTTATATTGGTGAGAAGATATGTTATGACTCTGAAATCCGCCAGGTCCTGAAAAAATTCGGATGTGCTTGTGGATCCCACAAGGGTGATGTCAGGATGTATCCCCACCAGGATGGTTATCAGGTAAAAGGGGAACCAGGTAGGTGGTGGATATACTTCCATTGCCATAGCTGCGGCCATGATACCAGCCTTTCCAAGGTTCCCCCAGTAATTACCAGAGACGCTGCGGGGGTGAAAGTATGAAGGTAGAAATCGACGGATATGGCATTGAAACTCAGTGTTACAATTGTGGAGTTAAAATCCGTCTTTGTGAAGACGAACCATTCGCGGTTTTATTTGATCCAGGGGAACCCCAAACCCACGACCATCCAGGAGCGCCAGCTGTAGTATTTTTATATTGCCATAAATGCGCCACTCAGGAGGGGATCTTCGATGCCTGAGTTCAAGAGTTACAATAAAAATCTCTTAATACCTGAGATGGGTACTTGCCACAAGATCCGCCGGGTTTCCAAGCCTGAGAACTGGGAGAAGTTGCCCTTTTTCAATCAAAGAACAGACTTGATTGATCCTGTCCATTATCCTAAGGTTAAAGATACAATCATCTTGGCCGCTTGGGATGCTGGTGAAATCTCTTATTTTCAGATTAAAGCATTAAGGGGGTGAAAATCATGGAACAACCAATCTGTTATAACTGCAGGTATCGTGGCCCTGTTCCTAACAGCAGGCACAGTAGTTGTTGTCACCCCAGGGTTCAAGATATTCAGAGCCGCTCGGGTGACCTGATGATGCTAATGGATGGCATTGTGAACCGGCGAAGAATCCCAATATTTTTCCCAGACCTTAGAGTAGTCTTTGAGGAGGAGGGAATATTGAACGGATGGGCCTCGTGGCCCTTTAATTTTGATCCCCATTGGTTGGTAGATTGCACAGGCTTTGAGGGGGTGAAATAAATGCCTATGAATCATGAACTCTTCGCAGAATATATTGGCCGCGTTGCTGAGGAAGAGTGCCAACGAACCCGCCGGGAACAAGGACTCCCAGAGAAACCATCAGAAGCCACCTGGATCCTTGGCTGTGACAGTGAACCCTGCCAAAAAAAATGTCCTTTTAAGGAGACCTGCTAATGACCAGGTCCCTTAAACCCCGCGCCCCTGCCTGGTGGGAGCCCATATTATCCCGACCAGACCTAATCTACAAACTTTTTATTGTTTTTTCTATTTTTTTATACATTCTCAGCGTGGCAATTCTCAACCAAGCTGAGAGAGGAGTAGGAGGTATTTAAAGTGTTAAGTCAAGCACAGAAAGCCAAAATAAACGAAATTAAAGCAAAATATGAGAAAAAAGGCATGAAAGAAATCCATGGCAATGATGGAGTTTGGAGACCTAAAATCATCGGTGAAGTACTAAGGGGAATATATCTCCGCGTGGAAACTGATGCGGATAACTGGAACCGGAACAAGTACTATTTCGATGATAAAGGCAAAACCCTCGATCAGGAAGGCCACCCCATCGCCCTGAACGGTGAAATTGCCGTCTTCGGCAGTGTGGTCTTCGATGACCGGATGAGAAGGCTCCCAACAGGTGCCGATTTGGCCATAATATATTGTGGTGAACAACGAAACCCCGGGAAGAAAAATCCGACTAAATTGTTTACCATAATGAGTGACCAATCTCCTGGCAATGAATTAAATGCTTCACATGAACCTGCACCCGAAATGAGGCAGGCGGATTACCCAGCAGCCCAGGAACTGATTAAAGACTGTATAACTTACCTGGCCGATGAAGGAAAAAAGAACCCAACCCCTGCGGAGATAGTGAACTATGCTAAGAAGTTAATCAATGACAGCGACGAGCCCGACACCCAGATTTTAACTGAAGTGAAGATCCTAATGGCTGAAAAAGAAAAGGCACTTAAAAACGAGGAGGGAAAACAATGAATCCCTCCCAATCAGTTTCAACCAAAGAAGGGATCCGCCGAGCCCTGGAAGAGTTAATTGAACGAGGTGGTCCACAAACTTGCAAAAACCTGGTAGAAAAAATCAACAAGGAGTATAGAATCAGCCGGGTTACTATTGACAAGGACCGAGCAGCCCAGTACTTAATCAGGAACCCAAACATCATCGTGGTGGGGGATATTCCTAAGGATAAAATTCATGTCTATGGCCTCCGCGGAGTAGATTACACGAATCATCAAATTATGAAGGAGGTGGTTTAAATGCCCAAAGGACCGATATGGACCCCAACTGAGGAAGATCAGCTTAAAAAAAGAATTAGTGAGGGAAAAGAACCCGAAGACATCTGCCTGGAATTTCACAAACTCCAAAAGTTCAGTCCTGAAATCCATCCACGCAGTCCCTCAGCAATCCGCCGGCATATTGCATCAATGAAAGAAAACGAAGGCAAAGTTAAGGCTCCGAACTCAAGGAAACGCTGGCTTCCGAAAGATGACCAATTACTCCTTGAATTATTTCGGGATACTACACTGGATCCCGATGAAATTGGAACGCATCTTGGTCGGAGCGGATCCGCGGTGAAAAGCCGGATTTCAGTGATCGGAATTGAACATCTTAGAAATCCGCCAGAAGGATTCTTTTCCAGGATCCTGAAAGCTCTGTTTGGAGGGAGTAAGCGTGCAGGTCACTAAGATATTGATAATTAAGAGAATAGGTCTATTTAAGTTATCAGGGCTTCGAACACAAGAATTAATTAATAAAGGGACAGAAGTTGGATTGATTTAAAAATAGGGAGGATATTATGTCAGGGACGACCAAACCCGAAATGGAGAGAGAAATAGACGATTTGATAGAGCAAACCCGCCATGATTGGCACCGCTTAAAATTGCACCTGGATGATAGTAAGGGTGAGGGGGTGAGCGGATGAAAATCAAGGCACGAATCGACATAATTGAAGTTAAAGAAGAACCTGTTCTAACCACTGAAGTGGATGTCCCTTCCATTGAATCGGAAGTGGCCAGAATAAGTAAGCACCTGAATCCTAAAAAGAAATATAAAATTTCAGTCACACCGGAATTACCGGGGATGGATCCTGAAAACTGCAGATGTATTTTCAATGATTTAACTGGATCCCCCTATGATGAAATTGTAAATGCAATTAAAGACACTTTACCAAGGGATTTATTTCCTTCAGGAATTATGGGACCTATGAAGGATGGAAAGTTTATCCCAGTCAAAGCCAGGGTAACCGTGGGATCTCTTTCTGAAAAAACCCGGAGGGATAACCGATGATGGATCCCTTTTTCTTTTTTCAAAATAACTGGCCACTGATTCTTTATTGGGTGGTGACAATCGTTGCCCTTATCGGGGTGGTTCTGAATATTGAGCATGACCTGCGCTGCTTCTATATTTGGAGTTTCACCAACGCTGCCTTTGCTTTACGCACTTTCTTTTTAGGCGCTTATGAAATGACTGCCTTATTTATAATTTATTTCATATTGGCCATCGTGGGAATCTATCGTTGGAAACTGAAGCCCCATCAGGAGGAGCAGAGTTTACTTAAGGAGAATCGTAACCTTCGCGATGAGATTGCGATATTAAAAGCGGTTATTGAAGGATCCGTTAGTGGGGGAATGGATAGTGAAACGAAGGAAATCCACAAATAAACCACTCCCCACTTATCTGCCTGAGTACCAGCACCAATACCTGGGAATGGTATGCAGGAAGAAAGGAATCACCAAAACAGAATATATCCGGCGAATGCTGGACGATCAGATCAAGGAAGATTATCCTGTGGTGGAATATGAACGCCGCCGGGACGAGTTACAGAAGGAGCTCAAAGTGGTGGAGTTACTGATTGAGGAATCAAGTTATATGAAGGATCACGAGCAATGGGTCCTTTCTGAGTTGGAAAGAATAGTTCCCAACCTGGCCAAGGGCGCGAATCCCACCCCTGAACTGGCCACTTATATTAGCAGCAGGCTTGGGTTATCTTGGCAGGATTTATGGATGGTTGTGGAACAGTATCGGGAAACTGGGAAACTGGAGGTGTAAATTATGATTGAATTTGAGGAAAAAGAAAGATGCTCAGACTGCGGTGAAATAGCTGTGGAGTGGCAGCATAGCATGAGAATTTGTGGGAATTGTGGAGAAGTTATTGGCAGGTGAGTGTTGATGGGTGAGCAGAAAACTTTGGATATGACTGATAATATCCTGGGAGAACTGGATCAGGAACCTGCCAGGATACTCGGCGAAGCCCTTTTAAAAATAGGTTTAGATCAGGGATATTGTTTCACTGGCCGTTGGTATAAGATCGAGGCCAGTTTCTGTATAGTGAACCATCAAACTGTGAAAGTTAGGAATCAAAATCTCAGGGAAAAGGTGGGACCATGACCACTAAAGCAATTCCCTGTCCCAATGAGGGCTGCAACGGCCACCTCTACTTTTGGGATGCGGGTATAAACGCGAAGTCAAGGGCAGGGTGTTACTATGAGAAACAGGGAGGTGAATGAATGATTTGGATTGATTGGTTAATTCTTGCCACTCTTATTTGCATTATAGGGTACAGCATAGTTTCCATAGTGCTTGAAGGAGAGCGCTCTTCACAGGAGGGGGAATAACTATGAGGAGTTATACATTTCGAGAGAACTGGCCATGTTTCAATGACTATCCATTGGAAGATGCTGAGATTCGGGAGTCTTTAGACACAATCACTGAGATGATCCCACAATTGTATATCATGCAGCGGATCCGACAATGGGCCATCCGATATTTTCAACCTCATCCTCCATTATATTGGAGTGAGAAACTGCAGCAATTTGTAACCATCCCGGAGGACTGAGAGAAATTAGCTTCAGAATCAGGATCCCGATATCTTGGCAATTGAGGGATACCTTTTATCCTCCTAAGGGGAAACAACCAGGGGATCTGGAACCTAAGGAAGCATATATTGAAAACGGAAAAAAATATTTTATTTTTTAATGAATATAATGGAAAGCGCCAGTGTGGACCCTTTTTATACTCTTCACTTTATGTCAGGGACGACCAAATCCGTTCGATAAGGCGGAGAGATATTTAAAAAAAGCATAGGTCAATTGACCCCCACACTGGTCTTTCCAATTTTTATTCTTAGTTTAGTAAATATAAATACCTTCCCATCACAATATAATCAATAAAGGGACGACCAATCCTAAAAACTCCCAGGCGGTGGGGATATTTTGAAGATCTGCGAATGGTGTAAACAGCCAATAACTAATCAGGGCCATGGCAATCAACGATTCCACAGAGAAGGCCAGGGACCCAACGGCCAAAATTGTTTTAAAGAGCATCGGCGCAATTATAAGCGTTTAAACGAGCAGCAGAGATACCATAAATATAAATCAGTTATTAAGGAGGGAAGCCTTGGCACAGGGTTTCTCTCCCAACACCCCCATTCTAATTTTCAAACTGAGGAACATGAAATCCTGAAGGAACTCCGCCGCCTGAGGTTACCCACCCATCCAGAAATACTGTCCAGAGTTAATAGTGAGGGGCGATAAAACTGGCCACTACAACATCCACCCCCACAAAACTGGATTCCTGTGGTGGCCGCCCTCCTACTCAACACAAAAGAAAAAGAACCCTGCACCAATACTCGTGCAGGTCATGTTCAGCCATTATTTCACACCTTGCCTCTGCCTGGTTCCCCCAAGTACTCCTTGCCCGGGTAGAGGCCAATCTCACAAATATCGACTGCCATGATATCGCTATTTTTACAAGTAAGGAAAATGGATCTTATCGGGTCTGCGCCACCTGCGGTGAACGAGAAGATATAGTTCGCCATTGCCCTGAGTGTAAGAGCATCGATATCATAGAGGAAGAAAAAACCGCAACCACAACTTGCAGATCCTGTGGCCTCGTACTATTAGGCCCACCCCCTTTATTTTGTAGTTACGATCCGATTGTTTATGCCTGGGGTGGTGCAGCCCTTGACCGGACCACAAGGTGATTATTATTAAATTTTTAGCCTTATTGCGGTTGTTTGGATGGATTCTTATTTTTTTACTGATGTTTTTCTTAGTTATTGCACCTGTTAGGGGTTGAACCATTCTTTATCCTGAAAATCATTTATTATTAAAAAATTGGAGGTTAGATAAATGACAATAAACAGTTCTAAACTATTGGATGGATTGACCACGATCCTTTTGGCCTTACCATCTGTAATTCTAATATTTGGATGTCCGATTGAGGAATATGCTCCTCCGGAGTATCTGGCAGTTTTAATGCTGTTTCTTGCGGTGATAAGTCAACTGGCTGCTAATGAACGCAGCAAATTTGCATTGGATACAATAAAAAAATGGAAGTATTTCGATTACCTGACAACCTTCTTCCTGGCAGTTTACCCATTCATCGCAGGTTATGAGGACCAGCTCCTTGCCCAGTTACCCCCAGGTTGGAAAGTCCTGGGATTGGTATTTTTCGCCGGATTGTCCCAATGGGCCGCTAATAAAAGAATTCAGAACGCCGAACCCATCACTGCAACGCTCACCCCATCCGAACTTATAACCAACACCACACCCACCATCACTCCTGAAGTTGAAGATGAATTGGTCGCTGAGGATGAGAGTGAACCTGCAAAAGATAAAAAAGACGGTGCTTAAATAAAGAGGGTTGGTTCATCTATGGAAACCCAAACCAAACCCTCTTCTTTAGAGCTTGAACAATCTGAATCATCCGATGTTCCGATCTATGATAATATGAGGAATGGGAAGGCCATCTGTTCAGCCCATCCCCTATTAATCAAGATGCTCACCAGAATAGAAGGGAAACTTGACACTCTAAACGAGGATGTAAACAACTTGGAAACTGAAGATAAAATTAAGAAAAAAAACACTGAAAATTGGGAAAAATGGAAAAACAGGATTTATGGGGCAGGATTTACAGTAGGGGGTTTAATAATTATAAAATTAATTGAGTTTTTCACCCCATTATAAAAAAACCCTATTTTTTTATTCTAGGACAGTCCCATAAATATTTAAAAAATAAAACATTATTTTATAAGTAAGGGTGATTGAATGGGGGAACAAAGAGAACATATTTGTGTTATTGCAATTATAATTTTGATTTTTTTTGTTGTTTCTATATCTGGATGTACATCTTCAAGTAGTGGAGAAAAGAATGATGAAGCTCCAAAAGTTACACTTTCAAATTTCACAGCTAAAGAAGTAACATTCCAATATCCATCCGATTCATGGACTTGTGTAGAAGGAAGTGGAAATACCATTGCTGAATTAACTTACAAAAATGGTGATGCAAAAGCGTATGTAAAAAAATATCCTAATACATCTTTAGAAGAATTAAAAAATCTCATTTCAATGGAACCTCACACAACGAATAAAGAGACTACAAAAACTTATGTGGGTTACAATGCAGAGTATAGTGGATATACCATAGATGGCAAACCAAAGGCATCTTTTAATCAAACGGAATACACTAAAATTTTTGAAGTCGGAAACACATCTTATAGAATCACTGTAGAATCTAAAACATCAATGAGTCATATTGTGATGTATATCTCAGATTCTATTCGAATTACTTAACTTTCCTTCTTTATTTCCTTTTGAATCGTTTAAACTGAAATTCATAATTAAATCTCTGTAGGGCGGAGTAATCTACAATTTCCACTTCAGTGATGGGCTATTAGGCCATCACTCTTCAAATACAACTATTCATTGATTTTTTCATGTTTCAAATCTTAACCAGATTATATTTATCTATCAGGATAAGGATTACTCTTCAAAAATAAAAATAAGGATAACTAAAATGACTAAATCGCCACCAATAATAGAAAAAGATTTATCAGAACTAAAACGCGACCCTGATAACCCCAGGGAGGTCATGAAAGAAGCCGCACCAGAACAATACCGAGCCCTGGGGAACATTACCGATGCCTTTGGATTGGTAGATCCCATAATTTACCGTGTGAAAGACGGATTAATAATAGGCGGCCACCAACGAAGCGATGTCTACCTTGAAAAAGGAAAAACCAAAGGATACAGTATAATCCTTGGAGATATTGGATGGTGGTTCTATGAAACTGATATAAAAATAAAAAGTGATGAAGATGCCACTGCCCTGAACTTGGGCCTTAACAAAATCGCCGGCCTATGGAATGAAGCCAAATTAAAACTCAATATTCAAAAATTACAACTCAAAAATTATCGCCTCGACCTAACAGGGTTCACCAAGCCCGAACTGGAAGCCCTCAGCCAACCACCACAACTAAAAGAAAAGGATCCTGTAGAAGATGACCCTAATATTGACATTGAAAAAATAGAATGTCAGGTGAAACCTGGCCAACTATGGAAACTCGGGGACCACCAACTCTACTGTGGAGACTCAACAAAAACCGATGACCTCACAGCTTTAATGGGTGTTGAAATTGCTGACATGATCTTCACAGACCCACCATATAATGTAGACTATGACCCAGAAGCAAGGGAGTCCTATTTCTCACCTGAGAGGAAAAAGAAACCCCTTGGAAAAATCGACAACGATAAAAAATCACCTGAGGAATTCCGAAACTTCCTGGACCAAGCATATTCTAATATGAACACCCACCTCAAAGCAGGAGGCGGGATTTATATCTGTCACGCTGACAGCGAAGGTCACCACTTCAGAAACGCCTTTATCGCACAGCCATGGTATCTGGCCAGTTGCTTGATCTGGAAAAAAACCGTCCTGGTATTTGGAAGATCTGATTATCACTGGATGCATGAACCTTTACTATACGGATGGAAGGAAGGAGCCAAGCACATCTGGACAGGTGACCGGAAACAAACCACAATAATCGAACTCCCCACCGACCATTATAACAAGGCCAACAGCGACACCAATGGAAAATATCTACACCCCACCCAGAAACCAGTAAGTCTGGCCGGAGTGGCCATGAAGAACAGCAGCAGCCCTGGTGACATAATCTTGGATCCATTCGGAGGTTCAGGATCCACAATCATCGCCGCGGAACAACTCAACCGCCACGCCTACCTAATGGAATTCACACCCTTATTCTGCGATGTAATAATCCATCGATGGGAAAACTTCACCGGCGAAAAAGCAGAACAGGTGACCTGAGATGGCCAAGACAAAACTCACCCCAGAACTCCAGGAAGAAATATTAAACCTCATCCGAGCTGGTAACTATGTAAAAGACGCCTGTTTGGCCGTTGGCATCGATGAATCCACCTACTATAAATGGATAAAGCGAGGGGAGAAGGCCAAAAGTGGGATATACTTCCAGTTTGTCCAGTCTACTAAAAAGGCTCGCGCATTCGCTCGGGCTCTCAGAGTAGAAAAGATCACCGATGCGATGGAGGAGAATTGGCAAGCCGCGGCCTGGTGGCTTGAGCGCACCGACCCTGAACACTGGGGCCGCCGCTCCCGGGTGGACCTGGAGGGCCAAGTAGATTCCAAAGTGAAAGGCGAAGTTGAGCATAAAGGAAAAGTAAAGGCGGTCTTGCCCGATGGCATCGATGAAAAGGTCGTTGCAGAGTTTGGACTGTTCATCGCTAAGCGGGGAGCACCTGGATCTGCTGAAGACTCTGAGTCCGAAGACGATCGCGAAGTATAGCATTCCTTTCTTCGCCCGCTATTACCTGGACCTGGAAGTACCGGACCATCAGGTGACCTGGTACGACCGGATTGGCCAGTTCCCCTTAACTTGGGTTATAAGTCCCAGGGATCATGGGAAAACCACAACCATTCCCAGGGTATATGCGGAGCATGAAACCCTTTACAAACAAGATTTTAATGTACTATTACTGGCTAAAACGGCCACTCAGGCTCAAAAGAACCTGGAAGTAGTGGAAGCGGACCTGGACACCAATGACAAGTTATGGACTGACTTTGAGGTTGAATTATCAGATTTTCGGAAACGGAAGAATCAGATATGGTATAATCGGAGGCGGATTCAGCGGGACGCCACCATTGAAGCCGACGGCCTATTAGGTGCGATCACTGGTGGCCACTTCCATTTGATTCTTCCGGATGATCTGATAGATGATGCCAACACCCGGACCGAGCAGGCCCGAAAACAGCCCCTGGACTGGTTTAATGGTACTGTGATGCCACTCCTGGAACCTGATGGTCGTGTGATCGGGACCGGGACCCGGAAGCATTATGATGATATGTACCAGGAGCTCATAGAGAACTCTTCCTGGTATGTGATAGAAGAAAAAGCTATTCTTCAATGGCCGAAAAAGTGGGAGATTGTTTATAAAACGGTTGACAAGAAACAGGTCGCCGTTGGTGTGAAAAATATCCTTGGTAGTTATCAGGTGTTATGGCCTGAGAAATGGCCAATTGAGAAGCTCATCCTGAAGCAGGAAGCGATGGGTCCCATCTTTTTTAACAGGGAATATCAGAACGACCCATCAGGACTCAAAGGGCGGATCCTCAAGGAAGCCTGGCTTAAATATTATGAACCTATTATTCAGGAAGATGGCGAATCAACAAAGAGTTACATGCGCCGAATGAGATCCTGGCTTGGCCAGTTCAATATCTATATGAGTGTTGATGTGGCCAGTGAGGCCAAGGAAACCGCTGATTTTACAGTTATAACAGTTTTCGGAATTAATTATCGCGAGGATTTATATGTTATTGATTGGATCAGGGACCAGATAGAATTCCCTGAGCAAGTTAATCTGATTGTGGAAACCGCCCGCAGATATAATCCTGAGAAGATTGGAATAGAATCCACAGGTTATCAGAGAGTTCTGGGCCAACATATTCTCAGCGTGAACTTCTTACCCATAGTGCCGGTGGAAACTGGGATCCTCAGTAAAGACACCAGGATCATCAACTCATCGGTTCACTACTACAATGGGAAAGTATATCTCCCCACACAGCACCCTCAACTTAATAATTTCATAACAGAATATTCAGCCTTTCCCAGCGGGGCTACAAAAGATATGCTGGACAGTATGGATATCGGGTTCAGATTCTCACAATACCGAAGGGGCGGAGGATACAGCCAATCCGATAAAAAATACGATAAATACCAAGATGATTTTGAGGAGGATGAATATGGGATTTAATGCCGCAGAATATTTCCACATGAACATCAGGCCAACATTAGAGATCCGTGCTGGAAAAACCCGGCCCCTGGGCGGGGAACTCGCACGCCGACGCCAGGACTATACCTGGATGAAAGCTATGTTCGGAGGGGAATACAATCCAGATAAAGTCACTTATCACGATTACAACAACATGCTCCTGGATCCTCAGGTGAAAAGCAGCCTCCTCTTCATCACCTATGCAATGCTCCAGCAGCGCTGGACTATTACACCAGCCAGTGACAGTACAAAGGATAAAGAAGTTGCAGACTTCGTAACCAAAGCCTTTAAAAATATGCGGATCATCCCAATGCGCCAGGTACTGAAAGATGCCTTCAGCGACATGAAATATGGATACAGTGTTGCAGAAACCGTCTGGCAAATAAAAGATATAGGCACGCCCAGGGTGATTCCCTACAAAATAAAACCATTACCAATTGACACCATCGAGAATTGTTTTAATTATGACAAGTGGGGAGAGGTGGAAACGGTCATCCAGAATGTAGGAGATGGCCGGCCAATAGAAATCCCTGCAGAGAAATGCTTAATAAGCACTTTCAATGAGGAGATGGGGAATAAATATGGCAGCCCGCTCCTTAAGGAAGTGAACAACAATGTTTTCATGAAAAAGCAGATCCTGAAGTGGTGGGCGATTTTCCTACAGAAACACGAATCACCTAACCTGGCCGGATTCTATGGCCAGCAAGGATCCCCTGAAGATATGCAGAAAAACTTAAACGGTTTCTATGAAGGTCGAATGAACGCGGTCTTCCCTGAAGGGGACCAGGTTCAAGTTATCGAATCCAACCACCACGGCGAAGGATTCCTCACAGCCCTCCATTATCATGACATGATTATCCAGAGAAATTTCCTGATTGGAACCCTGCTCTTCGGTCAGCAGGAATCCAGCGGATCCTATGCCCAGAGCCAAACTCATCTTGACACCGCGATGATCTTCCTCGACGGATCCCTGGCAGACCATGCGATACCATGGCAAGTGAAAACTCAGCAGTTAATTGATTATAATTTCAGTGTTGAGGAATATCCGCAGTTCGGTTTCGAACCGTTCAGGCGCCGGGATGTTATCGCCGTCTTAAACGCGATACAACCCTATGCTGAGAAATTTATGGTTAATAAAAGCATAACACAACAGGTTTTAGAAGAGGCCCTGGAAGAGATGGGCTTTGATATTTTATTCGAACCTGTGGAAGAGGAAGCCCTGGAAAGTGAACCTAATCAGGAGCCTGCACCATTACCTGAGGATTTCCAACCAATAGAAAATGAGATCCAGCAAGTAGAAGAAGGATTCCCTCAGTTATAAAACTCTAATTTATTCTGATTTTTATGTCCGATGAGATGACCCTGCGCAACATCAACGAGATGAAGCGCTTAATGGCCAATGTCCGTGGTGACATCACAGCCACCGGCCAGCGGGCCAAGAATATGGAGGAATTCGTGGAAAGCATCGGAGTATATACTAATGTAAATCCCCTAACTAGCACCAAACACCTGGACCAGACTAACAAGGTCGTCCAGGGAATCACCGAATCATTCGATGCAGGTTACAAAGGCCAAGGAATCGGAGGCCACAGGTCAGTTTACCGCGAGATCTCTCAGAAATATACAATGGGCTATGTCACCAGGATGGGTGATGATATGAAGGACCAACTCAGAGGTATTCTTGCCAAGAACCTGGACAAGGGCCTGGGATGGCAGGAAACCGCCCGGGACATGACTAAAAATGTTGATGGCATGACCCGAAAAAGGGCAGTGATGATTGCCAGGACTGAATCAGTCAGGGCGAAAAACCTGGGCCAATGGGCCGAACACAAAGAGATGGGATATAAGTACTTTGAAGTACTCCCTCACTCAACCGCGTGTAAAAGGTGCAAAAAAGCTTATATCGGTGTGGTCTTCCCTATGACTGGGAAGTTCACAGTAATGCTTCCACCTCTTCATCCTAACTGCCGCTGCGCAGCCAGATTCTATAAATCAGTCCCAGCAGGTTACAGGGTGGTACGGCAGGTTCCGAAAGAATTCAGGCCAAGCCCAAAACCTAAACCTCAGCCCAAACCAAAACCTGAACCCCACCCCAGCCCAGGAAGCACCGAGACCTGGAGAAGCCCATATAAAGACGCATTTCATGATACCGGGATCCCACTTAATAAATCAGATGAATATTGGGCGAAATCTAAAAACCTCAAAGAATTCACAGATTCACTTCGAAATGTAGATAATGCACAAATACATGCATTACTCACCACTGCCGGGAAACCAGCATATATCACCAAAAGCCCCCCAAGTAAATTCGATTACAGACAAGTTGCAGAATGGGGGATTAAAAATAAAGCCCCTATTGAAATACACAACATCCACCAGGGAGTTTCCCCTGCGAGCGATATATCCAACGCACTGTACAAATGGGGTTGGGAAACCCGATTAAAAAAAGGAATGTCTGCTTCAGAAATGAAAAAAGGGCAGAAGATGCTCCTTGTCAACAAAAACAGCACCTTCGAGATGACCCCCCGCAGCCACACCCAAATACAACGCTATAAATACCGTGCGGATTGCAAAGGAAACCCCACCGACACCGCTCTGGATATCATGGAAAAAATAGGAGTAAAACAATCCGAGATAAAAACTTATATTGATTCACTCCCCACCAAAACCCGGGCTACTTTCCTTAAAAAATTCAAAACCAAAGAAGACTTGGACGATTATATTTTCACCAAATCAATGCAAAGTTACGAGAAAGAAATGGGGGTTTACTTCAGGAGATACGATACGGACACCCCGGTGGAAGATATAATCAAAGGAGTAGTTAAAGCCAAAACTCTCCCCCGGTTGCCTGCAATGCCCAAGGGTGCCAAAGGAAGTGTGGATCGTTCATGGTTTCCGATCAATTGGAGTCCTGAGCGCATGACTGTGGCCGTGAAGGAATATAAAACTTATCCTAAAGATTTAAGGGTGGCTGCAGAAAAAAATAAGATGTCTGTTTATGAGGATACCCGGAACATTCCGAAGTATGGTAATGATGATTGTTGGATTTTCAAAGATATCCAATCAAACACGGAAGTGGTGATCCCCAAATCATTTTATCAAACAGATGAAATTGGAGGTACACTCACTCACCGGCACGACCTGACAGAGATATTAAAATGGTATAAAGAATCTGATATTTCCACAAGAAAATCCACCACGCGGGTTTTTTTAACACGCACCAAAGATCCGGAAGCCCTGGCTTATGCCAATCCCTCAGGGAGGTATGTGGAGGTCCACATGAAATGGGATCAGATGTGGAGTAGAAAGCCCGGAGCAGATAAAAGTTTTAAGCAAGTGATTAAGCATGAAATGGGCCACTGCCTGGATTTTGTAGTAAGCCGGCGCGAACTTGACTTGGGGTTCTTTGGGAAGAAAGGATGGTCCAGTGAAGAGTCAGGATTATATTTTAAGGCCATGAAAAGAGACGACGCGCTCCTGAAAAAGAAATATAAATCCGGAGAATTTAATTGGATTCTGAAAACAAAGTGGGGGCGGCAACTTAATTTAAGAGCAAGGGATCGGAGGGAGCGATATGTTACCAGTTACGGTGAAAGTGCCGCCAGGCAAGGTTGGGGATTAACTGAGGACTTCGCTGAGAGTGTTTCATTCCGACAATTATATCCTGAAGAATTCGCTAAGTTCTTCCCAAACAGAGCTAAGGTCCTTGATGAACTTTTTAATGCGTATGGATAGATTTTATATAATAATAAAAGACAGAGAGATATATCATGCCGGAACTTAGAGATGTATTTGCAGGAGAACCTGAACCTCCAGACGAGCCAGGTTACACGGAAGAGGAAACCACAGTAGGTGAAGTTCTCCCACCAGAATTCCAGAAACTTGTGGATCCACTCACCCTTAAAATTCCAATCATTAAAAGGGAGTACAAGATCACTGAGAGAGATGGATCTGTTTCCCTCAAGAAAGACGATGATTATGAATTGATTCTCCGCCCTCCTGTTGAGGATTCGAATGTCCCTGATTATGAAAGGCCCATTGCTACTGAGTATATTTATTTATTTGAAGACGGCCAGCTCAAGGGCGGGCAGATTTACACCTATATGGCCGATGGTGTGACTATTATCCACGGCGATTTTTAATTTTTTTATAATCTCTTAATTTCTTTTTTAAAAATTTTACTACTATTTTGAGTAAGATCCGCCCTGGATCTATCTTAATTGATCTAATTTCATTAGACAATTAGCCAATTTTTTAATTTATTTTTGAAAACTGCACAGAGTAGGTGATCTAAATTGTAAACCAAAACAACCCGCCCAGCCCGGGCGCTAAAGGAACAATCTGGAAACCCGGCATTCACAGCGTATTTGTAAACGGCCAACCAAGCCGCGTTTATGCTCATCCGGATACAATCCCAGAAACCTATGAAACTTGGAAAAGGACCATTGATGAAGGTGGTGGGATCCCCTTGGGGATCGATCATATACCTGAGGAACTGATTAAGCAGTTCCCTATTCTTGAAAAACTCGACCCCCTTAATGTAGGCCGGATCCTGGAGATCCAGACTGATGGCGAGCGAATTTATGCGACTCGATCAGAACACACAAATCCTCTCGTTGCTGAATTGCACGCGAGGGGTGAGCTGCCGATGTACAGTGTGGTGGCTCCTTTTACCGCTAAACCCTGCCCTACCGGAAAGGCCGACCTGGTTCTTGACCAGTTCACTGGGATCAAGCGGACTGATTATGTTGAGGAAGGCGGCTGCCGCGACTGCAAAGTAGGCGCAGTGCCTGAGGACATGATTATAACAGCAAAACTAAGCATGGAGGATAGCACTATGACTGAAGGAAACCCAAGCAATGAAGGAAAAGAAGGAAACACAGACCCAGCCGCAGGAGCTGCTGGTGAAGGTGAAGGAAACTCTGAGGGAAACCCTGGAGTACAGGCCAACCCTGCAGGGGCTGGTGAAGGTGAAGGTGGTGGTCAGGAAGAAAAAAACAAAGAAGAAGAATTCCCTGGTGCAGCCAGACTGGCCAAGGTGGAAAAGGGCCTGGCAGATATAGGTAAAGCCTTCTCTGAATTCATGGATTCTTTTAAGGAAAAAGGAATTGAAGCCAGCCTTCCCCCTGAGTATAAAGAGAAGTTGGATAAAATCGACAACTTGGAAATAGAAGCCAAGAAGGCACCAATCGCATTCGCGGTTGATAAAGCAATCGAGGCAGGCAAAGTTCTCCCCGTGGACAGGGAAATGATGATATCTGCTGCTCTGGCCGATGAAAAGCATGATATCGAAAAATTCAGAACAATGCTTGCCAACCGGCCTGTGATTGTCGACACCAATGAAAGGAGCCGTGGTGAAGGCTTCGAAGGAGAATCTGAAGAGGCCCTGGATATGGATTCATTCAGAAAATCCAGGAAATCAGAAGGATACTAAAAATAGTAATTAATCGGAGGTATTTTTTATGGTACATAGAGGAAAAAACATCACTGGAAACAAACCCAACGGAACCTTCTTTATCAATGAGGGAACCGCCACTTTCCATGAAACAATCGACACCCTGATAGGGCCTGCTCCAGGAGTAATATTCTCTCAGAGAGGAAATGAAGGATTAGAGATGGAAATAGATCCCTCGGCAGACATGACCTTAAGGCCTATCACTAATGGTGTGGCTGTTGGCCGAATTACCAGCCGGGATCCTGAAGGACCAATCCCTAAGGTAACCAAAACTTGGGGAAACTACCAGCCCCGAAGGGTGAGAGTAGAACTCGATGGTGATCTGGACCGCCTGGAACTTGCGGATGTTCACGCATCTATCGCCCCAGGGGAATGCTTGGCCGTGGATCAAACTGATAAACGGAAATATGTTAAGGAAGAGGATGTTCCCACTAACATCTATGCCTTACAAGCCAAAGCCGCGAATGAAGGCGGATTTATAAGAGTCTTCCGAAAAGGCGCACCAAGCCAAGTGGCTGCAGACTAAAATTAAGTTAAAAATAAGTTATTGGAGGTATTTCTAATGGCATTACAAGCAGAAATTAAAAGAGAAGATATCCTGAAAAGTAGGGATGCTGCTCAGTTGTTTGTGACTGATGAAGTGGCCACTGGCCTTACCATTGCACCAACACTAAACAAGATCGTGCAGACCGGGCGCAGATATAATTTCTATACTCGGGAAAAAACCTCGAAGCAGATTTTCCAGGATTTCTTTGCAGATGAACCCATTGAAACTGCTAAGGGCGCACAGTTAATTGAAGTTTCAGGATCTGAACAGATTCCTGACAGCGTCCCCTTACTGAGTAAAGGGTTCAGATACATTGTTATCAAGGAGGATTATGAGGACTCACCTGAATCTTTCCTGATGGATATCGAGGATATGTGTTATGTGATTGTGGCTGCAATTGAAAACTCAGTAAAAGAAGCTGTGAACGCCAACGCACCCACTCCCTCAGCCCGGGCCGACATACATGATGGTCCTTGGGATGACAGTACCATGATCGCTGAGGATCTTCGCGGATTCCGGAATGATATGCGACACAGGGGAATAAGAGGCCGTCTTGACCTTTTATTCCACGGTGCAGACAGCTATGATCACCTTGGAAATTATATTATCCGGACTGAAGGAATTCAGAACCTGAAGGAAGAAAATGATGTCATAGACTATGGATCAGTGAATAACACCTTCGCTGAGTTTGGTCCTGTTGCAGGTCAGACCTTCGGATGGCCCAGCGCAGCACCACCAGGTGCGATTGTTTACAGGAAAATCCCAGGAGCTTATACTCCTATAAAATCCAAAGAGGGAACTCAGCCTTATCTGCCGGTTATTAACATGAAAATAATCGAATCAGATGGTGATGGTATGGATCCCGTTCTTGATATGAGGTTCGGAGCTCACTGGAGCGTTCCAATCATGCGAAAACAGAATATCTTTAACAAAACCGGAATCTAAAGGGATAATCTCCCTTGAATATTCCTTTTTTTAAGGAGGTACCTATTATGTCATTACTTTTGAATAAATCGCAGATTATGCACTTTTGCAGGAACATTCCCGGCCTTGTTTCAAGAATATGGGATGAACTCGAGGCCCTGGATCGAAAAAGCAAAGTCCAGGTTTATATCCCCCCAGATGCCGCGGCTGGCAACCTATGGGAGCGGGCTATTTTCAAAGCACCCGCCGATGGAACCATAGTTGATATTTTAGTCATTCCTGACAGTGATATTGGACAGGCGACTAATTTCATGACCTTAGATGTTCAGAATAAAGGAGCCGATGGCACTGGCACCACCAGCCTGGGCCTCCGAGCAGTGAACAGCACCAATACCATCGAAGGAATGGTGGGAGTTGACCTGGTAACCACCAATGCACCAATCACTGAGGGCCGAGTTTTATCACTTAAAAAGACCATCACCGGCACAGGTCAGATCTGGCCAGGTGGAATGGTCCAAGTGAACTTCACCAAACAATAAATGGTGATCTAATTGGCCCATTATGGGAATGAAGAGGCTGTAAGAACCTGGCTGGCTGCTTTCGACGACGATGAACAATTAACCCCTGAACTATTAGATGAAGCTCTCAGCGCGGCAGATGACTTTATCAATGAAAAAGTCGATGAGAAAAGCATCCCCACACCAACACCCCAACTTTTAGTAAGGGCTGCAAATTACTGGGCGAAGATGGAAATCCTCGATGCTTTCTATAACACTGAGGAGCACCGCAGCCCTACTGCCGCAAAATATGAAGAAAGAGCCCTCACTCGCCGGGAACAATACTTGAAGGAAAACCCCACCCAAGTGGAGGAGAAACGATACAGTCACAGTCACACCCCGGGTGATCCTATGTTTAGGGAAAGCGACAGCGGATATGTGGATCCTGATCGTTGGTGATTTATTTTGTATTATGAGATGTACCTCACCACAGAGGAGGATGTGCAGCACGCCCTGAAAAACAAGGCCGGCCGTTTCCCTATGATGGCCCAGGATACTGTTTACGATATAGGAAACGCAGTCCGGAACGCAGCCATTGGCAGGGCTCCAGTAGTCACAGGGTTTTTGAAGAACAGCCATGTTTTCGAGTTATTATCTCCTTATGAGGGAGTGATGTATCCTGATGCCCCTTATGCTCCTTTTGTAATCCTTGGCCATAACATAGTCAGCCGAGGGGGAGGGGATCGTTGGCACATGAAAAGAATCACTGGCCGCACCAAGCCCAACCCTTACTTGAAAGAATCAGTGGTTGCAGCAGGCCCTGAAATACAAAGAATCCTCGGGAAATTCACTGCGTGGTTGGAGGCATAAGAGAATGGAAGACCAAGTAACAAATCGAATCGCTAAAAAGGTTAAAACCGTCCTTGAGGCCATGACCGATACAGTGAATGGTCAGGAGGAGGTCATTTTTGAGAAAGTCACCATCGGCCGCCAGGATAAGATCGGCCAATACAAAAAAGCCACTGCTGAGGTGATGATCGACGACGAGGACAATTTCCTCTACACTTTCCAGAAACATCACAAGAGCCGCGACACAATTGTCATGATATCCATTTTTGTTAAGGGACTAACAGAAACGGCTGAATTGAAAAAGTTAAACATCAAGGATTTGGTGATAACCGAACTCGAAGACAACCCTACATTTGATGCCAGCGCCATCACCAGTCAGATCCTGACAGCGCAGAATGGTGTCCGGGTTGAAGGCATGGGGAAATCGGCCAAGATGTACTCAGCCGCACGGATAATAACTAAAATAAAACTTTCAAACCCCCCAGGCAATATTTAAAGACTTTTGGAGGTATTTTATGGCGAAATATAGATATGTAGGCGATTATCCTGGAATCACTGATGGGATCGGCCCTGCCAAACCAGGCGAAGTGATGGATCTCACCAAGGACCAGGCCCAAATCGCAGATAAAAGCAACTTTTGGAAAAAAGAAGAAAAAGGAGGCAGTAAGAAATGATAGGTGGAAAAGCAGTTTATGTAGGGATGGCCCTGCAGGATACCTGGAACACCCCAGAAAATCAATTCAACCGATTCTTGCCTGTGTCAGCGAAGCCCGGCCTGAAGCCTAAACCAAATTATGAATATCCTCAGGAGCTCCGAAAATTCCATGACCGCAGATTCAGTAAGATTAATAAAGGCGTTGAAACCGGCGGAGATCTTAAGATGACCTGTTATCCGGGAGGAGGATTAGAAGACTGGCTGTATTTAATATTTGGACTTAAAACCCACACTCAACAAGGAGCCACCGCGGCTTACCTTCACGAATTCAGCCGGGGATTTGATGCGCCTTATGCCACATTGGGGATAGGTTATCAGAATCTAAATATGGAGACTTATTTCAATGTGATTGCTAAGAGCCTGGAAATGAATTTCCAACCCAATAATGTAATTGACCTGACAGTTGATCTTTGGGGATCCTTCGGTGGAATAGCCAGGACAGCAGTAGAAAATCCTGTTTATGGAACCTCCCGGCCGCTCACTGCTCCTGGTGTGCAAATGACCCTCGGAGGATCAGTAAACACCGACATCACCCAGTGCAAAGTAAAAATTGACCGAGGAAGCATCAGGAAAGGTGTCCTGGCCCGCGGCCTGGAATCATGGAAGGGAAACTACAGCACCATGGATGTCACCGGACAGATGACCATGCTCTTTAATGACTGGGAAGAGGTCGAGTACTTCTTCGGAGCCACAGGTACTGTTAATTTCTCAGAAGATAACCTGATAAGCGGCAGCGCCAGGGCTCTTAACATTGAAACCCTGGGCCAGACCATAGTACCCAGCCCAATTCACAGGGACACCCTCACTCTGGACATGCCTAAAGTTTCCTATGATGTAATGGAAATACAAGCACCCTATGAGGATTTATGTACTATCCAGTTTGATTGGTCAGCCACTTATGATCCTACCACAACCAAAACGGCAAGCGCCAGTGTAAAGTCCTTATTAACATCCATTACAAGCCCAACCTAAGATCTTCTTAAACCACCCCTAATAGAGTGGAAAATATGAATTCAGATATCGAAGTATTAGGAATGGCCCCTCTGATTTATGAGTTCATGGGCAAAAAGCGAAAACTCCGAAATATGACTGTGAATGAAGACATCGACCTGGAAGTCATCACAGTAGAATTAAACAATATCCCGGCCCCTTCTCTAAAACGCAGCCGCACGGTTGAGGTTGAAGAGACTGATAATGAAGGCAATGTTAAAAAGGTGGAAAGGAGGGAGGAGATCCCCCTTGATGAAGCTATGAAAACCTTCCAAAAGGAGATTAAGTCCTTCAAAAAAGAAACCGGCAAACTGCGAGAGAAATATCTGCTCAAGCTTTTCGAAGATGGAGAGATCTCACCTGAGGAAATAGATGCAGTGACTATCAGAGAGTGGAACGGTCTCCGGAAAAAATTAAACCGCCAACGCTATTATGATATGGGTCTTACGGACTTGGAGATCGATGAGTTGGAACAGCAGGCAGTGAAAGCGGGGTTTCAGGATCAGGACTTAATAAGGAACCTACTGTAATTCGGCACCCTTTGATGATTGCTCTGGATGACACCAGCCATGAAAGGAACTGGACCCATCAGGCTATGATGGACATGCCTAAAAGGATCTTCTGGCGGTATTATGGATCTATTTTCAGGGAAAAACTCAGGCTGCAAAAGGAAAAGGAACAACAGGAAAAAGAGGAGGCAGATCGAGAATTTAGAGATATAGAAACAAAATGGAAACAAAGAAGGGAAATGGGAGAATTAGATTTTTAATATAGTTCTCCCTGTCTAATTATATTTTTTTCATGACTCGTTGGCACTGACTACTTCCAGATCAGCTCCGATTATTTCTTCCCCACCTGAAGGAATGTTTAAAAATACTTGATAATCGGCGGTGGCATCTGGAGCCAGATTTGCAATCATGGTTTCTTTGCTGCTTACAACTTTACCGGAACTGTCAAGGCCGCTTATTTTAAGTTTTACATTGGTGTAGGTTTTACTTCCTGAATTTTGGATTAATCCTCCGACCATATATGAAGATCCATCACTTAATAAAGTGACAGTTGGAGTATTGGCCATTCTAATATCAGGATATGGGCCTTTCACACTTGGATATCCACTGGAGCTTGTGCAGCCTGAAAAAGCAACTATCGCTATTATAATCGCAACAACTCCCACTATTGCATATTTATTTTCCAACTAATTACCTCCTATTTTTTAATCAATAATTATTATTTGCTTTGGGTTATCTACTTAAATCTTTTGGAATGATGCCGGATGAACACTACAATCAATATAAACCTCCTTGGGAAAGGAAACATCGAATCGATGCTTAAAAACGCCACCGGAGCGGTTCATCGGTTTGTTTCTGATGCAGTGAGTGGTAATAAACAAATGGCCCAATCATCAGTTCATGCGGCATCTGCCTTGGGAGATATAGGTAAAAGTGCGCACACTGCCCATTCTCCTCTCCGAAGCCTTGGAACTGAAGGTCAGAGGGCGGGGACCAACATAAGCAGCGGCGCAGGGAAAGCAGCCCACTCTCTTGCTGAAATGGGAACTACAGGAGGTCACGCAGCAGCAACGGTTCACCAAGGAGCATTACACGCAAGTCATGGTTTATCCGCGATGGGAAATGAAGGGGGCAAAGCCGGAGAGGAAATTACCAGATCAAGCGAAACGGCCAAGACTGCATTATCCAAAACCGGAGAGGCAGGTAGAAATGCCGGGCGAAACATCAGCCAAGGGGCCACCACAGCATCTCATAGTGTTGATAATATAACAAAAAGCGCAGACAATGCAAAGGCCGGCCTTGGTGAGCTGGGAGATCTCCTGGGAATGGTTATGGGGGGAATTGGTGCCGCATCAATTGGAAATATGCTCTGGACCGGGGCCACTGAAAGACAATTCAACAAGGCTTATTTATCAATGAAGTTAGGGAGTGAACAAGCCGAAGTAATGTCTCATAAAATTGAGGATATTGTCGCAGCTGTACCTGGTGATGATACCTTCATGAACACCCTCCTGGGAAGCGCCGCAGCCCGGGGAGCAGCAATAGAAGATCTTCAAAAATTAGGATTTGTGGCTGCGGATTACCTGATAGCCGCGAAAAAGACCGGCCAGACACAGATCGAAGCACAGCAGGACCTGAACGCATATATCATGACAGGAACCACCGGAGAACTTGAAAGAAGCCGGGTCCTTGCAGGTCAGGTCGATAAATTAGAAGGAAAGAAAACAATTCATGAGAGGATCCTGGCCTTGGATGAAGCCCTGAAGGCGAACGGTTACGAGGGACTTTCCCAGATGGACATAATGGTCATAAAATGGGAAACTTTCAAAGGAAAGATTCAGGTTGCAGCCACCGAGTTAGGAAGTAAAGTTCTCCCTTACCTTGAGAAAGGTGTTGATTTCTTATTGGAGTTAGATGAGAAGACCGGTGGCTGGTCCACAATGATCGGCCTGGCCGCAGCCGGTATTGCAGCCCTGGCATTGGCAATGGGGCCTGTAGTATGGAGCGCTAAAGAAGTATTGGGATCCTTTGGGGGGATCAGTGACAAATTAAAAGGTATTGGTGGAAAGAAAAAAATCGATGTCGAATGTGATGTAGACGACGATTGTAAGAGTTATTGTTCTGATAAAGATGGAATTGGCGGAACCAGTAAAGGAAAAAGTAAATCTAAAAGCAGATTTGGAATTGGGGACTGGTTCGCTCCCGGAACCACTGGTGTTAAAGGCTTCCTCGGGGGAATGAGCCTTGTCCCTGCATTAAGTAGTACAGGTACAGGAACCTGGGCTGCAATGAGCGGGGCAACCGCTGCAGGAACAGTCACCGGGGCAGCGCTCCTGGGAGGTGCTTATGGGGCAGGAATGAACTGGCTCGATACCTATATGGGCAAACAACCGGGAGGTCAAGCTTACAGCCTCAGCCGGCTAATGATGCCAGTAACTTATGCCGGAGCACCCTTCCAAGCAGGCATGGGATTATTAGGTGATCTTTGGAGTGGCCGGGCCATGAAAGATCCCTATGGTGCTTTAAAAGATTATTCTCAGGGAATGTTCATTCCCAAAACCCTCCAAAAGAATCTCGGGATAGATAAATGGTTCGATGCAACAGAAGGATTCGGAAAAAGTTTATTCTCAGGTGAATTATTCAAAGGATGGAATCTGGGAAAAACTGGTGGAGCCGGCCTGGGTATTGCAGGAATGGGTGCCGGAGTTAATGTAGGCGGACTTCTCAGTGGTATAAAAATGCCTCAGATAAAATGGCCAAGCCCTGGGCAGATTCTCAAAGAAATAACTGAGGGAATAACTTCTCACATCCCTAAACTTAATTGGAAACTCCCAAGCATCCCTCAATTTTTGAAAGAAATCGGGGAAAAAATCAACCCCCTGAATTGGAGGATTCCTAATGTTGGCCAACTCCTGAATCAAACTTGGCAGAAAATCAAGAATCTTATATGGAATGTTCCTGGCGTGGGATCCTTACTCAGCCAGACCTGGCAAAAAATCACCCAGTTAATATGGCAGGTTCCAGGGCTCGGTTCAGTTCTAAGTTTAATTTCCAGTAAGATCCCAAGTTTTCATTGGCCTATGGGACCCGGCCCCTCAGGCCCCGCTGGGCCTGGAAGTCACAGAAGACCTCCAAGTGGCCCTATTAAAAACTCTATTGCCAGTACAATGGCCAACAGAAGTGGTGTAGGTCAAGGCTATATATTAGGGGCTATGAACAGGAATTTCAAAGGGGTAGATGCCTTTAATTCAATTGCTGATGGAATGGCTGCTAATTTAGGTTATCAATTTTATTTTGGAGACCAGAAAAGCAATCAACAAGTCTGGGATAGCGGATCCTGTAATTGTTATGATGGCGCGCAGTTCCTAATGAGCGAAGCAGGCCAGAGATTTGGTTTAGGTGCGGGTCTTGCCAATGGGGTGTGGGATGGTACAGGAATCGCTCACACTTGGAGTGTGATCGGTGGCCGTCCTTTCGATATGGCGGCCAGATTAATCAGGGGCCATTGGAATCCACCATCAGGCCCTGGGGGAAGTTTTGAACAATTCATGACTGACATCGGTCCCGGCTTGGAATATATGGGATATGCAGGTCACCAGATGGATCCTGTCACTGCTCTTAGTGATGGGGGTAACTGTTACGACATGACCTTGGGGGCTATGATGGCGGCAGAGAACCTTTGGGGTCTGCCCACTCAGATGATGTGGGGTACTTATGATGGAAATGCTCATGTCTGGGCTAAGATTGATGGGAAAGATTATGATCCTGCTCGTCGAGCCAGGGAAGGAACTTATAACCCTCCTCCTCAAGGCCCGGGTCCTGGTTCAGGATCTCTTGTTGTTGAAGTTGGGGGGATACATATCCACGGTTCTATTAGTGGAGTAGATGACCTGGACAATCTTTTAAACAAAGCAGAGAAAGAAGCAGGCGAAAAAATCGCTGCTAGAATATTCGGCCATTATGGAGGATAATAAGGTGACAGTAGAGTGTAAAATCGGACCGATTGAGTTGGATGCTGCCCAGTTAGTTGATGGTGATATGAATGAGAGAACTCAGGAGTTACAGAGGTATTTGACTCCTGGGAAGAGATTAATCAGTCATGGGCTATCTGATAAATCTGAGGGATTCGGGATATATTGCAAAAAGTACAAAGCTCTCCAAATCGCCGGATTGGCCCGGTGGAAAGAGATTGAGTGGATCGACAGCAGCACATCGCTGATTAACAATGATGATATAACTCACCGTGGATGGGGTGTCCTTGGAAAAACCGAATTGCTAAATTATCCTGGTCCTTACTGTGATATGGCCCTGGAATTAGATATTATCTCACCCAATGAAAACCCCACTTTCCTGATGGATTATGTCAAGGGTGCCTTCTCACAGTTACTGGTGGGTTATGATGAAGATGCCAAGGAATATTTAGTCCAGGATCCTTTCAATGTTTTCAGTGACCAGGTATGGACGGATCCTGTTAGTTACCGGATCAGCAGCCCAGTAGTATCTGCAAGCAGTGGAATCCTCTACTTGCAAGGAATCAAATCATCTGGTAGTTATGGGGCATTATTCAGCCGATTAAAACAGGCCCTTCCTTCAAAATTCACCCTTGAAACTGGGATTGATCTTGCGGTGACTTATACTCCGGCCACTACAAGCGCAATATATCTCTCAACAATCATCACAACAAAAGAATCATGGAATTCCTTCTTCTCAGAAGATCTTAGTTATTCTAAATTTACCGACGCGATAGTGATTAGTTTCGGCATTACTTATACTGGCGGATCGAAAAAATTCGCCGTCTATATGTATCAATTCGATGAGAGTGGGAATGAAACTAATTTAATCACCCCTTATTATATTTCAGAAGGGGAATATGCCTTAAAAGTTGATTTGAAAGATGATGGCAATATCGATATCTATGTAAATAATGTTAAAAAGTACAGTGGCTCCAGCGGCCTTTCCACAGTAAACGAAGGGCTTTATGCAGGTTATGCTTTGGATATTTCTGACACTGCCACGCCCAGCGCAACTTACTGGATGAAAGCGACTTATATGAATATTTCCATTGATAGGACATTTCCTCAGCAAGTAATGCTGCCCCCTTACAGCCGCACGCCCGAAACACCCACAACTTACCGGAAGACAATGTGGGGGGACCTCCCAGTATTTGAGAACCCCCCGACAGGTGTACCTTTCCAAACCAGCCCAGAAGACTATGATAAAGCAGTACCCCGGGCCTGGAGCAATGATAATGATGATGGGGAACTTCGCCGGATTTTTAACTCAGAGGAAGTAATCGATCTGGGTGAAAATAAGAAAATAGTATATAATAACCTTGTTGATGTCAACATCGCCACTGCAACCAGTAAATTAGGAACAACCTCTAAGTTCGGCGTTTACGGTGCCAGCATTGCATCTTCTCCTGAGAATGTGGATCTGGAAACCGGGAAAACCCGAAGCCTTAAAATATTTACTGAGGGAAGTGTTAGTGGGGAAGGATACAGATTATACTCAAATGGGGGGGCTGCAAGTCCTGGGAAGCAGTATTTAACTCGATTAAGGTTTACAGGGGAATCTGGAACAGTAATTGTAACTCTTTCTTTTAGAAATAGTGGGGGAAGTGGCATAGGCTCCTTTTATTCTTCAAACATCACTTTAGACGGAAGTATTCAGGAAGTAATAGTAACAGGCACAGCTCCTGAAAATACAGTTTATGTTGATGCCTTTTTAGCAACAACCGGCACTATACAAGAGATAGAATACAACTTATTAGAAGAGATCATATTAGAAGGAAACAGCATCCCAGATTATGATTATATGGATCCTGACACTGGAGATCTTGTTAAAGAAGTAAGGAGTAGATCTAACGAGTTTTATTTGGAAAACGGCATAATCAAAATAGAACCCACCAATGACTCTGTTAAATTATACTATTTTGAATCACTACTTACAGACAACCAACACGATGTCAGAACTAATTTAACAGGAATCGGAGGATACAGCAATCAATCAGGGAAATTCGTATTGGAAAGAGATATAAATATTTTCAAAACAGGAGGAGGCAGTGCAAAATTAAGATCAACCTACGACGGTTCTGCGAATGTCTGTATTTATTTAGGAGGACCCAGTAATAAGTTTCCAGTTATCGGAGGAGAAGAGTACTACTTTACAATGATCCAAGTGATGGTGAAAGCCGCAGCAGATAAAAACCTTCAGTTATCAATAAGGTGGTATGATTCTGAAGGGGATCCTTTAACTGAAAATAATGGCTGGGAACATATCAGTATTGGAACCGCAAAGAACTTGAAATGGCTTGAATATGAACAAATTAAAATACAAGCCCCTGAAGAAGCTGCTTATTGTTATTTCCAAATTGATGGATATCTCCTGAACAATGAACTCCTTTATTATGATAGTTGCCAATTCGGAAAATGGACACTAAAAGAAGAGATCCCTATTGGAAATAATGAACCAATAAGGGAAATCCAAATAAAAGAAATCAACCGGGAAATTATCACAATCGGCATAAACAGGACCGACTGGACAATCCGCCGAGGAGATCCAGTGGTGAATGTAGAACACCCCTATGATGACCTGGGAATCTCCCTTGTCACCTGTTATCAACACGACGGAACCCTGACAACCAACCCCAAAGCAGGAGATAACATCACAATGAACACCCAACACTATCTCCTGAAGTGGGAAGCCGGGCCTAACATGATGGGGACTTACAAATGGGCGCACAGCGTGCTGGGAAATGATGGAAAAATATACGGAATCCCTGACCGAGCACAGGATATCCTCATAGTGGATCCTGCCACAGGAACGGCCATCAGGGACACTATGGGGGTGAATATACAGGAAACAACTACCAATAATAGGTGGTTGGGTGGTGTTCTTGGAAATGATGGGAAAATTTATGGAATCCCTTATGATGCAACCAGTATTTTGATTATTGACCCTGAAAAAGGCACTGCAACAACGAGTACAATGGGGGCCTCACTCACAGGCGCTGCTAAGTGGTATGGTGGTGTGCTTGGAAATGATGGGAAGATCTATGGAATTCCTTATGATGCCACGGATATTCTGATTATCGATCCTGCCGCTGGGACAGCCACCCGCTCCGCTATGGGTGCAACTCTCACCGGATCTGCTAAGTGGGCTGGAGGGGCAAAGGGTTATGCTGGCCGAATCTATGCAGCACCTAACAACGCCACAGATGTTTTGATAATCGATCCTGGAGCAGGGACGGCCTCAAGGAGTAATCTGAGCCTCGACCTCAGCGGGAATTATAAGTATATCGGCGCAGTCCGGGCGCCCAGCACCGGAGATATATATTGCATTCCAAACAATGCCACTAAAGTTCTTATAATTGTAAATGGTCCTAATATCGGCACTTTTATGAGTGGATCGGCTCTTACAGGGAATGATAAATGGGCCAATGGTGCAGTTGGTAGTGATGGGAAGATATATGCGTTTCCCAGCAGCGCAGAAGATATACTCATAATAAACCCCGCAGGAACCCCATCAGCAACTCGGAGCAATATGGGCTGTACAAATTTAGTAGAAGTGTATAAATGGTTCAGTGGCTGCCCAGGAAGTGATGGGAAAATTTATGGAATCCCTGAAGATGTGGACGATTTTCTATTAATTAATCCAACCGGAGGAACCGCTACCAGAGATAAGTTAAACTTCGGCAGCTGCGATGATCCTTTAAATCCACAGCAGAAACGCCTAATGATTGTTCAGACAAGTCCCACCACTATTAAAAGTGATAAAATCCCTGCCACGGCCTATACTGGTCTGGGGATTTATGACAAAGACGAGGCTCCAAACGATCCTTCAGGTTACATCACCCTGGCAGGTTGCTTTGTTAATAGAGGCAGACAGAAGATGAAATTACTATAAGGGGGACTATTTATGAGATCCAGTTTTGATCCTAATATAAGGAGCCTCCCTGATGTCACAATATACGATGATCCCTATGTAAAATTCATCATTGACCGCCGACACCATGAAGGAATATTCTACACCCGTCCTGGTTATGAAAACCGGGACTGCTCATTTTCCCATAATGATTGGGAGACCATAACAGCTTTTGATAAAAAATTTGTACGAATAAAACCCGCCAGCAGTCAGACTACTCTTGATATTTATAAGGATTTAGAGATACCCACCGCCGGCCTATACCGGGTTGAAGTCATGGTCCTAAGAGGACCAGATTATAATGGAACCATCAAGATCATGGACGGATCCACAGAATTCGATGATCCGATATCCACTAATAGTTCTTGGCTTTCTGAGAACTGGTTTAAAACCAGACTTCGCAGGTTCAGCGCCGGCACTCACACTTTCAGAGTTAGGATCACTAAAGAGGCGGCCATTGCGGCCATTAAAATCGTCCCAGTCACCCGCCACGAGGGTGATTCTGATGGATCATATTATGGGGAAAATGAGCTGGATATTCTATATGCAGAATGGTCCAGGAATAGCGTTAATGATGTAAACCCGGCCACAGTGAACCTGGCCTTCCAGGACAGTTTCTATCAAACCCATCACAATTATTCTCCCTTCATATTTTCAGTTAAAGACAGCATTACTATTTTGATCGGTGAAAAAAGGCACCAAACCCAACCAATCTTCGGAGGGTTCCTCACAGGATGGAATAAAAAAAGAGGGATCCTCGGCCTTGACTGCAGGGATGCTCTTCTGAACCTGAATGGAGATGTCATGTATGAAAATTATGCCATCGGGGACCCACCTGAGGAAGGAAAGGTATGGAAGCAGTTTAGTAACCTTTATGACACCCTCAGATATATGGCCGAAACCAGCCTGCACAGGATAAGTCCTTACAATGTCCCCAGCCAATTTGGGTTCAGCATAGACTTTGGAACGGTTGCAGAGTACAATCAAATCATAGTCTCAGGTTTTGGCAAAGAAAGAAACGCAACCGAAGCCAGCCCGGGTTACTGCCTGAAATTATACAGGGCCAGCACAGGATCTGCATCGGCCAAGATCTATGAAAACCAGAACAATCCTTACAATGCGGTGAAGTTCCCGATCTTTAATATTGATTATAAGGCCGCGAATAGTACCGATGCGATGAGTTTTGACATATTCATCACAATGCATAAACAAGGAGAGACTTTAGCAAACGCAGTGGTTTATGCGGTGAATTTCTCAGGACCCGGGGGTCATAGTAACACCATCGCAACAGTCACGCCCTCATTTAATGGAGAATGGAATTATATCTCCCTGAACTTACCAGATCTTTTCAAAAAGGCAGGTGTGCTTTCAACAGAGTATCATATTAGTAAAATCGAGTTGAAAGGAACCATTACAAGCACCACCCCTGCTGGAGCCATGTACTTGAATAATATCCGTTCTTATAAGGAGATAAGCGACACCACCAGGCACAGCAATCAGGAAGTCAAGAGTATTTTTGAGATCATCCAGGATCTGGGAGAAGATACCAATCATGCAATATATGTTCAGCCCGGCCTGGAGCGCTGCGATGATAGACTCGTCGCACAGCCTAACCAGAACACAACCCTTCCCGTGGTGATCTCTGATTCTTCAAATCTAATTGAATGTGAAGAGTACGGATCCAAACCATTCGAGGATGGATTCCTGAATCAGGCCCACGCCAGTTTTAATATAGATGATGATAATGTAGGGAGTAGTTTCAAGGAGAACCTTGACAGTGTGATTCATTATGAAGAATACCAGCGCCATGAATTTGAGAATGACCTCAAAACCCAGGCAGATATCGACAAAGCCACCATAAAAAGAGCCAACACCCTCTCAAGTCCGAATGAATATTTAACCTGCAGGATCCTGGGCAACCCCTTCTTGGATCCCAATCAGAACATTTATTATACCATCGAGGAGCACCGGTGCAGTGGTTTTGGAATGCTGAAATCAATCGATTATGAATATGATCCCAGCAACAACCCTAAATTAGAATCAGTTGTAGGGGTGAACCGGCCCAGCAGCCTCTATGATAGACTGCTCTTCAAGAATTACAGGGATATCTATAATTTAAAGCTTTTATTCCCTGGAGGCGCGGATATTTACAGATCCCGAGTTTCCTAACTAATAAAATAATGGAGGATGAAATAAGATGGGAATTGGAAGTATTAGTACGGTGAAATCGGGGAACTGGTCCGATCCTACAGTATGGAGTGAGGGAAGACAGCCCCTCCCTGGAGAATTAACCCAAGTCATGGAAAACCATGAAGTTCTTTTTGATGTAGATCAAGGCGCCTTAGAGAATGGAATCGCTCTTACTATTGATGGAATTTTAAACTTCGCACCTGACATAAACACACTCCTTAAAGTGAGCCAAATACAAGGATTAGGCTGCTTAAGAGTGGGAACTGCAACAAATCCCATCCAAAGGCCGGCAGCCGGCGATCTGTTTAGAACCCACATAGAATTTGGACAATATGCTTATATCCACTTATATGCAGGTTCAGGTTCCAATAACTCCTTGCTTGAAATGCACGCTTGGCATCATCCTCTTGAATATACGGAGCTGGCCGCCAATGCCACGGCAGGCCAGAACCAGATCCAGTTAGAACAGGATTTGGATTTACAAACTGGGGATATCATAGGAATCGGAAGAGGTGAATATGGGTCTGTGGAAGAAATGGATAGGGTTTATGATGTTGCAGGCTATGATAAGGAAAATCGGATTGTTACATTAAATATTCCTCTTGTATCAAGTCGTTTCTCAGGGGATCTTGTCAATGTCTTAAGTTCACCTATTTTAATACATTCTGCAGACCCTCTTCGCGCTCTTATGCTGACTCCGAATCCAGAAGATGAATTATTCCCAATGGATAATGTGATTTTAGACGGATGCACAATTAACGCGAGGATCCCTCCCACACCGGCTGAAGATGTTGATATTTCATTATATCCTTCTGGATGGACTATAAGTCATTGTAAGGCTTTTGATATGTTCATGTTAATCGAATCAATAAAAAATTCACAAATAAGACATTGCAATAGCGCCGGTAATGTTTATATGCTCGCAGAAAGAGTTTACAATGTGACAATAGATGATTGTTGCGCTCTTTATGGCTCCATCGGTGAAACTGGGGGATGTAGTGTAATATCTAACTGCAAAGAACAGAATTCTCCGATGGTTCCGATCGCAGGATTAGTCACTAATCATGTATCGAAAAAAGGATATGTTCCTATGGTAGAGTGGGAAGGGGCAACTTATAAGAATTCATATTTGGAAATGTTCGCCGGAGGGTTTACTAATTTTCCAGGGAATCGAATTAAATATGTAGGCTGTACTATAATAGCCCCAACACCCATCTATACTCCTGGTTTCACAGCTTACAATACTATCATTCAGGGAAACTTCTTACCAAACCCTTTAACAGATGAAAGACCATCAGAATCATTCAATCACAATAATCTTCCCGGCAACTACAAAGCCTGGACCAAAGGAGGAACAATTGAAACTGAACAATATATGGGAAGCCCTCAGGAGGGCCACCTAATATTCAACTGCCAGTTCCCAGATTATCCCGTATTTAGAGATTACCCTGTTATTCTCAGCGCTAACAGGTGGTCCTGGTGGGTTGTTAAGGCAATGAAAAGTTTCACCGGGGGAACTGTGAAGATGGAACTCATCGATCCGGCAGCAGATCCTATTAATGATCCGACCGCAGCACCCTTGACCAGCAACATCTTACCTAATGAGATCAACAAGACCTTAAAATTAAAAATCAGTTACAAATCTAATCGAAATATGCCGGCCATTCTCAGGATCTCTGCTAAGAATGATTCTGGAACGGTTGAGATGGATACTCGGTTGATTGAGCGCAGAATAAAATATGGCAGGTAAGATGTATATGGTGCATCAGGAATACAAAAACCTATTCAATGATTGAAGCAGTTCATTTGGATCCAGAAAATAACCTTTGATTAAAACGGTATTAGTTTAGTCACTTCAAAAAGTAAACCAGAAGCAATCAAACTACCCGCACAACCTTCTAAAATGTTTTTTATGGATTTGAGAGACTCCTTAATAATTACCTGATTTGGTTGTTCTAAACTCATTTGAGATTCTATGGTGCTTATTCCAGTGTCTAAATTATTTTTATTATCCTTATCTAATTGTAATTCATCTAAAGATTCTTTAATAGTCTCCAATAATTTGGAAACTTCATCTAAATTAATCTGATTAACATTTTGAACATTTCCATCACCAACTTGCACCACAGATTCCTTAATCATCATATTATACTTACTACTTTTTTCTTCCGCGATTTCCTTTTCTTTAATTGAAAACTGTAAATCTTCTCCCAAAATACCATCCTCCTCTAATTTCAATGCCCAATCTAAAATTATATTCCGAATATTATCTAAAATCGCTTTAATTTTGGTAGGAGAAACAAATAGATATTCAGGGCTTATGTCAGTTTTAAATTGTTTTTGAAAAGACATCCGTATTTCAGGAGGAGTAGGAAGTATTATAAAGTTATTACCTACTTTTTTGTATAAGTCTTCAAGTTCAGCAACAGAATTATTAAGGTTCCTGAACGAAAAAATGTCAGAAAGTTCCTCATGATCAATTATAAAATCTTGATATCCATGAAATTGATTAAAATACTTTAATTCCCCTCTAACATTCCTATATTTGGGTATTTCTTCCCCTCGATAACCTCTTAATTCTAATTCTATCCATTCCTTAAATTCTTTAATTTTTAGTTTTCTTGCAACAACATAAGCTTTTCTTAATAGCTTTGAAGTTTCAACATCCGAATCCATAGCCTCTTTTTGTAAATCTAAAACTATTGAATTCATAAAAATCAATCCTCCTTTTCATGTCTTCTGTATTATTTTATATTTTCATTAATTAATTTTTTCTAAAAAATGGAGGAATAATGATATGTCCGATATAAGCAATAAGCAGGTTCAGATTGCCAAATCAGCCTTTATAAATATGCTGTTAAGGTACTGGGCCTGGAGAAGGAGTAAAGGAAGAGAACCAGATATTGTTTACACACGACCTAACCGGGCAGGGGATTATGTGAACCTGACCAGGTTTAATGACATGCGAATCCGATATGAAAACTGGGAAAAGGCCCATGGATCACCGCCTAATTTTGTATGGACCATCAAACCTGAGAGCAGCCCTACTCCTCAACCCTCAGGTAATGGGATTTATATCGAGCCTTCCTGGAGTGATGTTGACCAGCAGACAAGTGTCACCTGTGGCCCGGCTAGTAGTGTGATGGCCCTCTCAGCCCTGGGAATTCTCACCACAGAAACTGAGATGGCCCAGCGTGAATGGACCACTGAAGATGGAACAAGTCATGATGGAATCAGAGTAGGTTGTATTGCTGAAGCCCTGGAGCATGGAGTTACCCTGACTGTCACAGAAAGAAACTTCAGTGCAGGAGGATCAAACCTAAAGGCCCGCTTCAAATATCTGGGAGAACTTATCGCAGATCCCAAGGTGGCAGTGATTGAGAACGGAATGTGCAACGGTTGGCCTACATATTACAAGCAATATAAAGGGGGGCATTATGTTATGGCCACCAAGATCGACCTGAACCAGGAAAAAGTATGGGTTGCCGATCCCGCCCGGAGTTGGCTTCTGGAATATAGTTTCCAGGAATTCGCCCAGGGCCTGGCACTTCACAGTCTGCCCTCATTAATTATCCTGAGGAGATCCTAAATGTCAGGGAGAGACTTGGCCATCCTGGATGAAAACCAGCGCCTTCACATTGAAAACACCGCTCTCAGGGAAGCCCTCAGCCTGGCAATCGAAAACATAGAATCAGGCCAGGGATTATATGTCAGCCACCGGCCCATGGCCGCCCCAGGTTGGAAGTTAGATAATAGTAAGTTGATTAAGAAACTTCGAAGAGTCCTGGAAAGAAATTTTTAAATTTTACCATAGGAGCAATGGTAATTCCAACCCCTACACAGATTACAATTCTGTGTGAGGGGATTTTTTTAATTTGTTCTCAGATGGACACTCATTTAATTTATTCATATGAACATTAAAATTAGTCAACAATAGTTAGATAATTTTTTAAGATGTTATCCTAAATAATATACTTGATGGGGGTAACATAATGGTTGAAGATACTGAATCTAAAAAATCCAGATTAAATTTCACTCGTATTTATAAAATTAATTTTAATGAAAGGGATACAGAATCAATCCAAAAATTAACTGATGAGTTTGAAAACCTTCCTACGTTTAGGGGAATGAATGATAGGAATAACAAAGCAAAAGGGTTTATTCCTTTCGAAGATGATTTTGATATTAAATTTCAATTAGAACCATTATACGAAGAAGGGCAAAATGCTGAGGAATGGTTTATTAGGGATATTTCTATAAGTAATGGCACTTTATTAGCCATTAGGTTCAGATATGAAGAATTTTTTGAAGGGAAAACAGAACCACAAATAAGAGAAGCTGACCTTTTTTGGTTTAAAAATTTTGATATTTTATTAATTAAAGGTAGCGAACAAGCATGTAAAAAAATTCAGCCTTACTTAACTCAATTTACAAGTGGCGGATTTGAACAAATAAGCTTTGATGATGAGTTCTTGTTATGGATGAGTTACAGATACCAAGATGATATGAAATTAAGTGATAATCTCGAATTTATTAGGATGGATAAAACTAGAACACAAGGTACAAACACTAATGATAATGATATTAGGGTAAGGGAAGGACAAGGTAGGATGATACCTATACCTACTTTATATGGCTTATTAAATGAACAAAAATTGTCACATGTTGGTGGAGACTTCAGGTACAAAAATGATTTTATTATTAATGCTAAATTAGCTGATGATGTGAGTATTTTTGTATATTCTACTAATGCATTAAGTGGTAAATCATATAGTGAAAAATGTGAATTGGCCTTCCCTTTTATAATTGAAATCATTGACGTTTTTAATAAATGGGACAACCGAAATTCAGATGACAATAAATATCCAGATGACGATTTTTTTGATTCAACAATTAGAACATTTGAAACTGAAATAACATATGCAATTGAAAATTTATCGAACTTAAAAGAAAGGTACGAAGAATTACGAAATGGTAGTGATGAAGATGCCTCATAGATTTTTCTATGTATATGAAATAAAAGGGGATTCTAATCTGTTTAGTATGAGCTTAGAAAACATACTTAGTGTTTTAGATGAATCTCCAAGCACCATAGATGGAAAAGAATTCATCTTCAAAATTGAAGATTTAAAAACTATAGAATCACTAATCCATCCATATTACTTCGAAAATCAAAAAGAAATTATTGGGAAAATATATTTCAATAATAGAGAAGTGCCATTCAAAATAAGGCCACAATCTAAATTGTTATTTGTTGAAACCCCTCATCATAGAGAAAAATTGATGATTCTTCAGATTTTTAATAATAAATTCAGAAATTTAGATATTGATTTATTTGCACCAAATAATGAGGAGGAAAAAGAATTTATTTGCAATACCGCAACATATGATGATTTTAAAGTATTTATGGATGATAAAATAGTCCGCAAAAGCGATGTTGATGAAGATTTGTGTGATGGATTGATGAGTAACATGGAATTAATCGAGGCCACATTACGCCTTAATATCCATGATCACATAATAACTTTCTATTATTATGGAAATGCAATCCAATTTCCTCATTCTGAAGAAAAAGACATCGAAGGAGTTATTCAAACATTTGAAAACACAATGATGGCACAAGCAAAATAGAGATCTTCCATGTGTTTTAATAAATTTAAAACAAGCATCAACATACTTCGAACTGTTTATGATTTGTCCTTAAAGGAGTATAAAGATGAAACTTATTTAATAGTAACAATATGGGTAGCTTTTATTTTATTTTGTTATACTTTTAATCCTCTCCAATTTTTGGTTGATCCCCCATGGAACGGCTTTATTTTGTTTGGATTACCATTCTTTTTAATTTTACTGTATCTGATTGTAAATTACTTTTTTATTTTTAAAAAAATCGTTATTAAAGGTAAAAAATATTTTTTAGATATAAACGAAACAGACGGCGATTTTATTAGATTTCCACAACTTATTATAGCTGAGGGGTTAGTTTCAAGGTTTTCTTTTGAAATACAACTTTATGGAAATATGCCTTCTAAATTCGAAGATAAAAAATTATTCCTTCTAATTAGAAAATCTCCCGCTCTCACAGTATATTTAAAAACCAAAAAGAAGAGCTTAAATCAAGAATATTTCAATCCCCATAAGGAAATTTTTTATATAGAACAGGATTATGAACGTTATAGTACTACAATTAGTTTTTCAGTTTATATTGAAACAATTGATGTGACTGACAGTGAAAGGTTTCAAATTTTTATAGGTTGTGATGATTTTGTAGAAAAGTTTGTGAAACAAATAACGAATAAGGAAGGAGTTCCGGAAAAAGGGTTAATTCATTCAGAAGAATTATATATTGCTAAATAGGCTATTTTTTGTAATTTGATTATCTATTTGGGGGGTTTTTTTATGCTTAGAAAAATTGAATTATCTTATCTCACCAATCTATGATTATTTATGAAATGATAATTCTACTATAACTTGGTGAGTTCATGAAGAACAACCTTTTCAATAATTCAGAGATGAAAAAATATGCCAAGGATAAGGCATTCCAACTAACTGTGCAAAAGCATGACTTCCTGAAAGCTCATGCTGAGAAACTTGAAAAGGGAGATTTCAAATCAGAAAGAAGTAGTTACCTCTATTTTTATGATTTTTTAAGGAAAGTTCTAGGCTACAAAAGGGAAGAACACATTCTATTTGAAGACAAAGAGGCCATCGGAAGGGGAAAGGTCGAGTTTGTACTGAAATCCGATGATAATAAGTTCATGGTCATTGAACTTAAAGATCAGACCACAGATTTAGACAAAGCGCAGGCCCGGGCGAATGATAAGAGGACCCCTGTGGATCAGGCTTTTAGTTATGCGCAGCATTCAGATCCTGACAACCCTATTGATTGGATCATGGTTTCCAACTTCAAGGAATTCAGATTATACAACTATAAAAAGAGAAGCGCGAAGTGTATCTGCTTCACCTATGAAGATCTTTTAGATAAGAAGATTTTCAAAGATTTCATGGTCTCATTTTCACGAAAATCACATATCGATAAAAATTATCCCTCAAAGATATTAAAAGCGACCTTGATTACTGAACAGAAACTTGAAAGTAATTTTTATCAACTTTTCCATGAAACCCGTTTGATGCTCATTAAAGAACTGGAAGAAGTTAATGATTTAAACCGGGCAGAAGCGGTTCATTATGCTCAACTTATACTGAATAGATATATGTTTATCTGCTTCGCTGAGGACACGGGCTTAATACAAAGCCAGATATCCACCGATACTATAATAACTCCTATAATAAAAGGCAACCTTCGCCGTCGGAGTGTATGGCAACGATTAAATGAATTATTCTTAGACATCAACGAAGGAAATATACATAAAAAGATATCTGCCTATAATGGTGGCCTATTTGAAGAGGATCTAGATTTCATCAAGATCCGCGATACAATAGAAGATCAGAAAATATTCAAGGATATCTGGCAGAAATGGGACTTCGATAAACAAGAAGAAAGGATCAAAAGTCAATTAGGCGCTCAAATTGACATTGTTAATCCAATATACAAGAACCTATTAATTATATCATCATTCGATTTCTCATCTGAACTGGATGTGAACATACTTGGCCATATATTCGAAAATAGTATTGGTGACCTGGAAGAACTTAAAGAAGATACTAAAGGTCGCCGGAAAAAGGAAGGAATATTCTACACCCCTTCATATATAACAGATTATATCTGCAGGAATACTATTATTCCCTATTTGAGTAAGTCGGGTAAGGTTGGGAGCGTTGAAGAACTCATCAGTGAGTATTCTGAGGGGAGTGAGATAGATGATTTAGAATCCCAAGTGATGAGAATTAAGATAGTGGATCCAGCCTGTGGATCAGGAGCATTCCTAAATAAAGCCGCGGATGTTCTTTTAGAAATACACAAAGCAATTTATGACTTCAAAAAGGGAAAATACACCTCAACTATCGAAACCCGTGGGGGAAGAGGGAAAAGCAGAGTAAAGAGGGAAGCCAAGCATGTTAAACTGGACTCCTACTTTGATGAGGTCAACACCAGGCGTAAAATATTAATCCAGAATATTTATGGAGTAGATCTGAACGAAGAATCAGTGGACATAACTAAACTATCCCTGTTTTTAAAGGTCTGTCAGAAAGATAGGAAACTACCTGAACTTGATAATAATATAAAATGCGGCAACTCCATCATAGACGACCCAGAATACACAGAAAAACCCTTCAACTGGGAAGAACAATTCCCCGAGATATTTCAGTCAGGCGGTTTTGATGTAGTAATCGGAAACCCTCCCTATGTGCGACAAGAAAAAATTAAGGAAATTAAACCATTTTTAAAAGAGCATTATAGAACATATAGTGGTGTAGCCGATTTATTTATCTACTTTTTTGAGAAAGGCCTTAATATGCTAAAAGAAGGTGGTATGTTTGCTTTTATCTGTTCTGATAGATTTACAAATACTAAATATGGCCAAAAATTACGGGAACTAATCCTTGAGAATGAATTTAAAGAATACATCTATCATTCAGAGAAAGCTTTTGAAACAGCAGTTGTTCTTTCTTGTACAACAATTGTAAAGAAAGGAAAACCCGCTGAAGATAATAAAATCATATTTAACAATAAATTTGAAATTCCACAAAATAAATTAAATGAGGGATTCTGGAGCTTTGAAGATCCTAAAATATTGGATTTAAGAGAAAAAATAGAAAATCAGAGTATCCAATTAAAAGATATAGACAATTTAGATATTTATTCAGGAATTAAAACAGGATTAAACCAAGCCTTCATAATCGATTTAGAAACCAAAAATCGACTCATTCAGCAAGATTTGAAAAATGAGAAGATAATTAGGCCTTTACTTCGCGGAATTGACATTCAAAGGTGGAAAATAGATTACCATGATCTGTATCTCATTTTATCAAAAAGTGGCATGGAATTAGAAAGTGAATATCCATCAGTATGGGATTATCTAAAAAATTACGAAGAAAAATTAAAGAAAAGGACGGATCAGGGAGTTTTCTGGTATAATTTAAGAGATTGTGCTTATTACGATGAATTTGATAGGGAAAAGATTATTTGGACTGAAATGACACCCCACCCCTCCTTTTTAATAGACAATGGCAAGTATCTCTTATTAAATACAAGTTACATGATGATCATTAACAATAATAACTACAATTTAAAGTATATTAACGCCTTATTAAACTCTAATCTACTCTTTTGGGTTTTTCAGAAGATAAGTCCTAAATTGTACGGTAAAAGATTAAGATTCATTCGTCAATATGTGGAAAAACTCCCTATTTATCCAGCTTCAATTGAAGAACAACAATCCTTCATTGAAAATGTTGATAGAATCCTTAAAATGAATTTTGAACTTCAGAAAGAGATAGATGGCTTTAAACATTGGATTAAAAAGGAATTTGGGATTGATAAATTATCGAAAAAACTTGAAAAGTATTATGAGTTATCAGAAGATGAATTCATCGATGAAATGAGGAAAAAAAAGGTTGATACTAAATCCCGGAAGAACAGGGAATATTTAGAACGAGAATTTAACGAAAGTCTTAATATTATAAATCCATTGCTCCAAGAAATCAAGGAAACCGATGATGAGATTGATCGGATGGTTTATGACTTGTATGGATTAACTGATGAGGAAATACAGATTATTGAAGATTCTCTGCAAAATTAATTCTGAGAGGGGGGGGGGGCGGATCCTCAGGTCACCAGCTGCAAAATCTTAAAAAGTTAAGATGTGTGTTATTAGTTCGCAGCATCCCAAGTTTGGTGTGAGGATCCTGTAAAACCCTATTTAATATTACTAATATATAAATGTTTATTATTTTATTTTAAGCAATCGAATGTTTTCATGATATTCATGTCAGGATCCTCTAATTGATATACTGCAGCTACTGTGATCCAAGTGAACAACAATATTAATTTATACAAATCTCCTGATAATTAGATATGGGTGATATGTATGAGTAAAAAAATATTAAAATGCCCAAAATGTGGTTATTTTGGTGAAGTAAATTGCACCGAAGCATTAAGAAGCGTCGGTTCTGGTTGTAAATGTCCTGAGTGCGGATATATTATAAGTCAAAGAAGAAAACCATAATTTGTGAGGAATTAGATGGTGAAAAAAAGTATAAAGGTTGTAAAATGTCAGGAATGTGGCAATACTAATTCTATGGAATGTATAGGTAGGATGGGTTCACGAAAGATCAGTTGCAAGTGCCCTGTATGCGGAAATAAAATACTAATTTAATGGTTTATTATAAAAATAGTATTTAGATCATTTCAAAGAATTCAGAAAAAACAGATAACCTTAGGCCAGAATTTTACTATCACTATATAGAGCCACATATCAAAACCTAGGATTTCTGGTAAGAATCCAGTTTTTGACTTATATGTTGATAAATCTCCTTGTTCACACCAACTTTCCTAATAAATTTGTTGGAATATCTTATATC
>Ga0209510_1000671_pt1 | contig 44726 bp, 41 predicted proteins | sample BiotimSIPDNA_FD_185749 | JGI IMG/M metagenome (GOLD analysis project Ga0209510, IMG submission 185749) | Anaerobic biogas reactor microbial communites from Washington, USA - Biogas_R1 time_0 SIP DNA (SPAdes) (version 2) | ecosystem: Engineered > Bioreactor > Anaerobic > Unclassified | place...
TTTAGATAAATCCAGTAACCTTGTTGATGTTAAAGGCATAATTAACCAAAATTCAACTGGTTATTATGCTCTAAGGCCATATTGCGGTTTCAAAGAACATGGTTTTTGTTATTATGCAAAATCCTCAGACTATCCCCTATAGATGGCAACTTACATAATAACCTCGGTAAAATTTATTGGCAGAAGGGTAATCTGGATAAAGCGGAGCATCATTTAATGCTGGCTGTTAAATATGCAGCTTATCGTTTAGGTATGTTTTTAGATATGGGGTGGTTTTACTTTCAACAGGAAAAAATGGAAGATGCTAAATCTATCCTTTTAAATGGTCTGGAGTTAGAAGAAGCTGCTATTAAAAGTTCTGTTATTGAAGAAGACCGGGAAATGGTTAAAACTCAGTTGTTACAAATGCATCTGATTCTGGCTCAAATCTATTGGCAAGAAAACAAACCTGAATTAATGGATAACCATATGCAAGAAGCTAAAAAACTGGATAGAGAACACCAGGCAGTAAAAAAATACTTTGGACATTAAACATTTAAGATTATGGATATTGTAAGTATTGTTTGGTTGAAAATAAATGAGTATAGTGCCATGAATCTTGGAATATATTCGATGCGATTAATTAACCGGGGGATTTTATGGAGATAAATGTAAATACAATCTATCTGGGATTATTGGGCAATCCCGTAGGGCATAGTCTTTCTCCACGATTACATAATGCGGTATTTGCCGATATGGGGATTAACGCACTCTATTTACCCTTCGCTTTACAGGCATCACAACTGGAACAAGCCTTATACGGGCTGCAAAGTCTGGGATTTCGGGGAGTCAATGTTACTATTCCTTTCAAAGAAGCAGTTGTGCCTTATATGGACGAACTGTCAGTTGAAGCCCGTGATTGCGGCGCAGTTAATGTTATTGATTTTAAAAATAATAAAATGATTGGTCATAATACCGACGGAGCAGGTTTTATTCAGGCATTACATGAAGCCGATGTAGCTGTAAACGGTCGGACCGTAATTCTGGGAGCAGGCGGGGCGGCGCGTTCCATAGTGGCAGCCCTGGCGCGGGCTGGTATGAATGAGATATTAATTTTTGATATTGAAGCTCAGCGAGCCCAACATCTTGCCAGTCTGATTCCGGTAAGCAGTGGAACCAGTATCAGAGGCCGTTTGCTTACTGAAGCTGATTTTTCCAGGAGTGCCCGGGAATCCAATCTGATTATTAATTGTTCACCGGTGGGGATGTATCCCCAGGTTGATGCTGCCCCAATTGAGACTTTAAAATCAGTACAACCGCATTCAGTTATTGTTGATATTATCTATAATCCCGAAGAGACCAGGTTCCTCCAATCAGGTCATAAGCAGGGCTGTAAAACCCTGAACGGAGTGCCAATGTTTGTTCATCAGGCAGCTCTGACCCTGCAGATATTATTGGGGATAAATCCTGACATCGAGTTCATGAAAGAAGTGGTTCGCCATAGTCTTAAAGAATAAGTGCGGATTTACTTTGATAGAAGCGATGATGGTTATTGTGATAATGTCAATAGTAACGGTTATAGCTTTACCGCATATCGACCATGTAATTCAACATCAGAAATTACATAATGAAGCCCAGAGACTGGCGTGGGTGCTGCGGTCGGCGCGTCAACAGGCTATTACCAGCGGAGTATCCAGTCGCGTGGAATTCTATTATTACACTAATCGCTATGATGTTAATTATCAGACCAGGTATTTTTTGCCGGATGGCATTACATATCGGGCAAAACCGACCTTTATACATCAGGGTTCCCATAACATTTATTGCATTTTTGCTCCATCAGGAGCCCCTTCTCCGGGTGGTACGGTGTGTTTGACCAATCGTAATGGTGAGTTAATATATATTATAGTGAACCTGCCGGCGGGTCGGGTAAGAGTCTCGGACACTCCGCCCAATACATAGCTGAGGGATAAGATTATGATTTTAGAATTACTGTTTATATTTTTTGCCCGTATTATTGATGTTTCTATGGGTACTATCAGAATGATTCTGGTTATCCGCGGAGACAGAATTCCAGCAGCGATTATCGGATTTTTTGAAATTCTGGTTTACACTATAGCCCTGGGCATGGTAGTGGGTGCTTTAGATGATCCGGTCAAGTTAGTAGTTTTCTGCACCGGGTTTGCACTGGGAATCCTGGTCGGCAGTATTATTGAAGAAAAACTGGCTATGGGATATCGCGGCATACAGGTAATAATTGAACATAATCAAGGTTATATAGTAGATGAATTGCGGGAAGAAGGATATCCGGTTACCTGCTGGGAAGCCAGCGGCAGATTGGGCCCCAAAATTGTAATGAATATAATTGCCAAACGCAAAATGGCAGACTTGATTGCCAGAAAAATCTATGAAAAAGACGAAACGGCTTTTGTGATTTTTATGGAACCCAAACAATTTTCGGGTGGCTATATAAAGAAGAAATAGGGGGATAGCATGCTTAGATTTATTACTGCAGGAGAGTCCCATGGCCGGGGTTTAATAGGCATAATTGAAGGTATGCCGGCGGGAGTTAATATCAGCCTGCATGAAATCAATCGGGAGTTGGAGCGTCGTCAGCAAGGATATGGCCGTGGCGGACGCATGCAAATTGAAACTGATAAAGCAGAAATTATTTCCGGAGTACGCGATGAGGTTACCCTGGGTAGTCCCATAAGTTTTATAATCTGGAATCAGGATCATGAAAACTGGCTGGAGATTATGGGAGCCGGGCAGTGTAAAGAGGTACACAGCAAAATGGTTACCCGGCCCAGGCCCGGACATGCAGATTTAGCCGGAGCCATAAAATTTCATCATCAGGACATGCGTAATGTTTTAGAACGGGCCAGCGCACGGGAAACTGCAACTCGGGTGGCAGCCGGAGGATTTTTTAAGCAATTATTAGCGGAGTTTGGCATATATATTTACAGTCAGGTTTTATCTATCGGTGAAATAGTTACTGACCCCCAACCGGTTACACCGGAGAACTGCGAAGCTTTTCAACAGCAGGTGGAAGCCTCCCCGGTCAGATGTTATGATTTAACAGCTGGTCAGGCTATGATGGAATACATTGACCAGGCCAGGAAGCAGGGTGAATCACTGGGGGGAAGTTTTGAAGTCGGGGTATTGGGTGTACCGCCAGGATTGGGAAGTCATACTGGTTGGGAAAGTCGTCTGGATGCAAGGCTGGCAGCTTTATTGATGGGAATACCGGCTATAAAGGCGGTTGAAATCGGGGACGGTTTCAGGAATGCATTTATTCCCGGTTCACAGGTACATGATGAGATATTTTATGAGGACAATACGCTGGCAAGAAGAACTAACCGGGCCGGAGGTCTGGAAGGCGGTATCAGTAACGGCGAGATTATTTATGCCTGCGCTTATATGAAACCAATTCCAACTCTGTATAAGCCTCTGAATAGTGTAAATACTGCCAACTGGACTACGGAAGCAGCTACAATTGAAAGGTCTGATATTTGTGCAGTACCGGCAGCGGCAGTAGTTGCTGAAGCCATGGTGGCTTATGGAATTGCACAAGCCTTTACAGAAAAATTTGGGCATGATCATATTTTTGAGGTTAAGGAAGCGTACAACAGTTATCAGGAATATATGAAAAAGGTGTGGAAATGGGAAAAAATATAGTGCTTATAGGGTTCATGGGTACCGGAAAAAGTTCGGTAGGAATGAAACTGGCTGAACGATTAAACCGTAAGTTTGTGGATATGGACCGTGAAATCGAAAGAGTATGTGGCATGTCTGTAAGCGATATCTTTCGCCGTTATGGGGAAGTTAGATTTCGTTCCGAGGAAAGATTAATGGCAGGCAAACTGGCCAGACAAACTGGTCTGGTAATTGCTACCGGCGGTGGCGTTATTCTTGCAGATGGTAACCTGGAAGCCCTGCAGAAAAATGGAACGGTTATTAATCTGGAGGCTAAACCGGAATATATATTTCAGCGCGTCAATAGAAAAAAAGGTACCCGCCCACTCATAAAAAAGAATATTACTGTAGAAGACATAAAAGAAATGTTGCAGCACAGGCAACCACTATATCAGCAGGCAGAAGTTATTGTTAATACCAATGATAAGGGTGTTGATGAAGTAGTAGAAGAAATCATAGCTATTCTCCGTTCCAGAGGGGAATTACCGGGAAGGCAGGATTCGGGCAAATGCGAAAAATGATTGTAGACCTGGCAGGAAGATCATATCCTATAATAATCGCTCCCAATCAATTGCAGCAATGTGGAGAATTAACAGCTGAGGTTATAGCAAATCGAAAAGCATTGCTGGTAAGTAATCCGAGGGTATTTGGATTGTATGGTGAAAAAACAGTATCATCTTTACAGCAGGCAGGTTTTCAAGTTCAGGCAGGGATAGTCCCGGAAGGGGAAACCTATAAAAATATGGCCCAGGCCAACCGTCTGTTGGATATGGCCATGGAACAACAACTGGAGCGTGATAGTATTATTATTGCTCTGGGGGGCGGGGTTATTGGCGATCTGGCTGGATTTGTTGCTGCTATTTATCAGCGGGGTATTAATTTTATCCAGCTGCCTACTACTTTGCTGGCTCAGGTAGATAGCAGCGTGGGTGGAAAAGTAGCCGTTAACCATCCTGCAGGTAAAAATATGATTGGGGCCTTTCACCAACCGCGACTGGTAATAATTGATCCGGATACCCTTACTACCCTTGAAGACAGAGAATATCGCAGTGGACTGGGAGAAGTCATAAAATATGGGATTGTATGTGATGAGCAACTGTTTGATTATTTGGAAACTAATTTAGAATTGCTTAATCAAAAAGATTTATCCTGTATAACAGAAGTTATTTACCGTTGCTGTAAAATAAAAGCTGCCATAGTGGAGCAGGATGAAACTGAGACGGGATTAAGAGCTGTTCTTAATCTGGGTCATACTTTTGGACATGCAGTTGAAAAACTGGGCAACTATGAAACCTGGCGGCATGGGGAGGCAGTGGCCATGGGTACCATGGCGGCGGCTTATCTCGCTCTGGATTATGGTTATATTACTGAACAGCAATTAGAGAGAATAGAAAAGTTATATAAACACCTGAATATTGACTGCCTGATGCCGGATTTTCCACCAGAACACATATATAATCACATGTTAAACGATAAAAAAATGCAGCAGAACCGATTGCGCCTGATTCTGCCGGCTAAATGGGGAGAATATATTATGCTGGAAGCTCCGGAAAAACCGCGGGTATTACAGGCAATCCTGCATGCTCAGGGTAGTTAATTGAACATTAGTTATTAGATAGCCTCACTATTCTTTTAAACAATCTTTAAAAGTCGATCATTAAACCCGTTCGTATTTAAGGGTTTTATCCTACCTGGGAGCTTAAACGCTGATAGTCAGTTATTAACTGACCAGTTAATTGCCTGATACGACTATAGCCCGATTCTTTACAGGCTTGCTCAATCAGAGCTGCCTGACGGGAAATCTGCATAAAACCATACATGCCGGCTGTTCCTTTGATATCATGACATACACTTTTTATGGTTTTAAAATCACTATTAATTATGGCCTGCTCCAATTCATCCAATAATTCGCCTAATAAAGAGATGAATTCGGGGATAAGGTTATTTATAAAATCCTGATTAACGGATTTATTAGCTGAGGTTTTATTCAGGCATTGGTTGATTAATTGTACCAGTTCCTCAGAACGAAACGGCTTGGCAATGTAAGAATTGCAACCAGCCTGCAGGCACTTATCCCGATCACCGTTAAGTGCATGGGCAGTCATAGCAATTACTACTGTATCAGGAGCTATCCGGGAGTCGCGGATTAAAGCGGCGGCTTCATAACCATCCATCACCGGCATTTGCATATCCAGCAAGACAACTTCAAAATGATTATTCTGCAGGGCGTTAAGGCATTCTATACCGTTTGAAGCCATGGTAACCTGAAAACCGTAGTTATGCAGTAACTGAGCAATAGTTCTGCGATTAAGATCGTTATCATCTACCAATAGAACATTAATAATATTTAGGTCAGTGGATATTGAATCATTCAACCAGTAGATATTATCAGATTTTTCCGAGCTTTTTTCAGTAATATCAACACTGCATTCTACCAGAGGAAGATGTATGAAAAAGGTGGAACCTTTATCCTTGCAACTTTCTACCCCCAGATAACCTCCCATGAGCTCAATATAGCGTTTGCAAATATGTAATCCCAGACCGGAACCTCCAAAATTACGAGAAGCAGAATTATCTGCCTGGGTAAAAGGATTAAATATGATTTCAAGTTGATTCTGTGCTATACCAATGCCGGTATCAGATATTGCTATTAAAAGCAAATCCCTTCCATCCATACCTTTTTCCCGTTTGCAATCAATAGTTATTCCACCGCATAAGGTAAATTTAACTGCATTATGAAGCAGATTCATGATTACCTGACGCAGTTTTACCTGATCAATTAAAACGAGTTCGGGTATAGCCGGGTCAACATTTATATTAATGCTTAACCCATTTTCCCTTAGCATGGGGTTAATTATATTTATAGTCTTAAAAATAAGGTCAGCGAATTTACACGGTTGAGCAGAAAGTTCGAAAAGGCCGATTTCAATTTTAGACAGGTCCAGGACATCGTTAATCAATTGCAGCAAATGTTCGCCACATTCTCTGATTATTTGGATATTATCAGCTTGTCCAATGTTCAGACTGCTATGCTCCAGTAAATCTACTGAACCAAGAATACCGATCATAGGAGTACGCAGTTCATGACTCATATTGGCAATAAATTGATTTTTGGCGAAGTTGGCTGCTTCTGCTTTTTGACGCGCTTCCACCAGTGCGGTTATATCGGTTGATATAATTATTACAGCTGCCGTCCGATCGTTTTCTTTAATTGGTTCAATGCGGTGTTTGAATGTATAGAGTTTATCTTCTGCCAATATATTAAATTCGCCCTGCCAGCTTTGGCCATTAAAAATCAGCTGTCGGATTTCCTCTGTGAGAGTTTGATTAACGGGAAAAACTCTGTTTAATACATGGTCAATATAATTTTGTTTTAATTCAGTCAGATTATAGATTGTAGCGGCACGTCCATTAAAATAATTAATCTTGCCAGTGACAATATCAACTACAATAACACTTTCTTCAATGTTGTTCAGCACCAGGGTTTCATATTGATGCTGCTGGCATGCATTATCAGCTTCGCCTGAATAGATATAATTTGAAATATTAAAAGAATTATCAGCTTGACCAGATTTCATATTACTCCCCCCTTAAAAGCAGAAACAAATAAGGACAAAATAGTCTTGCTTTTACCCTACACTATTTAAACAGCGAAATATGTCCACTTGTGCAGCCTGCAGTAAAAATATTTCCGTAATAAAAGCGCAAATAATGGAGAGTTAGAATGGTTTTAGAGGGAAATTGGGGTTAAGAGTAAGAAGAGTGAAGAAATTTCGTAATAAATTAGTATATAATGGTCAAAGAACCCGTTTTTTCCGAGCCAATTCAGAGGAATAAAACAACTATTAAAACAGGAGGATAAATTGTGAAATACATACAAAAGGTTACCATGATTCTAATTGCCGGATTGCTGTTAACCCTGATTATCGTCCCGCTTCAATCAGGAATAGCTGCAGAATCTATCAGGATATTTATTGACAATCAGGAAATAGCTGCCGAGGTACAGCCGGTAATAGTCAATGACCGGACCATGGTGCCTTTGCGGGTTATAAGTGAAAATTTGGGTATGACGGTAGATTGGGATGGGGATACCCGTTCAGTTTTCATTACTTTCCCGGGGAAATTTATCCCGGGAGAATACATTGATCATTCCATACCTGACGGTGAAAGTATTTCAATATTTATAGACGGGGTTTACATTAAATCGGAGTTAAAACCCTTTATAAAAAATGATCGTACCATGGTACCGCTGAGAGTTATAAGCGAAGGTTTGGGCATGGAAGTAGACTGGAAGGAAGCCGAGCGGATGGTATTAGTTAATCGACCCCTTCCGGTTTCCCAAATACCGGAACAGCCATCCCGGGCAAAAGATAATGAAATACCCGCATCCAATCCGGTTAATAATGAGGTAACCGAAACGCCGACTCCAATTTCAGCGGGGGTGAACCTGGAGATGACAATATTGGGTAAATCTGAGGCTACTGCCGAACAACTGCGGACCTTGTTAAAAGCCAGCAATCCATCGGCTCCTGATCTGGTAGACTTATTCCTTAATATTGGGGATGAATATGGTGTACGCGGAGATGTAGCCTTTTGTCAGGCGGCCAAGGAAACCGGCTGGTGGAAATACGGCGGCCTGGTTAAGCCTGAACAGAATAACTATTGCGGTCTCTATGCTACCGGTCGTCCCATAACCGAAGAAGACAGCCTTAATGGTGCCGATCCCGATCGTGTCAAACTTATTGTTGGTGAGCACGGAGCATACTTTGATAATCCGGAAACCGGAGTAGAAGCACAAATTCAGCATTTATATGCCTATGCTACTACTGCTTTGCTACCGACTGGAAAGACTATTGTAGACCCACGATTCTCTCTGGTTAAAAGAGGTTCAGCACCCCGTTGGATTGATCTGGGCGGCAAATGGGCCTATCCCGGATTTGACCGGTCAAAATACGATGATTTGACGACTGCTTTTGCTGCCGGAGATACTTATGGACATAGTCTCCTCAATCATTACTATTTTAAAGCCGTGGGAATTAATCAGTAAGTCGTGAACGGTTTACACTGGTTTAATCAAAAAAAAGCAAGGGAACAGTAAATGCTCCCTTGCTTTAACTGTTTTAATATGGTTAAGCGGCTTTGGCAGCCTGGGCAGCTTTGGTCCAGGGGCCGAAAGGTGCTCCAACCGGAAGTACAGTAATTCCATAATGAGTATTTAAAACCGTGGCAGCAGAGCCATAGAAGGAAAACATGGCAATGCCGAATTCAGCATAAGCAGCCAGCATATGGAAAGCATGGATGGTTGATGCGCTGCTTACCCAACCAATAGTACTCATGAAAAGACCCAGGAATAATAAATCAATCAGGAAAAAGATTATAAACAGTACTTTGTTGGCCCCCATGGCTCCAATAGTCATATAAACCGTGAATATAAAGTAACCCAGGAAAGCGAAGCCCATCTGGCGAGCGTCATAAGCAACACCGTTGCCCCATAAACCGGCTGAAATCATCCAGCTGAAAGCCATGGCAAACCAGAAAAAGCCATATCCGCAAAAGGCAGTAGCACCAAAGGTATTGTTATGTTTGTAGTCCAGAATTCCAGCTAAAAACTGAGCTGATGCGCCCAAAAACAGTGCCCAGGGAATAATATAAGCAGTTCCCTCAGTAATGCCCAATTTGGCTGAAGAGGCTACCAGGGTTACAATGGCCAGACCTAATAAACCCAGTGGAGATGGATTAGCAACCAGCTCCTGAACGTGTCCCGTTATTTTAATTTCATTGGATTTTGACATATTACCCTCCCCGTTAATTATTGTTAAAAAACCCCGAATGTTTGCATACGTTTATGAGCCCCCTTTATCCCCCCTTTAATTTAAATATGTGAAATAAATCTTAAGTTGTCAGAATTAATTCCACATTAATATTCATATTCCTGTTTATTTATTAATTTAAGATAAATTGACAGCCGGGTAATTATAGCGCAAAATGAAATTTAATGGTATCAATACTCTTAAAAGCCGAGTTATAGGGAATAAGTGCTGGTATAACAGTTGCGCCAATATTTCTACTTTTCGTTGTGCTCTTTAACTTTTGGGGCACAATTATTATAATGGTTAAAATACCATGCCAATTCCCCGGCTAAAGGGGTAATGAGTATAAACGGTTGAAGTAAAAAATTTAAGGAGGTAATTGTAGAGTGGCTTCAAATTTTCTTTATTCAACTCGGGATCATCGGTTTATCCTGAAAGAATGGCTGGATGTTGAAAAGGTGCTTAATTATGATGCGTTTAAGGATTATTACAGTGTAGATGATATTGATATGATCCTGGAACAGGCACTAAAAGTAGCGCGTGAGGTTGTTGCCCCCGGTAGAGATGATAATGATGCCGTACAGGCACAGTTTAATGCAGGTCAGGTAACTGTTCCCCAATCTTTTAAGGATGCTTACTGGTTTGTTCAGGAAAACGGCTGGGGTGCCAGCAACGAAAACCATCATTATGAAGGCAGACTGCCTCAGGTTATGTTCCGTTCCTGTGGTGAATATCTGGCTGGAGCCAACGCAGCTCTGATGCCCTATGTTTTGGCTACTGCCGGTGCCGCAGGCCTGGTATCCAATTTTGGCAGCGAAAAGGTTAATGAACTGTTCAGAGAAAAAATGTACAGTGGTGAATGGGCTGGAACCATGTGTTTAACCGAACCCAATGCCGGTTCTGATGTTGGTGACCTGTTGACTAAAGCTTATCCCACTGATAAGGAAGGCGTATACAAAATCAAGGGAACCAAGTGTTTTATTACTGGTGGACAACAGGATATTACTGAAAATATTGTTCATCTGGTGTTGGCCCGTGTAGAAGGGGCAAAACCTGGAACCAAAGGAATCTCCCTTTTTGTTGTACCCAGAGAATGGGTTGATGATGATGGCAATATTCAGGAGTTTAATGATGTAAATTGCGTGGGTATTGAACATAAGATGGGCATTAAAGGTTCGGCAACCTGTGTTATGTCCTTTGGCGAAGAAAATGTCTGCCGCGGTTACATTTTAGGCAATGCCCCGGACGAAGAAGGTAAGGGTGAAGGTATGGCCCAGATGTTCCAGATGATGAATGGTGCTCGTATGGAAACCGGACATGCTGCTGTATCTGAAACTGCCGTTGCTTATCATAACGCTGCCGCTTATGCAACCGAAAGAATCCAGGGTCGTCCGATTACCAATCCCCGTGCAGATCGTATGCCAATTATTAAACATGAAGATGTCCGCCGTATGCTGCTGGATTTAAAGGCACACCTCGAAGCTATGCGGGCTCTTATTTTCCAGACCTACTATTATTTTGATGTAGTTGAAAATTCTCAGGATGCAGATGAAAAGAAATATATTCAGGGCCTGATTGAAGTAAATACACCGATTGTTAAGGCCTACTGTTCTGATAAAGCCTGGGAACTCTGCGCTGAAGCCATGCAGGTATTTGGCGGTAATGGTTATTCGGAAGAATATCCTATTGCTGAACTGGCCAGAGATGTAAAGATTTATTCCATTTGGGAAGGAACCAACTATATCCAGTCCATGGACCTGGTAGCCCGTAAATGGATGATGGGCAAGGGAAGTGTATTTGCCAATTGGCTATCCCTGATAGAGAACTTTGCGGTTGACAATGCCCAGCTGGCTGGATTTGAACAGGAAATGAATATCCTGAAAAAAGCAGTAGCTTCCTACCGTGAAATCCAGAATACGATTGCCGGGTATGTCATGAATGGTAAAATCAATATGATGCCGATTTATGCTACGCGTATCCTGCATGCTACCGGTGAACTGTATTGTGGAAAACTGATTATGGAGCAGGCTCTGATTGCTCAGAAAAAAATTGATGAACTGGGAACCGATCATTATGACTATGCCTTCTATAATGGTAAAGTCAATGCTGCCAAATATTATGTAAGAAATATTGTTCCCAATGTTTTCCGTACCGAAGAGGTTATTAAAGAAGGAGATACTTCTGTTCTGGATATTGCAGAAGAAGCATTTCTGGTTTAATTAATTTGCCCTATGAGCTAGGTCCCCCCTAGTTCTGTTTTACACAGGTGGTTCTGATCATATTTTTTAGTTGTAGTTACGGTCAGAACACCTGTGTTTTTTATTTTAAAAGCCCTCTGATAAATTCCGTATTTAATGTATTGGTAACACCTGGAATCAGTTTCTAAACATTATATAAACTTATATCCTTTGAATCAATCCGACAGGGGGTAATTTTTTATTGATTAAAGTAAAAAAAAGCCGTCCTATTTCGGACGGCGGTGCTCATATAATAGTTATTAAATAGACAATGATCTTATGAGCCCAAAGTATTTTGGAAGGGAAAGAAGCATCAGGCTGACAATAAAGCTAATTATTAAATTCATAATTAAGTTAACTGTGGTTTTGATTTCCCGGTCAGTTGACAGGAAGTTGTTAAATCTTAAAGCGTGATAAATAGTAGTTGGAAACCTTATTGACTAACCTGATAACAATTTATGAAGTTGAGGGGGGAAAGGTGACAGATGGGGGAAAGATTTTATAAAATTGGTGAGGTAAGTGAATTACTGAATATTGAACAACATACTTTGCGCTATCTGGAGAACTCCCTGAAACTCAAAATACTGCGAGACGAACGTGGTGATCGTCAATATAGTGAAAATGACCTGGACACATTAAAATTAGTGTTGCAGTTAAAAAATCGGGGTCTGAATACGACCGCTATACGCATGGCTTTGGAAAACAGTTCCGATGTTGATAATCAAAATGAAGATGAGCAATCAGATGAGGAAGAAACCGAAAAGCTGCCTGTGCGGGGGCCGGTTGTAACCATAGAATTTGTGGAAGCTATTTCAGCTGTAAAACGAATTGCTGAACAAAATGAGACCCTGGTTGAACAAAACCGGTTATTAGAGCAGCGTATACGAAGATTGGAAGATAAACTCGATCGTTATCACCGCGAACGTGATCAAAAGCTGGACGAATTAATCCAGATGTTTAAAAGTGAACCTGACGCCCGTAATAAATCATGGTTATCAAGATTGTGGAACAAGTAAGGTTGTCCGCTTATTATGAAGTTAACAACTGTAACACGGACAGTAGTTTTAAGCGAATACTGTTATTATCCTCAACCTCAGACTTATCAATTTGCCTGGTAAGAGAGTCCGCCAGGGCGGGTTTAAGATAGCGGTAATTATTAATAATTTCAAAATTCCATCTGCAGCCGGAAAAATCATGTTCAATGGAGGCGGGTGGATATATCTGCGGGGTTGAAGAATTATTGATTTTTAAACAGTAGTCATTCAAATCAAAAATAATTTCCAACGGATCATTTAGTTGTTCAGTGTCGGCCTGAAAATCCAATACAGTTTCCTGACCGGAGAATCGTTCCAACTCTGATTCAGGGTCATGTTCCTCAACTTCAAAAATTCGCAGGTAAAATTTATCGGGTTGACTGGCGAGATTAAATGGCGAAGTTAAAGGGATATAGGCAATAGGATAACAGGCATTTATATCCAGTTCCAGATTGGCAGTATCAAAAGGGAGATATTCCAGAGATTGTTTACCGGAATACATATCCCGTTTTTGTATATAAAATTGAAATGGATAGATAGTTTTTACCTGTGCAGTCGACTGCCTTGCTCCCCACAAACTTAGACCACGCACTACATTGAACTCTACATCTTCAGGAAATATCAAAGCATAGGTGCCAAATAAATCCTGCAACAATTTTTGCAGTCCGGGCGTTTTTGATGCACCACCCATTATTAAAACATGATCCAGAGTCCATTGGTCATTTTGCCATAATCCCAATTGATATGCCCGATTTTTAACCGTATTATCAATATAATTATATAAACGGTTAAAAACCGACTGTAAACGCTGGGCAAATAAATCACGATTAATATCCAGTGATGTCCGGGAATTATTATTTAAAGCAGGTATGGTTGCCGCTACACTGAATTGATGGTTAAGGGCAATTTTAACTCGTTCTGCTTCGCATAATAGTTGATAATAAAAAAAACTGCGGTTAAAAGAGGAATGAAATATTTGTGAGATTATATCTTCTGATTCATCTTGAAAGCAAAGCGGGAAAAAAATATTTTGAATGATGGCCTTGTCTATTTCAGAACCGGAAAAAGCATCATGACCCATTTGCAGCTGGGTTTCAAGCAAAATCTCCTGCTTTTCCGCAGCTAAAGTCAAAAAGCTTATATCAGTAGTACCACCACCGATATCAATACATAATACTTCGCCACTGACCGGTTTATCAGTCAGCAAATTAAAGCCTGATATGGCTGCTACCGGTTCAGGAAGCAGTACAGGTTTGACCGCAGGAAAAACTTGTTTGGCGGCCTGCAGTATTATTCTGCGTGCATTCATACCAAAATAATTGGGTACGGATATAGTGAGTGAATCCAAATTATCGTTAATATTTTGCAGATAATGATTTTTAATAAAAGTAAAATAGCCGGTTAAAATCTCCAATAAAGAATAATTACCCGGATAAACATGTCGATTTCTTTTTAAAGCCAGTTTAAAAAACGGCCAGGTGGTAAGTTCAGCAGGAAGAGTTTCCATATCAATATGTCCGTATAGTAATGACTCCTTTTTATGCAATGCTGCCAGGGAAGGAATTCGTTCTTCAGGACATAAATTTACAAAGCTATCGTTTTTAATATAACCCAGTTTGGTGTATGAAGTTCCGAAATCAAGTCCCACATGCATATATCATAATCCCTTCTGTTTTACTAACAGTGGCGGCATTTCAATTAAAGTTTCATTATCGGCGCGAATGATAAACAAGTCCCCTTCTTCATGAACTATGATGGGATCACTTGCTTCCTGCGCTGCATAGTGGTGCGATTCCAATAAGTAGCAGTAAGCCTGCGGGAAAGGTTGTCCCTTTTCCAATGGAATGCGTTCTACCCGAACCTGATAATTTTTCCAGTAACGGGAAATATTGCGCGGGGCCAGCAACCGTTCCAAATCAGCTTTAATAGTGGCCAGCAGTTCCAGATAATTATTAATCATCTGATGAGCACTCAGGTACTGATTGAGTACCTGGGCAGAATGTAACTGTTTATCCTCCAATAGTTCCAAACGAGCTTTTAAAAATGATAATTCCAAATTCACTCTGGTAATTATGCCTGCCAGGGGAGCTGCTGCTTCTACTCCCCGGGTTTCAGCAGCTTCATTCAAATGGGGCATAATTCGTTCCAATAAAGCGGTTATCGTAATCTTAAAATAATAAAAATCCGGTTGACCATCTTCGGTCAGGTTATGCAGAGTTTGCTTTAATTCAGCAGCTGTAGAGGTGGCTAATTCATGCAGTTGGTTGATAAAATCCACTGATAAATACATTAGAGTAGTGCTGCTATATAAAGAAGCCTTTCCCTGCCGATCGACATAGTAACGGCTTTTTTCCATAACCAGCATTAGATTGCCTGACCAGATACTAAACTCTTTAAGCGCATTTAACAGACCTGATTCATCCTGACTATGGGTGTAAGTCTGTAATAACTGAATGTGGATTAAAAATTGCCGGTAGAGGTGATTTTGATATAGTTTTTGCTGAGGACGAAGAGTGAGTTGTAATATCAACTTCCCGGTTTCAGTTTTAATCTCTTCAATTATTGGCTTTATGGCTCCCCAATTTACAGGAGTTTTCAATAGATCATTAAGTACATTGCAATTATAATGCAATTGAGCCAGTACGGTATTATATTTTTCCTGATTAAGGGGATTGTCGAAATTGGTATCAATTATTAATTCAATTAAGGAGGTATAATCCGGGGAACTAAGTGCGATTTTAAGCCATTCCTGATCAGCCAGCAATTCTAATATTTGTGTCGTAATAAGAGAAAACTTTTCAAAAGAATGCATTAAACTCTTCAAGGCGTACAGCAGGTCAATACTGAGCCGATCCCGGTCCCGGGTAATAGTCAGTAAACCTTTATGAGTTTCTTCCTGAGAGGTTTTAAGTAAACCATAAATATTTTTAACCTGATTATAAAGATAGGCATAGCGTTTCAAGTTAGTCAGTAAATCACGACGAAGTGTTTCTTCGTCATGGGCCAGTTGCAATTGTGTGGATATTTCTTCATTAATTATTTTACGATAAGTTGGGAACAAGGTTTCGTGGAAACTGTTATAGTAATATTTATTAATTTCCAACAGATAATGGTCAAGCTTGTTTATCCCGTGACACGACCTGGTAGAGGACAGGTCAATATTTTCAATTTCAATTCGCAATTGCTGCAAATAATTTTCCCATTGATTAACAAAAAAATCAGGATTTATATTGATTTCGCTCAAATTAACACCCCCGTAAGCTTTCCAAATAAAACTTCCCGTCTGGCAGTTTCATCTTTTTTACGAAATAAATCGGGACGATTTTTTAAATCATAGAATAAGGCTTCTGTATGATAATAGTCCTGTAACCCGGATACTTTTTCAAAATATTGGCGTAAAGATGGATTTGCCCAACCGATTTGTTCAGCTATAGACGGGTTAATAAATAAAGAGCTGGGTATCCAGCGCCACAACTCGGCATAAGCGGTTAAAACCTCATTAAAAATCTCAATATCTGATTCAATAAAACCTTTAATCAGCAGTACACGCAGAAACTCCAAAAGTACAAAAGCCTCATGAGGAGCAGAGATTAGCCGATTTTTTATGGCTATAACTATTGGCAGCAGGTTTTCTTTATCGGTTTTATCAATCATTACAGAGAATAACCCGGTATCCCCCGGGTGTTTTTGCTCCAATTGCTGCAGGATAGATTGTATATCGTAAGGAAAAACCGAACTACTTCTGCCAGCATAGTCCAATAATTTAAGATATAAATCCAGATAAAGCAAAGAAACTTCATCAGGTAACAGCCGGGGAAAGTGTTGTTCATAAAGACACAGAACATATTGTTTGGGTTGTACCTGACGGGTTAATAGCGAATGCAGCGGCAATAGTCTGCGAAGTTGTTGACTCATATTTTTTACGATCCTTTGCTCATCCAGTAATTCTACCAGCCGGTTTTCCTGTTCGTATTCGCGATAAATCCTTATTGAACAGGTAATACTTTCGTCTACTAAACCACATTGAAACAAGCTCTCTGTAACCAGTAGTTGTTGTATGAAACGATCAGAACCGTAAGGGTCGGAAAAATGAAATTTTTCACTGGCAGCTAATAAATTCAGAGTTTCAACAATAATATCCGACTTATCTCCGTATATGGTGGGATAAGGGAGCCTGGCTTTATCAGCCAGGCCATAATAAGCCTGCTGGCGTTTCTCCATTAATCTGGTTTCGTGCTGTTTAAATAATTGTCTCAGCGCTGGACTGGCAGTTCGGGGAATTAAATACTGAACCTGGCTCAGATTTAAGTATTTAATAATCATTTGATATTCAGGGTCTAATTCTGATTTATACAGGCGGATTAAAAACTGCAAATTATCAGAGGAAACTTCATGATGCTGCAGATACCAGGGTAAAAACGGCCAGAAGCCCTGCACCAGCCTTTCGGGGGCGTTTTGCAGCCAATGAAGAGCGACAGTATTAGATAAGTTATTAATCAAGATGGTAAAAAAATTAGTATAATCGCTAAAATAAAGGGCACGATACAAAAGGTCCAGATCGGCAGCAGTTTCAATTTTTATCTCCTCCTGCACTGACTGGATATCCTGACGCAAATCATGCCTGAGCGTTAATTCCTTTTCCCAGAGCAGAAACAGATTATTTGATTTATTAACATCAGTCCTGCTGAGATTCATAGGCAACCCCTTTTTTAAAATTTATTTTACCGTAAAAAGCCAGATTTAATAAAAAACAAGCCTGGTTAGCTTTTTCAATATCGGACTCGGTAAGGAAAATGTAATAATAGATTGATTTTTGTTTATTGGTAAAAATTCCTCCCAGTTGGTCACCGCCAATTACTTCAATACGATCCTCAGTCGCCTTAATTCGTGTCAGATAACGATATGTCTGTAAACGGCTTACAAAGGAGTAGCGTGCCAGTCGTTCAAAATGATTTTTTAAACCGATTTCCTTATAAGGGTTGGCTTCCTCGTATTTTAATATTGCCTTCCCGCTTCTGGGTCCGGGCAGGGAAAGTGGTTTTTGTAAACCAGCCGGTAACGATTTTGTTAATTGCTGAAGCAAGGCATAATCATAATTAAGACAATGATTTAAAAATGGATGCAGTGCAGGCGGAAACGATCCTATAGTGGCAGGTAAATTAGACAATTTTTCTATTAGTTCATAATTCTTGGTTAAATACTCATACAATTCATCCAGACCTACCGGAAAAAGAGGCAGGTAAATTGCATAGGCAGTGTACAGAATACTGGCATATTGCCGGTGAAACACCGTATAGGAGGCAAAAGAATCATTGCCCAGCTGTTCAATATAATCCATTAACTGCCGGTATTCTTCATCACTGATGTTATAACCCGATTTTACTTTCTTTAATATCCTGCGCATAGCCACCTGCTATTTTTCTATTATTTTATCGTAACTTCAACCAAGGTTAAAGCGTAGCTTAATTTTTGCTTCCAGAGATGTTGCCTGTGGTAAAATATTGATATAGGGGGTGATATTATTGAAAGTAGAAGATTTAATGAACCGCAAAGTCATTTCCATCAATGATCGGTTATCGATTGAAGAAGCTTTGCAAAAAATGCATGAGCATGGTATACGCAGGCTTCCGGTTACTGTAGATGGTAAATTGGTGGGAATGATTGTAGAACATGATATTGAGAAGGCCATGAGAAGACCGGGAGTTATTCCCCAGACACCGGTTGATTGGATTATGACTAAAAAAGTAATAACTGCTAATGCTGATGAAGAAATAACCATGGCAGTGAAGAAATTAATAAAAAACAAAATTAGCGGCATTCCGGTAGTGGAAGGTGATAAATTAATTGGTATTATCAGTGAAACGGATATACTGAAAGCATTTATTGATTTAATAAAAGAAGCGTCTCCAGCCTCTTTATGAGTACCATTACTTAGGCATGAGGGTGATATAAATTCTTAAAAGTATGCGTTTATTAGTATTTCCCCTGATTGGATTATTGTTGCTGCTGGCCATTGGCTGGGAAAACCGGGAACTCTTCAATGACCGTGAGGCAGTAATGTATATGTATATAGAAGGAGTCAAAGCCGGAGAATTAGGATATGGTATAGAAGGTTGCTACTCAAATGGAATTTCATTTGCTGATTTGGAACCGGGGGATATAGTACTGGGTGGTTATCCAAATTGTGCTTATGGCAGGTTTTCCCATGCTGGATTATATATTGGGAATGGCCAGGTAATTGAAAGTTATGTTGATCAGGGTATAACCGTACAATCCCTGGATCATTACTGGAATTATTCTGAAATATGTCTATTGCGGGTTAATGTTTCCCAGCTCAAGAAACAAAAAGCAGTACAATACCTGCAATCCCATCTGGGGGATGTCTTTTATCCGGTAGCTTTCAAATCCGGAGACCGCATCTGGAATTGTACCAAGACTATCTGGAAAGCTTATATGGAACAGGGAGTTTCGTTACATGATAACAACGATTTGTGGGTTTCTCCGGAACAGTTTTATTATAGTCCTTACACATCAGTAATTCGGGAGAAAAGCGTAAAATGGAAGTAGATTCACAGAAATTTTATCAGCCGGTAATCAGGCTGTATATTATTCAAATAACTGCATTTATAGCTATTTGGCTGGGTTCATATTATCCGGATCTGGATATATTGTTATCCCTGTTTTATATTTTAATTATTAGTATGGAAATAATAGACATCAGGAATATGGAGCTTAAAGAAAAACTTAAAGCATTGATCTTATGGCAGGGTCCGGCAGCCATATTGTCATTGATGGTGCTCTTTCAGTCTATATATCTTGTCAGCGGTAATATAATTTTTATTATGGAATTCTGGAATACACCTGTTTTGCCTGTATTTTCACTGCTTCCCTCTATAAATGGGCAGCCACTGTACTATAATTTATTATTAGCAACACCGTTGATAATGAGTGCATTTTTCTTTGCTCTTACAGGTTCGAAAAAAACGAAGCCAGTAAACTTACCGGTTGAATAATCCTGAAAGTAAATTCAGAACATATACCGGTATTTAGTTTACTGGCTGCAATATTAGTATGGTATAAATTTATAAAAATTATTCCCGATTTTATGTAAATTGGTAAGATTGTTTCAGCAGTAAAACTAAAAACAAATACTGGTGATACTAAATACCTTTTCAGGCTGGTGGTTAAGTGTTTTAAGATTTATCCCTGTAAAAGGGGACTTAATAACTTTAACCTCCATTAGTATCACCAGTAGGTATAGTTTTAACAAATTCTTTAATCTTATTCCGGTAAATATCGATTTAGGAGGAATGATTGTGGATTATGCACAGATTTTGGGTAGAAGTATTAAGATTGGAAAAATCAGTTTAAAAAATCGTATCGTAATGCCGGCTATGGGAACCGGATTAGCTAATATAAATGGGGAGGTAACGCCGGCTACTATTGCTTATTATGAAGAGCGTGCCCGTGGTGGAGCCGGTGCAATAATAGTTGAAATTGCCTGTGTAGACCCGCCAACAGGTAAAGCCAGCCTGACGCAACTGGCTATTGATGAACCCCGCTATCTGGCCGGACTTAAAGATTTGAGTGAGGCTATACAAATGTATGGTGCAAAAGCTTTTATACAGTTGCATCATGCCGGAAGACAAACTACACCGATGGTAACCGGAGGACATGCTCCGGTAGCCCCTTCACCCATTCCCTGCAGATTTGTAAAAGCCATGCCGGAAGAGCTGGACCTGGCCGGGATTGAACGCATTAAATATAAATTTATTACCTCAGCGGTACTGGCTGCCAGAGCAGGCTTTGATGGTGTGGAGATTCATGCGGCTCATGGTTATTTGTTAAGCCAATTTCTATCACCTTATACCAATAAACGCACTGATGAGTACGGTGGGAGTCTGGAAAATCGCTTTAGACTCATAAAAGAGATATTACAGGGTATAAAAGGATTGGTTCCCGATTTAGCTATATCGGTTCGTTTTAATATGTCCGACTTTGTTCCCGGGGGTATTGAACATGAAGAAGGATTGGAAATTGCCCGCTGGTTGGAGCAGGCTGGTGCTGATATGCTTAATGTTTCCAGCGGAATTTATGAGTCAGGACAAACCTCAATTGAAACTGGCAGTTTTGCCGAAGGCTGGCGCTTGGATATGGCGGGCCGCGTAAAGGAACAGGTAAAAATACCGGTAATGGGTGGGGGAGTAATCAGAAGTCCCTGGCTGGCTGCCCAGTCTATTGAAGAGGGACAAACTGATTTAGTGTGGGTAGGACGGGGAATGCTGGCCGATCCCGACTGGACCATGAAAGCTGTCACTGGCAGGGCAGAACACATTCGCCCCTGCATATCCTGCAATACCTGTTTTGATCATATTAATCAGGGCTGGCATATTCGTTGTGCAGTAAACCCCTTTACCGGCAGAGAGGCTCGTCTGCAAATAAAACCAGATATTAAAGGCCTTAAAGTATTGGTGGTTGGCGGAGGTCCGGCGGGCTTGCAGGCGGCTCTATCCATCATTCAGGCTGGTGGTCAGGTAACCCTGCTGGAAAAAGCCGACCGGTTGGGAGGAAAGTTACAGATAGCTAATAAACCCCCCATGAAAGATAAAATTGCCTCGATTAGAGATTACCTTATTCGGGAAGTTGAAAAAAGCAATATTGAAGTTCGTTTAAATACTGAATTTAAAGCTGATATACCCGAATTACAGCAGGCTGATGCCGTAGTTCTGGCGATAGGTGCCGAGCCGCTTATTCCCCCGATTCCCGGTTTGGGAACAACTGGATTGACAGTAGAAGAAGTGTTGGGTAATCAGACTGCTATTGAAGGAAAAAATATTCTCGTGATCGGAGGTGGCAGCAGTGGCTGTGAAGTGGCTGAATATCTGGCTGCCAATAATACAGTTACCATAGTGGAGCAGGGAAAACAGCTGGCTCCGGGAATGGAAAACATGTCCCGCCTCGAACTTTTAATGCGAATTAAGCAATTGGGGATCACGGTAAAGAAGAAATATAAAGTAACCTCAGTGGAAGCAGGTCAGGTAAGGTTATTGAACTTATCCAACCAGGAAGAAGAATTAATTCAGTCAGATCACATTGTTTTAGCAGCCGGATATAGTAGCAACGAAGATGGCAGAAATTTAATTCCGGAAGGAAAACCAGCATATATAATCGGAGATGCTCTGGATGCCCGCAATATAATGGAGGCAATCTACGAAGGGGCCATGCTGGTTTATAATCTGGATGCAATTAGATAATAACAGGGGGAGAAAAAATAATGATTCAAGTATCAATTCCCGGACGGGGAAAAACCTTGCAGCTTAATTATCTGGCTCTGGATATGAACGGAACTTTAACTATTGACGGTACATTACCGGCTGGGGTGGAAGAAAGAATAAATCAGTTAAAAAACAAATTAAAAATCTATCTGTTAACTGCAGATACTTTTGGCAGCGCTGTAGAAGTATCCAACCAGTTGGATATAGAGCTATTTAAAGTCAGCGGTGACAGCGGAACCCAGGATAAGGTGGATTTCATCAGAAATTTACCATCAGAAAATACTGTGGCGATCGGTAACGGATTTAATGACTGGATGATGCTGGAGGAAGCTGCTCTATCAATAATTATAATCGGTCCGGAAGGTTGTTCAACCAGGACTCTGACCCGGGCTGATATTGCCGTAACCTCAATCAATGATGCCCTGGATATACTTATAAACCCGCTGCGCCTCGTAGCAACTTTGAGAGAATAGGGGATCAAGGGGTTGTCGAGGGGACGGTTCTTCTGACACCACTGACACCCACCAAGGGTGTCAGTGGTGTCAGAAGAACCGTCCCCTCGACAACCTTTCCAGTGGTGTCAGAAGAACCGTCCCCTCGACAACCTTAGACAACCTGTTCAGGTACTGTATTTCAATAAATAATTAGCCGCAATATTGTGAGCACAAATAGTAATATTGGACACACATTAACATAAAGTTAACATAATGTAAGTCACATTTATATTATAATATTTAGCATGCCTTTGAATTGCCTGTTGATTATAACCATTGCAAATATAGCCGGTTTCTTTTAATATGAGCGAGGGAATAAATAGTCGAAACATATACTTGATTCTACTGCCAAAGCCTCATAATGGTTGTATAAATATACAAATGATCTTCATTTTTGAAAGGGGAGCAAAGAAAGTGGGAAATGCTGTTACCCTTTTGCCTGCCCGGGAACAGGACAGACAGCTCATCAGTAAAGTTGAAAAGGAAGCTGGTACCAGTATTAACCTGTGTTATCAGTGTGGAAAATGTACCGCCGGATGTCCGGCAGCTTTTGCTATGGACTATTCTCCCAGACAAATAATCCGTCTGCTGCAGCTTAACCTGGTGGATCAGGCCCTGGAAGCCGGGAGTATATGGATATGCGCCAGCTGTGAAACTTGTTCAGCACGCTGTCCGCGTGGTGTTGACATAGCAGCATTAATGGATGCCATGAGAAGGGAAGCTTTATACCAGGGAAAGATAACTGATAAAAAGGTAGCCGCTTTTAATAAGGCATTCCTGAATGGGGTTAGAAATTTTGGCAAGGCCTATGAAGCTGGTTTGTTAATGCAATACAACCTTACTACCGGACAGCTTTTAAAAGATGCTGGATTAGGTCTGCCGATGATGAAGCGCGGAAAAGTCAGTATGCTTCCTCATTCTATTAAAGGCAAAGACGAAATTAAGAAAATATTTGACCGTTCCAAACAACTGGGAGGTGAATAAATGAAAGAGTTTGCTTATTATCCCGGTTGTTCATTGGACAGCAGTGCTATTGAATATGGCCTGTCCATGGAAAGGACTGCAGATATATTAGGAATCAAGTTGGTGGAACTGGAAGATTGGAGTTGTTGCGGTGCAACTTCCGGTCATAATACCGACCATCTTTTATCGCTGGCACTACCTGCCCGTAACTTGGCTATAGCGGAAAAAACAGGTCTGAATGTTCTGGCTCCATGTGCTGCATGTTACAGCCGGCATCGGGCTGCTGAACATGCCATACGCAGCAGTAAATCAATGGGTGACAAGATAAGAGAGGTTATAGATATGGATGTACAGGGAACAGTTGAAACCCTGTCAATCCTGGATGTTTTGGCCAACCACATTGGCTTTGACCAGATTACTCAAAAGGTTACCAAACCTTTAACCGGAATGAAAGCCGCCTGCTATTATGGTTGTCTGCTGGTAAGACCGGTGGAGATTACCGGCTTTGATGATCCGGAAGATCCTCAAAGCATGGATATAATTGTGAAAGCTACTGGAGCCACACCAATTGACTGGTCTTATAAAACAGAATGCTGTGGCGCTGCCCTGGTAACTTCACGACCGGATGTAGGTAATCGTATGCTCTATAATGTTTTGCGTAATGCTCAGGAATCGGGTGCGGAATGTATTGTTACTGCCTGCCCGTTATGCGGACTCAACCTGGATATGCGTCAGGCAGCTGTTGAAAAAGAATTTAAGACCAGGTTTAACTTACCGGTATTTTATGTTACTGAACTGGTAGCGTTAGCCTGTGGAGATACTCCCAAACAGGTGGGTGCTGACCGGCATTTTGTTGATGCTTTAAAATATTTAAGTCAGATTGAGGTTAACAGAGTACGGGCAGCCAGTGAAAAGACTGAGCAGAAGGTGGAAGCGACCAAGTCTGAAACCGAATCGCCTGATCCGGAAGCCACACAGAAAAAAATTGATGCCATGCTGAAAGGTTGGCAAAAGAACCCGGAGAAAATGGCAGCCCGTTTAATTGAGGATGAAGAGAGAGCTGCTGTTTTGGTTGAAGTAATGACTGGTGATGAGAAAAAGATGAGCAGATTGGCAGAACTTATGGTTACCGATACCGATAAAGCGGTTAAAGCTGCCGAGGCCTTTGTAACTGCTGAATTAAAGAAAAAGCAAGCATAATGATTAAACTGCATTAAATTATTATTTAACTTAAACGGGGTTTTACGAGGAGGGAAACAGGCATGAAAAAACGGGTAGGGGTATTTGTCTGCGATTGTGGAACTAATATTGCTTCCGTAGTTGATACCGAGAAAGTAGCTGAGTATGCGTCAACATTACCGGGAGTAGTATATGCTACAACTTACAAATATATGTGTTCCGACCCTGGTCAGGAAATGGTTAGAAAATCTATTCAGGAACACCAGCTTGAGCAGTTGGTGATAGCCTCCTGTTCACCACGCATGCATGAGAAGACTTTCCGCAGAGCAGCGGAAGCCGGTGGATTAAACGGCTATATGTTTGAGATGGTTAATATCAGAGAGCAGAATTCCTGGGTGCATCCCGACCGGGAGGCGGCTACCAGAAAAGCTCAGGATCTGGTGCGCATGGCTGTAAGTAAGGTATTACGCAATAAACCGTTGCAAGTTGCCACGGTCCCGATCAGAAAAAAAGCTATGGTTATTGGTGGTGGCATTGCCGGTATGCAGGCCGCCCTGGATATTGCCGAGGCTGGTCACCAGGTAATTCTGGTAGAAAGAGAGGCCACCATAGGCGGGAAGATGACCCAGTTGGATAAAACCTTTCCTACTATGGACTGCGCAGCCTGAATTGGCACCCCCAAGATGGTTGCTGTGGCGCAGCACCCTAACATTGAACTGAGAACTCTGGCAGAAGTAGTTAAAGTTTCTGGATTCATTGGTAATTTTGATGTCACCATAAAACAAAAAGCCAAATATGTGGATTGGGATTTATGCACCGGTTGCGGTACCTGCTGGGAGAAATGCCCCAGTAAAAAAATTAAAAACGAATATGATTTAGGAATAGGTTCAAGAACGGCTATTCATAAAGTATTTCCGCAGGCAGTACCCGGAAAACCGTATATTGATGCTGCTAATTGTACCAAATTGACTAAAGATAAATGCGGTATTTGTGAAAAAGTATGTCCAACTCAGGCAATAAGGTTTGAGGATAAAGATGAACTGATTACTGAAGAAGTGGGAGCCATTGTTATGGCTACCGGTTATGACCTGTTCCATTGGGAAGAGACCTATGGAGAATATGGATATGGAAAGTACCCGGATGTAGTATCCAGTCTCCATTTTGAACGGTTGGTAAGTGCCGGAGGCCCTACTGGTGGTAAAATAGTTCGACCCTCAGATGGCAAAGTTCCAAAAAGTGTAGCTTTTATTAAATGCGTCGGTTCACGTGATGATACCAAGGGCAAGAGTTATTGTTCCCGGGCCTGCTGTATGTATACTGCCAAGCATGCCTATCAGGTTAAGGATAAACTACCTGACAGTGAAGCTTATGTATTTTATATGGATGTTCGTACCGCCGGCAAAAATTATGAAGAATTTTATCAACGTTCACTTAATTCCGGAGCCAGATATATTCGTGGACGGGTCAGCAAAATTTATCCCCGCGGTGACAGGTTGGTATTAAAGTCTGAGGATACACTGATGGGAATGCCCATGGAAGTTGAAGTTGATATGGTGGTACTGGCGACGGCCATGGTTCCTTCCGAAGGAGCTGCTGAACTGGCTAAAACCATTGGATTTTCAACTGACAAAGATGGTTTTTTCCAGGAAGCTCATCCCAAACTGCAGCCGGTGGAAACTTTTTCAGCGGGAGTGTATTTAGCTGGTGCCTGTCAGGGTCCCAAAGATATACCTGACACGGTAGCCCAGGCCAGCGCGGCCGCGGTAAAGGTTTGCGGCTTATTCTCGAAGAGTGAACTGGCTACTGAACCCATGATTGTAGAAATTGACTCTGATAAATGTTCCGGTTGTGGATTCTGTGTTCCCATATGTCCATATAATGCTCTGTCCATGGCAGATTTATCTTATAGAGGACATCATGGAACAGCAACAAGACAAATAGCCGAGGTCAACCCCAGTCTATGTCAGGGATGTGGAGCCTGTATCCCCGCCTGTCGTACTCTGGCATTGAGTTTAAAGGGCTATTCCAATGAACAACTGGTAGCGGAGGTGGATGCACTGTGTCTATAGATAATAACTCCTGGAATCCTAAAATAATCGTGTTTGCATGCAACTGGTGTACTTACGCTGCAGCCGATTTAGCCGGGTTAAATCATCTGCAATATCCGGCAGATGTTCGCATCATTAGAACCCCCTGTTCGGGACGTATGGATCCCATGCTGGTTTTAAGAGCCTTTAACCGCGGAGCTGATGGGGTACTGCTGTCGGGATGACATCCAGGTGAATGTCACTATGGTAGTGGCAATTACTATAACCGTCGTCGTCATACGACCATGAAAATTTTAATGGAATATATGGGTATGGAACCTGAACGATACCAGACTGCCTGGATATCAGGTGCGGAAGGCATAAAGTTTCAGGAAACCATGCAGAAACTGGTGGATGATGTTAAACAGCTGGGCCCCAATAGCTATTTAAGGGAGGCGAAATAATGAATTATACGGAACAAATTCGCCAAATTGCTTCCCGCCTGCTGGAAAGCGGACAGGTTGATATGGTTATGGCCTGGAAAAAAGGAGCTTTTGATTATCAGAGTATACCTTATGTAGCACGTTCCCGGGAAGATATCGATAAGATAATATTTGATGATTATTGTGTTCATAATCTCTCTGCATCACTGCTGCGCTATCGTGACAGTAATGAAAAGATTGGTATAGTGGTCAAGGGATGTGATTCCCGCGGTATCGTCCGTTTACTGGAAGATAATCAGATAAGACGCCAACGATTATATATAATTGGGATTGGTTGTTCAGGGGTACTTGACCCTCTACAGGCTATGATGGCCAATTCCGGATTTAGTCGAACCAAAGACATATCCGGTCTGGCAGCCAAATGTGCAAACTGTATTCAACCCAACCCGGTAATTTATGACGAGTTGGTTGGTGAATCCCAGGAAGCCAGGGGGCCTGGAAACCGTTTCGAAAGGGTAAGTGAAATAGAAAATATGACGGTAGAAGAACGGCGGACATTTTTTGAAGAGGTTTTTTCCCGCTGCATTCGCTGTTATGCCTGTCGTCAGGCTTGTGTTGCCTGTGATTGCCGGACTTGTATTTTTGAAGAAACCAGACCTCAATGGGTTGGCAGGGAGACCAGTATAAGCGATAATATGATGTATCATATGGTTAGATCCATGCATATGGTGGGCAGATGTATTGATTGTGGCGAATGCGAAAGGGTTTGCCCGGCGGGCATCCCATTGATGCTGATTAACCGTAAACTTATCAAAGAAGTTGACCGTCTGTACGGACCGTATGAAGCGGGTATGGTATATGTTGAAGGGCAAAAACCGCCATTCAGTGTCTATGATGAAAAAGATCCGGATGATTTTATATGAAGAGGGTGATATAAGGTGAAGTATTTTAAAAAGGGTCAAATTGAAAAAATAGTAGACCGTCTGGCAGAAAAGGCTGATGTATTTGTTCCTATGCTCAGGGGACAGCAATCAGGGTTTTTCTCCTGGAAGTCATACGATGAAAATTATGATGATCTAATTTTTGATTTATTAAATGTATATTCTCCCCCGAAAAATATAGTTTTACCGCAAACTGAAAAAATGTATAACTTTGACCAACAGGGTCAGGAGGTAATTGTAAAGCCGGAAGAAATACCGGTTGAGCCGAAAGTGATATTTGGCATTCGCTCCTGCGATGTAAAAGCTATTGAATATCTGGATGAAGTATTCCTTACCCGCACCTTTGTCGATGAATTTTATAAAGCACGTCGTGATCAGGTTACTATAGTGGCCAATGCCTGTTATAATCCCGGAACTAATTGCTTTTGCAAATCAATGGGTGTAGATCCGCTGGAACCGGAAATGGCGGACGTTATTTTAAGGGAAGTAGAAAACGGTTATGTTTGGGAGCCAAAAACCGAAAAAGGAGATATTCTTACCAAACAGATAGAAGATCTGCTGGAAGAAAAGGAAGTAGAACTTTATGAACTAAATAGATTTGTACGCAAAGTTAATTACGATGGAGTAGCGGAAAAACTTAAGGATTTATTTGACCATCCAATGTGGGAAAGATATTCTGATCCCTGCCAGACTTGTGGGATATGTACTTACATGTGTCCTACCTGTTACTGTTTTGATGTACAGGTCAAAAACTGGGGTGAGGAAGGTTATCGTTTCCGCTGCTGGGATTCCTGTATGTATCGGGAATATACGCAAATGGCGGGTGGACATAATCCTCGTGAAGCTACCACCGAGAGATTTCGTAATCGCTTTTTGCATAAATTACAGTTTTTCAATGAACGTTATGGCACCCCTTTGTGTACCGGTTGCGGACGTTGTATAGTAGCCTGCCCCGCAGGTGTAGATATTATCAGGATGATTGAATTGATTAAGGAGGCGGAACCCAGTGTCTAATTGCAGCTGTGAAAATCCGCTTATACCACAAATAGTTGAGGTTATTAAAATAGTAGAAGAGACTCCGGATGTTAAAACTTTTTATGTACAAAAGGATAACGGAGTACCTTTCGACGTTATGCCCGGGCAACTGGCTATGGTATCATTATTGCCGGTTGGTGAGGGAATGTTCTCAGTTTCCTGGCAGGAGGATGACCATTTGCAATTTGCTATTAAAAGAGTCGGGGTTATGACTGACGAATTGCATAATATTGATGTTGGTCAGCGGCTGGGAGTCAGGGGACCCTATGGAAATGGATTCCCGGTAGAAAAATGCCAGGGCCGGGATATGCTGTTTATTGGCGGAGGAATAGGCCTGGCACCATTACGTTCATTTATAAAATATTGTTTCAAACATCGTGAGGATTACGGTAAAATTACTATCATATATGGCAGCCGCAGCTATGATGATCTGTGTTTTAAAGAGGAACTGTTTGGAAAATGGCCACAGGAAAAAGATACGCAGGTATATGTGACTATAGATAATGCTGAAGAAAAATGGGATGGACATGTTGGTTATGTGCCGGCTTATCTGGAGGAACTTAATCCTGATCCCCAGGGGATGATAGCAGTTACCTGCGGACCGCCGATAATGATCAAGTTTGTTCTGCAAGCTCTCCAAAAAATGGGATTCAGTGATGAACAGGTCATTACTACCCTGGAAATGCGCATGAAGTGCGGTATTGGCAAATGCGGACGCTGTAATATTGGCAGTGAGTATATCTGTCTGGATGGCCCGGTTTTTGATCTGGCTCAATTAAGAAAACTGCCGCCGGAATGGTAAACGAAAAAATATATGCCAATAAAAGCACCTGGAACAACTTAATGCCCAGGTGCTTTTTGCTGTGATATTTATCAGTTCATAAGCTTACAGATATTATTGGAAAATTCCAGCGGGTCCTGCAAGGGTAATCCTTCAATAAGCAGGGCCTGATTATATAACAAATTTGTATAAATCACCAGCTTATCACGATTGTTTTCATAAGCCTCCTTAAGTGCACTGAATACCTCATGATTAGTGTTTATTTCCAGCACTTTGTCAGCTTTTATACCCTGGGCATCCGGCATGGCACTTAGAATTTTTTCCATTTCAATACTTAACTCGCCCTGGTTGCTAAGACAAACCGGATGGCTTTTTAATCTTTGTGAAGCCCTAACATCACTAACACTATCTCCCAACAGGTTCTTCATTTCAGTAAATAAATCCCGGTTTTGTTCATCAGTCTCGGTACCGGTGTCAGCTTCAATACCTAAATCACCGCTGGCTACTGACTTAAACTCAGTATTTTTATAGCTCATCATTATTTTTATAGCAAACTCATCAACATCATCGGTGAAATATAATATTTCATAGCCTTTATCTGCTACCAGTTCAGTCTGAGGCAGTTTTTCAAGTTTTTCTACCGATTCGCCTGCGGCATAGTAAATAAAATTTTGTTCTTCGGGCATACGGGAAATATATTCGTCCAATGTAACCAGTTTCTTTTCCCGTGAAGAGTAAAATAGCAGTAAATCCTGCAGGAAATCCTTGTCAGCACCGAAGTTTTCATATACGCCAAATTTTAACCGACGGCCAAAGGACTCGTAAAAGGCTTCATATTTTTCCCGATCGTTTTGTAAAAGCTGAGCCAGTTCGTTTTTGATTCGGTTCTTAATATTATTGGCAATTATTCTTAACTGACGATCATGTTGCAATACCTCCCGGGAAATATTCAGGGTTAAATCTTCCGAGTCCGCCATACCTTTTACAAAACCAAAGTAATCGGGCAGTAAATCGCCACACTTGTTCATAATCAGGACCCCATTGGAATAAAGCTCCAGACCCTTTTCATATTCCTGAGTATAAAAATCGAAGGGCATTTTTTCAGGGATAAACAGGATGGCATTATAACTGATCAGACCATCGGTACTAATATGAATATGTTTAACCGGCTTATCAAAACCATAACGTTTTTCAAAATAGAAATTATCATAATCCTCATCTGTCAGTTCGTTTTTATTCTTTTTCCAGATGGGTACCATGCTGTTAATAGTTTGTTCTTCAGTATATTCTTCATATTCATCCTCGCTGCCTTCCTTCAGCCTGCGGCGATTCACATCCATTTTAATAGGATAGCGAATAAAATCGGAGTATTTTTTTATAATGCCTCTCAGGCGATATTCCTGCAGATATTCATCAAAATCCTCTTCCTCGGTGTTCTCTTTGATTCTCAGGATAATATCCGTACCTACTGAATCCTTCTCACAAGGTAAAATAGTATACCCGTCAATGCCGTCTGATTCCCAGCGATATGCTTCATCACTGCTTAAGGCTTTGCTGATGACCGTAATCTTATCAGCAACCATAAAGGCGGAATAAAAACCTACTCCAAACTGGCCAATGATATCATAGCCATCTTTTATTTCATTCTCCTGCTTGAAATTAAAAGAGTCGCTGCGGGCAATAACCCCCAGATTATCATCCAATTCCTCTTTGCTCATACCAATACCAGTATCCGAAATGGTCAGGATTCTGTTTTCCTGGTCAACTGCTATTTTTATATAGTAGCTGCCTTTATCGAAGGTGAGATTCTCATCCATAAGTGTCCGATAATAGATTTTGTCGATAGCATCGCTGGCATTGGAAATGAGTTCGCGCAGGAATATTTCACGGTTGGTATAAATGGAATTAATCATCAAATCCAACAGACGTTTTGATTCGGCTTTAAATTGTTTTTTGGCCAAAACACTCTCTCCTTTCAGAAAAACTACGCCCCGCGTAGTAATAAGTAGATGACGCATATTGTTAGCACTCTCATTCATTGAGTGCTAATTTTTACTTATTATAGTACTCGGTTTTATAGATTTGTCAACCTTGAGAATAATTGATAGTAGTTTCATGGTTAAAAACTTTCTTTCGAGTTTGACAATTACCTTATTAACTATAAAATATATATAGCCTGTATATATGCACAAAGTTGTGCACAAAAAACTGGGAGGTTTATATGTTATCTAATCGCACTGACCTGTTAAATCCAACTTTGGCTAAGGTGTTAAAGACTTTTAAACTTGATAAAACTTTTGTGCGCGGAAAAGGAAACTGCCTGTATGATGATCAGGGGAATAAATACCTGGACTTTATTGCCCAGTATGGCGCAGTTCCTTTTGGATATAACCCTGATTTTGTATGGGAGGCCCTGGAACGGGTTAAATATGAACAGATTCCCAGCTTGGTTCAACCGTCTTTGCCGCATGAACCCTTGCGACTGGCCAATCGCCTGGCAGATTTAACTCCCGGAGATATTTGTTATGCAACTTTTTGTCAAAGTGGTGCTGAGGCAGTGGAAGCTGCCATTAAACTGGCCCGGTCTGCTACCGGCAAGCGGACTATTATTTCTACCTATAAAAGCTTTCACGGGAAAACTTTAGGAGCGTTATCGGCTACCGGCAGGGAAGTATATCAAACTCCTTTTGGAGCACCTGCACCCGGGTTTACTTATGTTCCTTTTAATGATGTGGATGCTTTGGCAGAAGTATTAGCTGGCAATAATGATGTAGCTGCTTTTATCGTTGAACCGGTTCAGGGTGAAGGAGGTATGATTCCTGCCTATCCCGGTTATCTGAAGGCGGTTCAGAAATTATGCAATGAATACGGAGTAGCATTTATTGCTGACGAAATACAAACTGGTCTGGGACGAACCGGGTATATGTTTGCCTGTGAACCTGAAGGGGTTGAACCGGATGTAATGTTGCTGGCCAAGGCTCTGGGTGGGGGCATGCTTCCACTGGGGGTATGTCTTAGTTCACCGCGTTTTTACAATGATGATTTTGGTTCGCTGCACAGCTCCACTTTTGCCAACAATAATTTAACCTGTGCAGTGGGTAATGCGGTATTGGATCAATTGCTTCAGAATGATGGTGAATTGATTAAACGGGTAAAAGCCAAAGGCGAATATTTATTAAGTCAGGTTCAGCTTATGGCCGGGAAATATCCGGAAGTTATTAAAGAGGTTAGAGGACTGGGCTTGATGATAGGAATAGAATTTCACGATATGGATGATTGCGGTTCTTTTGATATGACTTATCTGGTTGATCAGGGTGGGTTTACCGGTTTATTAGCCGGGTATTTGCTTAATGTTTTTAATATTCGCCTGGCGCCATTTTTAAACAATCCCATGACTCTTAGGCTGGAGCCACCGCTTACCATTACGGAAGAAGAAATTGATTATGTTATGAAAGCCCTTTATTCTATATGTGAAATATTAAAAATGAAAGATTATGCTTTATTATATGCCTTTCTCATAGGTGATAATTCCAAGCCGGAAAACATCATTGACTGGCGCCCTGCCAGCCGAAAAATAAAACCCTCCCGTCTGGAAACCGGAGAAGAATCTACAGAAAAATTTGCATTTATAATTCATTATCCGGCACCGGAAGATATAGTCGCCAACAACCCCTCTTTCAGTCGTTTTAACCAACAACAGCTGTATCAGTTTCTGGAGTGGCAAAGCCTGACCAGTGATCCTGGAGTTGTATGCCATATGCCAGCCCTTAAATCGGCAGCAGGCAAAGTAGCTGAAGGTTGGTTAATCGGGGTGCCATATGGAGCCAGGGAAATAATGTCGTTGCCCCGGGAGCAAGTGGTTGATATGATTCGCAAAGCAGTCGATATGGGGAAGGAGCTGGGGGCCAAAATAGTCGGTTTGGGTGCTTTGACTTCAGTGGTAACCCGTGGAGGCAGATCGGTTACCGGTAAAGATGTGGCTATAACCAGCGGCAACAGCTTTACTACGCTCATGGCTATGGAAGCTCTATTTGAGGGTGCCAAAAAAATGTGCATTAATTTGGAAGCTGCCAGAGGGGCCGTGGTAGGTGCCACCGGGTCAATAGGCAGAGCCTGTGCATTAATCCTGTCTGAACAGGTTAGTGGCATAACCTTGTTGGGTAATCCCCAGCATGTGGTAAGCAGCAGGAACCGATTACATTCTTTAAGTGATGATTTATTTACCTATGCCCGTATGCGCATGCAGAAGGGAAAAATCAGCGGGTTAGCCGGCTGGCTGCATAAGACCATCCGGCTATTGGAGAATAATAATACTGAAAATAACCAACAGCTATTAAGCAGATATAATTCCAGTGATGATTTGTCAGCTCAATTGGTGAAGGATATCTGCACCAGTCTGAATATAGCTTTTCCGCTGGAAACCAGCCTGGATAGCGATTATAGCTTGCCTCGCTGTGAATTGATTGTAGCTGCCAGTAATGCTCCGGAATATCTGGTTTATAAACATCATCTCTCACCGGGCAGTGTGGTTTGTGATGTAGCGCGCCCAGCCGATGTTGCTCCGGAAGTCTATCAGCAACGGGATGATGTACTGGTATTGGAAGGCGGTCTGGTTCAATATCCGGACGATATTGCCTTCGGACCCAATCTGGGTTACCGCGACGGAGTCAGTCTGGCCTGCCTGTCTGAGACCGCATTGCTGGCATTGGAGGGGGATTACCAGGATTACAGTATAGGAGCCAAATTACCTCTGGACACGGTGGCCTATTTAAGAAAACTGGGAGAAAAACATGGTTTGAGATTGGCTGGATTAGTTACTGGAGGAAAGGAAATAACCGATGAAGAAATAGAAAAAATATACTCTAATTCTATTGCCCTTAAAAATGCAGATGGTATGTAGCAATAGGATGGGGGTAAATGGTTGCTCCAAATGGCAAGAGCAGATAAAATAAGGTAACAAGTCCTGGGGGTGAGTGTTATGGATTTAAAAGAAATATGCATTAGAAAAGATGGTAAATGGTATTTTGGGCAAGCAGAAATGTTTCGCCGTAATATCTTAAACATACTGGCATCTCATATAGAGCGCGAAGATGACGGAGGGTTTTGTATTCGTTTGGGAGATGATATCAATCCTATAACTGTTGAAGATGTACCGTTTTTTGCCACGGGGTATAGTGAGAATGAAGATGGCGTAATTAAACTGACATTTCATGATTTACAGGAATATCCTTTGGAAAATGAAATACAGCTTTACTTTAAAGGAGACGTTCCTTATATTTCTTATCGTTGGGAAGCTGATACACGCCTGAGTCGCGGAGTATACTGGAAACTTAGCGATTATTTTGATTTTCGTGGAGAGCAAGTATTTTTTGTTCCACCGGCCTCCTCTGCAAATAATCACTAAAAGCTTACTGAACAAAAAGAAATGAGGGACTTTTTAAAGCCGCTCAAAAGTCCCTCAGCAAGAATTGGTTATACTCCCCTGTGTGTATGTCCCCCCTGCCCTATAATATATGCAAGTCCTGTGCCAACTAATTAACACCGGTATAATGGCATTATTAAAAACCAGGATTAAGAAATGTATCAAAATGCAGACACAAACTGTCTCAAAAATGAGAACAAATCTCAAAATAGAGACATTATAAACGGCTGATATGTGCCGGCCTGAATTGACGCTTATCTATTGTAAGGGCGTGGTCAATGCTTTCCAGCATAGCTGCCTGGTCGCGGGGCAACATTCCCTGAATATTCCAGTAATTTGATACATGGTCGCTTAATACCATGGTATTCTCGCAATTTAGATTCTCAACCAGCAGTCGAATTTCCCGCAGTGTCTCATGAGGGCTTAATAATTTGAACTTTCCTTCCAGGTAATCTTCGAACAGCGGAGTTCCGGGAACAGGTACAAAGGTTCTTAAACGAATATAATCGGGACTGAAGGCGGATAAAGCTTCAGCGCTGTTAATAGCATGTTCCCGGGTACGTTCCAGACCGCCAATTCCTGCCAGATAGTATTCGCTGGTCTCAATACCGGCTGCTTTTAATTTCAATCCGGCTGAAATAATTTCTTCCTGATTGGTCCCTTTATTGATATTTTGCAGGGTTATATCATCACCACTTTCCATCCCGGTATGAATCCTGGATAGACCGGCTTGCTTTAACCGTAATAAGTCTTCAGAGCTTTTTTTATTGACAAAACGAGCCGAGCCATAAACTGTGATACGATTCAAATGAGGAAAAAGGCTGTGTGCATATTCAAATATTTCTACCAGCTGATCAGTTTTCATAATAATAGTGTTGCCATCCGGAAAAAATAATGAGTAAATACCTTCTCCATAATAATTATGTGCGGATAACAGGTCTTCTTTAATTTCCTGTACACTGCGAAGACGAAATTTTATGCCTTTATACATGGCGCAAAAGCTGCATTTGTTATGGGGACAGCCAATAGTAGCCTGAATCAACAAACTGTTGGCTTCGCTGGGAGGTCGGTAAACGGTTCCTTCATATTGCATACTATCAACTCCTTTGAGGATAAGCGTAACAGAAACAAATTAATAAATGAAGATATGTAATGGATAATATGCATCAAGAGGGGATTTAATTGTTGTTTTATCCGCCTGAAAGCTATATATTTAAGTAGGGAATGATTGTTTTTATAGAGCGGTTTTTGCTGGGAGTGAGTATATGACCGTAAAAGTTTTAATAGTAGATGAAGATGAAAGAGAACGAATTGTTTTACGCTATATCCTTGAGCAGGCCAATAATGTTGAAATAGTAGGAGAGGCTGTTCGGCTGTTGGAGGCATTATTGTTATGTCAGGAGAAAAAAGTTGATCTGGTTTTCATGGATATAACCAATTATGATATTACGGGATTGGAAACTATCAAAAAGTTTGAAAGTTTAAAGGAGCCCCCTTTACTGATATTTGTAAGTGAAAACAAAGGTTTGGCGGCATACGCTTATGACCTGGGGGTGCTGGATTATATTATTAAGCCAATTGAGCAACAACGTATCGAAAAAACTATAGATAGAGCCAAGTATCAAATAGCTCACAAAGATATAATTGATGTAATTGTACGCAATAAATTAAAAGAACGTATTGATTTTATGCTGGAGAGATACAAAAGCCATGAAGTATATGCCAATAAACTTCCGGTCAGAGAAAAAGGAAAAGTTACCTTATTAAATCAGAGTGATGTTGTATACTGTGAGAGTCAGGCTAAAAAAGTATTTATTTGTACGGCAGATGATGAGGGTTATCTCAGCAACTATACCTTGAATGAACTGGAACAGCGATTGGACAGTGCACATTTCTTTCGGGCCCATCAGGCATTTATAGTAAACCTCAACTACATCAAGGAAATACTTAATTTTGGTGAAGGTTCTTATATTCTGCACCTTAATAACGGGAATAAGAATATCATTCTGAGTCGTTCACGAGCAAAATTACTTCGCCAACGTTTGGGAATTCAATAATGCCGAATATATACCAAAAAGCACTGAATAACCACAAAATACAACCATACAGGACAACCATGAGTGTCGTATTACGATAAGAAAATAGGACATAGCCGGGGAAGGGATATTGAAGGATAGCCATTTATGAAAAAAGACCTTTCCTTTTATTTATATACAATCAGGTGAACCATAAAAAAGTTATGTAAGTAGCGGTGGACTGCAATCTATCCTATATATGCAACCAATCGTTGCAAATATAGAGAAAAGAATCACAAAATGGTTTATAGTGATTCTAAGAAGAAAGAACGTTTTCGAATATCTTAGGAAGGAGGAGCAAAGTTTTAATACCAATATCGCCGTTAGTTGCCAGGGGATCGGAATAAAACGGTGAATGGTGAAAAAACAGGTTTATAAAATTCGGATAATATACAGGTATTGGAAACTTGGTTTCCAGCCTGGAGAGATGGAAGTGATGTGCATGATACCCTTTAGTAAACTAGAGAGATATGAAGGTAACGAAGCGTTGTTTGAGTTGGTTATGATGTCCATCGTCTCCAGTTATGTCGGTGAACCCCTCCATGTCCATGCAGAAGGTCTTAGAGGAACAGGTAAAACGACTATTATGCGGGCAGCCCGGGGTATTCTCCCCGATATAACCAGGATTAAAGGATGCGTTTATAATTGTGATCCAAATTCACCACATTGTCCTCACCACAGAGATATGTCCAGGGAAGAAATTGAGCAGATTGGTGTAGAAGACATTCCTATGCCTTTTTTGGAAATATCCCATTCTGCAAAAGTAGGAACAGTTGCAGGCAGTATTGATATTGGTAAATTAACTGATACCAGCAAACCAGAGGCGAAATTATTACCAGGACTTATACCCCAGGCTCATCGTGGAATATTATTTGTAGATGAAATAAATCGGCTGGCAGATACTTCTCCTGAGATTACTGATATTTTGCTGGATGTAATGGGTAATAAACCTGGCCATATACAGATTGAGGAAGCCGGACTCCCCGTAGTGGAAGTCAAGGTAAGTGTGTCAGTTTGGGCAGCATCCAATCCAGACGAGGACCCGGGACCTTTGGAGGAGATTCGTCGTCAGTTATCGGACCGGTTTGATATGGTTTGCTACATGGGCAGACCGGACTCAGTAGATATACTGGCCCAAATGTTACGGGAAAATTCGCATTCATATAAAATTCGCCAGTCAAAGTTAAATCAATTAAGTGCCAGTGATGAAGAAGCCAATAATGCTTTGCGTGATAATATGGTTAAATGGGGTAATCAGTATGAAAAAACTGATTTACCGGATTTCCTGCGTAATTATATTGCCCGGCTTTATATTAAGCATAATCTGGAGAGCATAAGAGCCATAGAAGCAATGCAACAAGGCGCGGTATTGCACAGCATCATCAGGGGACGTGATAAAGTTTTAATTAATGATGTTACTGATATGATACCATTGGTTTTAAAACATCGTGTTGATGGTGATTCACTGGTTAAAATGATTAACGATACGGATTCCAAAACGGTTAAAGACGGAATTCTAAACTTCAAGAGTCGTAAAAACAAGGGCAAAAAAGACGATGAAGATAATGGTGATTATTTCTCCAGTAGTGCCCGTCCTGTAAAAGAAATGAACAGATCGGAATTAATTAATACTGAAAAAACGCTTACCCCTAAAGACATGTAATTGATAACCGGGGGGTGTCGTCTTGTCCAATGAACGTATAAATATAGATAAAGCGGCTGCTGTCGGTAATTATTTGGGTCTGTATTTTGGTCAGGATCAGGGTGTGCGCCTGGGTGAGAGTACGGTGGTTAGCCGTAAGGCTCATGCGCGCATGCCGGAACGAAGAATTAAGGGACAAATAAAAATTTTATTGAATCGTGATGCAGGTAAAACCTATCTTGATTTTGTTGATACTGGTCAAGTAGTACACATTGATACTTATCATAGACCTGGTGAAATTGACCCGCGTGATGTTGCCCGGGCGATATTTATAGCCTTGGATAAACATTTCCTGGAGAAAGACCCCCAGTTACAATATGCCGAAGATGAACGATTCAAGATGGTAATCGAGTATAGCAACAAAATTTTCGTAACCACCAGTCTTGGCAAGGGTACGGTATATGAGTTGTTTCAGGGAGATTTACGGCCCTACCTGGAAGGTGAGGAGGGCAGGGATCATGTTCATGTTCTGGCCCGGCTGAATCGGGATGAATATGCCTTAGTATATGTTTTGGTTGAGGCAATTGAAGAAGTTGTACTGTTATCTGAAGTCGAACTGGGCAAGGTTAAAAACATTATCCATGGAAAGCAAAAACAACAGGAAGAAAGTTTTGCCGGATATATGAAATTGCCCTGGAAAAAATTAAAAGGGCAACATGCTACGGCATTACCGGAAAAGGAAAATGTAAATCAGTTAATTTTGAAACTGGCGGAAAAGTTTGGTGGGGTTGAAGAAATCCAAGATTTTATGGAGAGCTATAGTACCAATATTTTTAAACGCAAGGGGATTGATCAACAAAAGAAAAAATGGGGTGATGTAGAACACTATGTCGAGGAATTGAAAGAGCTGGGTGTTCTAAAGGAAACTCCGATGGGTACGGTACTTACCAAACAAGGATTAAAGCTGACTGATTTTATCATTAATCACAAATGTGAATTGGAAACTGAAATAAGGCGTAATATGAGGAAAGCCCCGGCCGGGGGTACCAGCAGATTCAAAAAAATGGGCAAGGTGGAAAACCGGAGCAGTCAGGTGGAGTTTACCAACCGTAATAAAACGCTTAATAACAGGGATGGTACCTGGTCAGGTGATTTGGCTGTTCCCGAGACTATTATTCAGGCGAAAAAGAATTCGATTTTACGCGGAGAGACTGGCTTAAAGATAAAGCGCTCAGATCTTCATTATTATGAAAAAAAGAGTTATATTCCCATTGATGTTTGTCTGGTAATAGATGCCAGCGGAAGCATGGCAGGAGACAAGCGTCAGGCTGCCTGTTATCTGGCGGAGCATTTGTTATTGACCGGCAAGGAAAAAGTAGCCGTTGTTACTTTTCAGGAACGCAGCAGTAGAGTGGTAGTTCCTTTTACGCGTAACCAGCAAGTTTTACGAAAGGGATTGGCTACCATCAGTCCGGCTGGCTTAACTCCAATGGCAGATGGAATTGTAACTGCAGTGAATTTAGTTAAAGAGAGTCGGGTGCGCAATCCGCTGATGGTTTTAATTACTGATGGTGTACCCAATACACCTCTGTGGACTCTGGATGCCAAAGTAGATGCTCTGGAGGCAGCTGCCCAAATTCCGGAAGCCAATATCAGGTTTATTTGTATAGGAGTGGAATCCAATCATTTATATCTGGAGAAGTTGGCTGAAAGGGCAGAGGGAATCTTATATATGGTAGACGATTTAAACCGGGATAATTTAATAAATATTGTACGGGCTGAAAAAAAATCAATGTTAAAAAATAATCGGGCTTAAAAAATAATTATAAGCAGGTTGGCAAACAGTATGTTTGCTAAGAATAACTCCTCCTTCATAAGCGAGTATCGGTTTCAGGTACTCGCCTTTTTTTATTTGTTTTTATATAAAAAATGGCATAAAAAAAAGACGAGCTTCGTAAGCATAGAAAAGGAACTTGTAGGAGGGCTTAAAAATATGAATCAAAAATTTGTTATTGTAGTTGCAGTTATGGTACTGGCCGTCTGTTTGATAAGCGGAGGATGTCAGCCCAATGAAAAAGTGGAAAATGTTAAAAGTTTAAAGGATCTGGTAAACCTGTTACCGGAACGGCCAGTTGATAAAACAGCCCCGGCGGAAGAGTCGGTTGTAGTTAATAATGATATAGTGCCCGAAAGCAGCGAAATGCGGGAGGTAGTGCTATATTTTGCTGAGTCTGAAGGTAATAAACTTATCGCGGAAAAAAGATTGATCCCCAAACAGGAAGGAATGGCACGCAAAACTTTGGAAGAGCTGTTTACGGGACCCCGGACCGATGAATACTCAGGGGTAGTACCTGAAGGGACCCGGTTAAGGGATATTAATATTAAACCGGACGGATTATGTATAATTGACTTGAGCACAGAGGCCACAAAAATTAAAAATGCTGCTGAAGAAAAACTGATGATAAATGCAATAATTAAGACGGTTGGACAATTTCCATCTGTGAAGCAGGTTGCATTTATGATTGATGGTCAGCCGGTAACTGCTATAGGTGATTATGTTGATTTATCAAAACCATTAGCTGCCTCTGCTAACTTGTAAAGTTTCTGAAAGAATCTTGTAAAAATTATAAATTTAAAGGGTTTTCAAGGATGTCACCGGAAGAATCTGATTACAAACTACAAATGGGAGTAGAATAAATTTACTACTCCCTTATTTTATTGTCTGTAATAGTGCAGAATATGGAATATATAATATAAAAGTGATACATTTATTATTGTATTAATTATCAGCTTATTATTAATGAGGTGTATGCAATGAGAAATAACCCCATTGGAGTATTTGACTCAGGCGTTGGAGGGTTAACAGTAATAAAAACCATGGCAGAACAGCTTCCGGGAGAAAATTTTATATACTTTGGAGATACGGCTCATTTGCCTTATGGCAGTAAATCTCCGCAACAATTAATGAGTTATGCCAAATATATAGTAGAATATTTACTAAAGTATAAAGTCAAGGCTGTAGTGGTTGCCTGTGGAACTCATTCTTCCATAACCGTACCACAAATACATGGTCAATATGATGTTCCGATTTTGGGGGTAGTTAATCCGGCCTCCCGGGCAGCTATAAGAACAACGCATAATGGGAAGATTGGAGTTATGGCCACTCAAGCTTCAGTAAACAGTAAATCATATTCCCGTAAAATAAATGAATTGCAATCCCAGGCTCAGGTTTTTGAAGTAGCCTGTCCACGATTTGTTCCTTTAGTGGAATCAGGCCAACTACAGGGAACGGAAGTCAGTCACATAGTGAATGAATATTTGCAGCCACTTATGCAAGAGGGAGTAGATACTATAGTACTTGGTTGCACACATTATCCTTTTTTATCGGCTGTTATCAGTGAATGTGCGGGGTCAGGAGTAACAGTAATTGATCCCGCTTTGGAAACAGTAACTGAATTAAAAGATTATCTGCAAAAGCAGGAATTGTTAAACGATGCAAGAATTGCCCCCTGCCGCGAATTTGTTGTTAGTGGTGACGATTCGTCATTTTATAATGTAGGAAGGTTACTGGTTGGAGATATGATTACCATAGTGGGTCAGGTGGAAATGGAATGTCAGGAAAAGCAGGATACCATTATGGACGAGATGGACATTAATAATAGTGGAGGGATAAAATGATAAGACCAAATGACCGTAAAAATGATGAAATGAGGGAAGTAAAGATTACTCCCAATTTCATAAAACATCCGAATGGAGCTGTTTTAATTGAAGCAGGTGATACCAGAGTAATTTGTTCAGCCATGATTGAAGACAAAGTACCTTCATTTTTAAAAGGAACTGGATCAGGTTGGGTAACTGCCGAGTATTCTCTATTGCCGTCTTCAACCGGAACCAGAACACCACGGGAAGCAGCGCGTGGTAAGGTTACCGGAAGGACATCAGAAATTCAACGATTGATTGGCAGATCCTTACGCGCAGTAGTTGACCTGACTAAGTTGGGTGAAAGAACTATCTGGATAGATTGTGATGTAATCCAGGCAGATGGTGGAACTCGTACTGCTTCTATTACCGGCAGTTTTATTGCTCTGGGGCTAGCCCTGAAAAAAATGAAAGCAGAAGGAATATTGGATACTATTCCATTAACTGATTATGTAGCAGCCATTAGCGTAGGCATTCTGGAAGGAGTTCCAATTTTGGATCTGGAATATGTGGAAGATTCACAGGCTGATGTTGATATGAATGTAGTTATGACTGGTAAAGGTAAATTTGTTGAAATTCAGGGTACAGCTGAAAATGAGCCTTTTGACAGAAACGAACTAAACTCTTTGTTACAATTAGCTGAAAAAGGAATTCAGGAGTTAATTACTATTCAAAAATCAATATTGGGAGAGCTTTATGAAGACTCTATTACTGGCAACCCGTAATGCAGGTAAAAAAATTGAGTTACAGGAAATGCTGAATGATATTGGTATCTCCGTTATAAATCTGCATGATATACCACCATTACCGGAAGTAGTTGAGGACGGTAATACTTTTCGGGATAATGCGGAAAAAAAGGCGCGTGAGACAGCAAAAGCTACCGGTTACTGGTGTCTGGCTGATGACTCAGGATTAGTAGTAGATGCATTAAATGGGCAGCCAGGGATTTATTCTGCCCGATTTGCCGGTTCTGAAGCCAGTGATGAAGATAATAATCAAAAATTACTGGATTTAATGAAAGATATAGATGAACCGGAAAGAACTGCCCGGTTTGTATGTTCCATGGCACTAAGTACCCCTGAAGGAGAAACCCTGGTGGTGGAGGATTATTGTGAGGGCATTATTCTAAGGCAACCAGTTGGTGAACAGGGATTTGGCTATGACCCGTTATTTATGCCACAAGGATATAACCAAAGTATGGCCCAGTTATCCCGCCAGGGAAAAAACTTAATCAGCCATCGTGGCAAGGCTCTGAACAAGATTAAACCGATTCTTATTGCCAGAATCGGCGAATAGGGGCTGTTTATGAAGATTGCAGTTACGGGTGATACTCATGGCCGAATTGAAGAAGTAAGGAACAGTATCATGTTGCATAAGGTGGAGGGATTGTTTTTTACCGGTGATTTTTATGCCGATGGGGTCAGATTGGCAAAAGAATTAAAAGTAGATTACTATGGAGTATCAGGTAACTGTGACGTTTTTCGTAAAGGCAAAGAAGAACAAATCATCGAACTTGATGATATAAGGTTTTATTTGATTCATGGACATCAATACAGTGTGAAACACGGAGGACTTCAGTCGCTATATTATCGCTGCCAGGAATTAAAGGCTCAGGCAGTTATATACGGACATACTCATGTGGCAAACTGTGAACAGATTGATGATATATGGTTTATAAATCCGGGCAGTCCGACTAATCCACGGAATAAAATTAAAACCTGGGTATTGCTGGACTTATATAAAGATAGAATAGTACCTGCTATTCAAAATCTTTAAAAGAAACAGATAATTTTTAAATATAATCGTTATGAGTCAGTTCGGACATGGACATTGTAAATAATTGGTGTGTATTCATGATTAAAATGAACCGATGTTCTTGAAAGGATTATAGATATGCGCTATATTTGGTAGGGGTTAATAAATAACCTAGTTTCATACGTAAAGGATGTTGACTGTGGGAATAATACCTGATTATGTTGGAGTATCAGCGTTTG
>Ga0209510_1000672_pt1 | contig 44714 bp, 66 predicted proteins | sample BiotimSIPDNA_FD_185749 | JGI IMG/M metagenome (GOLD analysis project Ga0209510, IMG submission 185749) | Anaerobic biogas reactor microbial communites from Washington, USA - Biogas_R1 time_0 SIP DNA (SPAdes) (version 2) | ecosystem: Engineered > Bioreactor > Anaerobic > Unclassified | place...
CAGAGACAGAAAAAGAGCAACGACTAAATAAAGTTATTAATTATGCGAAAGGTAATTAAAATGACAAAAAAACAATTAATTAACTATATTGAAAGCCATACAATTAGATTAGAAGCGGGTTATAGAGGCGGAGGGATCAAAATTGATCTTGCTGATTTACTCAATCAAGGCAAAACCAACAAATATGATGATTGCGAAATGGTAGCATATCAAAATTATCTAGGAGGTGGCATATTGGGTAGAGTGTCTAGTGATTATAATTTTGATATTAATGACCTCCCTTATACTAAAGCGATTTTAGTGGAAAAAATGGAGGACACACTAAAACGCTATTTTCACAATTTAACTAATCATGATGATGAATGGGAAAGTGAAAGTTATTTACAAAATCAAAATAAGCCATTTTCGGCTTATTAAAAGAAGGGAAAAATATGATAATCGTAAAAACAATTTTAGAACTAGATGACAATAAAACAAAAAAAGCGGACATTGTTATCAAGGGTTTAGACGCTAGCGAAGTAGAAGCTTTACTTGATGATGATGAGCTTGCACTGGCTGATTATATTAGCAATGAAACGGGTTTTCTTGTCAATGAAATTATAAGCTGGAGCGAACCAGATTATATTATTAAATAACAATTAATAAGTAAAAAGAAATGGACAAAATATGTCAGTAAGAGCTTATAAGGTTATCACAAAAGAAACAGAAACTTCACCAAGTTTTAATCTATGGCACGACCAAGACTTGTTAGATTTTTTAGAAAACCAAGTCTCAACGCAATTTTTTTATTGTGATGATGGACAAATTAACTCAGTTTTTGTAAGAGTAAAAGCAATTAAAAACGCCTTAAAAAATAAAAAATTATGGGAAAAAGACGATTATAGAATAGAACAGCTTAAAAAGGATATTGCTGGGTTAGATGATGAGGATGAGATAGAGTACGAATGCTATTAAATGAAAGGATTATAAAATTATGAACATATTACAAATGAAAGATTTTAACCAAAGAGAAATGATTAGATATTATAAAGCTTGCGATATAGCAAAAGAAAACAATGAACGATTGCCAAGTAGATGTCAGTATGGATTTTTTAATAGTCAGGGCGACTTATTAAAATCTGGTTATGTCGCTTTTGATGAGCGTGTAAGCGTTAGAGCAAGAACAAAATCAGGAGCAATTAAAAAGTTTTTATCTATTAAATAATTAAAACAAAAGGAGCTTAAAATGGCATACATAGATAACATAGAACTATCAGACGATGAGCTATTAATGGCTGAAGCAATGGAACTTGAGGGTTTTATTAATTATGATCAAAAAGATCAGGAAGGGGATGAAAATGATAAAAAGAGATAAAACCAGAGAAAAACTTGAGGATGAACTGCTGGACTTGATCAATGAGAGCTATGAAATGACCACTAGCGACATTCAAGGGTGTTTAACCGCTATTTTATTAAAGTATCAAGTAAAAAAAAGGACAAAATGAAATGTCAAGATTGCGGGCAAGAAATGACGACAGCCAAAACTTGCACAGTAAAAACAATAGAGGGTTATCCTAGAGATACAACCTATTTTGATGATAATAAAAGATGCCACGACTGCGGAATAATTAATAAACAAGGCAACTATCATCATCTGGGTTGCGATATGGAAAGATGTCCAAAATGTGGCGGACAATTAATCTCTTGTGGATGTTTTAATTTTTAACAAGTAAAAAAGAAATAAAAATTGTTAAACAAGCTGGAAATTGGGTGGCCAGGATTAATTATCCCAGGATTAATTATCCCAGGATTAATTATCCCAGGATTAATTATCAGGGCACGATCTATCAATATCTATCAAGTAAGCAAGGAGAGGATAAGAACAAATTAGCACTAGACAAATATCAATCTGTATGCTAGAATGATATTAGGATATTAAAATAATAGAATGAAAAATATATGAAAATACAAATCTCAAATTATCAAGATTTTCTCAATTATACTAATGCTCAAGCTAATGCTCAAGTAGAATTACCAGAGGTTGATGAAACCATCTGTCAAGTCTGCGGGGCAACACTTAAATCAACAATGGAAAATCTGGGCTTTGATGATAATCCATATTATGAAGTAGATTATTTTTGCCCAAACGGGTGTGAGCAAGATGACAACGTTATTATATTATAAAAATGAAAGGCAATATGCAAAATAGATTATCCACATCACCCACATTATCCACATTAGACATAAGATTAAGAGACCTCAATGAAAATTATACTGAACTATTAAAAGCTAATCTTAAAGATAATTTAGAGGATTTAATTTTACAGATAGCGCTAAAAGTGTATCACAACGCTGACAATATCTATCGTCAAGCGTCTGAGGGTTTATTGGATGATGATGTAGATGAAGTAGATGACAATGAACAAGATATTATTAGGGGAATGATTAAAGACATATTAAAATAAAAGGAAACTTATGCCTATTGTAGATACTTATATTAATCAAAAAATTAACGAAAACCGCCTGGCCGATAACATTAAAGAGAGAGACGAATATACCCCATCAGGGAAACTCTCGGCTAGCAGTTTATACTTGCCCACTCGCTTTCAAGTGCTTAAAACTTTAGGCGTTGAGCGCGAACCCTTTGATGCCTATACCCTAGGAGTTTTTGATAAAGGCAACCAAATAGAGGAAGGTTTTATTAAAAGTCTTAAAAGAAACAAGCTTCTTTTTAATGGACAAAAAAGGTTTTTCTTAAAAAAGAACTTTAATTTAGAATGGGATAACGAAAAAAAACAATATAAATCTACCTATCGGGACAGTATCGGCTATATAGACGCGGTGGTTGATACTGATTTAATGCAAGCTAAAAAAGGCATTATGCCCTTTGAGGTTAAAAGTGTGACCAGTTATAAATATAAGCACGTCAAGAAACAGGGCGGGGCTGACTGGCATCATTGTCTGCAGGCCTGCCAATATGCGCTAGGTATGGGGGTTGATTACTTCGGTGTAGTCTATATCTCAAAAGAACATGATGACCCGCATGTAATGATCTATCAAGTTAGGGAATATAAAAAAGACGTTGATCATATTATTGGCAATTATCAAAAAGCAATGACTAACTGGAGCATTGATCGCAGCCTACCACCATTTGAAATTGATGAGCGGGTTAAGTGGCTTGTACCAAAATATAGTCCCTATTCAGAGTTCTGGTATCAAGCACCTGACAGCGAAGTAATTAAAGAGTTAGAAAGACTAAAACTAGCTTAAAAGGGACTAAAATAGACCTTAAAAGGGACTAAAATAGACCCCAAAAGGGGACTAAAATGTATTTAGTAAAAATAATGGAAGGGAAACTATGAATATAAAACCTATTAGTGATTTAGGACTAATTGCAGGATTAATGGCACTTGGTTATCAGCCTTTAGAAAAAGTAAAAGAACCCAATGGTAAAAGAATTAATTTTATGTTTGAGGCTGACGACTATTTTGACCAACTTTGTGAGGACTATTACAACAATCGGATGGAGGTTGACGCTTTCAAGTATTTTATTGCGCTTAAAGAAGTTAAAACTGGTATTTATCAGCTAACCCAATTAGAGAACAATTAGAAAACAATTAGAAAAATGACTTATACTTTGCGCCCGTACCAAGAGGAAGTTGTCAATCGTATGGTAGCCGATCGACATAAACCAGGTAACAGTTTAGTGGTCGTTGCTCAAGGACTTGGAAAATCAGTCATTATTGCTGAATTAGCTAACCGCCTCAATGAAGAAGTGCTTATTTTAGTACCTACCAGAGAGCTTTTACTACAAAATCTGGAAAAATTAGAGGCATTTGTTGACCAAAAAGATATTGGAGTTTACTCGGCAGGAGTTAATCGCAAGGAAAGAGGTAAATATACCATCGCTACTATTCAAAGTGCCTACCGCCACCCAGAAGTATTTAAGGGCATTAAAGTAGTCCTTTTTGATGAGTCGAGTGGCTTGTCGCCAGATAAAGAAGGAATGTATTATCAGCTTTTCAATGCAATTGGTGTTCAAAAAGTTTACGGATTGACGGCTAGCCCCTGGAGACAAACTATTGTTTACAATCGCCCTGGAGGCTGGGCTGGCTATACTGGAGCGAAGTGGCAAAGAATTAGACAATTAGAGGCCATAACAACCACCAAGATGATTACGAGGTTTCGACCTTATAAGGGTAAGTGGTTTTGGTCTAGGGTACTGGCTATTATCAATGTAGATAAAGCGACAAAAATGGGCTATCTCACACCCCTTAAATATATTGATGATAGTTTGGTTGTCCACGAACAATTAAAACTCAATAAAAGTAGATCAGATTTTGATTTAGATTATTTTGAGCAGTTGTGTAACAATTACACAAAATTAGTAGATTACATTAACAAGATTAAACAAAAAAAGATTTTAGTGTTTTGTTCTAGTATTGAGCAAGCCACTAAACTAGCCGAATTAGGACATTACTTTGTAGTAACTGCTGATACTAAAGCTAAAGAACGCAAACAAATCATTGAACAATTTAGAATAGTAAAAAGAGGAGTTTTGTGCGGAGTGAATGTTTTTTCTTATGGTTTTGATGTGCCTGATTTAGAAGCAATTGTTCTACTTAGACCTACAAGAAGTCTGGCCTTACACAGTCAAGTTTTAGGCAGATTAACCCGTTTAACAGATGGAAAAGAGTTTGGTTATGTTTATGATTTAGTGGGTAATATCCGCTCAATGGGACGACTAGAAACTATTAAGACTACTTACATTGATGGAAAATTAAATGTGGTAAGTGAAACTAAACCTCAAGGATGGCATTTAGTACCTTTATTCACCTGGAATATTAATCAAAAACAAAAGGACAAAAATGAACTTCGCTGAAAAAAAACGCCGACAACTCGCTAAAAAGGAACTTCGTAAAACAAAACCCTACTTAACTGGCTGGAGATTAGAAGAAGAAGTAGATCGTGTTTTAGGCGTTGCCGATTCTGGCAGTATGGACTGGCGACTGCTAATTGAAATGGGCAAAGATGATAACCCCTATTCTACCCCAGAGAGTGTTTATGACAAATTAACCGAGGTAGCCAGTCGCTATCACTTGCGAGAATGGGCGCTCTATTGGTTTTACGCTCTTAAGGTAAATAAACTTAAAGCCGCTGGTAGAACTAAAACTGACTATTTAGCACTTTTAGAAGAAGCCGCCCAAAGCGCCAAAGAACTCTCTTATGAAAATATGGTTAGGGCAGTGCTCCTGCATGCCAAAGACCTCTATGGTAAAGACAAATCAGAAGCTTGGGCAAAGGCTCGACTCCACAATGGACTAGTAGAAAGTATTTTTACTTAAACAGACAATTATGTATCAATTATGTATCAATTAAGTCCACACCTACCAGTTTTAGACCATATAAAAAGGGGCAAAGATTGCCATTGGTGGGTATTCCCCCCAAAGTTAGATAAAAAGACGATTTTGGAGCCATTTGGTGGTTCAGAGAACCTAGAATGTCTTATTTCAATGTGTGATAGTAAGCTGGGTGAGCTGTTAGAGCGACAACGAGAGGTAAAGCAAACTTTCCGAGATAATGTGGGCTATATTAAATCAGTAGCAGAAAAAGAAAATTGGGATGAAATAAGTCTTTATTTTTGGCTAAAATTAGAGGCAGTTAGGGCTAGTGAGCTAATTTATATTAAACATTGGTTGCGCTATTGGCTTAAAATTGTTGACATAGCCCAGGTTGCAATGAATAAGCCTTCACTTTTTATCAAAAAAGAGGGACAAATTAGTGACGAGGACATTATAAGGGCTAAAGAGTACCCAATTGTTGATTTATATAATGGCGACCTAAAACAGAGTTATCAGCGATATGTGGGTTTGTGTCCATTTCATAATGAAAAAACTCCTTCTTTCACTATTTTTGAAAACAATCGTTATTTTTGTTTTGGTTGTGGAGCTAAAGGTAGTGCTATTGATTTTATTATGAAAACCAGAAACCTTAATTTTGTTGAGGCTGTTAAAGAACTTTGTGCCCTAAATTAAGTTATACTAAAAGCATGGATACTATTAGAAAACTTTTAACTTTACTTGGCGGTAGCTTGTCTGGATTATTTAATCTGGGACAAACACAGGGACAAACACAGGGACAAACACAGGGACAAACACAGGGACAAACACAGGTGGCACAACCAGCAATGAGTGCCACTCCTACTCCAGAGGCAATTCCACAGCGAATTTTGAAAGTTGAAGATTATCAAGGATTGAGTCAAACTCCGCCACCTCAATTGCCTCAAAACATCCAAGACTTGATTTGGGAATTATTCCCAGAAAATGCCACGCCCTCTGCAGTTAGGGCAGTTGCTGAAAATATGAGTAGTGATCCTTATGCAACAAATAAAAATACCAATGGGACAACTGACTATGCCTATGGGCAAAATAGTGGCACCATTAACGAAATGCTTACAAAAAATCCTTATGCTCAAATGTTAAAAGACATTGGAGTATCAAAACCAGAAGATCTTTATGGAGATTTAGAAAAAGGATTAAGAACTCAAAAAGTAATTGACGCATACAAAAGAGCTCCAAGATGGACAGGAGATACTCAGGGACATCCACTTTATTCTGAATCTTATGGATGGCAAAATAATGGCTACAATCTCTTCCCAGAAAAACCAATAGAAGAAGTAGCCAGCAATCCAGCCTATTTCAAACTTAGAGAATTTATTGATAACCAGAGGTAGCTTGTCTGACAATTACATTGTGTAGCAATTACATTGTGTAGCAATTACATTGTGTAACAATTACACAGGTTTTGGGTATTTTTCTTATTGTAAAAGATTTCAAAATATGCTTAGATGATAGTTGTCTAGTTTTAGTGACTAGCCAGCACTACCATAAGTTGGGGAGTATAAACCCCAAACCCTTTGCCAAACAGGGTGTGCAAGTTGAGAAAAAGCAAAAAAACAGTATAATGAAGGCATACCGCCTTTATCACTTGCCAGACCTGAAAAGTTTGGCAAAAGACTTTTTCTCAAAAGGTTTTGGCAAGTGATAAGGGCGGTTTTTTATTGCCTAAAAAGGCAAGAAAGAAAAGATATGAAAAAATTAATAGAAGTTCTAAAAAAAGACGGTGACTTAAAACCATATCGACCAGAATTAAGATCTATTTGTGGAAGCGTAACTGCCACCATTCTTCTTCAACAAATTATTTATTGGACAGACAGATCTAAGGGAAAATTCTATAAATTCAAAGAGCCAAATAACCACGAACTTTACAAAGAGGGTGATAGTTGGCTAGAAGAATTGGCTTTTGGAGAAAAAGAATTTACTGCTGCAATTAGAAACATTGGCTTCAAGAGGGGCAAGGGAGTTAAGGGACAGGTTCCCCAATCAGAAGAAGAAGCTCTGGTTGTTTATTATACCGACAAAGACAGATTGACTTGGTACATCTTAAATGAAGATCTACTTGAGAAACACCTCGAGAAGGTTTACCAGGTAACTCCTAAAAGGGCGGTTACTAAGGAAACTCCTAAAAGGGCGGTTACTATACATACAGAGACTACTACAGAGAGAGAGAGGCTCTCCCACTCTCCTGCTTCGCAGGGCTCGCTTCGCTCGCAGACCAATAAAGCTGAAGTAGGCAAGGAGGTGAGTGACAAATCCAAACCTACTAGTAAACAAAAATCTAGTGGTTTTAATAAAAACGTAGAATGGCACCGTTATAGGGAAGCTCTCAACACTCCTGGTTTTATAGATCAATTTTTGGGCTACAACAACAAGGGTGTTTGGGTTTCAAGAAATGACGTCAATGAGTCTGCTGAAAAATGTTTTGCATGGAATTGCGAGAAACTGAGATCACCAAATGATTGGAAAGCCACTCTTTATTTGTGGATAAAAAATGAGAGGATTGATGATGAATAATATTCAAGAGGCTAGTAAGCAATTAATGAAAAAGGCTGAACAAATTCAACCTTTAGCTACCGCTCTCTCACCAGAAGAAGTAGCAAAAGAACGATTGTTAGAGCGTGAACTTGAAAAATTAGCTCCTAGTACCGCCTATCCCAGTCTAGACCATCATATTAAAGGCTGGATTCCAGGACACCTTTATGTTCTTACTGGTGAAACCAACGTTGGTAAATCTGCCGCCTCAGCTAATTTTGCGGTTAGAGTGGCTAAACAAATGAAAAAAGTAGCCTATTTTGCCCTTGAACCAGATGTCTCTATTATTGAATATATTGCTGGAATTTGGCACCATAAAAAATGGGATCAAATTACCGACGAAGATTTATTTATTAAAAATGATTATTTATCAATTTATACCAAGGATAATCTTCCAACTCTGGAAAGTTTTTTACGAACCGTTGAGACAATGCCCAAACAAGACCTAATTATTGTAGATCATATCGGTTATTTTACTAATGATCCAAATGATAGACGACCACAAACTCAACAAGAAAGTCAGGCGATTAAGCGCATTGTTTCAGTTGCCAAAAAAAAGAAATCAGCTATTATTATTATTGCTCATCCAAGAAAACCAATTGGAACAAACAAAAAAAATAAACCATTAACTATGAATGAGATTTCTGGATCAGCCGCTTTCAAACAAGACGCCACTGATGTCTTAATTATTCACATGGACAAAGATCCAAATGATCAATATGGCCTAACTAATCTTCCTACTGGTTATATTCTTTTACCAAAAGTTAAAACTGGTAAGCCAGGAATAATTCCAATTTATTTTGTGCCAGACTCTCCAATTATGCTAGAGAAAAACGAATCAGCTGGTGTTTTAGCTGATGAGTTAATTGAAGATGATTTTAGTAGTCAAAATAGTCAAAATAGCCAAGATGATGAACTTATTCCCTTTTAGTCTATGAAACAACCTAAAAATCCTTATTTAATGGACAAAAAAGAACTAACTATTTACTTAAATAAAATAAAGTGGTGGCTATTTGAATTTGGGATGGGTGACAATCCACATCCACGCACTAAAGAGATAGAATTAGCGCTTAATAGAGCTTACCACGCTCTTAAAACCTATGATAAACGCTTACAAGACCCAGATTTTCAACTTATTTGTTCACTTTTGCTATAATGTATAGTGAAAGAACAGAATGGACAAACTTAAATTTTATCCTCGTTTTTCTCTATACTATGTGACGTCAAAGAGTTTAGAACCCACAATTAGGCGTACTAAGCATAAAAAGTCGTTTACAATGAGATTAAACGGACTTTCCCAGCTCAAAACACTTAAAAAATGTTGGTTTGTAATTGAATATTCACCAAAAACTAAAAATGAGTCAATTGAGTATGCCGATCCCAAAGAAGCACTGCGGGTTGCAAAAATATTTACTACCAAAAGCGAGATAGATTCTTGTATGTAAATAACTCATGTAAATAACCCATGTGAATAGCTCATGTGAATAGCTCAAACCTCGCTTTTAGGCTTTTTCGTTCTCTTTAGACTCTTTAGACTCTTTAGATAGCTGGAGCTTTTCAATCAATTCAGCCTCTTTTTGTGGCGTTAAAATCTTTGCTAAATTTATAAATCCTTGTGCAATACTTTCACCATTTACATCTTTGTACCAAGAACCAGATTTAACTAATGCTCCCATTTGTAATAAATTATTGATTGACTCCTCAACTGCGGTAATACCAGTATCTAGTATGGTGTAGGCACAGGTTTTATATGGTTCAGCTAATTTATTTTTATCTACTGTCATTTTATATCTCACTCCAACTATTTCTTCTCCCGATTTAATACTTCCCACTTTTCTTAAATTAATTCTTAAAGAACAATAAAAACTCAGGGCTTGCCCACCAGAGGTAGTATAGCCACCAGAGCCATAACTGTTAATGGTGCTTCTAATTTGATTAATAAAGACCAAAGCTACATTATTTTTATGCACCATTGGCACTAATTTACGCATGGCTTGGCTGATTAGTCTAGCCTGGACGCCCATTTGGGAAGATCCAAATTCTCCCTCTAATTCTACTCTTGGGACTAGGGCTGATACTGAGTCCACCACAATCATTGAAAACTTACCAGTAGAAACCATTGCCTCAATAGTTTCAAAAGCATCTTCGGCATATTCTGGAGTGCTATAAGCAACCTCGTCTAATTTAACTCCCATTTTTTTCATTCTTTCAAAAGAAATGGCATGCTCCATATCTATAAAGCCAGCAACGCCTTCTTTTTGGGCATTAGCCATAGTTTGCAAACAAAGCATGGTTTTACCTGCTCCAGCCTGTCCATAAACTTCAATAATTCTGCCTCTTGGAAAACCACCACCAAAGGCAAGATTAAAAGCGGGAATACCCGTATCAATAAAATCAACGTCTTGTTTTAGGTTAATAGGGAGAGCTACTTTTGAAGTAAGAGCTTTATTGATTTCAGTAATAATATTTTTAATGTTTTTTTGATTGTTTTGATTGTTTTCATTCTTACTAGGCTCTTTTTTCATTAATTTATGCTAGCACTTTTTAGAGATTTTTGCTAGTTCAATTTATTGACTTTGAGTAGTTTTTATGATATTCTATTTGGGTGTGTTCTAAAAATTGTGTAATCATTACACAATAATTAAAAATTAAAGAACACAAAAAGGAGTCGAATTATGAAAGGCAAAGTCCAATTCAAAGTCGGTAATGCAACCTTCGCCCTAGAAGTAGAAGAACGATCAGATTTAGAGACACTGCATAAATTAGCGGTGTTAGGCAACCCCCCACTGTATTGCAAAGAATTACCCAATGGTTTTTATTCTCTTGAGTCTAATAAAGACTCCGAGGGCAACATCTATGTTAATGTGGTGTGTAAGGGTAAAAACGAAGCGGGTGAATTTCAAGTTTATAAAGCTAAACTAGGTTCTTATAAATCTGGTGGCTTTTTCTGGCACAATTTCAAACTTGATGAATACGCTCTAAAGAGAAGAGAAAAAGAAGCGGAAAATGAAGTAGCAGAAGATATTGAAATTTGATGACTGACCCAATTGCTAAATTATCAGCAACTCAAGTGGTTGAAAATATTAAAAAGGCTAGTGAAGGCAGACTAGATGTCAACCAATATTTCCCAGAGATAAACATTCTGGAGAGTTTTGAGGTAGATGAAAACCTCTCGGCTAGAGAGAGAGCTTTTGCTTTATGGAAAAATCTCTTATTTGCTCAAAGAACAAGCGGACAGCTCTTTTTATTAGTAGGTAAATTACTTAAAGAGTTCAAGGAAAAAGAACTTTATTTTTATCTTGATTATACTAGTTTCAAGCAATTTGTTAGCTCTCCAGAATTGGCTATTTCAGGCGAATCAGCTTATATGTACATTCGGGTTTATGAGTTTTATGTAGAGAAACTAGCTCTTGACCCAGATACAGTTAGAAAAATGCCTCTCAATAAACTGTCCAGAATGTTGCCAGTAGTAAAAGAAGTAGAAGAAGAGATGGGTAAAGACAAGGCTATTGAGAAGATGAATGAGCTTAATACGCTTGGGCTAGGAGATTTGGTAAAAGAGATTAAAAAGGCTAAAGGCGACACCAAAGAATTATACCGACCATTTGTGGTATTTAATTATGAAACTAATCTTTGGCAAGTTCGCTATTATGAGGATAAAACCGAATTTATTAATGCTGGCAAATATATAGAAGAACCATGAGTGCTTTAGATAAAAAACTTGATGATTTAGTTCGCGAAATTTATCACTTAAAATATCCCAATCCTTATTGTTTTGTTTGTAAGCAGTATAAGGGTTGGTTTCACCCTAAAAAAAATCCCAAGGGTTGTCAAATTGGACACTATATTGGTCGTAGTTATTTAGCTACGCGCTGGTATTTTCCCAATATCTTTCCCCAGTGCGCGAAAGACAACTGGGAACATAGCAATAAAATGAAGGGGGTCAATCCTGTTGCCTTTAGTATGGCTATTATTGATCAATATGGTATAGATTATCTTAAACAACTTCAAAGTAAGTCTAAAGAATCATTCAAAAAGCCTCAAAAATTAGAACGACTTGCAGAACTTCAACAAATTCTTCAAGAGCTCAAAGAAGCTCAAAAACTCAAAGAAGCTCAAAAAAAATAATATCAAACAAATTGATACTGGACAAATATCAGTCTGTGTGGTATTATTGCTGTATGAAAAATATAAACAAACCCCAAAACAAACCCCAAAATAAACTTAAGGAATTAGATATGGCTAAAAAAGCCCCATTAACTGACGAAGTGCGTCAATATTTCTCTTATCTTGGAAAACTAGGTGGAGAAAAGAATAAAGCCAAAGGTTCTGAATACTTTTCACGCATTTCTAAATTAAAGGCTGGTAAAAAATATCAAAAAAAGAATAAATTAAATAAAGAATAATATGCAAATAACTGACTTAATCAAAACTCTGTGTGACGGAGATCACCATAACTTTAGAAGTATCGTTTATATAGACAAGATTGATAAGTGGTACAAACAAGATTTTGAAAAACAAAAAGCCGAGTATTTCAAAAAGTACGCCAAAGAATGTGAATTGGCTAACAAAAGGATGAGTGGAAATCAAAATAAATATGGAAATTAGCCTAGCTAAACCGCTACCACCGCATAAGATTGCTTATAGTGATCAAATAACTTGCATCTTTATTCAATTTTATTATTTACAAATCTTAATAAGGAAGAAATGATTACACCATATATTAAGCCAACTAGGAAAGTCCACGACTCTGGATTTAGGATTTTTGAAGTTGGTTATTGTGAAATTAAAAATGGCAAGGTGGTTAATAAAAGAGTGATTGGTTTATGTAGTGATCATATTCATACCGACTATGGTGTTTTAACTGGTAATAAACCTTTTTCAATTAGTATGGATTTAACTAAAGATGGTTATATCAGGTTTTTTAGTTATCAAGGAGAGTTGGCTTGGTTTCCTGAAGATTTTGCAATTAGTAGTATGGAGTTGGTATTAAAGGAGAAAAAATGAAACCATATCTTGAATCAATCTTAATAGTGCTAGTCGCTATGATAATTAGTGCTTTTCTAATAGCAGGAATGTTCTGGGGAATTAAACTAATCATAGAAGGCTGGCAAGTAGTAGAAGAAATGGGAGAGTTATTATTAGCAAAGTAAAGGAAAGTTATGCAAACATACATTATAAAAAATCAAAAAGACTTAAATAAGTTTAAGGATGACTACGGTTATAAAATAGATGGAAACGCAGAGTTTGAGTATTCGGCAATATTTGAAGGAAGATTGTTGGTTAATGGTTATTTGTCTATTAAAGCTGGTTGGTCTATTGAAGCTGGTGGGTCTATTGAAGCTGGTGGGTCTATTAAAGCTGGTTGGTCTATTAAAGCTGGTGGGTCTATTAAAGCTGGTGAATTTATTGAAGCTGGTGGGTCTATTGAAGCTGGTTGGTCTATTGAAGCTGGTGGGTCTATTGAAGCTGGTTGGTCTATTAAAGCTGGTGAATTTATTAAAGCTGGTGAATTTATTGAAGCTGGTGGGTCTATTGAAGCTGGTTGGTCTATTAAAGCTGGTGAATTTATTAAAGCTGGTGAATTTATTAAAGCTGGTGAATTTATTGAAGCTGGTGGGTCTATTGAAGCTGGTGATAATTATGGAATTAGTGCAGTACTATCAATTACTTGTAAAGGTAAGCTAAAATTTGGATTAAAAGCTTTTGCTGGTATTTGTACTTGGAAAAATATTAGCGATCAAGAAAAAACTATCACTTGTGGTAAGTTTGAAGGTGGAGTTATTGAATATGGCATCTTAAAGGAAACTGGACTTGAAGAAGAAAAAATGATTGAGCTATCTAATGGTAAAAAAGTAAGCGAAAGTACTGTAATTGAAGCCTTAAAAGGATTAGTTAGATAGGAGAATATGAAAAACATACCTAAGAAATACCACTCAGCAGTTAGAAAGCTAATTAAAAAGGCTAGAGAAGATGAACACAAACAAATTAGAGATATTATTGCAAAGCGTTCTTTCACTCAAAAGATAGGTGGTAGAGATTATCAAGTAATTGATGTAAAGGAATTATGAGTAATGAACTACTACCTCATCAATATGAAGAAGATGGCGAAATAATGTCTAAGCTACCAGAAGGATTAAAAGACTTTATTTTAATATGTAGTGTTCACGGAGAACTAGGCTGTGTTCCTGCAACACTAATTAGAGTCCTGGAAAAAGTACACCGAGATAATATTGGCTGTATATATGAAATAAAAGTATATGATAAAGAGGATTACGATAAATTAGATGCAAAAAGTTAAAGCCACTCTCTCTACCTATATCGCTAATCGCTTGCTCAAAGGCGATCAGCTCATTTTAGAGACTAAGGACAAGTCTACTCATAAAACTAAAGAGTTCGTAGTAGAAATTATTAGAATCACTTCAGATATTCCAAGATGTAGTGGATGTGCTATCAGACTAGATAACAAGCCTAGTTATAAGTATAGAAGCGGACATTTTTGTAAAGATTGCTACGATAGACGCATTGATCAACAGCGAGAAATAACTCAATTGAGTGCAAAGAAAAAATGATAACCTTTATTATTTTACGACTACTTGATATCTGGTCTACTCTACTTTCTGTTAGTACATTTGGAATTGATTTAGAAACTAATCCTGTTAGCAGATTTTTATTAGAAAAAGGATTGTTTGTTTGGTGGCAAATTTTTCTCACTAGCATTGTTTGTTTGTTTTTAGTTAAGTTTGATAGTCGGGCAGTCAGGATTGGACTAAAAGTGTTTAATGTAGTAACTACTGTTGTAGTATTGGTTAATTTTATTAGTTATTTCTTAGCAACAGGGATTTTATGATGAAACAAAACATAACGCAAAATCAACTAAACGAATTAAATAAAAGAGATAAACAAAAATTAATAAAATATCTATTTCCAGTAGAGACTAAATTCTGTCATTATTCGTCAGATACTCAATTACTTTTTTCTATAGGTGAAATGATTGAGTTTTTAGATCAACTAGATTTGGAAGTTTGTATTTCTAAACCTCATCTTACTCATTATGAAGTTTCAATCTATGACAAATATAGTGGAAAAATAAATCTTAAAACCAATTTGGGTTTTTATCAATCAACAGAACTTTGTGATGCTCTCTGGAAGGCTTGTAAAGAGGCATTGCACGAACTCCACTAAACAAAATAAAAAAGCCACTTTTGTATCGTGGCTTGATTATTATATTCGTGTCGCAGATTGCTTTTACCCGTTCCACAACAGATTTTAAGTATTATATACTTTATTCGTCTTTTGTCAATATTAAACAAAAAACCAGTCCTGTGACGAACTGGCTTAATGAGGTTTTAAAACTTTTGCTGTTTTATCTATTTAATTATAAACCATAATGGTGGTATTTGTCAATAGGTTTTGTGGTTATTTTTACTATTTGACCATTCGCTCTTAAGCTCTCTTAATGCCTCTTTTCCGTTCTTTCCTTCTTTTATGAGAATATCTGCCTTATATGGATTATAGCGGTCAAATTGCTTATCCAGCTGAGCCACAATAGCTTGTTCTAGGTTAATTCCCGATTGCACAGCCAGTAAACAACAGGTAAAAATTACATCAGCTATTTCTAATGCTAATTTCTCTGTATCCATTGAAACTAGTTCGGTGTGAACTTCTTGCGTTTCTTCTTCTAGCTTGCCAAAGGTTTCAAAACGGGTTTGGTCATTCAAGATTTGGGTCTTATAAGCCCAAGAAGCTACTACATCCTGAAGTTCTTTGATATCAAAATTCTTTTCCACCATACATTGCTTTCGCTTTTATTATCGGCACGGTTTCAATTATAAATCTTTTTGAGTTTTCCTTAAAGTAGCCAATAGCAAACCCTTGGTTCCAGTTGGGTGTCGTACCATCTAAATAATCAGCATTTAATTGACAAAGACATCCTGCTTCTGTCCAGATATAACTATCTGCTTCGTTAGTATGCCGATATTGAGCTAATCGGTGCGAATGACCAGATACGCCACTCATTCCATTTTTCTCAAACTCTCCTTTAGCCGTGTAACCAGCAAACTTTCTTACTAGTGTGCCGTGTTTAATGATTACACAACCATAACGGATTTGATTTTTATCTTCATAATTGATTTTTAGTCGGTCAAACTCTAGTAATTCCTCAAGTCTTAAAGCTCGTAATCCGCTTAATTCTTGAGCTTCTGACCACAAGTATTTCTTTAACCGATCACAGTGATTGCCACGAAGAAAAGTGATTTTGATTCCTTTAGCGTGCTGTCTAATTTCCCCTAGCACGCCAACCGCCTGATCTAGTTCGGTTTGCAGTTTTAGCACTCGTTCGGGGTCTCTGCTAAATCTAGAGATCGCATAGAAGTCTACTAAATCCCCCAAGATAATTACTTCCTGAGGTTTCCACCAGTCCATAAAATTATACATTGCCCTCAGGGCTGACTTATCCTGATATGGACAATGAATATCTGACACAAACAAAACTCGTTTGTATTTTGTCATAGGGCAGTTATCTCCTTTGTCTTTTTTTAATTATATTGTTAAATCTCTGTTCACTAAAGTAGTGTTCATCAATTCCAAGTAGCGTAATTGCTAAAAATATATAGTCTTCTTCTTCAAAGCCTTTCCACTCAATCTCACTATCACTGTGATTATAATCCCATTCAGTCATTTCATCGCCCAGTAATTCAGCCAGTTGTTCGGTAGTCAATCTATTACCGTGTATCCAGCTATGAAAATCTCTTTCAAGAGCTATAGCATTGTCATCAGTTTTAACTAAACAGGTAGGTAGATTATATTTATTAGCAGTAAATTTGCTTACAATGTGGTGAACATCTTTTGATTGTTTTGGATTATTTAGTTCGGCTCGCTTATGAGCTTTAATCTTCATTTCACTGCTAAAATTATATCTTTCGCTACTCACCTAGCTTTCTGATTTAGCAGTCATTGTTAAAGATTGCTAAAACCTATAATTTTGTTCTATTCAAAAACACTTTTTAGTAAAAGGAAAAACCTTTACATACTTTTTATTTGTAAAATCTCTGTAGTGTTTAAATTCATCAGAGTAAAGTTTTGTGTGTACTTTCATATGACAATCAGAACACAACACCACTAAGTTTTTAAATTTGTTATTACTCGGATTATGGTCTATATGATGAACTATTTTTTTTAATGTTTTATCATCTTTTTTAAAATCAAAACCACATAGCTTGCAAACTTGTGAATCTCTAGACCAAGCATTAAACTTTGCTTTTATAAATTCTTTAGGATAACTTGCCATTTTGTCCTTTATACCAAAACTCCCAGCTCAATCGTGATAAAGCTGGGAGTACTGGTCACGATTGATAATGTATCCAGTATAGCAACTTTTCACCTTTAAGTACATAGTTATTACTTTTAGCAGACAATAGAAAACATTGCCAAAAGTTGTCTTTTGGTGTTTTAATCTATTTATCTTGCTTTTTTTTAGCTTTTTTCTTCTTCTTTTTTAATGTTTGACACAAACTTCCATCATCTTCATCAGTGCATAGGTCTATAACAAACAATAAAATGATAAAAAGAAGTAAGATTATTATAAAATCTATATTCATTTTTTACTCTCACTGATTTTACCAAACAAGTCAGAGATAGATTGATAAAAAGCAAATAAGGCTAGTGGTAGAGCTAGCTTAAAGTCAACACCTTTTGCTAGTTGCCCAAAGAAGATGGCTAGTGTCGGGGCGACAAATTTTAAGCCATTCATTAACCACTTTTTCCTTTGTTCTGCTGTGAGTTTCATAATTATTCCTTTACTTTATAAGTCGTCTCCACCGTAGTATCACCGACTTGTTTAATAATTTTGCGACCTGTTATTTCATAATTCTGTTCCAAGTCTTCTTGTCCTGGTATTTCTGCCACGCAGTTTTCAAGATCCTCATTAAGGCTTTGAATATCTTTTTTAAGCAGGTTGATTTGGATGTCTTTTGCTTTAATTTCTTCGGCATAATTATCTCGTTCAATATGAGCCTGATCTCTCTCTCGCTGGTATCTGTCCTTGTCAGATATAATTTTTGAGAGTTTATCAATCGTTGCCTGTGAGCTAGTGGTTGTAGGTTGTCCTAATAACTTACATACATCATCATAAGCTGACGATTTTCTAATTGCTTCTTCATAGTCTGACATAGTTCCTTCCTGACTATAAGGTTTGTATAGTCCTTCTTGATTGATAAATCCGTTGTAGCCATTAGCTCTATCTCGTGGGTGTTTGTAAAACCCCCAATGTAAATGAATTCCAGTTGAATTTCCTGTTGTGCCTTGATAACCGACTAATTGACCGATTTTGACAATACTACCAACTGCTAGAGGAGATTGACTGCTAAAATGACCAAGTACCGAACCATACTTATCGTTCTCAATTTTGATATACCAACCATAACCATTAGCATCTAGTCTATTCTCTATAATCTTGCCAGAGTGAGGTGCAAACACTTCACTAACCCCACCACTATAAGCCCGATTGCCATTAGGCAAAAAAGCTCTGTAGTCAATTCCGTTGTGTCCTTTAAGACCAAACTGACTATATGCTTGAGCATTAACCCCGAACTTTTGTGTAATATAAATCTTTTTAACTGGACTGTTTAGCATAATTAGTTCTTAATAACTTCAAACATTTCTGTTTTAGCTTCTACTCTAACTTCCCTAATGGGATTTACTTGAAAAGTAAAAACATGATCTAAATAGTATTTGCCAGGCGGTAGAGCTTTAGGAATATAGACTAAGAAGTTTTTAGGCTCACAACCATTACCATAAAACGGTTGAGGTGTGTTTGGCGTTTGATAAATAATTCCATCTACATAACTAGTTGTCACAATTGGAACAAACTTATTATCTTTACAATAATCAATAATATAAGACAAGTAGTTCCCCTGTTTTACAATTGGAGTTTGCACTCTAAATTCTTCTTTAGTAAATTTAATAGTGTCATAGGGTTTAACCAACCAATAAATAACTATAAATAGCAAAATAGCAGTAATAACAAGTGAAAAATAAGAGAGATATTTCAAAAATTTAGATGTTATTGGTTTCATATTATTTCCTTACTACTAATGCAATTAAAGCTGTGGCTACTGCGACTAAAATTAGACTAGTAAAGCCATAGACAAGGTTTTTTACTGGAGCAAATTCATCTTTTGAAACTTTCTCACCCTTAATCTCAATTAACTCTTTTTCAATATTATTAATTCCCTTGCAAATACTAGCCAAATCTTTTTTAAGCAATTCAATATCAATGTTTCTTGTTGCCATATTGGCTTTCTAAAATTTACCGACAATTATTTAATTACTGTATTAATTATAACTAGTTTTAGACTTTGCTGTTCAGAATATTTTCAATCAGGCCTGGATCTTTGAACAATACATAATTATCAGAGCTTTTAGTTGGTGAGCTATTAAGTTCCTTGAGGTCAATAGAAAAGAGTTTAAGGAGCTGTGAATAGGTTAATTTTTTAGAGCTAGAACCATCTGCTCCATATTTAGAACTCTTTTTAATAAAGAACTTCTGGGTCACCTCATCAAAATCAATGGCTTTAAGCAAATCTCTTTGATCTTTTCCAATATAATCATTTTGATATAAATAATCAATCATCCCAGGAGTTAAACCTTGTTGTCCTGCAATTTTAGCGCGCATAGTTAGGAGTGACTTAAAGTTTTCAGGAGTAGAGAGATCCCCTAGTGAGGGTAGTAGCTCTTGAAGTTTTTCATCATTAGTTTTACTAGCAAAAGTGTAAAACTCTACCTGGTTTTCATTAGCTCCAGAGGCTTTAATAATGGCTTGCTTTTGTTCATCTGAGTAATATTCGTTATTTAATGCTGATCTAATCGCCTCAAAAGCGTCTTTTCTCTCTTTAATTGAGCTAGACATGGGATCTTTACCCCTCAAAACATAAGCTTTTAGCATATCATCAGCTGGCACCAATCCTTCATTTAATATCTTCTCTACATTTTTATTAAACTCTTTTCTTTCTTCTGGAGTAGCAGTATCACTTGGAATAATTGGAGCTTTTTGTTCATTAGAGAATAGTTGAGAGATGAATGATTTTTCCTCCTTTTTGTCAAGGTATTGGTTGCCTTGCTTAAAGGTTTCAGCCTGGTCTGGGGAAGTTTGTTTAAGTAAGTTATAAATTTCTTTATCATCTTTAGTGAGTCCCACATTTTTACCACCAAAAATATTATCAATGGCGGCGTTATCCACAACTGTATTAGATATGGTTCTCCCAGCAACTGGGATATTACCTAATAAAAACCTCTGTGTAGTATTTTTAGGATCAATATTTTCTAAGAAGGATTTATCAGAATCATAGTTGGACAAGCCAGCCTGAGCGTCTGAGAAGGCTTTAACGCTTTTGTAGGCGTCACTAGCAGTTGGCCCACCAACTAGCCCAATAACTCCACTTTCTCCGTATTTAAGGCTTTCAAGATTGTCAATGAGTCCCAAACTTGTTCCCTGCTTAATGTTATCAATATATCTTTCCGCCAGAGTCATGTTCTCTCGTTTTTTATTAGTCAGGATACTCTTAATATCAGCAACTACTTCCCCAACTATAGGAGCGGCAACCCCAACAACAAGCAAATCATTGGTGAGTGGCTTGAGATTTCCCTTGGCAGCTTCCGAGATAGCTCGTTTTGTTTCCTTACTTACAAACTTGGTTTGCTGATAAGCAAATGATTTGAACTGAGTAAGAACTTTACCAAGTGGTGTATCCCACTTCATTGGCAACTCACCCTTTGGTGAGCTAAACTGGGTAGCTTTTGAGACTTCTTTAGAGATATTGTCTAAAAGTGGTTGGAGGTCTTTTTCACTCATTTCACTCTTATAATCAACTCCAAGCCTCTTTAATTCCCTAATAGCAGATTTACTTCCTCTACCAGCCTGTTCCAGAAGTTTTTTACCATAATTTTGACCAGCAGCAACCGCCATTACTCTGTTGAAGCGTTCAGTCCCATACATTCCAATTAGTTTAATATATTTCCCAGTAAGTGAAGATTGTTCAAAATTTTCACCAAAAACACGGATAGTTTTGGGGTCAATTTCTCCCAGTTCAATTGTTTTTTTATAAAATGCATCTGGATTAGTAATAACTTGAGCCAATGCGTGTAAAGTTGATGGAATATCTGTTTTTTGAGCGGTACTTATATTTTGAGTAAGGTTAGTAAATGAGGTAAGTGGATTAAGCTTGATAACTGTTTGGACTGCCCTAATTATTTTAGAGGCTTTAGACCCAGCTTGTGGTACACCCCAGATTCCTTTGCCCAAAAGACGATCAATTTCATTTTTAACAGCATTGGGGTCACTAGTTAGGTCTGCCAAGTCATAAAGCTTGCTGTCATCAACTCCAAAGTTCTTGGTGCTTTCAATTCTTCTGACCACGTCATCTATGTAGTCATAAAGGGTTTCGGCGTTTTTAGAGTAATCAAGTTCGGGAAACTCTCTGGAAAACTCAAGGAATGAGGATTTTCTCTCTTTAGCCCGATTGATAAACTGGTTAGCTCTGGCTCTGGCAGTAGCTGGCTCAACTCCTTTAGCAATCAATTGAGATTCAAGGTTATCCAAATTAACCTTGTGTGGGAAGTAATTTTCAATAAAGCCAACATCTAAACCATTAGCGACTGCTACATCCCTGAGGGATTTCCCAATTTGATTCCAAAGTGACACCGCCTCAGCAACGGCTGGATTATTAGAGGTTGCTCTGCCTTCAACATAGTCAGCAAAGTTGTTTCTTTCACTCTTAGAGAGTTTCTTAAATGCTTCATTAAGGTTAGATTTAAGAAGCCCTGCTCGTTTCTCAATAGTATTATTGGTTTGCTTATAGAGATCAACAATTTTCTTACCAGCTTCTCCAGATTTTTCAATGTTAGAGAAAACGGATTGATAATAGTCTTTAGTAGCTCCCTGTTTTTTATAAGGAGCTCTATTTACATTTTCTTCACTCAATGTTCCTCCACTCTCTTGAAGTTTCTTGGTCTGGGCATACTCTCTTTTGAGTCTTTTTTGCTCAGCAAGGAGAGTCTGTTTCGTAGCAGGATCTTTAGCGTTTTTAATTTGAGACTTAATTTCACCCAACTCTTTACCTTGTTGTTTAAGAAGAGCACTAATTTCATCATTTGCCTGAGGAATTGGCTCAAATATGTCATCAACTTTAGGTGAGGGCTGACCAGCGGTAAGCAGCAGTTGTTCTCCGCTTTGTTGTACTGGCGAAGTATCACCTGGCTTTACTTCATAATCCCTACTTAAAATAGTATCTAATTGGTTAGTATTAGATAGAGGTTTCCTAAGTGGAATAACTCCTTTATCTGAAAAAAGCATTGTTGCTTCATTTTTTATTGGTTTTGCATTTTGAATACTAGAAATCTCTTTCCTAACAGCAGAAAGTTCTTTTTTAGTTTCACGAAGTCCAAGTTCTAACTCTTTTTTAGTTGGGAAGTTTGGATCTCTCTTCGCAAAAAGATCATAGTTTTTGATTTGAACAGTCAGAGTATCTATATCTTTAAGAAGATCAGCTTCATATTTTGGCAGGTAATCTAATTGTTGTTCTATTTCTGCTTTTTGTCTATTAGCAAGTAGGTCATCAATACTAACAGCGTTCGTTCCCTTATACTGAGCTCCTAATGGCTGAGCAGGAATACTCTCAGTAAGGAGTGCATCTATTTCGTTTGGCTTAGGTGGGATAACTTCTGGTTCAACAATTTTGGTTTCAGGAACAATAGGTGCTTTTGTTTCTGGTACTTCTGGAGTTGATCCTGGTTTATTAAAGAGGTTAGCCTTACCAACTTGAAATCCTGTTTTGCCAGCTCCAAAGATAGCGTTTCCTAATACATCTCCTAAAAATCTGTTTTTATAATTATTGAGATATGATTGATTGTTGCCTGGAGTATTAACATCTTGAATACTCATTACCCCTGTCTCTAGTGGGGTTTCTAATACTTCTCGTGCTACGTTTTTACCAAGTACGTTAAGAATGTTTTTTATACCAACTTTAGAAAGCTCGGCAAGAGCGTCATCAGTTAAACCAGCTAATTGTGGAATATATTTTGAGCCAGTCTCAAGTGCTGAATTGGTAAGTTGTGAGGTTTTAGGAAAAATATAACCAGTTTCGCCACCTTGAATAGCTCCTTGACCGATTGATTCAAGAGTAGGAGTTTCTCCATGGATAATATCACCACCAGCACCCATTGCTCCGCCAATAGCACTACCAACTAGAGTGTTTTTAAGTAGATTAACTAAACCACTAGATATTTTTGCTGGAGCACCAGTAGCCATACCAAGAGCCTGACCAGCTCTATAACTAGCTTTTCCAAGATTTGTTTGAGGTTTATAAGTAACTGGAGCTGAGGTAAGCTTTTGGATTTGGTTTTCAAGTCCTAAGTTTCCAGTTTGACCACGAACCATTCCTGATCCAAATGCGTAAGTTGGGTCATAAACACTTTGAGGAACGGTTGTTTGGTATGCTTTAACCCTATTTTGAGCTTGCCAGTCAGCAAAATTATCGGCTATTTGTTGATTTCTGTCTTTAGCACTTTGTCTAGCATTACCAAAGAAATTTCCAACAGCATTGCCCAAACCACCTTGAGCCAATTGCATACCAGGCATTGATTTATCACGATCAATAGCATTGCCGATATTATTGGCGGTAGCCATTACTTTGGAAGCAGCATTGCGAATGGTATCCAGGAGCTTCAAATTAACTCCTTTCTAGAGTAGTAAGCCTCTTCGTCTCTTTTCTTCTTCTGTTAATGGCAAGTTTTCCAAGTTCATATTGACATTAGTATCAGTAGATTGGTTGCCACCAAGAGAACCCTGATAAGCCTGTTGTAAATCGTTAAGGAAAGTACCATTAGTTAGTCCTGCTAAAGGAATACCTGCAATCTGGGTTGAACCAATGTCCTGTCCAGATAATTGTAAGGCATTCGCTGCCGCTTGAGCCTGAGTAATTAGTTTACCTAAGGTATTGGAGAAGTTATCCAAGGTAGTCCTGCGACCTTGTTCTCGTTGCATAGCTGCTTGTTCTAAGTAGCGGTTAATAGCAGCGTCTTGCTCGTCAGCCCACGACATTCTCTCATTCTTATTTCTTTCATTAATTCGTTCATCAGCTAAACGACCTTCTCTAACTTGACCATAGTTTTGCTGTCTGGCAGCTTCGTTTCTGCGTAGTGCTTCTTGAAGTCCTGAGCCACCAATACCTTGAGCTAGTAAACCACGAGTGGTGCGAGCATCTTGCCCCTCAGCTGAGGTTTGCAGTCCTGCTCGGTCAGCTCCAAATTGGTTGTAAATATCAGCGGCACTATTAGAATAATCTTCCTCAAAGCCTTTGCGCCTTCTGCCTAAGGTATTTCTAGCATCAGAGCCATAGCGATTAGCCATATTAAAAGCATCTTCAAGGTCTGCCAATTGTCTGTCTCGTTCTCGGCGCAGTTCATCTAAAACAGTGTTGTTATCTGGAGTAGGATTGGGCTTTTCAAGATTTTCTAATTCAGTTTTTTGAGCTGGGTTAAGGTCTTGTTCTGGTATGTTTTTAAGTTCTTGAAGACGAGATGAGTTATATCCTTCTGGAAGTGGAGCTCCACTAGCAATTAAATTTTGATAAACTTTTGGATTATTAAATTTTGTTGTAACTTCTGCACTGGGAGTTTTACCATAAAATTCTCTACCAGCCTCACTATAACCATAATCTCTAGCAAATGGATTTAATGCACCAAGAAAACCACTAGTTGGACCCCAAGTTCCTTCTACGTATGGTTTATTTCCATAACCAAGTAAGTCCATTATATTAAATGCCATAGTTGTTTCTCCTTTATTTCAATATACCTTAAGTATAATTAGTTTTAGTCCTTTTTGTAATTTATATAAATTGACTATAAAACATTGCCGAGCCTGTATTGAGTGGTTTAATAGTTAAATCTTGTCTGACATCTAGAGTTGGATTGGTAGAACCTGAATAGGATTTTGAGTAGTCTAGGTGAATACGTCCAACTGAGCCAGCACCACCAGTTTGATTAGTAGTACCATCTCCACCGCCAGCAGTTCCACCAACTCCCCCTAAAGAGGTAATTATATTAGATCCTAAATTAACATATTGTCCTTTTAGAAGCACTGAACCACCAGCACCTGCACCACCACCACCAGCACTACCATTTCCATTACTTCCATTGCTTCCAGTAGTAACTATTGACCCAGTAATAGAAATGTTTTTTGCAAGTAAAAAGATAATTCCTCCACCACTACCACCAACTCCACCAACACCAGTACCATTTTTTTCTCCTCTGCCTTTACCTCCAGCTCCACCCAAAAACATTGAAGTTAATCCAGAATTACCAACGGCAGAACCACCAATTCCAGCAGAACCCTGTCCAGCTCCACCATTACCTCCATTATTAGCATTTCCACCACCACCTCCAGAATTACCACCATCCGCTCCACTCCCATCAGAACCTCCACCACCATTTCCATTTGATAAATTAAGATAATTACCAATGCCAGGATAACCCTCACCCTGTTGAGATTTCACATCATTATTACTATGTCCACTAGCACCACCACCAGCACCTCCTCTAAAGCCCATTCCAGAAGCATTAATTGAGCCATTGATAGTTATGGTTTCTTTAGCAAATAAGAAAACAATGCCTCCACAAGACCCATTCCAAGCAGTATAAGGAGTGGTTGTGCCAGATAATGTAGCGTTTTTGTGATGACCAGTAGAAATGATTTGAGCGCCAGTTGAATAATTGTTTTGCAAGGGATACTTAAAATAAACAGTTGAACCACTACGATTGGTAATCAGGTTTAATTCCCAATTGCCAGCTCCAGAGCCTTGCGTTTGGTGAATTAAAACAATATCGCCAATACGACCACCACTACCACCATTAAAATAACCAACATCATTAAATGTTCCTTGAAAACTTCCAGAACTGCCAGAAAAAGTAGCGATACCAAACCCAGCTACGCCACCAAGTCCGCCACCGCCATAATTCAAATCACCGTCTTTGCCCCGACCAAATCCTTCCTTCCATAAACTAGAATCATCACTTCTCCATTGACGCATTTTTATTTCCTTCTAGAGGCACTATAAGCAATTGCTAAAATCTGTTTTATAGTTCTAGCTTTGCCATTTGCTCCTTTAGCTTTTCCCTTTTTCTTATTATCTTTGAGCAATTCTTTGATGTTAGATTGAACATTACTAGTTAATGGCATTATTAATATTCACCTGGGCCTTTAGTTCCAGTCACCGTATAACTGTTAATTGCAGTAAAGAAAAAGTCGTCATAGTCCCACTTATTTGAAGAACAGGTTGGTATTTCATCACCTGACCAGATGGGTTGAATATATATTGTATGAGTGCCTGATTGCGAACCAGAAGTGTTAATAGCTGTGCCCGCATAAGCATTAGTTTTTGAAGTAGCTAAATTACCACTAGTAGCTGAAGTTCTAATCCAATAATAAGTTCCTACATTAGTTAAACCAGTGGGTAAAGCTCCAGTTGTAGTAAATCTCACAGGTGTGCCAGTACGAATATCTAGTCCAGAAGTAGCAACGCATGGACTAGCAATAGTTAAAGTAATTGAACCTATATAAATATGAAATGAAGTGGGTTGACGATTACCTGTTCCATCTTGTCTCACTCTTACCATCCACACCATTCCAGGTTCAATATTATGAAAATAAAAATTACGATTACCAGCCAAAGGAGCAGTTAAAAATTTAAGTTTTTTAACAGGTTCTGAGAGATCAAAGTCCATACTAACAGCGTCAGGTACATCAATCCATTCATTAGAGCTAAAGCCAATTTGGGTAGCCACCCCAGCGTCATCAATTACCCAAGGATAGCCATTCTTCATAAAGAAGAGAGCTTTACCTGTTGAGGGAGTATCGGGGTTGGTGGTGCGGTCAGTCAGTCTTAAGGTATCGTCATTAACTACTAAGGCATATTGATTAAAAAAGTCTTCATGGACATAACAACCAATATCAGTGCCGTCACTTAGGTTTGACAGTCCACCAGAGATAACGCTTACGCCTGTTAGAGCATAATTAGAGGGACTGTCTCCTGAAACACCAGTTACCTTAAATTTGGTTTCATTAGGTTGTCCTTTGGAGGCAGTTAGAATTGTGGGTAAATTAGTCGGCAGAGCCTGTACTTGAATAGTTGCTTCGGCTGGACTAGCCACCCAAGTAGCCCGTAGCGTGGTTTTGTAATAATCGTTGCCTAAAGAACTTGACATATTTGTTTCCTTGTTTTTTTCTTTACTTTTTAGTTTAACATTTTAGATCTAGACTTGTTCAGCTAATCTTCTAATTCTTAGTCTATGTCCCAAGCGTCTACCTGAAATTGAGTAATAAATAAAAATACTAAGTAAACTAAATTCATCAGCTAGTCCGTCATTTTGGATATTAAATTTGACCCAAAACATATCCCTTTGTCTTAAATTAATATAGCGAACAATGGAGTTAGTCACAGTTTCTACTTCAATATCTGGTTGTCCCATTAGCGCATCTCCCCAGAGGATAGCTCCCATTCCAGATTGAGTAAGTTGCATATCTACCATAAGTCTAGGTAGCACTATAATCCCTTTTTCATTCATATAAGACACCCCAATCGTAGTATTAGTGCCAGACAGCGCCCCAAAGACAAACCGAGCCTCATCAAAGCGCTTAAACTGATCAGATAAACCCATATCGTATTGTTTAGTCGTAATCGAAAGATTGATTTTAGTACCATTAGTGCCAGTCGTTCCGTTGTCAGTTTTGCCTGAGAACATCTCTAGGACATCTGGTGAGTTATTAGAACAGTAGTAAAGTCGCTCAATGCCATCAACGTCAGACACCATCTTAAAAAATGAATTAGCAAAAATGCCTGTCCAGTATGCCCAAGAGTTATATCGCTCATCATATACTAAGCAAGAGTTGTTCTTGGGACTACTAGAGTTAGAAATACCAAAGATAGATAAGTTCTTGTAGTATTCAGCACAAACATAGGGCAGATTATTAGCAGTGACTTGACTGGTGATTGCATCAACCCTCAGGGACAAAATAGAATAACGCAGTAAATTACCATAGTTAGCCTCGTGACCCACACTACTTGCTCCATCTCTTGAATAAAATCTAAAGTTATTGCCTGCAATATGCAAAGACTCAGGAGAGAGTGAACCAATAGCAATGTTAATGTCTTGGATTTGTCCACCCAGTTCATTAAAGGTAAAGCGACCAAAGGCAGAGTCCTTAAAGACTAAAAGTCCCGACTCATTACTGCTAACAAAGGCTTTAATACCTCTAATTTTACCTCCATCACCTAAGCGGTAGGGCAAGAAGCCACCACCCCAAACTACTGAGAAAGAAGCAGTACCAGTAGGTGAGGTATAGGGCTCCCCTGTCCAATAGAGGGTTTCATCTCCACCCTCAGTGGTGACGCCGATTAATTTGTCTTGAAAGACATCAACTAACTTAAATTTCTGTCCCTTGGTATCGTTATAGGTTGGTAGTCCAAAGTAAGTATCTCCAGAGTTTTCTCCCTTATCAACAAAGGTAGTTTGTGATGGATCAACACTAGTTATGTAATAGCCAATACCTTGACGGTCTGAACGAAAGATACCCACCCTAGTAGTACCAGCGGGAGGGGTGGGAATAGTCATAGTCAAGTAAGTATCTTTATCCAGAGCAATAGGCATATCTTTGTAGTAGCCCTGACCATTAGCGTCTAACTCTGGATCAGCATGAGGAGAAGCAACAGTCCCACCTACTTCGTTGTAATACACATAATAGTAAAAATAGGTTGCTGAGCCTGTACCTGTGCCTGTTTTAGTGACAGTTGGCTTAGTGGTGGGATCGGGCAGTGGTGTATAGACATACCACTTATTATCTTCCCAATAGGTCATTTGGTCAGACTCATTAAGAAAATAAATCCTATTAGCTAATAAAACAATGTGGGTTTTAACTGTGGTGTTAAAAACAGGTGTTCCACCAGCAAAAGATGGAGATGTACCAGAATATCCTACGGGGGCTGTACCAGTAAAATATGACCAAGTTTTGTTAGAAAATGAATAAACTTCTGGTTTACCATTATCAGAGATACGAAAATGATACTTATTATTGCCAATATAGACACTTTTGCCCGTTCTAATTTGAGTAGCATTTTCAGCTGGTTGTCCAATTTTGACTGTTCCCTTACGCTTAATTAGCGTGCCATACTGAGAGTACATTCCATTTACAAACTCAGACAATTCATTGTCTTTAAGCATGGATGGATGAGCTAATTGATTAAGACCTTCGTCAAAACCAGTAGAAGCCTGTCTACGCTTTTTAGGGTTAGCTCTTCTTTTTCCTTGTACAAATGCCATTTTTCCTTTTACTTACCCTAAAAGTACACTAGTATCTGTTTGGGCGGTAATAAAATTGTTTTAAGTATTGATTACGACTCATGATCGGCTCTTTAGTAGTAGTTAAAAGCTCATAAATAGGAGGAATTACCTCCAAAGAGATGTACTCTATAAAACGATTTTCAGCTTCCATTTTAGCCTCATCTTGTGAGCCATCCATTCCAATAGAACGGAAATACTCACCAAGGGCCGAGTACATAATCATATCTCCAGGTAGAAGTAATTTATCTGTTGGTTCGGTTGGGATTGGTGGAGCTGCAAAGTACCATAAAATAGCCTGTTTTGGGCTTGCTAGAGGCTCTCTAAATCGCATCTGCCATTTAGAAAAGTCTTCATCCTCTGGATCATTAATCATCTCAACTGAAACTAATGGTTTTTCTTCATCAGCGTAATTCACTCCATCAACATCTAATACATATAAACCATTGGGCTTATGAAAGCGATCAGGAAGAACAGTAGTTTCACCATTAATAGTTGTTTCTTCTCTGGTGAGTAGTCTTCGCCAAAAACCTCGCACTGCATATTCATCTTGTTTTTGTTTGACCCAACCCACCCATTGATTATATTCTTCTTCTCCTTGACTTGGAACTGTTCCCCCCGCAAAACTAGACATGGCATTGAGAATATCTCCCAAGGTTTTTAAGTATTGGTTGGTTTGTAACATAATTTCCTATTCGTATACTAATAGTCTAGCTTAAAATGAGAGTTTTCGTAATAAAAAAAGGAGCATATTGCTATGCTCCCTTTCCGTGTAACTATTACACGACCTATAACTAGGCTTCGTAAGGGAATTTTGTAAAACTGTTCTCATATTGAACAGTCTCATCATCAAAGTCGTATTGAACACCAGCGGGTAAGATAATCATTTTACGGTTACCAAATTGATGTTTCCCAAGAACAAAGACTGAGATGGGTTCGGTTGTTACTGGCATAAAAGTTTCCTTTCTTGTGTGGCAGGGGGCTTTTTAGCCCCCTACCTTAATTTCTCTATACACCAAGGTTAAATAAATAAGCATGACTTTCAGGCACACCCATCATAAAGTGGAAGATGCCCTCTACCTGCCATTGCTTACTCTGACCTTTTCGACCTAGTTCATAGGTTCTCCAGTTGACTAGAGGTTTGTAACCAATGTCTGACTCATCAGTGATGATCACTAAGTCATCCATTGCTACACCCTGACCCAAGAGTTGGACTACGTCAATGTCGCCAAAGGCGTGAGTCTTATACTTGCGGACAACCCCAACACCTTTAGTTCCAGAAGGAATGCCCTCTGTATAGGTATTGGTAGACTGGATGAATTTGAACTTAGACATGAACTTCGGAGATACCCACATAACTGGTTTCTCAAAAGCCTTATCAGCTAATTTCATAAACACGCTGTCTAGCTTGTTTTGGATGTCGCGATCAGCAGATGTACCTGTCCAGACACCAGCGCCACCAAAGTCAATAGCGTTCTCAGGAGCATAGATGTCAATCAAGTTTTTGATACCACCCATATAGTAGGCATCTCTTTCTTGATCTCTACCTCTTTTGCCAAGCACTAAAGCACGATTTAATTCGTACATTAGTTCTTGTTTCTTTCGAGCGATTAGCTTTGGAGCTTTCTCGTAACCTCTGACATCAGAAGCCTCATAGTGAGTAGACACATCAACTACGTCTTCAAAGTTGCCTGCGTAGTTAAAGTAGTCATCAAATCCATGAGTGATCATGTTGTCAGCGTTTTTACCCACTGGCGTACCACCCGAAACAATGTCAACCGCAGTACCCGCAGCTTGAGCACCTAAGGTTTCCCCTGGTAAGAGCTTAAAGCTAACGTTGATACCACTATCAACCTGAGTCACAACTGCTTGTTTTCCAGCAATCTGGATCACTTGGTCTACATTAAACACACCTGGGTCATTGACGATTAAAGTCGTTCCAGAAGTGTAAGCAGTAGAGAGGGTTGAACTCATCTTTTTGTTGGGCTTGGCACTCCATTCAATCTTATGAGATTTGGGCACAGTGTCAGTCTTAGAAAAGACTCCACTATTTAGACGCTTCAAAACCTCAAGACGATAGTCTGGGTACTTGCGCAAACTAGATGCAATATTAATATAATTATCCTGATCTCGGATAATTGAAGGGCTTGCTTGCCCATAAACTGATCCTGGCATATTACCTTTCTTTAACCCTATTTAGGGTTTAGGAATTCTTTATAAGCCCATTTGTTTAGCAATAAACTCTTCTGGAGATAAATTGCTTAGGTCTTGTGCAGAATTCCCTTTACTTGTTTTTAATGATTGACCCATTTGCTTTTGAACAATTCTGGTTTGAGCATCACCCTTGCCAGCTTGTCTTGCTGAGTTTACTGCTGTCATAAAATCGGTAGCAAACTCCACAAATGACGGTCTGTTTCTTAGAAGTCTGCCATTTGAGTCATAAGCTGATTTCTTATAAAGGCTTGTCAACTTTTCATCTAAAGCCCGATTATAATAATCCTTATTTTCCTCATCTAGCTCAGGAAATTTCTTAAATACTTCCTGTGCCTCAGAAGCAAAACTTTGAAAATTAGCCACTTCTGCCTGTCTTTCTTGTGATCCCTTAATCTGACCACCATATTCTTGCAATTGCTGATTCTGTTTTTCAATCACGCTAAAAGCAAAGTTCAGCACGTTGGCTAATTCATCTTTAGTGTTAAGTTTGCTTGGATCTATATACTGCTTTGGTTTTTGATCTTGAGGTTGCGCCTGATTGGCTTGCGCCTGCTTAGCCAAAACCTTTAATTTTTCCTCAAGCTCTATTCTTGCTCGCCGTTCATTAGCTAATTGCTGATGAAGTGCTGATTGTGGATCTGGGTCAAGTTTTGTTCCCTTTTCAGTTGTTTTGGGCTCTTGAGTTTCCTCTTGAGTATCCTTAACTTCTTTAGATCCAGCCTCTTCTGAGTTATCTTCTCCATTTGGCGAGTAAGAGGTATCCTCTTCCTCAACTACCTCAGCAGATGTATCCATCTGATTGTCTTCTGGCATTTCGTCCTTTCTGTCCGCCCTCTAACGATTTTTGCCCTTTTCAGGGGTTTTAACGAAGGTCGGTGCCCTCCGAAAAGTTAGGAAGCAGAATGACTACTTCTTGCAAAGTCATAAACCTTGCATACTTCTAATACTTTAAGTATAAATACGTTTAGCAGTAAATGTAATAAACTGCTAGCAATATTACTAAATTTGTGCTAATGTAAAAATAATGCCTATTGAAAGTGATAAAAAACAAATAGCAGAAAATACAGCTCTTTCCTTTAATCCAGAAGACATTAATAAACTGACTTTTTTTGAGAAAAAAAAGTTGGCGCTGATTATTAAGCAGATGAGAGATAGAGCAGCTAATGATCCTATTTACTTTTGTGATAATTTTCTTCGTACTCATGACGCTACTAAAAATCCTTCTGATTTACCATTCAAACTTTATCCTTATCAAAAACGCTATATAAGAAGACTCTTAAAGTGTATTGATGATGGTGAAGACATTTTTATTGATAAAACTCGCCAAATGGGTGTCACTTACACCACTCTAGCTTTATTTTTATGGCTGTGGCTATTTCGACCTGGTTTTACTGCCCTAATTGGTTCTCGTAAACAAGACTTAGTTGATGGCAGAAAAGGTGGTGAAATTGGCTCAAAAGACGAGTCGCTGTTTGCTAAACTCGGCTATATGTTGGAGCGACTCCCGCCATTTTTGTTACCCCTGGGCTTTGAAAAACGCAAACACTTTACCTATATGACACTGATTAATCCTGAAAATGGGTCGGCAATTACAGGAGAGTCAAGTAATCCTAACTTTAGTCGTGGTGGAAATTTTTCAACGATTTTGCTTGATGAATTCGCCTTTTGGGATGATGGCTGGGCGGTCTGGGGAGCGACTGCTGACTCTACTAAATGTCGTATAGTTGTTACTACTCCAGGAAAAAAACCTAGTAAAGCAAAGCGACTTCGTTTTGGACTTGATGGAGAAAAAATCCTTATTTATCCTATTCCATGGAAAGAACACCCAGAAAAAAACACAGCCAAGTGGTTAGATGCAGAAAAAGAGAGGCGTGGTGAAGAGGACTTTAACCGAGAAATTATGATGGACTGGGGTCTGTCAATTAAGGGAAGAATCTATCCCGAACTAGAAAAAGCTCAATATGGTAAGTTTCCTTTTATTCCTGATGAACAGCTCTATGTATCGGGTGATTACGGTTTAGATGGCACTGTCTTTTTGTTCTGGCAGAGAAACCCTAAGAATGGTAAATGGAGACTGATTGATTCCATTTCTTATGAAGAAGAACCAATTGAATATTCATTCCCTTTGTGGGGAAAACCTATTGACTCCGCCTTTATTTATGACAGTTTCTTTTTGAGAGCCATTGAAGAAATTAGTAAATATCCACCAGCTATTCATTTTGGCGACCCATCAATTAATAAACGATCTGGCAATAAAGAAAAAGAATCTGATAGAGATAAACTAGCTAAAATTGGGGTTTATGTCATCAGTTATACCCAAGATAATTCTATTGATTATCGGGTTAAGCAAACTAAAATCTTTCTTAAGAATGGTCTTGAAGTTAATGAAAGTGATAGAAACTATATTGCTCTTGATATGATGAAAGCGTATCGTTGGAAGCAATGGGATGAAGACCATGAAAGCACTGCTACTTTTAGAAAGCCAGTCCACGATTCATCAAGCCATTTTGCAACTTCAATGGAATTTATGGCAGTCAACATCCTTAACTTTACCCAGATTGATAAAAGTGAACCAGAGCCATCAAGTAAACAAGTATTTTTAACAAGTAGAAACCGTATCAATCGGTTTAGAGGGAGATAAATATGCAAGATATGCAATATGGATTAAATATCTTAGGCGCAAGTGATAAGGAACTTATTGTTATGTGCCTAGAAAAATTAGAAAAAATTGAACAGCTACTAAAGGATAATAAGTCAGAAGAAGCTAAAGCAGGGGTTGCAGGGGTTGCAGGGGTTGAAAAAGTAATAAGCAAAACACCAACCAAAACACCAACCAAAACAATTCAAATAAATAAAACTAAATAAGATAAATAAAATAAATAAAGGGCTAAAGTGCTAAATAAAACCAAATCAAAGTTCTTTTATTTGCCAAAAGCAAGATCATTTAGTGAAATTGAGGGTGAAATGCAGGATAAAAACCCCGACCACAATCAGCAATTTGATATTTCTGATAATGGTCAAGGAAGTGAAGACATGTTTGAAGATCTTTATGGCAGGGATATGTTTTTATTTATCCTGAGCAATCTTAAAACCGAGCGAGATGTTATCCTTTTTTTACTTCAAATTATTAGAGAAGAATATCAAAAATTTACTTATGATGAATTAGCTAGTGCCTTAAACATTCACCGTGTGCGCTATATGCAAGAACTAAGAAAAACTAAAGACCTGATTAAAGATATTCTGCGCGATTACAAGTAGTAAAGCTAAAGGGTAAACTAATAATATGCTAGATAATTCTAAAATTTCCGAAATTGTTAAAAAGCGTTTTAATAAAATGAGGGATATTTGTACCCCAGTTTTTGACCAAAAACAGTATAACCGAGCCCTTTATGCTGGTTCATATTATCCACCAGCTAGTGAAGATCAATACAGTCTAACTGACCCCCAGATCTTTCCTATGATTAGAAACTATTTAAGTCGCTCTAATTCATCTCACACCCAAATTAGATTAGATCCTAGAAATGCTGACCAACTTGAAGCCAGAAAAGTTAATCAAGCTATTATTAACTGGGAATTATCTGAATTATCTGCGACTGATTTATTTTACTTAATTTATTACTCTGGTTTTATTAACGGTAAAGGTTATTTTGAAACTTCTTGGCTCTATGAACCAGCCATTGAAATTGAAGAAAAAGATGGCAATAAAGTGGTTAGAAAAAAACTAATTAGAAGCAAAACTGATAGAGCTAATGCAGTTTATGTACCTTTTGAAACTATATTTATCCCAGATCCAAACATTAGAAGAATTAGACAGCAACCTTATTACGGTAAAGAGATGAATTTAAGAATTGGCGATATGCTTGATCTTAATGCCTCTTTGCTAGAGAGAGGAAAAAAAGCTTTTTGGGATGAAAAATGGCTAGAAAAAGCTAAAAATGGTGGACTGAAAAAAGAAATTTTAGATTATCAAATGGACTTTGTTGATGATAACAATGAAAATTTGAAAAAAGAAGACTTAGCTTTTAGAGCTGCTACAGTTGCCGTTGAAATGATGCAAACAGATAATGGAGATATTTTTTACCGTACTAAAACTGATGGTGACATCATTAACAACAATAGAGAAAATGAATATTGGCATGGTCACTATCCGATTGCTGATTTTTCACCATTCCCAGAAGATGATAGCTATTTTCCTTTAAGTTTGGTTGATGTAGCTGGCGACTTGCAAATTGCAGCCAGCGAACTACTAAACTTAGGTATGTCTAACATTAGACAATCTACTTATCAAATGTATATTGCAGGTTCTGGAGCAGCTCAAACTCCAAGTTGGCAGTTTAGAACCAGACCCAATGGCATTATCAAGGTCTTAGGAGATCCTAGTCAATTAGTGCCATTTGGGAGCAAAGACACCAGTGGTTCAACTATGAGAATGGCACAAGAAGTGGCTAGTAGAATTGAAAAAGCCTCTGGTGTATCAAGTCTATATGCCTCTGGTGCGTCTAGTGGTGGAGTTCAAATTAATCAAACTGCCAGAGGAGCACAAATTATTGACCAAAATATTGATACTAACCTACGAATGATTACTGATCTGTTTGGTGAAGATGTAATTAAAGTGCTTGGTGAAGATTTCCTAGAACTTAATGCTCAATATATTACTGAGAAACAAACTTTAGCCTTAACTGGTAAAAAAGGTGTTTCAGAAGTAGTAAATATTGACCCAGAGTTAGTTAGTGCTAACTTTAATGTATCGGTCAACGCTGAGAGAATGATTAAACAAACTCCAGCTTCAAAACAGGCTTCTATTCAAAACACCACTACCATTTTGCAAAATATTCAAAATCAAAGTCAGGGTGCAGTGCAACTTGATTTAACTCCAATTATTGAAGCCTTAATTGACGCCACCCCAGAAATGGAAGAAGTAGAAGATGTAGTTATTTCTATTGATGAAAAAGGTAAAAGAGATATTGCTATGCTTCTCAGAGGTCAAATGCCAGAGATTAAAGTGCGTGACCCGCACCTAGAACTTATCCAACTGGCAAGTATCTATGTGGAAAACAATCAAATAACTCCAGAGCAAGAAATAATCTTCCAAGATTATGTGATGAAACATATTCAGTTTTTACAGTCTGCTCAAGAAACTCAACAAACCGTTAATGAAGTCAGTAGAGCCGACCAAGCAGGCAGAATGGCTAATCAAACAGTCCCTCAAGATAGAGTGGGTGACCAAGCTGGACTAGAAACTCAAGGCTATAATTTAGGTAATATTGGAGTACAAGGACAATAAAAATGCTAGAACCACAAAAACAACCAGATCTATTTATTATTAGAGGCGACTCTGCTTCAATTAATTTTTCAATGGCTGGAACTGATTTAACTGGAGCAACCGTATACTTTACTGCTAAAAGTGAAATTGATAACGCGGTAGATGATTCTGCTGCTGCCATCACTAAAGAAACTACTTCTCATACCAATCCCACCGCTGGCGAAACTGTCATAGAGTTGACTCCTGAGGATACTAACGTAGCACCAGGAATTTATTACTATGATATTCAAGTAAAAACTGCTGGTGGTAGAGTAACTAGTATTCCAACTAGAAAACTTAGAGTCTGGGCTGATGTAACCAGAAGATACTCTTAATTATGCCAACTCAAGCAACTATCAATGTTTCCATTTCTCAACCTGCTCCTATTGAGGCTGTAGTTAGTCAACCAGCCAATATTCAGCCACAACTGAATCAACCACCACCAGTACAAACAAGTCAAACAATTTTTCCAATAACTGCTAATCAAAATATGATTGGTGTTAAAGGAGATCCTGGAGAAAAGGGAGAAAAAGGAGCTTCAATTATTCAAGCAGCTTTTACTGGTGATGATATTATCTTTACTAAAGATGATAGCAATACTGTTGTTTTACCCAATGCCAAAATTGAATTAAAAGGTGATAAGGGAGATAGGGGTGAACCTGGTGCTGGTGGCGAAATTATTGGTGGAGTTGAGGGCAACTTGGTTGGCATTGATGCCTCTGGCTTTATTGAGGACTCAGGCGTTGCTCCCGCTGATTTTGCTCCTGCTCTTGGCAGTGATGATAACTATGTAACTGACGCTGAAAAGGTAATCTTAGCAAATACCTCTGGAGTTAATACGGGTGACCAAGATTTATCTTCCTATGCTACTAAAACTGGAATAGAAACTTTAACTAATAAAACAATAAACGCAAATGATAATACTTTAACTAACATTATTCCTGCTGGAACAATTAATATGTTTGGAGGTTCGTCTGCACCGACTGGGTGGCTGATTTGCAATGGTAATGCAGTTTCTCGGACAACTTACAGTAGCCTATTTTCAATTATTGGAACAACTTATGGGACTGGTGATGGTTCAACCACTTTTAATCTACCTAATCTCAAAGGCAAGGTGGTAGTAGGACTAGATAGTGGGGATACAAGTTTTGACGTTTTAGGTGAAACTGGTGGTGCTAAAACTCATACTCTAACAACTGCTGAAATGCCATCACATACCCACGTTCAAAACTCACATAGTCATACTAATTATGGAGCATTAATACCAAGAGGAACTGGAGGTAATTTTAGAGAATTAACAGTTTCTCCAGGTTCTAATAACGTCAATTCTGGTTCAACTACTGCAGTTAATCAAGATACTGGTGGCGGTTTGGCTCATAACAACTTACAACCTTACATTACACTTAATTACATTATTAAAACTTAAAAGGGAAAAATGCCAATATATAAAACTAAAGCTGGGTATAAAATAAAAAATACCAAAGGAGTGAGTAAGCATTAAGACGCTTACGAGCAATCAATCTAGTTTAACTCCAGCCCTCTTAGCTCGCTCTCTCACGACATCTTTGATCCATTTAGCTTTTGCCTCTGCCTCTTTTTGAGATAAACCCTCTGATAGCAGCCAGTCCTCATAGGCACAGATATCGGCATAAATGCGGTTTAGAAACTTCTTGGTGTCAACTCGCTTACTTGACACTGACACGAGATGTTGAACAACTGAGGGACAAATAAACTTAACACCTATCCCATTTTTATTAGCTCGATCTGATAGCACATTGTCAGTACCCCAATGCTTCATTTCTTTTGGAATAGGAAAGAAGTAATTAAGATCAGCTTGACGCATACCAAAACAAGTACCGTTAATCATGTGAGAAACTTTGCCCTTGACTACTTTATGTAAATCAAAGGCATAGGGCTTTTCGTGAGCCACAAATTGAAACGGACACACAATCCTATTGTGAGGGTTTCTTAAAGCAGCAACTAGGTAAGCGTCCCAATAAGTTTGGACAATCACATCAGAGTTGAGGAAAAAGACACTCTTGCCCTCTAAATCCTGTGCCAGCTCAGCTCCCAAGTTCCAATTAGCTCCAACCCAACGTTGCTTATCATTGTGAATAACTCTAATCGTATTGGTCTTGTCCTCCATTTCAAAGGAGTTAAACAGCTCAATGCGGTTGATATAATGAGGGTAGTTGACTTTAGGGGTAGCTTCCATCTTTTCCCACTCGCCTGAGTCATTAATCAAAATCAGATCAAATGGATAATAGGTTTTAGCTACTAGAGCTTCTAAACACTTCAAGAGAACGTCAGTATCGTTATAACTAGGGATCACAATAGTGATGCGTTCCTCTTGGTACTCAGGGTTGAGCAAAGTTGGAACAACTAAACCATCATCTACCATTGTTTTCACAACATACATTTCAAACATTCCTTTGCGTCTTTGAAAAACAGAACTATCTCTACCACCATTTTTATAAGAACGTTTATAGGTAGCATCAAATTTTTTCTCAATAATATCATTATAACTTTCATTATCTTTTTTATATAACATTGGATTAGTGTGTTTAATCAGATATTGATCAATCACCTTTATTGCTTTGTTTTGCCAACCTCGCTGACAGAGTTCAATATCACACATATAGTGAATGTAAGACGGGTGATAGAGCTTACCTTTAACTCCGCAGGCGAGTCCTGCGTCTACATAGGAGCGTCTAACTAAGGGGTGAGAGATGTGAAGTCTACTCTCCCCAACCTTGCCTTCTTCTAGTCCCCCAATAATGGAGTAGTTTTGAACATTTTTTAGTAAGATGGTGTCCCAGTTTGGGACAAATAAAATATCATCAGCTCCACAGAGGATAAACTCCTCCTCTGTCTGCTCGACGCCATAGTTAATGGAGGCGACATACTCCCCATCAAAAACCATATAGTTAGCCCCAATTCTCTCTAATTCCCGCTGAGAGTCTTTGTCTTGGCTGGTAATAATGAAATAGGGAGTAGCGTGGTTACTGGTTTGACGAATATTCCTTAAGAGTGGTTCCAGTTTCTGTGGTCGGTTATAGCTAGGAATAAGTAAGGCAATTTTTTCTATAGGCATATGGTTATTTCCAGCCTCTCGGCTCTAGTTTTTTGGTAATAGGATTATAGCGAGCTTTATGCGGATAGGCAGTCACTTTGAATTGACATTTAGTACAGATAAAGTGGTTTGGAATGTTGTTTCCCTTGCTATCTCGGGTAGGTTCAAATTCATGGTCAGCCTCACTGCACATCACCTTACGCTTAGGAGCGTCAATATACATGGTTTTCTGGGTGAACTTCTCTTTTTGTCTAATAAAAGTTTTATGCTCTGGGTTTTTTTCATCAATTAAAGGGCGAACAACATCAACCTCAACATCTTCTTCAATCCATTCTCCGACTTTCTTGTCAAATTCTTCACCGCTTGAAAGTTTCATTTTTCCTTATGTGTTTCTTTAATTACTACCTTGCCCTCATCAATCGCTTTCTCTAAATCATTAAAGTCGTCAATCCAGAATTGAAGGGTGGTCAAAAGCCCTCTAAGAGCCTGATATTTACCCGAGAGTTCCTCAACTTGTTCTTTTTTAGTCAGAGACAGACGAGAAGCAATGCCATTAATAAACCCCTCCTGAACACTATCTCTAATGGTATTATTTAGAATTGCCTGTTCTGCAATATGTAATTGCTCCTCAATAAAAAGAAGCAAGTGTTTTCCCCGCTCATTGCGGTCAAGGACAATGCGGGCAATATAAGCCTTATCTTCTTTTTCTTCATACTCTTCAGGGGAAACAACATCTACCTTTTTAGGCAGTTTAATAGAGAATTGTTGTTCAACGCGGGCTAACTGTTCATTAAGATTATTAATTTTTTTAAGCATAAACTAAGCCTAGCATAATTTATAATTATTGTCTATTAAGACTATTGTCTATTAAGACTATTGTCTATTAAGACCTATTAAAATCAGAAGCCATGCCCAATTTGCCAGAAGCAATAAGCTTATCAATGGCATTTTCCTTTTTCTTTGGCAAGGGCAAATCAGTCATTTCTACTTCCTCAAAGAAGCGTTCTAATTCTAGGGAAGGATTGAAGCCTTTAGCGCGTAGGATTTCCCGTAGGGCAAATTCATTATTAACCGCAGTCTGAAAATCATACTTGTCTAGCATCTCTTGGTTTTTAATGAAAGTTTTATAGTCCTTAGCGGGCACCAGCCAAGCGACAGTATCTTTATATTTTTTAATTTCTATAGTATCACCACTACTGACGAGTTCTGGCAGATGCTTTCGCACTTCTGATACTGTTAATACGGTAAGTCTTTTGTTCATTGATCTCCAATCTGGCTAGCTCCAGTCAAACGAGAGTATTCAGACAAAGGAAGCAGGACAGCCATAATATCTCTATACTTTCGTATCATTACTGTATCCCCACTATTCACTATTTCCGACAGATTCTTTTGAGCTTCAGACACTGTAGTTATATATACTTTTTTCTTAGTCTGTGGTTTATTTATAGGTTTATTCATAGGTTTATTCATAGGTTTATTCATAGGTTTATTCATATTTGTTTTGATTTTCTCGGTTCTCTCAAACTTCTCGGTTTCCTCGATTATAAATTACTGTTGTACAACAATATAACAGATGTTGTACATAATTGCAATAGATGTTGTACATATTCTTTTTAACTATATTTTCATACCCAGAGAAAACCCTAAGGTTGGCTTTATGTATCGCTGTATATGGAAGACTAGTTCTTTATCTCCTCTCCTAGTTCCATTGTGGGTGTCAAGCGTTTTAATCTGGGGGGTGGCGGGGGAGGGGAGGGGGTACTAGGTGATTACTATAGACTAAACCCTAGGCACTAAATGCTAGACCATTATTGTTATATTATAGGATATAGGCATTTTTGGCTGGCGCGGCTCCAAGTTATACCCATTTACTCAACTAGACCATTTTTCAGCTCTTTATTATAGGATACTATAACAGGCTAAAAACAGGCTTTTAGTGGTTATAGCAAACTGCTTGTAAATTGAATTAATTGAATTAATTGTAAAATAATTGCCTATTGACAATAACAAGCAGTCTGATATTATAGAGGTAGTACAAAATAATAAGGCTAACCAGATATGGCAAAAATAAGATACACTAACAAGGCTAAACAGATGACAGCTAAGGCTATAGCTAGCCTAGTAATGAGTGAAAATGATTATCTAGATGCCGTTAGCACTTGGCGGAATAATAATCAAAACGTCTGCAGCCTCAAGGCGCAGATACTTGGCGGGATATCTCCTGATCATCTTATGGAGTTAGGTTTAGCTGAGTTATTAAAATAATGTTATTATTGTCCGCGCTTGCTGGCGCTAGCTGGCTTGCGCTAAATTGCGCTTGCTAACGCTGGCTGGCTCTTTAACTTTTTTTCAACTTTTTTTCTTTAGTTCTTGTAGCGCATTTGTTAGCCATTCACCGCCTATACCTAGGTTATTCTGGATATAAGTGTTGGTTGCCTCCTTGTAGCCGTGCTTGGCCTTTAATAGAAACGCCGCAAAATTGGGATTAAACTTGTTAGTCAAGGCTTTTTCTTCGAGCTCTGCCTCTTGTAGGGTTTTAATATACGTTAGCGCTTGGTCTAGCTCATCAATCTCTTGGCTCCACTCTCTCAATCTGGTACTGCTGGTGTTGAACTTTAGCGCATATCTTGCCAGACTTGGCGGCTTGCCTGAGGCCTCAAGCTCTTTTAGGTAGTTTTCAGTAATAGTAATCACTTCTTTAGCGCTTGGCCTTTTTGCTTTACGTGGCAATATAAGCGCTTTAGTGGCTGGTTTTTTTTCAATAGTGAGCGCTTTAGTCATTGGATAATTTTATTTAACAATTTTATTTAACAAATTACACGCTTGATAATATAGGCCATTACTTAAATTACTCAAGTAGTGAATTAACTATAACAGATTTAATTAATAATTGCAAATTGCCTATTGACAATTATCAAGCGGTATGATACTATCTAGTTAGTATATACAAATAAATGAATATGAAAAATAAACTAAACTTTTCAAAACCTCAAAAAGATATTACGGCGTGGCTAGCTGACAAGCAATCAGTAAATGATGAGCTGGCGGAAATAAGACAAGCTGAGCGTAAAGCCAAGCAAGAACTCAAACTTGAACGTCAAAAATGGAGCTTTATTAATTAAAAGAATAGGGGGACAAAATATGACACAAAAGCAATTGAAACTTAACGCTAAATTACTTTATCAAGCACAAAACCAGATACAAGACAGCCTACAACTCACACCAGAGCAAATTACTAAAATCTGGCGCATTGTTTTTACACCTGATGAATTAGCGCAGCTCTGGCAATCTTGCCTTGCTGACTTAAGCCTTGGGTGTGATGATGAAATATATAACGCTATTTACAACTTAAAACAATAAGGAGACAAAATGAAAAAAATCAATTTTTATATCGGAGCAAACAATAAAACTGGCAAGGTGGAAACGCAAAAAGCTCTAGGGGTTTTAACTAGATATTATGAGGGGATGAACATCTCGGAGCTAATCGGGGTATGGCAAGGCAAAAAAGAGGCTTCAATTTTAGTCTCTATCGTCTGCGAGGTTGTAGATTATACCCAGATTAAAAACGCCTGTAGGGAGCTAAACAATAAACTAGACCAGCAAGCAATAATGGTTGAGGTTTTAGACAGCAACGCCTTGTTTATTAGTGATAGATAAAAAGCAAAAAGAAGGGAAAAATATGCAAATTGAAATAACAAAAAACCTAAGAGTAAAGGCTGAAACTTATCAAACCAGATATTCATGGGGTCATAAGGCTTGGCTATACCTCAATGAGCAAGAGATAGCAGAGGCAAAAATAAGATACTATAACAGAACTTGGGAGGCTTGGGATTTTGCGACTGTGATTGAAAAACTTTACACTCAAGCTAAAAATGAAAAACTGCTTTCAAAATATCACTTGCGACTATTCAAAAAAATGATTGACAATCAAGGCAAGATAGAACAAAAAAAGGCAAATGATCAGCTCAAATCGGTGGCTATGATTGCAAGTCTAGGGGATATTGTCGGCAAAAATCAAAAAGAGAGCAACAATTGGAAGTCTAGAATGCTCAAGGCTGGACTTAACCTTGAAATGCCACAAGACTGGGATAGTCTATCAGAGACAGAAAAAGAGCAACGACTAAATAAAGTTATTAATTATGCGAAAGGTAATTAAAATGACAAAAAAACAATTAATTAACTATATTGAAAGCCATACAATTAGATTAGAAGCAGGTTATAGAGGCGGAGGGATCAAAATTGACCTTGCTGATTTACTCAATCAAGGCAAAACTAATAAATATGATGATTGCGAAATGGTAGCATATCAAAATTATCTAGGAGGTGGCATATTGGGTAGAGTGTCTAGTGATTATAATTTTGATATTAATGATCTCCCTTATACTAAAGCGATTTTAGTGGAAAAAATGGAAGACACACTAAAACGCTATTTTCACAATTTAACTAACCATGATGATGAATTGGAAAGTGAAAGCTATTTACAAAATCAAAATAAGCCATTTTCGGCTTATTAAAAGAAGGGGAAAATATGATAATCGTAAAAACAATTTTAGAACTAGATGACAATAAAACCAAAAAAGCGGACATTGTTATCAAGGGTTTAGACGCTAGCGGAGTAGAAGCTTTACTTGATGATGATGAGCTTGCACTAGCTGATTATATTAGCGATAAAACGGGTTTTCTTGTCAATGAAATTATAAACTGGAGCGAACCAGATTATATTATTAAATAACAATTAATAAGTAAAAAGAAATGGACAAAATATGTCAGTAAGAGCTTATAAGGTTATCACAAAAGAAACAGAAACTTCACCAAGTTTTAATCTATG